>Ga0193751_1002474_pt1 | contig 11184 bp, 10 predicted proteins | sample L1c2metaG_FD_143050 | JGI IMG/M metagenome (GOLD analysis project Ga0193751, IMG submission 143050) | Soil microbial communities from a riparian zone of the East river system, Colorado, United States - L1c2 | ecosystem: Environmental > Terrestrial > Soil > Riparian zone | place: USA: East River...
TGCCTCTTGCACCTCACGCTACGTGAGGAATTACACTGCATTCGTGGCCACAAACACGATTCCCGCACCGCGGATGAAAACGAAGACGCTACCGCCCTGGAAGGTGGGAGAGCTGGCGAGCCGGACGGGCATGTCGGTGCGCGCGCTCCACCACTACGACGAGATCGGGCTGCTCGTGCCCACGCTGCGCACGCCGTCGGGGCATCGACTCTACCAGCAGTCGGATGTCGAACGGCTTCAGCAGATCCAGTCACTGCGCGTGATGGGGATTCCGCTGGACGAGGTGAAACGGCTGCTCGACGGAGCGGAGATGACGCCTCGCAAAGTGATCGACCTGCATCTGGCCAGGCTGCACGAGCACATCGCTCTGCAGAACCGCCTGGCCGAGCGTATGGAAACGCTCGCGACGCACATGGACCGCGTGGAGGCGACATCGATCGATGACCTCTGCCAAATCATTCAAGCGATGACCACAACGGAGAAATACTTCACGGCGGAGCAGCTCGAGGTGCTCCGCGACCGGAGAACCTCGATTACCGAGGAGCACATGAAGGAGGTTCGCGACTCCTGGAACGAGATCATTCCAAAGGTTCGCGCCGCGATGTCGGCGAACGTCGATCCGACGTCACCGGAGATACTCGCGATTGCCAAGAGATGGAAGGCGCTGGTGGAAGAGTTCACCGGCGGAGATCCGAAGATCGCCGAGGCGGTGAAGACGATGTACCAGCACGAGGGGCCTGTTCTTCAGCAGCAGCTTGGCGAAGTGCCGACGCAGGAGATGTTCGTGTACATGTCGAAGGCCTTCGTGGCGCTGAAGAAGTAACGCACGACAAAAGAATGTCCCCATCCGCAGCTCGATTCGCGGGTGGGGACATTTTTTGGGCCGGCGAGATGTTATTCCTCGTCGACTTTTCCAGTGACGATTGGTGTGGGAAACTTTCCGCTCTCGCGCTTCCGCCCCATCATCACCCACGACGCCGCACCGCGCACCGCTTTCTCCTTGTCGCGCAGCAGCGTCTGCACTGCCGCCAGCGCGCTCGATGTCTTCATCTCGCCGAGTGCGTGCACGGCCGCGACGCGCATCGGCGTTGGGCGGCTCCTGTTGAGCAGCCCTTTATCCGAGCGCGCGATGTCCGTCAGCTTCTCGACGGCGAGGGGCGAACCGAGCTGGCCGAGCGCATTGACCATCGCCATCTGTACGCGATCGTCCTCCTCCCTGTCGAGAGCGCGCATCAGCGAGTCCACCGAACCTCCGCGCTGCAGCGCCATCGTCTCCGCGGCGCGCTCGCGCACTTGTTCGGGCGCGTCCCGGAGCGCGCCGCGCAGCCCCTTCGCCGCAACGCCGGGTCCGAGTTTCGCCAGCGCGGTCGCGGCCGCGGTGCGCACGCGATCGTCGCGGTGCTCGAGTAGCTTCCCGAGTTCCACATCCGCTTCGGCCACGCGCATCTCGCCGAGCAGCTCGACCGCATTGCGCACGACGAACCAGCGCGGATCGCCGAGCATGTGCACGAGCGTGCGAACACCGGTGCGCATCCGAAGGAGCGAATCGTAGTACACGCGGCGGTCGGTGATCGAGGGCGCCGAGATGAGCGCCTCGACGAGCGCCTCCACACCATCGTCCTCGGCGCGCACGAAGATCGCCATGTACTGCTCGTAGTTCTCGCGACGGCGCGGGAGGAGCTCCACGATGCACTTGAGCACGCGAGGCACACAAAGCCTGCGAACGGCGAGCGAATACTGGCGCTTTGCTATTTTGTCCTCGATCTCTCCTTCGCTCTTGATGAGCCCGAAGAACACATCGGCGACGATGTCGAAGCGATCCTTGCTCGAGGAATCCGCCGCGAGCTTCACGAGCGTATCGAGCTGATCGCTGATGGCGGAGCCCCCCTGAGCCGCGTGGAGCTGCTCGAACAGGCGTACCATGGAGCCCTTCGACGTGGACGACGTCGCGAACGCCGCGAACATCGAATCCGCATCCTGGGCCTGCACGAGATCCTCGGGCTCGACTTCCTCGGCATCTCCGTTGCCGCCTGAAACCTCGGCGCCGGCGGCCTGCACTGCCTCGAACTGATCCGCGGTCGGCATGAACATCATCATGGTGTCGTGAACGATGCCGGCCCCGGTGACGCCGATCTTCGAATTGGAGAGCGGGGCGGGCGCCTCCAGCTGCGCCGGGACGTCGACCTTGATCGAGATGGTCTGCGCGTCGAGCGCCTGCACGCGCGAGAGGGCGACCTCGCCGCCATTGCCGGGTGACGGCCGGATCGAGAGCAGCTTGGCGACGAGCATGAGATCCGCCGGACTCGCGTTACGCTGAACGTCGATCTCGAGAATCGCATGCCCGATGAGCTGCGCCACGAGTCCATCCACACCATCGAATCGCGCGGGAACGACCTCCGCATTCGCCGACAGCAGCTGCATGTCGTGCAGAACGATCTTCACCGCACCCTGCTCCGAGACGGACACGAGCGCGCGCAACGTGGCCAGCTGCTGCTCGAAGTCGGTGCCTTCGACGAGCAACAATTGCACGAGGCGAGCGAAGTGCCGGGCGAAGGTCAGAGCGTATGACATCGATCCCTGAAAATGTTCTCGTCAACGGTCGAACAGGTGCGTGCCGGGAAAGGTTCTCCCGATATGCGACACATGACCATGGTTGATCGTAACATTATGGTCGCACACGTCTTGCGCGCACCAAAGGTCGTGCGTAATCGCCGCCGCGGCGCCTCTGGATCGCTGTACTTCGGGCGCTGCGAAGTCTGGCACGAAGGGGCACCGGCGGATAACATACTACCCGCAGCGCGCTTCTCACCACACCCACCGCATCGCATGCATTCCGCCATTCCCCGCCGCGCAGCGTGCGCCAGCGCGGCTGCATTTCTATTCGGATGCCACGGGTCGCGCGTCGCCCCCGAGAGTGCGGCGCCGATCGGCCCATCCGCGATCGCGGATACCGCGCGCATCCGCGCCGACATCGTCTATCTCGCGAGCGATGCACTCGAGGGACGTGGCACGGGTACGCCGGGGAACGACAGCGCCGCGGCGTATCTCGCGCGCGAATACGCGCGACTCGGACTCAAGTTGATCGTGCGCTCCGCGACCTGTCCCGAGATGCGCGCGGGCGTGCGCGAGTGCGTCGTGGGTCGCGCCTCTTTCCTGCAGCACTTCACCGCTCACTCGGCGGCCGCGGCGCACGCCGGACTTCAAGCCGACCAGCCGACGCAGAACGTCGTCGCGATGTTGCCGGGAACCGACGCCGCGCTTCGCGGCGAATACATCGTGATCGGCGCGCACTACGATCATCTCGGTCGATCTTCGCTCGATGCGATGGATCCGGAGGCGAAGGATGCGATCCGGCACGGCGCGGACGACAACGCCTCGGGCACCGCGGCCGTGCTCGAGCTCGCACGCCGGTTCCACGCGCATCCGGCGCGCCGCCCGATTCTCTTCGTAAACTTCAGCGCCGAAGAGCTCGGGGACCTTGGCTCCGAATACTTCGTCGAGCATTCGCCCGTTGCGCTCGACAGCATCGACGCGATGCTCAACTTCGACATGGTCGGACGCCTTCGAAACGACAAGCTGATCGTCTACGGTGTCGCGACGGCCGCAGAGATGCGAGGCATCGTCGACAGCGCGAACGGCGCGCCGCCGTTGCAGATCGATCCCGTCGACGACGGCTTCGGCCCCTCGGACCACTCGTCGTTCTACGGCAAGAAGATCCCGGTGCTGCACTTCTTCACCGACATGCACGAGGACTACCACCGCGCGACGGACGTCTCGTCCAAGGTGAACGTCCCCGGCGAGGCGCACGTGATCGACTACGCCGAGCGCATCGCGCGAGACATCGCCGATCGACCCGCGCGGTTGACGTACGTGCGCACAGCCGAGTCGCCGTCGAAGATGTCGGCGAACGGGCCGGGCAACGGCACGTATTTCGGATCCATCCCCGACATGGGCTCGTCGTCCGGCGTGCCGGGGGTGAAGCTGGCGGGTGTGACTGCCGGGAGCCCGGCGGACAAAGCCGGCGTGCTCGCGGGCGACATTATCGTCGAATTCGGCGGCAAGATCGTGAAGGACATCTACGACTATACTGCCGCCATTGGAGCGCACAAACCCGGCGACGTGGTCGAGGTCATCGTCGTGCGCGCGGGCTCGCGGCTCGCGCTTACCGCCACGCTCGGGAAACGTGGCTCCTGAACTACCCTGGAGGTTTCTGATGCATCGTCGTCCGTTCTCCGCATTGCTCGTTTCCGCCGTGCTCTGTGCGACGCCGCTGGCCGCGCAGGATTCCTCCCTCGCGGCACCCGGCACGTACGTTCTTCGCGCGGCGCACCTCATCGATGGCACGGGCGCCGCGGAGGTCAACAACGCGGCCATCGTCGTCGTCGGCGACAGCATCACGTGGGTCGGCTCGGCCGCCAACGTAAAGTCCCCCGGCGGCGCGCGGACCATCGACCTCGGTGACGCCACGCTGCTTCCCGGATTCATCGATGCCCACGTGCACCTCGCCGGCCGCGAGCTCGGCGATCCGCAACGAGACGAGTCCGCCGTACATGATTACGATCAGTACAGCGCGATTCTCGGGGTCAATCACGCGAAGAGCACGCTGCTCGACGGATTCACGAGCGTCCGCAACGTTGGTGCGCCGCTGTTCGACGACATGGCGCTTCGCCAGGCGATCAACGCCAAGCAGATCTGGGGACCACGCATGGAGAACGCCGGCTACGCGATCGGCATCACCGGCGGTCATTGCGACGAGAACGGCTTCAAGCCCGGGTTGTTCGACGGCAGCTACAAGACCGGCATCGCGAACGGCGTCGACGAGGTGCGTGCCTCCGTGCGATACATGATCAAGCAGGGCGCGGACGTCATCAAGACGTGCGCGACGGGCGGCGTGCTTTCGGAGGGTGACGCGGTCGGAGCATCGCAGTACACCTACGAAGAGCTGCACGCGATGGTGGAGGAGGCGAACAAGCTCGGTCGCAAGGTCGCCGCGCACGCGCACGGCACCGAGGGCATCAAGATCGCGGTGCGCGCCGGCGTGAGCTCGATCGAGCACGGTTCGTTCCTCGACGAGGAAGGCGCGAAGATGATGGCGGCCAAGGGCACGTACCTCGTGCCCACGCTCAGCGCGGGCGAAGTCGTCGAGATCGCGGCCAACACTGGCGTGCTCAAAGGTCTGCGACGCCAGAAGGCGCTCGACGCGGCCAAGGCGATGCGCAACGCGATCAAGATCGCGCACGCCGCTGGAGTGAAGATCGCCCTCGGTACCGACTCCGGCGTCGGCAGGCACGGCACGAACGCGCACGAGTTCACACTGATGACCACGTGGGGAGGGCTGAGCCCGATGGAGTCGATCGTCGCCGGCACATCCAGCGCCGCCAAGCTGCTCGGCTGGGAGGAGCACGTCGGGTCGCTGGCGGTAGGCAAGTGGGCGGACATCGTCGCCGTGCCGGGCGATCCGCTCAAGGACATCAAGAACATGGAGAAGGCGGAGTTCGTGATGAAGGGCGGCGCGATCTACAAGACACCGGCGGTCGCGCTGCACCCGTAGCGGCGGAGCGTGGCGTGGATCTCTATCACACCGCGTATGGACCGGAGGACGCACCCCGGCTTCTCGTGCTGCACGGCGGCCCGGGTGTGTCACACGATTACATGCTGCCGCAGATGCTCGGGCTCGCGGACGAGTATCGGCTGATCTTCTACGATCAGCGCGGTGGGGGGAGATCGAAGAGCGACGACCGTGCCCCGATCACCTGGATGACGCACGTCGCTGATCTCGCGGCGCTCGTGCGCGAGCTGTCGCTCGAGCCGCTGACCCTCGTCGGCTACTCGTGGGGCGGGCTACTGGCTCTCCTCTATTCGATTGCTGCCGCCGGCGGATTCCGCGACGAGAGCCTCGGCTTGCCGGCCGATGCGCCGGCCCCGGTGCGCATGGTGCTCATCTGCCCTGCCCCGGTAACGACGGCCCTCCGCGCGCAGTTCAGCGCGGAGCTCGCGCGCCGGCAGCGCGCACCATGGATCGCGGAGGAACGCGCAGCACTCGCGAAATCGGGGCTTCGCGAGCGCGACCCCGCTGCGTACGCGAAGCGCATCTTCGAGCTCGGCATCGCGGGCTACTTTGCCGATCCCTCGCGCGCGCGCGAGCTCACGCCGTTTCGCGTGATCGCGAGGGTGCAGCAGTCGGTGTGGGACAGCCTCGCCGGCTACGACCTCACGGACAAACTGTCCCTGATCGAGGCCCCCACGCTGGTGCTCCACGGGGCGCATGACGCCATTCCGCTGGCCTCCTCGTCGCTGATTGCGGCAGCGCTCCCGCACGGTGAGCTCGTGGTGCTCGCCGAAAGCGGCCACGTCCCTTACGTTGAAGGCAAGGACGCATTTTTCGCCGCGGTTCGCGACTTTCTCCAGCGCACGAGTGCCCAGTCATGAAACCCGCTGAAGACTCGATCGAACGGGAGATCACCACCATCACCGCCGATGAGCGGCAACTTGCGGTCACTCTCAGCATCACGTTCGACGGGATCGAGCACGTCGGCCGCCTCTGGTTCGCCGAGGAGGAGTGGGACGACGATGGCATTCCCGATCGTGGCACCCTGTCGGGACGCACGACCGAAGAGGTGATTTCCGCCGCACGCGCGCTCACGGAATCAGAGCTGCTCGCGCGTCACCGCCGCGCCACCGTCAACAAGCGTCGATACCTCTCGCTCCGCGCCGTGACGGACGAGATCCTCAACAAGGTTCGCTACCTCAATCAGGTTGCGGTGTCGATGCGCGCGGGACTCGTCGACCTCGACGGTGCCGCGCAGGAGATCGACTACACCGAGCATCAGCTGCACGAGCTCGTCGCTCGGCTGAACGATGCCGCCGGTGTCGAGGAGAAGGCCTGATTCCTGCGAACTCGCTCCACGTGCCCGCTCGTCTCACTCCGTACGAACTGATCCTCGAGCCGCTCGAGCGCGATGACTTCCCGGCGATTCGCGCCGAGGGTGAGCAGCGCGGCTCGGATGTGCACCGGCGCGATCAGTTCCTCCTGCTCGGCCACGCCGGCGCGGCGCTCGACGAAATGGTCGCAGAGGATGCCGACCCGGCAAGCCTGGATGAGTACGGCGAGCTGCTGTATCTGGGCTTTGAGTTCTGGAGCTACGGTCGCCGGATCTATTCGCTCGACGATGCGGTGACGTCGCAGCTCACCGAGCCCGCCTACCCGATCGGTGATTGGATCTTCGCCGGCCCGCCCGCGTGCTACCTGCAGTTTCCATATCAGAGGCTCTGGGCGCGCGTGTCCGCCGACGCGCCGTACGAACCGCTCGATGGAATATTCGCGGTCGCGGCAGAGACGGAGCAGCGCGCGGGATCTGGTGCGCATCTGCGCGTGCAGATGGTGCTCGGCCTGCGTCCCGACCGCCCCGGCGTGTCGCTCGTGTCGTACCGCGACGATCTCGATCCGGCGAAGGTGGCCGCGCGTGCGGAGCATCCTTGGCGTGCCGAAGGGGTCGCGTACGCGAACGCGATTCCGGGCGGCGAGCGCAGGGACTACCGCACGCTGGCGACGACGAGCGAGCTGGAAGCGCTGGTGATCCGCGCCTTTCACTATCTCGACACGCATCCGGATCGGCTCGAACGAGTGACGGAAACTGGCGGCGAGGGTGTGACGCAGCTCCCGTACGTCCGCGTGCGGTGAGCGATGGATTCACGCTCCGTCGCGCACGCGCTCGCGCAGATCGCCGATTTTCTCGAGCTGAAGGGCGAGAATCGGTTCAAGAGCGCCGCGTATCGCAACGCCGCGGGCGCGATCGGCGGTGTGCCTTCCGACGATCTCGCACCCTCCCTCGCGTCGGGTGAGCTCGCGGAGCTGAAGGGGATCGGGCCCGCGACCTTGTCGACGATTCGCGAGCTCGTGGAGAACGGTGAATCGCGATACCTCGAGCAGCTGCGAAGCGAGATTCCCGAGGGCTTGCTCGAGATGCTGCGCGTGCCGGGGCTGGGCACCGCGAAAATTCAGAAGATTCACGAGGGGCTCGGGATCTCGAGCGTCGAGGGACTCGAGCAAGCGGCGAACGATGGTCGCCTCGCGAAGCTGCCGCGATTCGGCGCCGGCACCGCGGCGAAGATCCTCAAGGGAATCGCGTATCTGCGCGCGACCAGCGACTACATGCTCTATCCGCGCGCGCGCGCCGAGGCGGAGCACATGCTGGCGATGGTGCGGGCGCACGCGGGAGTGGAGTCCGCGATGCTCGCGGGGTCGCTGCGACGACGCAACGAGGTCGTGCGCGACATTGACGTCGTGGCGTCGTGCCGCGCCGCGCCGGAACGAGTCGCGGCGGAGTTCGCGCGCGCGCCTGGTGTGCGCGAGGCGGAACTGAAGGGAGACGGCGCGGTGGTCCTCCACTTCGTGGATGGGAGTGTGCTCGACCTGCACTGCGTGACGCCGGACCGTCTGGGCATCGCGCTATGGCGAGCGACGGGGAGCGCTGTGCACGAGCGCGAGATGCTCGAGCACGCGGCGTCGCGCAGCCTCACCATCGTGCGGGACGAACTTCGCGACTCCACCGGTGCGCGCATTTCGGTGAGCGATGAGCACGCGCTCTATGGGGCGCTCGGGCTCGCGTTCGTCGAGCCCGAGATGCGCGAGGGGCGGGGCGAGATCGCGGCGGCGGCGGCGAACGCGCTGCCGGCGCTGATCGAATCGCGCGACATCCGCGGGGTGCTGCACTGCCACACCGATTACTCCGACGGCAAAGGCACCATCGCCGAAATGGCCGCCGCCGCGCGCGCCCTGGGCTGGACGTACATCGGAATCTCCGATCACTCGCAGTCGGCGTTCTACGCGGGAGGGCTCAAGCCCGACGCGGTGGCTGCGCAGCACGCCGAGATAGATCGCTTGAATTCAAGCGATATCGGCAGCCTCGTGTTGAAGGGTGTCGAGGCGGATATTTTGGCAGATGGACAAATCGATTACGACGCCGAGCTGCTCGATCGCTTCGACTACGTGATTGCGAGCGTGCACTCGCGCTTCTCGATGAACCGGGAAACGATGACGACGCGCGTGCTGCGCGCGCTCGACGATCCGCACGTCACGATTCTCGGGCATCCGACGGGTCGGCTGCTGCTGAGCCGCGAGGGCTACGCGATCGACATGGAGGCGGTGATCGAGAAAGCCGCGGAGCGAGGCGTGGCGCTCGAGATCAACGCCGATCCGCACCGCCTCGATCTCGACTGGCGGCACTGCCAATTGGCCAAGTCGCTCGGGTGCGCGTTCGAGATCGGACCGGATGCGCACTCGACGCGCGGGCTCGCGAACATGGAGTTTGGAGTGGGGATTGCGCGCAAGGGGTGGCTCGAAGCCTCCGACGTCATCAACACGTTGAGCGCGACACAGATCACGGAACGTCTACGCAAGCGGAGACAGTCATGAAAGCGAAGCGATCGGCGAAGCAGGCGACAAAAGGCGCGAGCGCGAAGCGCGCGTCGGCGAAGCGGCCAGCAGCGAAAGCAGCGAAGCCCGTGAAGGCAGCGAAGACCGTGAAGGCAGCGAAGTCCGCGAAGTCCGCGAAGGCAGCGAAGCCCGAGAAGCGCGCGAGGTCCGCGAAGCGCGCGTCGGACTCGGGCAAGGCGGTGCTCCTCCCCCATCTGCGCGAGCGCTGGCCGCGCACGGCGGCCGAGCGCAAGGCCCGCGCGGCGGAGTACTACAAACGACTCGCCGCGACGTACCCCGATGCGCACTGCGCGCTCGATCACAAGGACGCGTATCAGCTGCTCGTAGCGACCATCCTGAGCGCGCAATGCACCGACAAGCGCGTGAACATCGTCACGCCGGCACTGTTCAAGCACTATCCCACTGCCACCCAGCTGGCGGACGCCGACCGCGAGGAGCTCGAGACCGAGATCAAAAGCACCGGTTTTTTTCGAAGCAAGACCAAGAGCCTGCTCGGCATGGCGCAGGCGCTCGTCGCGCGCCACGGCGGCACGGTCCCCGACTCCATGGATGAGCTTACGCAGCTGCCCGGCGTCGGTCGCAAGACGGCGAACGTCGTCCTCGGCAACGTCTTCCACAAGAACGTCGGGATCGTCGTCGACACCCACGTGACGCGGTTGTCGGAGCGGCTCGGACTCACGCGCGAGACCGATGCGGTGAAGATCGAGGAGGACCTGATGCCCCTCTTTCCGTCGGAGCAGTGGACGATGCTGTCGCACCTGTTGATCGAGCACGGACGCCAGATCTGCCTCGCGCGCGCACCGCGATGCGAGGTGTGCGTGCTCAACGACCTCTGCCCGTCGTCGCGGGTATAGACGGCGCCGGATCGGCACCGGATCGAATGTCGAAGGTCTTCGTTGACCTGGGAGGTGAACTGGATCACCACTCAGGTGCGCGTCCCGTAGTGATCGGCTGCTTCTTGTCCCGTGGCTGCGAAGGGTGGGCAGCGAGATTAGCTTTTCCGTGCTGCTCCACTTCGACTTCCTTCCACGGCTGGTCAATACATGGCGAAGCACGCTACGATCGAGACGAATCGCGGCACCATTGTCGCGGAGCTCTTTGAAAAGGATGCGCCGCTGGCGGCGGCCAATTTCGAGAAGCTGGCGAACAGCGGCTTCTACGATGGCGTGAAGTTCCACCGTGTGATCCCCGATTTCATGGTGCAGGGCGGCGATCCGCTGTCGCGCGATCTTCCTGCGGGCGACCGGCGCATCGGCACCGGCGGCCCCGGCTACCACATCAAGTGTGAGACGAAGGGAAATCCGAACAAGCACGATGTCGGCGCACTGTCGATGGCGCACGCCGGAAAGGACACCGGCGGCAGCCAGTTCTTCATGGTGCTCGATGAGAACAACACGCGGCATCTGAACGGCGTCCACACTGTGTTCGGCAAAATCACCAGTGGGATCGACGTGCTGAAAAAGATCACGCAGAACGACACGATGACGACCGTCCGGGTTGCATAAGGCACCGCACAACGAGGAGACGAAATGGCCGCGCCAAAGGAAGGGGATCTGAAGGCTGGTGTTACCGGACTCATCATTGGAGCAGCGCTCCTGCTCACTGCGATGACAGCGATCGTGCACTTCACGAATGCGCGTTACGCCAGTGAGGAGCCGGCGCCGGCAGTCGCCAAGTAAGCGTCCCCCCTCGCTCGTCAACGGCCGCTCGGGCCGGCCGTAACAGGCTGGAAAAACGAAAGGGACGAA
>Ga0193751_1002475_pt1 | contig 11171 bp, 9 predicted proteins | sample L1c2metaG_FD_143050 | JGI IMG/M metagenome (GOLD analysis project Ga0193751, IMG submission 143050) | Soil microbial communities from a riparian zone of the East river system, Colorado, United States - L1c2 | ecosystem: Environmental > Terrestrial > Soil > Riparian zone | place: USA: East River...
CGTCCGTCAATGTTTCCTGCGTCGACGGTACGAGTCCCGCCAAACGCGCGTTCGCCAGCACTTTGCCGGCATCTATTCCGCGACCGTCGTCCTTCACGTTGATCACCACCGCAGAGCGCTCTCGCTCCGCCGAAAGAACGAGTCTGGCAATCGGCGACTTATGGGATTTCTTCCGCGCCGCCGAAGTCTCGATCCCATGATCGATCGCGTTTCGCAGCAGATGCATCACTGGGTCGCCGATCTCGTCGAGGACGGATTTGTCGACTTCGATGTCAGTCCCGGTGAGCTCGAATGCAACTTGTTTCCCAAGCTCGCGCGACGCATCGCGAACGAGTCTCTCGAATCGCTCGAACGCCTGCCCGACGGGAACCATTCGGCTCTTGGTTATCTCCTCCTGGAGATTCCCGACAAGTCGCGATGCATGTGATACGACTTCGATGAGGTCGGGCTGGCCGGTCTGTCGCGCCAGCTCCGCGAGCCGGCCACGAGCGATCACCAGCTCGCCGATCAGCGTCATCAGCGTATCCAGCCTCTGCGCGTCAACGCGCACGCTCCGTTTTCCATCGGCAATCGAAAGAGCCGAGGTCGGGGCGCGCGTCCCGAGTGGCGGAGTGAATCGTGCTTCGTTCGCCGGAGTGACACGCATCGAGTGCGGCGGAGTAAATCGCCTCGGATGCGATGGCGTATCGGTAGCCACCTGCATTGCCGGCCATTCCATCGTCGGCATAAGAGCCGCCGGAACGTCGAAGTCCTGCGCCGCAGCGAGCGACTCGAGCATCTGCACGACTGGCTCGACTTCGTGACTCGCTTCCGGATTGGCCGACACCACTACGACCGCGCTCTCGAGCACATCCACCGCTTCGAACAACGCTTCGATCACCGCCGGCGAGGGATCTCTGCTATCGCGTCGCATCTTCTCGAGCAGGGTCTCCAGCGCGTGCGAGAGGTCGCGTATGGACTGATAGCCCATCGCTGCGCTCATTCCCTTCATGTTGTGAACTGCCCTGAACAGCTCTGAAATACGCTCACTGCCAGCCGATTCACCGCCCCGCTCGATCGCCAGCAGGGCGTTGTTCATTTCATTGAGCCGCTCCCTCGCTTCCGCGCGGAAGAGGTCGGCGTAGCGTTGTGCGTTCACTTAGCCGAGCACACGCTGCACCGCTTCGAGCACCCTGCTTGGCTGAAACGGCTTGACCACAAAATCCTTCGCGCCCGCCTGAATCGCTTCTGCGACCAGCGCCTGCTGGCCCATCGCGCTGCACATCAGCACGCGCGCCTGCGGATCGAAATCCGTAATCGCTCTGACGGCGTCGATGCCGCCCATCTCCGGCATGATGATGTCCATCGTCACCAGGTCGGGGCGCAGCTCCTTGTATTTCTGTACTGCTTCCTGACCGGATTCCGCTTCGCCGACAACGTCCAGACCTGCCTGCGTCAGGATGTCGCCGATCATCGTTCGCATGAATACCGCATCGTCACACACAAGCACCGTGGTGTTCACTTATTCCCCCTTCAGGCGAGAGCCATTTGCACGAGTGCGCCAAGATCGAGCAGCGCCTCGAACGGAATATCCTTGTCCAGCAGACCGATGTCGTGCACCTCATCCACTACCACTCCAGCCACGCGCGTCCCCAGCTCTACTAGCAGGATGCTCGCGGCTGGGTTACTCGACGGAACACCGTACTCGCTCATCGTTGCGTCGAGAACTGTCACTATGGTTCCGCGGAGATTGATCAAGCCGCACACCTGCGCGGGCGAGCCGGGCAGAGGTGTTACAGGCTTGAGCGGAATTATCTCGCGAACAGATCCGAGACCCGCGCAGTGCAGATGGCCTGCGAGAGTGAACAGCAGCACCTTCGCGTGTCGGGGTGACGGCGATTCCGCGGATGGGTTGAAATCATCCGGACTCGCGATCTCTTCGAGAGTAGTCTCGCTAGCTGCCAGGCTGGTCATAGAAGCCGAGGGCTACCAGCGGATCCTCGGCTTCAGGCAACCCTGAGCCTTCTGCAATCGCGGAGAGCGATTGCTTCAGGTCTTCGGGCAACGGTGAGCGGATGTCCATCGGCGCGCCAGTGATTGGGTGTATGAACACGAGCCACGCCGCGTGCAGAAAATGCCTCCGCGGCGGAAGCCCCGCGATCCGTCTTCCTCCTCCGCCGCCGTATGTGTCGTCACCCATTACTGGATGTCCGACCGACGCGAGGTGAACGCGAATCTGATGGGTCCGCCCGGTGTGCAAATGAGCGCGCAGCAAGTCTCCGGGTCCAAATCGGGCTAGGCGGACAAAGTCCGTCTTCGCCTGTCTACCAGTACTGACGACTGCCATACGCTTTCGGTCTCGCGGGTCCCGGGCAATCGGCTTCTCCACCGAAAGTGTGTCCCCGCCGAGGTGCCCCCAGATCATCACCGCATAGCTGCGGTGAACTCGCCGCGCCGCCAATGCGGCTCCCAGTATCCGGTGTGCGCGCTCCGTCTTGGCGACGATCAATAATCCCGATGTTTCCTTGTCGAGGCGGTGAACAATTCCCGCTCGGTCGGCCGGAACGCCAGGCCGCGTTTCGCCGCCTCTCCCCATGAGCGCATTCACCAGCGTCCCCGACCAGTTGCCGGGCGCAGGATGCACCACCATTCCCGCGGGCTTGTCCACCACCAGAAGGAATTCGTCCTCGTAAGCCACCGCGAGCGGAATATCTTCGCCGGTGATCTCACGAGAGACCTGCTCCGGCGGTTCAACGATCACCACGTCGCCTGAAAGAGCACGATAGCTCGCCTTCTCTCGCTTGCCATTCACGGTGACGTTGCCGTTCGCAATGAGAGTCGCTGCCTGATTGCGAGAGAGATCCGCTCGCTGGGCCACAAGCAGATCGAGGCGAACGTTGCCGTCCGCCTCGATGATGAATTCATGCCGCCCCGGTAGCGGCAGTGTCAGATCTCTGGGCTCGCCGACGATACCGATGATGCCGGGATAGTCGCGGGCTCGCCGTCGCCCGGCGTGCCGGGCTGCTGGTCGGCATGCTCGTCACCCCACAGCACCCAGGCGAGGAGGAATGCGCCGATACTCACAGCCATGTCGGCGACGTTGAACGTCGGCCACCTCATGTCGCCGATTCCGACGTCGATGAAATCAACTACGCCTGCGGCGGAGCGGATTCGATCGATGAGATTCCCCAGCGCGCCGCCGCACACGAGTGCGATCGACAGTGTTCTCAACAGATCGCCATCGCGCGTCGATCGGTACAGCCTTCCGAGAATGAACAGCGCTCCGACGGTCAGCGCCATGAAGATCCAGCGGGAATATTCGCCGAGGTGGAGACCGAACGCCGCTCCCGGATTGTATACGAGCGTAAGCCTCACGGCTGCGCCGAGCAGCTCGTGAGGCATTCGCTGAGGAAAGAGTGAGGAGACGGCCAGTGCTTTGGTGATGACGTCGGCGACGACGATCACCACCACGACTGTCCAGAAAAGCGGTGGGTTAGCTCTGCCTCTTTGCATCTTCCTCACGCTGCTTGCAGTCGATACAGAAGCGCGCATGCGGCAGCGCGTCCAGCCGCTCGTACGCAATATCCTGTCCGCAGTTGTGGCATTTGCCGAAGGTTTCGGGCGAGCGGTAGAGCCGGCGAAGCGCCTCGTCCAGGTGCCAGAGAAAGCGGCCCTCCTGGCTCGCGAACAGGAATGCCTTTTCCCTCTCCATCGCGTCGGTGCCCTGGTCCGCCATGTGGAAGGAGTACGCGCTCAGGTCGCCATCGGCTCCCTGCGGTGTGGATCCGAAAGTCTCGTCGTAGTGGCCGAGCTCTTTCAACACCCGCTTTCGCTCGTCGAGCAGCCGCTTCTCGAAATGATCGAGCAGCTTCTTGCTCATCGGCTTCTGTTTCTTGACTGCAATGGGTGACGCCATCTAAACCGTCCTTTCGAATGCGATGCTCACAGGCTGACCGTCTATGTCAACCGATTGCGCCGCGTGGTGTGGTTCATTCCGATCTCCAACATGCAGCCCCTTCGCGAGAACTTCCCCAGCGATCCACTCTTCGTGGATGCGGGCCGCTTCCTCGATTTCCGGCGGGCCTGCAATCCATAAAGATATTCTATCGCTCACCGCCAGTCCCGATTCTTTTCGCATTCGCTGAACCCGGCTTACGATTTCCCGGGCTAACCCCTCAGCCCTCAACTCCGGCGTTACCGCAGGATCGATCGCCGCGAAGTAGCCCTTCTCTTCCTGCACTACGAGGTTTCCCATCGCGCGCCGAACAATCACCAGGTCTTCGGAGTCGAGTCGCCGCTCGTCATCACCCACCGAAATGGTCAACGGCGCGCCGCCCTCGAATGCCGTGAGCACATCGGTCCCAAGCCTGGACACAGCTTCGGCAGCGAGCGGTGTCTGCTTGCCGAATTTCTTTCCCAGGGTCCGGAAATTTGGCTTTGCCTCGAGCGTCACGAGCGCATCGGCCGAGGAGAGAAAGCTGATCTCCTTCACATTGAGCTCACCCTTGAGAAGTGGTATGAGCTTGTCGATTCCGCCGGTTCCGTGGCTTTGCGTTCCGTTGTCGGGCACCACGCACACCATGCGCTGAAGCGGCTGCCGAACTTTGACGCCTGCTTCTTCGCGCGCGGCGCGCCCGAGCTTGGCGAGTGTGCGGACGTGATCCATCTCCTGCTCGAGCGCCGCATCGCGCGGCGAAGGCTCGTCGCGACTGTACCGTGCAAGGTGAACCGATTCACCAGTCAGCTCCGTGTGCACCCAGTCGGTGATGAACGGAGCAAACGGCGCGAGCAGGCGACACGTCACCAGCAGCACCTCGTGCAGCGTTGCAAACGCCGCGCGATTATCCGCGCCGTCGACGTCGTAGAATCGCCCGCGGTTGAGGCGAACGTACCAGTTGGATACATCGTCGACGAAGAAATCCATGATCTCGCGCGCAGCGAGCGTCGCATCGTAGCGCTCGAGCATTGCATCGGCATCGCTCTCCACCGCCGCTAGTCGAGACAGTATCCATCGGTCGATCTCGGGCCGCTCCGCAACTGGAGGATCTTCCGCCGAAGGTTCCCAGCCAAAGTTCGCGTAGGCGGCAAAGATTCCGTGATAGACGTTCTTGAACGTCAGGAGAAATCGGCCGGCCGTATCCCGTACCGCGCTCTCATCGAATCGCCGTGGCACCCACACCTGACTCGACGCCACCAGAAAAAGACGCACCGCGTCGGCCCCATGTCTCGGCAGCACGACACCCGGATCGACGGCGTTACCGCGCGTCTTCGACATCTTGAATCCTTCGGCATCGAGGACGAGCTCGTTGACGACGACAGAGCGAAACGGAGCGGTATCGACTGCCTCCTGCACGGGCGCCTGGTGCGCCAGCGTGTTGTGCGGGAGCGCATCGCCGAGTCCGGTCGCAATCGCCAGCAGCGAGTAGAACCATCCGCGAGTCTGATCGACGCCTTCCGCGATGAAATCGGCGGGATAGTGTTCCTCGAATTCAGCGCGGTTCTCAAAGGGAAAGTGCCATTGCGCGAACGGCATCGATCCGGAATCGAACCATGTATCGATGACTTGCGGAACCCGGCGCATCGTGCCCTCGCACTGCGCGCATTTCCACGTGTGCCTGTCGATATAGGGCTTGTGGGGGTCGAAGCCGTCGCCGAGCGGCGCACCAACTCTCTCCGCGAGCTTCCCGTAGCTGCCGACTGCCTCGACGTGCGAATCGTCGGCGTCGCAGATCCAGAGAGGCAGCGGCGTGCCCCAATAGCGGTCGCGCGAGATCGCCCAGTCGATGTTGTTCTCGAGCCACTCGCCAAATCGGCCCGTGCCCATTTCCGGCGAATGCCAGTCGACGCGCGCGTTGCGGGCGAGCATCGCGTCCTTGAACGCTGTGGTGCGAATGAACCACGAGCCGCGCGCGTAATAAAGCAGCGGCGTCTCGCATCGCCAGCAATGCGGATACGGATGCTCGATCAGGCCGGTCTTCCACAGAACTCCACGACGCTCGAGCTCTTCGAGAATTTTGGGATCGGCAGCTTTGACGAACATGCCTCCGACTAACGGCATGTCCTTCGGAAACTCTCCGCGCTGGTCAACGGGCTGAACGAATGACAGGCCGTTCCGCTGTCCCGACGCATAGTCGTCCGCGCCGAACGCGGGAGCCATGTGAACCACGCCCGTGCCATCTTCGGACGAAACGAAAGTCTCGCCGACGATTACCTCATGCTTACCTTCGCCGAGCTCCACCCAGTCGAGTGGGCGTCGATACGTTCGCCCGACGAGGTCGACGCCGCGCAAAGTTGCAGTGGTATCCCATCGCTCCGCGTAATCCTCGCCGAGCACTGCTCGTGCGCGGGCTTCGGCAAGAATGATCGTCTCGGTGTCCGCGGCATCGCGCTTTCTCAGCTCGACGTACTCGAGCTCGGGATTGACGGCGAGCGCAACGTTCGACACCAGAGTCCAGGGAGTCGTCGTCCAGACGAGGATTCTCCGTTTCGAATCGCTGTGCTTCTCTGTCGCTACAGGATCTCGGGAGGGAACGAGATCGAGAGCGATGTAAACGCTCGGATCCTTTACATCCTTCCACCCTTGCGCGACTTCGTGGCTCGACAACGCGGTGCCACATCGCGGGCAGTACGGGAGAACCTTGTAACCTCGATAAAGAAGCCCGCGATCGAAAAGCGTCGCGAGCGCCCACCAGACGCTCTCGATGTACTCGTTGGTGTAGGTGATGTACGCGTTTTCGTAATCGAGCCAGTATCCGATGCGCTCGCTCATCGTTTCCCACTCGGCCTTGTACTTCCAGACACTCTCGCGGCAGAGGGCGTTGAACTTCTCCACGCCGATTTCTTCGATCTGCTGCTTGCCGCTGATGCCGAGCGCCTTCTCTACCTCGATCTCCACCGGAAGCCCGTGCGTATCCCAACCCGCGCGGCGCGTGACGTGGAAGCCCTTCATGGCGCGGTAGCGACAGAAGAGATCCTTGATCGTGCGCGCGAACACGTGGTGGATCCCGGGCTTCGCGTTGGCTGTGGGCGGGCCCTCGAAGAAAACGAACTCCGGATTCCCTTCTGTCGCGCGCTGAGTGCGTGCGAAGAGATCCTCTTTGGCCCAGCGACCGAGAAGCTCGCGCTCGACGTCGTCGGGCGACCGGTCGGTCGGAAGCGGCCGGTAGCGCACCGCAGCGGCAGGAGAAGTCACCTGCTACTCTCTCGCTCCAAACAATGTCGTACCGAGTCGAACCATCGTCGCTCCTTCTTCAACCGCGATCTCGTAGTCGTTTGACATTCCCATCGAAAGCTCCGTCGCCGCATGACCAGCGCGCTTCACAGCCGCGAGCGCTTCACGCGCGCCGGCGAACGTGCGGCGCAGCTCGGCGTCATCGGCGCCGAGTCGCGCCATGGTCATTACACCGCGAATTCTCAAACCGCCAAGCGATGCCAGCTTCGCCATTTGCGTGTCGAGCTCAGCTAGCGAAAAGCCGCCCTTGGTCTCTTCTTCAGCAACATTCACCTGCACCAACGCATCGACCGGCTTGCCGCGCTCAACGCCGAACGTGTTCACGGCATCGGCCAGTCGGGAGCTGTCGAGCGCATGAAACAACGCGAAGCCATCGAGCGACTTCACCTTGTTTCGCTGAAGATGTCCGATCAGGTGCCACCTCACCGGCGCCTCGACAACTTCCATTTTCGCTACCGCTTCCTGCACGCGGTTCTCACCGACGTCGGCCAGGCCTGCCTCGTACGCGGCAAGCACGGCCTCGGGCCCGTGAGTTTTGGTTACTGCAACGATCGTTACCGTCTGACCTCGTCCGCCACGCTCGACCGCGAGCTCGATGCGAGAGCGCACCTCGGCGATCCGCCGGTCGAGCTCCTGAAAAAGCATAGCTGCGAAATCTAATTAGAGGCGCCCATCAAGCATCCATGACGGAAGTTCCAACCGGATTCGGCGGATTCAGCGGATTATCCGGTACTCGCGTACGAGGGGGCGGGCGCACCTCAGCATCGTGAGTTTTTTTGTTGTTAAACCCAGAAAAAAGGACGGTCAGCTCGTAGACGACCCCGGTTTACGCCTGTACCAAATAATCCGCTGAATCCGCCGAATCCGGTAAAACTTCTTCATGGATGCTCGATGGGCGCTACCCAAACTTCCGCATGATACTCACCAGCAGCCGGCGCAAATCGTTGTACGTCACCAAGGCAAATAGCAACAGCACCGCTGCGAGCCCCACGCGCAAGATGTAGTCACGGGTGCGGACGCTGAACGCGCTGCCTTTGATCGCCTCGAGCAGGTTCACCATGATCTGCCCTCCATCGAGTATCGGTATCGGCAGAAGATTGAACACTGCCAGATTCACGCTGATGAGCGCGATCAACACCAGCAGATTCTCGAGTCCGCCCCGCGCTGCCTGAACCGACGCCGTCGCGATCATGATCGGCCCACCGAGCTCGCTCGGCGCAACCTTTCGCGTGGCGAGTCCCTTCAGTGCGTCGATTACCGACCCCGCCATTCCCCACGTGAGACTCCAACCATGCGTGATCGCCTCACCAAAGCTGACGTGCCGTGCCAGCGCCTTGGGAAGAATGCCGATTCGTCCAACGTGCTCGAGCTTTCCCGTCGATAGACTCGTCGCAGTATCGAGCGCCGGCGTTACCGGGATGCGCGTCGATTTGCCGCCACGCTGTACATCGAACACCACCTCGGTTCCTGCGGACGCACTGATCTTGGTCACCAGGCTATCCCACGACGTCAACGGCACGCCGTTGATTGCCACCAGACTGTCACCGGGGAGAAGGCCCGCCATCGCCGCGGGTCTCGACGCGAGCACAGTATCCGTTCTCGTTGAGACATACGGCATTCCATAATAGAGCAGCATTCCGATCGTCACCACGAGCGCAAGGATGATGTTCATCGTCACGCCTGAGAGGAGAATTACCAGACGTGCCCAGAGCGGCTTCGACTCGAGCCAGCGATCTTCCGGAATTGGCTTTGGCCCGAACGGAATCATCGCATTCGGATCGAGCTTGTCTGCCTCCGCGGTGACCTGCGTAGCGGCGTTCTCACTCCCACCCTCCAGGAATGCCGTCGCCTCGTCGTCCTTCGACGCCATTCGCACGTATCCGCCGAGCGGCAACGCTGCCAGCACGTACTCGGTCTCACCCCATCGCTTCTTGAACAGCGCCCGGCCGAAGCCGACGGAGAATCGAGGCGTGTACACTCCCACGGCTTTCGCCGCGAGAAAATGTCCGAGCTCGTGGACGAACACGACGATCGCGAACACAAAAAGAGGGGCAATCCATGCTAGCATTCGAACAGCTCCATAACGTGGCGTCGCGCCTTCATGTCGGCGTCGAGCAGATCCTCCCTGCTTTCCGACGGCAGCTCACCGAGCCTGTCAAGCGCTACTGCAATTGATTCGGTGATATCCGCGAACTGGATCTTTCCGTCGAGGAACAGCGACACCGCCTGCTCGTTCGCGGCATTGAATACTGCCGGCGCGGCGCCGCCCTTCCTCCCCGCTTCGATGCCGAGCCTCAGCGCCGGAAACTTGTCATGATCAACGGGCTCGAAAGTCATGGGCGACAACGCGACGGGGTCGAAAGCTTGTACCCCGCTGTCGGGAGCGCGCTCCGGGTGCGTCAGGGAATAGAGCACTGGCAGCTCCATCGAAGGAACGCTCATCTGCGCAACCACGCTTCCATCCACAAACTCGACGAACGAGTGAACGACGCTTTGTGGATGAACGACTACTTCGATCGAGTCGTACGGAAGTCCGAACAGGAAATGGGCTTCGATTACTTCGAGGGCCTTGTTTGCCAATGTCGCGCTGTCGATGGTGATCTTGCGACCCATTGTCCACGTCGGGTGCTGGAGCGCATCGGTCACGGTCGCCTTGGCGAGCTTGCTGTCGCTCCATCCGCGAAAGGGTCCGCCCGAGGCCGTCAGAATCACGCGCCTGATTTCGGCGTGGTCGCGTCCGGCAATGCACTGAAGGATCGCGCTGTGCTCGCTGTCAACGGGGACTATCTCTCCCTTTCCTTCGGCTGCAGCCTTTGCCACGAGCTCACCGGCAATGACCAGTGTCTCCTTGTTCGCGAGCGCCACGCGTTTTCCCGCTCGCAGGGCGGCGAGTGTCGCGTCGAGTCCTGCCGAGCCAACGATCGCGTTCAGAACGATGTCCGCATCCGGGCGAGTCGCCGCCTCGACGAGCGATTCGGTTCCGCGGCGCCATCCATCTCCATTCACGTCGGTGCAGTTGACTAGCCCGACGTACGACGGATGAAACTCTTTCACCTGCTGTCGGAGAAGCGCGGCGTTGCTGTGCGCGGTGAGCGCGACGACGTGAAACCGATCCGGCTGCCGGGCGATGACTCGGAGCGCCGTCGTCCCGATCGATCCGGTCGAGCCGAGAATTGCGATGCCCTGCCGCATCATCCCGGCTTCGGTATCAAGAGGTATCCGATGATCAGGTACGCTACGGGAATAGCGAACAGCTGGCTATCAATTCTATCGAGAACCCCACCGTGACCGGGAACCAGAGCGGAAGAGTTCTTCACGCCTGCATCGCGCTTGAGTAGCGACTCGAATAGGTCGCCGATCTGCGCGGCAACGCTGATCGCGATCGCGAAGATCACGACGCCCGCCGGCGACAGAGCGAGATGAGCCACCGGCTCGAGGATCGCCTTGGAGTAAAGCCAGCACACCACGATCGCCACGAACAGTCCGCCAATCGCGCCTGCAATCGTTTTTCCAGGACTAACGGAAGGCATCAGCTTCCGCTTTCCGAACAGCCGGCCAAATGCGTAGGCCCCCGTGTCAGTTCCCCACACAGCGAATATTGGAAACATTACCAGCGCCGTTCCCGCCCCTGCTCCAACGGCATAGTCGTGGTAGCGGAGCGGATATATGAACGTAATCATTGCGGCGTAAAGAACGCCGAATACAGTCACCGAAACCGCGGCAAACGGCTTCCCTTCCACGCCGCGCACCCAGAGCACGCTGGCAATGAGGGCGAGAAATATCACCGCCTCCGCTGCCATGGACGGCGTAAAAAGCCCGAGGTAGTGGGCGTGAACGAAAAGGGGAATGGCTGCGGTGAGCACGATTCCGATCGTCGCCATCGGATTCACCCCGCCGGACCGAGCCATGCGGAAAACTTCCCATGCTGCCGCCGCGGCGATTGCGCCAAGCGTCGCCGCCA
>Ga0193751_1002476_pt1 | contig 11165 bp, 7 predicted proteins | sample L1c2metaG_FD_143050 | JGI IMG/M metagenome (GOLD analysis project Ga0193751, IMG submission 143050) | Soil microbial communities from a riparian zone of the East river system, Colorado, United States - L1c2 | ecosystem: Environmental > Terrestrial > Soil > Riparian zone | place: USA: East River...
CGGCGTCGTCATCTCCCATTCGGTCATAACGAACAACCAGGCCGCTTATGGCGGCGGCATTTCGGTTGACGCCGGCGACCTGTTGTTGCTGACCAATTCCGTGGTTTCCGGCAACAGTGCCGCTTATGTCGGGGGCGGCATCGCCAGCAAAGGCGTGCTCGAAATGCTCGATACCACGGTGTCGGGCAACACCTCTTACCATGTCGGCGGCGGCATCGCCAGCCAAGGCACGCTCACCGTCCTCAACTCGACGATCTCGAACAACCACATCCCCAGCTCCTTCGCCGTCTTCATCTACGACAGCGCCGGCGCCGGCCTTTACAACTCCGGCGCCGCGGCGCTCGCGAACACCACGATCGCCGGCAACACGGGTGCCTATGCCGGCGGCGGCATCTACAACAGCGGCGGCCTCCTGCTCACCAACGCGACGGTCGCGAACAACAGCGCCTACAACGGCGGCGGATTATATAATGCCGCGTGCGGCTGCGGCGACGCTACGCTGTACAACGCAACCCTCACCGGCAACTACGCCAAGCAGTTCGGTGGCGAGATCTACAATGCCAACGGCACGGTGACGTTGACCAACAGCCTGGTGGCCGGCAACGGCACGGGCTATCACGGGGCGGACATCGAGAACGGATCCGGCACCACCAACTATGCCGGCGTCAACCTGTTCTCGCAGGCAGGCGCGGGCCGGCCTGGAACCGACATCGTCCAGCCCGATCTCACCCAGGTCTTCGCCAACCTGACGACGATCGATCCGGACGGCGTACCGAACAGCGGCGATGAATTTCAAGCCGGCACGCTAGCCAACAACGGCGGACCGGTCCAGACCGTCGCGATCAAGGTGGGCGGCAGCGCGCAGAATACCGGGTCGACCGCCGACCTGCCGCCTGACATCTTCGATCTCAACAACAACGGCGACACCTCCGAACCGCTTCCGGTCGATGCGCGCGGCGAGCCCCGCGTGTTCGGGGCCGCAGTCGACATCGGCGCCGTCGAGGCGCGGGCGCCGGTCGCCGCCTACGACTTCAACGCCGATGGCAAATCCGATCTGCTGTTCCAGAACACCGACGCCACGCCGCAGATCTGGCTGATGAACGGGACCAGCGTCATCAGCCAAGCCTCGCTGCCCGACCCCCCCGCGGAGTGGAAGATCGTCGGATCGGGCGACTTCGACGGCGACGGCAATGCCGACATCCTGTGGATCAACACCCAGAGCAACCAGCCGGCAATCTGGGAGATGAACGGCACCTCGATCATCAGTGCCGTCGCGCTGACGCCCCCTCCTTCGTCGTGGCGCATAGCCGGGATCGGCGATGTCAACGGCGACGGCATGTCCGACATCATCTGGCAGAACTCGAACGGTCAGCCGTCCATCTGGGAGATGAACGGGACGTCGATCCTCAACGCAACGGCGCTGATCGCGCCGCCGTCGCAGTGGAAGATCGTAGCCACCGGCGACTTCAACGACGACGGCAACACCGACCTCCTGTGGGACAACACCATCAGCAACCAGCCGGCGATCTGGGAGATGAACGGAGACTCGATCGTCAGTGCGGTGGCGCTGACGGCGCAGCCGGCGAACATGGAGATCATCGGCACGGGGGCTTTCGCCGGCAACGGCGATGCCGACATCCTGTGGCTCAACACCAGCACCAACACGCCGAGCATCTGGATGATGAACGGGACGTCGGTCGTCAGCATGACGAACTTGCCGGCGCCGCCGCCGACATGGCGGCTGGTCGGCACCAGCGACGTCAACGGCGACGGCAAGGCCGACATCCTGTGGCGGAACTCCGACGGCACGGTGTCGGTGTGGGAGATGAACGGCCCGTCGATCGCCAACGCGATTGCGATCGGCAGTCCCGGCGCCACCTGGCAACTCAACAACAACGATCCGCCGCTGCCGTCGGCCACCCCGTCCGGCACCATCGGCACGGCCAACGGCGGCGGCACCATGCACCTGAGCGCGCCCGATATGGTGGCCACCGACGCGGTGCTCGGGCCGCCCTCCACGAGCAACGGGGCGGGCGGTAACTCGGCCATGTTGGCGGGCCTGCTGTGGCAGGGCCCCATGCCCCGTGTCGATGGCGTCGGCGTCGCTGCGCAGCTGCCCCTGATCGGCGGGACGACCGTCGCCAGCACCGTGCAGCTCGGCATGCGCAGCGGGTAGGCACCGGCCGTCACGGCCTCGTCGGGATTGTTCGTTTGACAGAAATCGGTCGGGTACGGGCCTCGCCCGGTACCCCACCCTTACAATACGCCGCCGCTCACGGCTCGCGCAGGCTCTCGTCGAACAGCCGGATCACCGGGTCGAGCAGGTAGGAAACGATCGTGCGCTTGCCGACCAGGATCTCGGCGGTGGTGGTCATGCCCGGGATCAGGCGGAAGTCCTTCGGTACGTCCTGCAGGGTGAGCGGCCCGAGCGAGACGCGGGCGCGGAAGAACGAGCCCCGCCCGTCGGGATCCTTGGTCGGGGCAGGGGTTGCGCCCTTCTCCGGCTGGAACGAGTTCTCGGTGATCACGCGGACCACGCCATCGATGGTGCCGTGCCGCTGAAACGGCAGCGCCTCGAGCTTGACGCGTACCGGATCGCCGACCCGCAGCCGCGCCACGTCGGCGCTGTCGACGTCCACCTCGGCCTCGATCTTGTTGCCGCTCGGCACCAGGGTGACGAGCGGCTCGGCTTCCTTCGCCACCGAGCCGATCGAGCGCTGCCCCAGCTCCAGCACCACGCCGTCGGCCGGCGCGCGCAGCACCACCAGGCTGCGCCGGCGCTCGGCGTTGGCGAGCTTCTGCGTCTCGGTTGAAATCTGCTGCTGCAGCTGGGTGAGGCGCTCGCCCGCCTCGCGCACCCAGTTGTTGATGTACTTTTCCTTCTGCTCGCGGGTGGAGGCGAGCTGCGCCTCCAGCTCCTTCTCCTGGTTCTTCTTCTCGCCCAGCTGATCGGAGAGCGACAGCCGGTCGAGGCGCGACTGCAGCAGGTTGAGCCGTGAGCCGGCCTGCAGGTTGAACAGCTCACCGCGCATGCCCTCGACCTCGGAGATGACCTTGACGCGCTCCACCAGGCCGGCCTGGGCGTTGCGGTTGGTCACCAGGCCCGCTTCGAGCTTGGCCGCATCGGCGTCGTTGGCGGCGACCGTGGCGCGGTATTCCGCCTGGCGGTGGGCATGGACCGCCGCCTGCAGCTTCAGGTATTTGGCTTCCAGCGGGTTTGCGGCCGCGGCGGGCGGAAACGGCTCGCCGTAGATCTCCGCCTCGATCCGCCGCGCTTCCGCCGTCATGCTGCCGAGCCGTTCCCGGTCGGCGGTCTCCTCCGACTGGGTGAAGGTCGGATCGAGCGTGGCGAGCACCGCGCCCGCCTTCACGTAATCGCCGACCCCCACCTCGATGGTGCGGATCACGGCGGTCTCGAGCGGCTGGATGGTCATCAGCGGGTCGACCGTGATCAGCTTGCCGCGCGCCGTGACCACCCGGTCGACCTGGGACACCGAGGCCCAGACCGCCGCGGCCACCACCAGCGACACCACGATGTAGACGACGCTGCGCGCGAACCACGGCAGCGGACGCTCCTCGATCATCACCGAGTCCGGCTGGAAATGCACGGCCTCGTGGTCGACGCCCTTGCCGCCCCGCCCCGCCGGGCGCAGGCGCGCGCGCGCGTCCTTCAGCGGAATGACCTGCTTTGCTTGTCCCATAGCCGTTTATATATCACGCAGCTTTCCACCAGGCTGTCGTGCGGCCCGATGCCGACGATCTGGCCCCTGTCGAGAACGATGATCATGTCACAGTCCCGCAGCGAAGCGAGGCGGTGCGACACTATGATCGTGGTCTTGCCCTCGACGATCTTCGCCATGTTGTCCTGGATGATGACCTCGCTCTCCGGGTCGAGCGCGCTGGTCGCCTCGTCGAGCAGCAGGATGGAGGGGCGCCGCACCAGGGCGCGGGCGATCGACAGGCGCTGCTTCTGCCCGCCCGACAGGTTGACGCCGCCCTCTTCCAGCGAGGTGTCGTAGCCCTGCGGCATGCGCTCGATGAACTCCTCGGCGCCGGCCTGGCGGGCGGCCCAGACGATCTCCTCGAAGGTGGCGCCGGACTTGCCGGACGCGATGTTGTCGCGGATCGAGCCGCGGAACAGGAAGCTGTCCTGCAGCACGACGCCCATGTGGCGGCGCAAATGCACCTTGTCCATCTCGCGGATGTCGTGGTCGTCGATGCGGATCAGGCCGCGCTGGGCGGCATAGAGCCCCTGCACCAGCCGTACCAGCGTGCTCTTGCCCGAGCCGCTGCGCCCGACGATGCCGACCACCTGGCCGGGCTCGCTCGCGAAGCCCACCCGGTCGAGCGCCTGCACCGTCGATGCGCCGTAGTTGAAGCTCACGTCGTCGAAGCTGACCTTGCCGCGGATCGGCGGGCGCAGGCCGCGCGTCAGGCCCGGCTCGGATTGCGCGTTCATGACGTTGCCGAGCATGCGCACCGAGAGCGCCACTTCCTGGAACTCGTTGATCAGCCCGGTGATCTGTACCAGCGGGCTGGTCACCCGGCCGGCGAGGATCTGGAACGCCACCAGGGCGCCGATCGACAGCTGGCCGGAGAAGATCAGGGTCACGCCGATGCCGATCACCGCGACCGACATCAGCTTCTCGATGCCGGAGGACGCCGTGCGCGCGAACGCCGAGATGCGGCCGACCTCGATCCGGCGCTCGACCGAATTGGCCGAGCTCTGGTCCCACGCCTTTGCCTGCGCCGGCTCCAGGCCGAGCGACTTGACCGTGTTGATGCCGTGGATCGCCTCGATCAGCAGGCCCTGGCGCTCGCCCTCGGCGCGGTAAAGCTCCTGCAGGCGGCGGCGGAACGGCCGCGACATGAACCCGATGATGATGGCGATCAGCAGGGCGCAGAACAGCACGATCCAGGTGAGGAGCGCGCTGTAGTAGAACAGGATCGGCACGTAGACCAGGAGCGCGGTCGCGTCGAGCACGGTCAGCAGCAGGCGGCCCGACAGGAACTCGCGGATGCGCTGGTCCTGCTGCATGTGCTTGCTGATGACGCCGGCGAGATTGCGCTCGAAGAAGTCCACCGGCAGCGACATCAGCTTGAGGAAGATCGTGCTGGCGAGCCGCATGTCGATCTTGCTCGTCGCGTACAGCAGGATGTAGCTGCGCGCGAAGTTGAGCATGATCTCGAACGCGATGGCGCAGCACACGCCGATGAGCAGCACCGTCATGGTCGCCTGCACGCGGTGGACGACGACGCGGTCGATCATCAGCTGGAAGAAGATCGGGGTGGCGAGCGCGAGCGCGTGCAGGGTGAGCGCCGCCATCGCCACGTCGCCGAACGCGCGCTTCTGGCGGAGGAACTCGGGGATGAACCAGCGCAGGCTGAACGGCTGATTGGCGTCGGAGAGCGCGTACTTGCGCTTGACCAGGATGACGTGGCCGTCCCACGCTTCGTGCGCCTTGGCCGCGTCCCAGAATTGGAACCCCTGGGGGGCGCGCGGGTCGCGGATGACGATTTCCGTCGTCTCCGGCGTCTGCCGGATGCCGGAGAGAACGACCGACTCGCCGTCGCGCAGCACCAGGATCGCCGGCAGCGCCTGGCCGAGGCGGCGCAGCCGGTCCCATGACAGGCGCACGAGCTTCGCGGTCAGGTCGATCTTGCGCGCAACCTGGACGAGATGCGCCGGCTTCACCCCCTCGGGCCCGGGCGCCGCGAACTGGATCAGCTGCACTTCGGTGTAGTCGAGCCCATGGAATCGGGCGATCGCCGTCAGGCAGGATATTCCCGACAGGATCGGCTGGGGCGACGCAACATTCATGCGTGCTTGTACGATTTGCCGCCGGGCTGGTCAAAGATTGCGGGCGCCAAAACCCGCGAATTTCGCCGCCCATGGCGTTGAAATGCTTGCTTCAAAGCGCCGCGGTGCTTGACAGGGCGCGGCGGGAATGTAGTACTTGTCCTACATCAGAGGCGGCATCATGAAGATCGTCAGCGCCCGCGCGGCCAACCACGGGTTTTCCGATCTGCTCTCGCAGGTCGAGCGGGGGGATGAAGTCCTCATCACCAAGCGGGGACAGCCGGTGGCCGTCCTGTCTCCCTATCGTCCGGCGGTGATGACGGCGGAACGCAAAGCCGCCGTCGCGCACGCGATCGAGGTCATGGCCAAAGGCCTGCCATGGGGCGACGCGCTGCGGGATTTCACCCGCGACGAGATGCATGAGCGATGATCGTCAGCTTCGACACCAACGTGCTCGTCTACGCCACGGCGCCGGCGTCCGTCGCGAAAGCCGCTCGCGCGCGTGACGTGCTGGCGCGCGGCATGCGCGCGGGCGAGAGCGTATTGCTGCTGCAGACCCTGGCGGAATTCGCCAACGTCGCGGTTCGCAAGGCCGGGATACCGGTCGATGACGTCCGCGCGGCGATCGATGCCTGGCGCGCGGTCCTGCCGGTACGGCCGGCCGAAGAGGCCGATCTCCCGGCGGCGCTCGACGCGGTGAAGGCCCACCGGTTGGCCTTCCGGGATGCCGTCCTTTGGGCGGCGGCGCGCCGGGTCGGCGTTCGCTCCTTGCTGACCGAGGATTTCCAGGACGGCTTCGTGTTGGACGGCGTGCGCTTCGTCAATCCGTTCATGCCGGCGAACGACCGGCTGATCGACGAGATCCTGCCGCAATCATAGCCCGGCTGCAGCGAAGCGACATCCGGGAGCGGCGTCGATGCAAAGATTCCCACATTCCGCTACGCTCCATGCGGGCTACCGATTACCACCGCCCCATGTAATCTATTGATTCAATTTGTGTTCGCGGGCGTTTCCGCGGTGCGGTCGCCAGCGGCGGCGGGCCGTGCTAGGGGATTCGGGGCGCGCGCGACGGTAGTGCGATCGAACCGGGGGCCGGGGCGAGATGGGGCAAATTGCGAGGGGCAAGGGCGGACGGCAGCTGCGCATCGGCGTCGTCGGCGTCGGCGTGATGGGCAGCAACCACGCCCGCGTGCTCGCCGAGCTCCCCGGTGTCGAGCTCGTCGGCATTGCCGACCCGGACCGCGCCCAGGCGCGCTCGGTGGCGCAGGCGCTGGGCTGCGCGGAGGTTGCGGATTTCTCCACCCTGCTCGACGCCGGCGTCGATGCCGTCACCATCGCGGCGCCCACCCACCTGCACCATGAGATTGCGCTCGCCTGCATCGCCCGCGGCATCCACGTGCTGGTCGAGAAGCCGATCGCCTCGACCACCGAGGAGGGGCGCGACATCGTCGCCGCCGCCCGCCGCGCCGGCGTCACCCTGATGGTCGGCCACGTCGAGCGGTTCAATCCCGCCGTGCAGGCGATCAAGGACGCGATCCGCGGCGAGGACATCCTCTCGATCGCCATCACCCGGGTCGGCCCGTTTCCCCCGCGCATGTCGAACGTCGGCGTCGTCATCGACCTCGCGGTGCACGACATCGACCTGATCCGCTGGTTCACCGATTCCGACATCGTCGAGGTGCAACCGCAGCTCTCCAGCGCGGTCGCCGAGCGCGAGGACATCGCGCTGCTGCAGTTCCGCACCGCCTCCGGCGTGCTCGCCCACATCAACACCAACTGGCTGACCCCGTTCAAGGCGCGCAACGTCCAGGTCGCCACCCGCCGCAAGTACGTGATGGCGGATCTGTTGACCCGCCAGGTCACCGAATGTTTCGGTTTCCAGCCGGACGGCGCCTATTCGATGCGGCACCTGCCGGTCGGCCACGCCGAGCCGTTGCGCGCCGAGATCGCCGCCTTCGCCGCCGCCGTCCGCACCGGCACCGCGCCGGCGGTGACCGGCGAGGAGGGGGTCGCGAGCCTCGAGATCGCCATGCGCTGCCTGCGCGCGCCGCGCCTCGAGGCGCTGCCGCGCAAGGGCCCGCGCCGCGTCGCCGGCTGATTCGGCAGGAGCATTTTCCGGAAAAGTGGGCACCGGCTTTCCGCAAAGGAAATGCGACCAAATAAAGAGTCTTTTGCTCCGATGAACCAGCAGCCGCGTTTTGCCCCCATCCCGTTCGTCGACGTCGCCGCTCAGCGCCGGCGCCTCGGCGCGCGCATCGACGAAGCGGTCGCGCGCGTGCTCGACCATTGCCAGTTTATCATGGGCCCGGAGGTGGGCGCGCTCGAGGCTGAGCTCGCCGCGTTCTGCGGCGCGCGCCACGCGCTCGGCTGCGCCAGCGGCACCGACGCGCTGCTGCTCGCCCTGATGGCGAAGGGCATCGGTCCCGGCGACGCGGTGATCTGTCCGGCCTTCACGTTCTGCGCCACCGCCGAAGCGGTGGCGCTGGTCGGCGCGACGCCGGTGTTCGTCGACGTCGACGAAGCGACGTTCAACCTCGATCCCGCCGGCCTCGAAGGCGCGCTCGCCGTCGCGCGCCGGCACAAGCTCGCGCCCAAGGCGGTCATGACCGTCGACCTGTTCGGCCTGCCGGCCGACTACGCCGCGATCGCGGCGGTTGCCGCGGCGCACGGCCTGGTCGTGATCGCCGACGCGGCGCAGTCGTTCGGCGCCGCCTATCGCGGCCGCCGCGTCGGCACGCTGGCGCCGGTCACCACCACGAGCTTCTTTCCCTCGAAGCCGCTCTCCTGTTACGGCGACGGCGGCGCGGTGTTCACCGACGACGACGGCCTCGCCGAAATCATGCGCAGCCTGCGCGTCCACGGCCAGGGCGTCGACAAGTACGACAACGTGCGCATCGGCATCAACGGCCGCCTCGACACCATCCAGGCCGCGGTGCTGCTCGAGAAGCTGAAGATCTTCGTCGACGAGCTCGCCGCGCGCGAGCACATCGCGCGCCGCTACGATGAGGGCTTGAGCGACGTGGTGACCGTCCCGCGCGTGCCTGCCGGCACCACCAGCATATGGGCGCTCTACACCGTCCGCCTCGCGGCCGCGGCGCGCGACCGCGTGATGGCGGCGCTCGCCGCGCAAGGCATTGCGGCCGGCGTCTATTATCCCAAGCCGCTGCATCGGCAAGCCGCCTACCGGCACTATCCGGTCGCCGGCAACGGCCTGCCGGTGACCGACCGCCTGGCGGGCGAGGTGCTCAGTCTTCCCATGCACGCCTATTTGGATGCGCCGGCCCAGGACCGGGTGATCGCCGCGTTGCGCGCCGCGCTGGAGAGGTGAGGGGGGCAGGATGCGTCCGGTCGCGCACGGGGAAAGCGGTGTGACATCGCGTGAGTCGTCGGATCGGACCCGCGAAACCGGCGCGCCGCCGGCGGTCGCGGGCCGGCGATTTTGCGTCGTGCTGATCAAGCCGTCCCATTACGACGACGACGGCTACGTCATCCGCTGGTACCGCTCGCCGATGCCGGCGAACTCGCTCGCCAGCGTCTACGGCCTGGTGGCCGACTGCGCCGAGCGCAAGGTGCTCGGCACCGATGTCGACATCGACGTGACGGCGATCGACGAGACCAACACGCGTCTGCGCATCGAAAAAATCATTGCGCGCTTCCGCCGCCAGGGCGGCTTCGGCTTCGTCGGCCTCGTCGGCGTTCAGTCCAACCAATATCCGCGCGCGCTCGACATTGCCCGGCCGCTGCGGGCGGCCGGCATTCCGGTCGTCATCGGCGGCTTCCACGTCTCCGGAATGCTCGCCATGTTTCCGGACGTGATGGCGGACTTGCAGCAGGCGCTCGACCTGGGCATCACGCTGTTCGCCGGGGAAGCCGAAGGCCGCATGGACCAGGTCCTGCGCGACGCCGCCGGCGACCGGCTGCGGCCGATCTACAATTTCGTCGAGGATCTGCCGCCGCTCGAGGGCTCGATCGTCCCGTTCCTGCCCGGCAACACGGTGCGCAAGACCCTCGGCAACGTGACGACCTTCGATGCCGGGCGCGGATGCCCGTTTCAATGCTCGTTCTGCACCATCATCAACGTGCAGGGGCGCAAGTCCCGCCGGCGCAGCCCCGACGACGTCGAACGCATCCTGCGCATGAACTGGGAGCAGGGGATCGACCGCTTCTTCATCACCGACGACAATTTCGCCCGCAACAAGGACTGGGAACCGATCCTCGATCGGATCATCGCGCTGCGCGAGCAGCACGGCATGGATGTCCGGTTTTTGATCCAGGTGGACACCCTGTGTCACAAGATCCCCAATTTCGTCGCCAAGGCGAAGCGGGCGGGCGTGACGCGCATCTTCATCGGGCTCGAGAACATCAACCCCGACAACCTGTCGGCCGCGAAGAAGCGGCAGAACAAGATCACCGAATACCGCAAGATGATGCTCGCGTGGAAAGCGGTCGGCGTCTGGACCTATGCCGGCTACATCCTCGGCTTTCCCAACGACACGCCGGAGCGGGTTCGCCAGGATATCGAGATCATCAAGAAAGAGCTTCCGGTCGACGTGCTCGAGTTCTTTTTCCTGACGCCGCTGCCCGGCTCGGAAGACCACAAGGTGCTGCACACCAACGGGGTCGCGATGGACCCCGACCTCAACAAATACGACCTCGAGCACGCGCTCGTTGCCCACCCGAACATGACCAAGGCGGAGTGGGAGAAGCTCTATCGGGATGCCTGGCAGATCTACTACACGCCCGAGCACATCAGGACCATTCTGCGCCGCGCCAAGGCGAGCGGCGTCAACATCCTCCGGCTGATGCAAATCATCCTGTGGTTCTCGCAGTCGCCGGCGATCGAGCGGGTGCATCCGCTGCAGGGCGGCGTGCTGCGGATGAAGCGCCGCGACGAGCGGCGAGCGAGCCTGCCGGTCGAGCCGGCGTGGCGGTTCTATCCGCATCTCGTCTGGGAGTTCGCCGTCAAGCAGGCGCGCTTCGCCTACCATGGCTGGCGGCTTTACCGCATCTACCGGAGCGTGGCGGCCGAACCGGCCGGCATCGACCATGCCGATCTGGCGATGGCGTCGGTGATCGACGAGGACAGCGAGCATCTCGAGTTGTTCACCCACAACCAGGCGGCGCGCGACGCCGTCGATCATGCCCGCAAGGTGAAGGCGCTGACGACCAGCGTGGCTTAGGGCTTATCCAAGAACAAGTGAGTCATAATTGCCACAGATCAAGAAGATTTTGGTGGCGTGGATTCACAAGAAGGGATCACTCGACGTAGCGTCGCCGGATGATTCGATCTTCGCCGGCGCGCGATGCCCGGAAGCGCTATCGGAAGATGGCCCCTGTTCTGAATGAACAGAGCCTCCGGCGTTTT
>Ga0193751_1002477_pt1 | contig 11164 bp, 10 predicted proteins | sample L1c2metaG_FD_143050 | JGI IMG/M metagenome (GOLD analysis project Ga0193751, IMG submission 143050) | Soil microbial communities from a riparian zone of the East river system, Colorado, United States - L1c2 | ecosystem: Environmental > Terrestrial > Soil > Riparian zone | place: USA: East River...
ATCCTTTTGGCGGTTGGAGTTTCACTTTTATTTTACGCCATTTGCCATCGCGCATTGGATTCTTTGGACGGTATCCTATGACATATTGGTTGCGCAACTCGATGCCAATTTTTGTGGAAACGTCCGCCAGGTCGTTCGGGTTATCAATGGTAAACGCCCGGCCACCAGTCAGTTCCGTGACATCGCTGAGCAGGGTGGGTCCGAGCCGCTCTTCTTCAGTCGGAAAGTAATGATCGTAGATGCCGATGGCGTAGATGAGAATGTCGGCCTCTTTGACCATGGAACGAATCTCGCCTTCGGTATAGCGGCTATGGTTGTCCCCGCCGTCGGAGATGATCAGCAAAGCCTTCTTCGGATACTTCGCCTGGCGCATCTTGCTGACTCCAAGATAAATCGCATCCAACAGCGCCGTGCGGCCCTTGGGAACCGTGTAGATGAGCCGGCCCTGAATGTCATCCACCGAACTGGTGAAATCGGCAATCTCCTCCGGCTTATCGGCGAAGGTAATCATGAAGAACTCGTCCTGCGGGTTGGCGGTCTTGAAGAACTCGATCACTGCCTCGCGGGCCCGCTCGACCTTGCTGCTCATGCTGCCGCTCATGTCAAAGATCACCCCGATCGAAACCGGAGCGTCTTCGCTCGAGAAAGTCTTGATCTCCTGCTGGTCTTTGCCTTCGAAAAGGTGGAAGTTCTCGCGGTCGAGGCCGGTTACCAGCCGGTTTAGGGGATCGGTGATGGTGACCGGCACCAGGACCATGTCCACGGATACTTTGAACGGCTTGGTGTGGGTCTTCAGCGCCGGATCCACGTCCAGCTCTTTTGGAGCCGGTGGCTGAACTCGGGGCTGGATGTGAACGTCCCCAGTCGTAGTCTGAGCAAGAAGAGGAAGCGCGCCGCACACAGCAATCAGAAGAACAACGAAGGAGACTCGAGCCGAGTACCGTTTGCCGTGCAACATAGGCCCCACTAATCCGCGCCGCGGAGGGAGGCGACCCGCATCCCAGAAAGCTGGCAACAATCTCTACTTGGCCGGATACTAGCACAATCCCGAATGGGAGTTGTCACTTTTTTGTATCCGACCATTGGATTCGGTGGGCGATCGGAAGGTTGCGTATGACTCTGCGCATCTTTAGTTCTCCTTTCCCGCTTTGGGCCAGAGCCGGACCCTCCCTGCTACAATTCTGCCTTCCCTTTATGGCACTTATTTCTCCCTTTCAAGCGTGGCGCTACGACCCTGAGCGCGTGCCGGTCCAGATGGCCGTCACCCAGCCCTACGACAAAATCACTCCGGCGATGCAGGAACGCTACTACCAGGCCAGTCCTTTTAATATGGTGCGGATTATTCTGGGGAAACCCCTGCCGGGAGACGGGGACGCCGAAAACGTCTATACCCGGGCGGCAGCGTCCTTCCAGAACTGGCGCCAGACGGGCGTTTTGCGGCAGGATCCCGAGCCTTCAGTCTACCGCTATTCCCAGACCTTCCGGATTCCAGGAGATGTTCCGGGAAGCCAGACGCAGGCCGAACGCCGGAGCTTCATCGCACTCGGCCGGATCGAGGACTACTCCGCAGGCGTCGTGTTCCGCCACGAGCAGACGCTCGCCAAGCCGAAGGTCGACCGGCTGGACCTGCTGCGCGCCAGTCGAGCCCACTTCGGCCAAATCTTCATGCTCTACAGCGGCGCGGGCAAGGTGGATGCCCAGCTCGATTCGGCGGCGGCCACATTCAAAGCCCCCGACATCGAGGTCACTGACGAGTACGACGTGGTGCACCGCGTCTGGAAGATCTCCGACCCCTCGGTCATTGCCTCCGTGCAGCAGCATATGCGGGATCGGAAGCTGATCATCGCCGACGGCCATCACCGCTACGAGACTGCCTTGACATATCGCAACGAACGGCGAGCCGAGGCCGAGACGGGGTCGGGCCTTCCCGTTCCTTACGACTCGGTAATGATGACCTTCGTCGACATGCATCGTCCTGATAAAGATCGTCCTGATAAAGACCGTCCCGGCCTGGTCATTCTGCCCACCCACCGGCTCGTCTTCGGCCTGCCGTCCTTTTCGCCCGCGCATTTTCAAGCAGAGACCCGGAAATTCTTCAACGTCGAAGAAGTCGATGCCGGAATCGACGCTGCACGCGCCACCGGCATTCTGCAGCACGCAGGGCACACAGGAACGGCTCTGCTCGCGGTCACTGCCGGGCACGCATTTCTGCTGCACTCACCGAAAGCCGTCGGCGCTGGCCTGTTCGGAAACCTTTCGCTGCGCCAACAAGCGCTCGACGTAGTTCAATTGCACAAGTGCCTCCTGGAAGGTGTACTGAAGATATCGGAGGAAGCCATTCGCAATCAGGACAACGTTTCCTATTGTCGCGACGCCGGCGAAGCGCTCATCCAGGTGCGAAGTGGAAAGGTCCAAGTCGCGTTCCTGATGAATCCCGTCCGTATGGAGCAGGTCCGCGATATCGCCCTCGCCGGCGAAGTGCTCCCCCAGAAGTCCACCGATTTCTATCCCAAGTTGCTGAGCGGTCTTACGATTTATGCGTTGGACTAGCAAGAACTGGAGTGGAGGGACGGGCGTCCCGCCCGTCCAGCCGGGCGGGGACGCCCGGCTCTCCACTACACATTGACGACCAAATCCTTGGCCATCCTGTTGGCCACCGTCACGCTCCTGTCCGCCGCGCCTTCTGCGCTGCCTTCTGCGGACGACAAACACATCTCCGTCTATTCTCCCGTCGCGATCTATTCCCTCCCAATTCTGGATCGCGCCGGCCGCGAGTACGTCGGTCTGCTCGAACTTCTGGAGCCACTCGGTCGCGTGAGCACCCAGTCGGAAGGCCGGCACTGGAGACTTCGCTATAACGCGGTGGACGCCGAGTTTGTCGCGGGAAGCACTCGCGCCAAAATTCGCGGGCGCGATTTTGATTTCATCGCTCCCTTCCTTCTTGAAAACTCGCGCGGACTGGTTCCGCTAAGTTCGCTGAGCGGGTTTCTGCCGCGCTTTCTGGGAGCGCCGGTGAATTTTCGCGAAAGCGCTCGCCGCTTATTTGTCGGCGATGTCGGCATCCAAATCAGTTTCCAGCTCGATCCGAGCAACCCCCCTCGTCTGGCGGTCAATTTCAGCGCCCCCGTAAACCCGACGATCTCCACCGAACCCGGCAAGCTGCGCATGGTCTTCAAGCGCGACCCGGTCGTCTCCCCGGGAAGCCAATCCATTTCTTTTGACAACAGCGTCATCACGCATGCCAGTTACTCCGAGAACAACGGCGACGCCGAATTAGACTTGGCCGCCAACAAACCGTTGTTGGCGAGCTTCAGCACCGACAGAAGGACGATCATCGTTTCTGCCGTCCCACAAACACCAGCGGCGCTGAATGTCGTCGGACCTGGGCCGCAGAATCCGGCGCAGGCTCCGCCACTCTCCGCACCGGCTGCAAACATCGCCTCGGGTAATGCCAACATCAACACCGATATCGCCAATATTAATATCCATCGGATCCTCGTCGTAGTCGATCCCGCACATGGCGGCGAAGAACGGGGTGCTGCCTTGACCGATAAACTCGCCGAGAAAGACGTCACCCTGGGATTTGCGCGGCTACTGCGGCATGAACTTGACATTCGCGGGTTCGCGGTTGTGTTGCTGCGCGACGGGGATACCACTGCTACTCTGGATCAGCGCGCCGCAGCGGCCAATGTTGCGCGCGCCGGAATCTACATCAGCCTGCACGCGGTCGCGCAAGGCAGCGGCGCGCGCGTGTACACCGCGTTGCTGCCGGTGGAAGGAACGAGCAAAGGAGTATTCCATGCGTGGAATGCGGCACAGTCACCCTCGTTGCCCGTCAGCCGAATCGTCTCCGCGGCAATCGTCGCCGAGATGCAGAAAAGAGATTTCCCGGCGCAAGTATCATCCGCTGCCCTGCGGCCATTGAACAATGTATTCATGCCTGCCGTAGCGGTGGAACTCGCGCCCGGAACAAATGGCGTCGCCGACTTAACCTCCGCCAATTATCAACAACGCGCCGCGTCAGCGATTGCAACTGCAGTTGCCTCCGTCCGCGACCGCCTCGGAGTGCAGCAATGATAATTACACAGGCGACGGAATACCGAGGGTTCGTATCAGGGTATCGCTTTAGCGATACCGGAAGTCTTTCGAAATCAGATGCCCCTTTAGGGGCGGCCATCACGGACCCCACTTTTTCAGCAGCCTCTACAATTCTGAAGGTGCACCCATGATCCCCCGCCATCTCCTGATCGGAGTAACCGCCCTTCTGCTGCTCGTCGTCTCGATGGGAGTCTATCTTCGCCAAATGCGACGGCAAGCGGTTGGACTCGAATCAACGGCAGCCAGCGCCTTGCCTGTCGCTCCCCCAGCCAATGGTCCGACGGAGACGGTGACTCTCTATGTTGCGGATGACGCCGCCGGCAAACTCCGCGCCCAGGCAGCGCAGATCCCTCTCCCCGGAGGACGCCAGCAGCGAGCGGAGGAGTTGTTGCGCGCGCTGCTGCGCATCTACCAGGAACCGGGCGCGGCCCATCCGATAGCTCCGGCGGCGGACATTCGCAGCATCTATCTGGTCGATCCGGGCGCGGCCGTCATCGATCTGAACGCCGCGTTCGCCGACCAGCACCGCTCCGGCATTCTCAACGAGCAACTCACCATAGACTCGCTGGTGAAGACGCTGGCCGTCAATGTCCCGGGAATCCAGCGTGTGAACATACTCGTCGAAGGCAAAGCGCGAGACACGCTCGCCGGACATGCGGACCTGACCGAGCCGTTCGACGTGCTCACAGTTTTGCAGGCCGGCAAACAGTGATCGCGTAGGGACAGCCCGCCCCCGGCTGCCCAAGCCGAGCAATGCTCGGCCGCTGCCTTAGTGGAGTGCCGGGCGTCCCCGCCCGGCCTAAACTACACTCGCTACTTCGTTGTGGACAGGCTGCGTCGCTCCGCCGACTTATCCAAACTATTGATTCTGAAACAGATAGCGGACGCTGGAACGCCGCGAAAGAAAAATCAGAAAAAGCTTGCATTATTTCTAGTGTTGTAGTTAACTATATCACGAGATGGCTAGCCGCTTTTTTGGAACTGTGACAAACGAACCTCGCCGGCTTGAAGGCTTTTGTAGAAACCGACTACGCCATTTGCGCAGCTGCACGAAAAAGAGAGAAAGAGAAGAAGTGAAAAGGAGAACACCGAATATGAAATCACGCATCGCACTTTCCGTTGTCTTCGTTCTAATCGCCGCCACCGCGTTCGCAGCCGACGCCCCCGTTGCCCAGTCCGACGCGCAAAAGTCCTTCACAACCATGAAAAGCCTGGCGGGAGAGTGGGAAGGCCCCGTCACAGTCCCGGAGATGCCGGAGATGTCAGGCGGCAAGCCGACGCACCTCTCGCTGCGTGTGACCTCGCGGGGACACGTCCTCGTGCACGAGCTCCAGGAAGCAGGCACGCCGTTGGATGCGACAAAGTACGACCATCCGGTCACGATGCTTTACGTGGACGGAGACCAGCTCACGCTGATCCACTATTGCGACGCCGGGAACCGGCCGCGCATGACCGGCAAGATGTCGCCCGACGGCAAGACGGTCGAGTTCGAATTCAAGGACATCAGCGGGAACACGGACTACCACATGCACCATTCAGTGTTCACGTTCATCGACGCCAACCATCACACCGAGGATTGGACGTTCATGATGAAGGACAAGCCGATCCACGCGCACTTCGACCTGCACCGGACCAATTAAGGCGCGCGGGATCTCTGCTAAGGTCTGGGTGGAAAACCTCATGGATCGTGAGTGGAACGACAATCAGCCGATTTACCGCCAGCTTCGCGACCGCGTCGTCGCGATGATACTCGACGGCGTGCTCAAGGAAGGCGATCCGCTGCCCTCCGTGCGTAATGTCGCGGCCGAATACCGGGTCAATCCGCTCACGGTTCTGAAGGGCTATCAACAACTGGTCGACGAAGGGCTGGTCGAGAGCAGACGCGGCCTCGGCATGTTCATCAATGCCGGCGCGCGCAGGCTGTTGCTGCAGGGCGAGCGGCAGAAGTTTCTTGGAGAAGAGTGGCCCCGGATCCGCGCAACCATTCAGAGGCTCGGCCTGAAGGCGGAAGAACTCCTGAACGGAGCGTCCAGCCGGTCGTCTCCAGATGCCGCACCGTCGAAATCCACCGAGCCGAATCCCCCCAAGGACAAGGACAAGGAGAAGCGCTGAAGCCATGACAGTCATAGAAGCACGCGGTCTTCGTAAGGCCTTCGGCACAACCATCGCGCTCGACGGCATCGATTTGCGTATCGAAGAGGGCCGGATCCTCGGACTCATCGGTCCCAACGGCGCAGGCAAGACCACCGCACTTAACGCGATTCTCGGCCTCACCCCATATCAGGGAGAACTGAGGGTGCTCGGGCGCGACCCCTGGGCCGATCGCGATCAGCTCATGCGCGATGTCTGCTTCATCTCCGACGTCGCCGTGCTGCCGCGCTGGATAAGGGTTTCGCAGGCGCTCGACTACGTTGCCGGCGTGCATCCGCGATTCGATCGCGCGAAGGCGGAAAGTTTCCTTGCCAGGACCACCATCAGGCAGGCCAGCAAGGTCCGGGAATTGTCGAAGGGCATGGTGACGCAACTTCACCTCGCTCTGGTCATGGCGATCGACGCGAGATTGCTCGTGCTGGACGAGCCGACGCTTGGCCTCGACATCCTGTATCGCAAGCAGTTCTACGATTCCCTGCTCAACGACTACTTCGATCGCCGCCGCACCATCGTCGTAGCGACACATCAGGTTGAAGAGATCCAGCACGTCCTCACCGATCTCATGTTCATCGACCGCGGCCGCATCGTTTTCGATTGCAGCATGGAAGAAATCGAGTCGCGCTATCTGGAAGTAACGGTGCGTCCCGAACAACTCGGCGCAGCCCGGGCGCTCAGGCCGATTCACGACCGGCAAGCGCTCGGTCGCAGCATCCTGCTCTTCGATCTCATGATGCTCGATCATGTCGATCGTCAGCAACTCGCCGCGCTGGGCGACGTACGCACACCTAGCGTTGCCGACTTGTTCGTTGCGGTGTTGGAAAATAAGCCGGGGAATCAGACCGCACAGGGAGCACAAGGAGCCGCTAGATGAGCACTCAATCGAACTCCATGCCCGAATCCTTCGACTCGCAGAAAATCGCACCTGCCGCCATGGCAGCGACTCGGCCCCTGTACTGGTCGGTGCGGCGAGAACTATGGGAGAACCGCTCGATCTATGTCGCACCCCTGGCCGCGGCCATTCTCTTTCTGCTCGGTTTTTTCATCAGCATGGTCTCTCTGCGGCACCGCATGCACGGCGTATGGCCCCTCGACTCTGCGCCAGGGCGCGACGTATTCGCTACGCGTTATGAGTTAGCGGCGGCTCTGATCATGGGTACAGGTCTTATTGTGGGCCTTTTCTATACTCTCGACGCGTTGTACGGAGAGCGCCGCGATCGCAGTATTCTCTTCTGGAAGTCGCTTCCGGTTTCCGATCTCATCACCGTGCTCTCGAAGCTCACCATTCCCATCGTCATTCTGCCGCTTCTCAGCTTCGCCATCACCATTGCCACGCAGTTCGTCATGCTTCTGCTGGGCGGCATAATGCTGCTGGGGAGCGGCGTGAACATCGCGACCCTATGGACAGAGGCGTCGTTCGTTCACGTGTCACTGGTTCTGCTTTATCACCTTCTCACGGTTCATGGTCTCTGGTACGCGCCCCTCTATGGCTATCTACTACTGGTTTCGGCCTGGGCCCCGCGCGCGCCATTTTTATGGGCCTTCCTGCCGCCGTTCGTGATCTGCGGAGTGGAAAAGATTGCGTTCAACACTTCGCACTTCCTCGCTTTGCTCCAGTACCGCTTGCTGGGGCAGGGGGACGCCATGGCGCCGCACAGTGCCCCGCCGGATTTTATGGCAACACTCATTCCGACCCACTTCTTCAGCACGCCGGGTCTGTGGACCGGGCTGGCACTGGCCGCGATGTTTCTCGCCGCAGCGGTCCGGCTGCGGCGCTATCAGGGACCGATCTGATGCGCATGGGCATTGGATTCATTTGCTCGCGTGGGGAGAAACGACTATGAGCACAGCTCTAACGACGGAACGGATCACAGAAGCATCGCCCCAAGTTTACGCACGAATCGGTGGCGTGCTGTATTTGATTGTCATAGTCATCGGTTTCTGCAGTGCGTTTTTCGTCAGAGACAAACTCGTGGTATCGGGAGATGTTACAGCCACTGCCAACAATATTGCGGCCTCTGAATCGCTGTGGCGCATCAGTATTGCCGGCGAGCTGATCCTGCTGATGTGTGCTGTCGCGCTAACCCTGATCCTTTATGTATTGCTCAAGCCGGTGAACAAAAATCTTGCTTTGCTGGCGGTGCTTTTCAACATAGTGGAATTCCCGATTGAGGCCGTCAGCAAGCTATGTCTTTTTGCGGCATTGTTCCTTTCTGGGAACGCAGATTACCTGAAGGCATTTGAACCGCATCAGCTACATGCCCTGGTGAAAATTTCTCTCAAGTTGCATGACTACGGCTTTGGCATTGACCTCGTATTTTTTGGCTTTGCCTGTCTGGTGTATGGGTATTTGCTTTTCCGGTCGGGTTATTTCCCCAGGACTCTTGGCGTTTTGATGGCGATTGCCGGTCTGAGTTACCTGGCGAATAGCTTCACGCTCATCCTCGCCCCCGCATACGCAGGGACGATCTTCCTCGTTCTGGGGCTTGCCTTAATCGGAGAATTGTCACTTTGCCTGTGGCTCATAGTGAAGGGCGTGAACGAACAACGATGGATGGAGCAGGCCAGCGCTGCGGGGGAGTGGCGCTCGCATGCACCACTGATTCAATCGCTCGCTAAGGAGGGACGAGTATGAGCACAGCTGTAATGACGGAACCGATTGCAGAAACGTCGCCGCGTCTCGAAGCCAGGGTTACCGGTGTCTTTTATCTCGTCACCATGCTGACGGGAATATTCGCCCAGGGTTTCGTGAGCGGCAGGCTTGTGGTAGACGGCAACGCCGCGGCTACGGCGGCCAACATACTGGCGCATAGGGGCTTGTTTCAGTTGGGTTTCGCAGTCTACCTCGTCGAAATGGCGTGCCAGATCGCTATGACAGCTCTCTTCTATGACTTACTTAAGCCGGCGGGCAGGAGCGTCTCTTTGCTGGCCGCGTTCTTAGGCCTCGCCGGTTGCGTCATCAAGACTTTTAGCCGCGTCTTTTTTATCGCCCCCTTGTTCGTCTTGGGAGGCGCCCACTACTTGAGTGTATTCAGCGCGGAACAGTTGCAGGCGCTGGCGCTCCTCTTTCTTAACGTGAATGACCATGGCGCCGCCATCGCCTTGGTATTTTTCGGATTCTATGCACTCCTGACGGGCTACCTCATTATCAGATCCACTTTTTTGCCTCGCATTCTGGGCGCGTTGTCGGTATTGGGAGGTTTGGGTTGGCTGAGCTTCCTGTATCCGCCACTCGGATACCGTCTGTTCCCCTACATTGCAGCCCTCGGCGTCCTCGGGGCAGCATTGCTGATGCTGTGGCTCCTCGTCTTCGGTGTGAACGAACAACGATGGAAGGAGCAGGCCAGCGTAGCGGGGAATTACTCTTGAAGCATTTTGCCGACCTTAAAAAGAGAGAATGAAACTCTCGGGCTTCGGTCCTCGTATGTTTCTCCAATGGCCGGGCTTGCACCGGTTGGTGAGTATAAGGAGTGCGGAAAAATGTCGCCTCTGCTGCCTCTTCATATTTCGGCTGGCATCGTAGGGATACTGTCGGGTGCCGCGGCAATATCTTTTCGCAAAGGTTCCGCCCGGCATGCCCTGGGTGGAAAAGTTTTTGTCATAGCGATGCTAACTTTGGGCGCCAGTGCGGTGTACTTAGCGCTCATGAAACACCAAATGGGCAATGTTCTAGGCGGCACTCTCACGTTCTATCTGGTGGCAACAGCATGGATGACCGCCAGGCGCGGAGACGGGGAAACGGGCATTTTCGATTGGGTCGCGCTTCTGATTCCTTTGCTGGTCGGTACTGCCCTCTGGATTTTAGGTTTAGAAGTGGTGTATGGCTACGCGAAGTCGCCAGCTGGAGTTCCCGTTGGGATGTACTTTTTCCTGGGTTCCGTGATGCTGCTTGCCGCCGCGGGGGACATCCGCATGCTGGTGCGCGGCGGCGTTTTCGGCACCAAGCGCATCGTGCGCCATCTCTGGCGCATGTGCTTCGGGTTTTTCATCGCCACAGGGTCCTTCTTCCTGGGACAGCAACAGGTCTTCCCCGCTTGGTTACGCGGATCAAGCGTACTTTTTATCCCGGCCCTCTTGCCACTGGTATTGCTGATTTTCTGGCTGTTCCGAGTTCGCTTTACGAATGCATACCAGGCAAAATCGATGCCGCCTGGAGGCGATGTTTTCTCCTTGCCCCGCCCTACACGTGAACCTGACGCCGGCTGTTAGAATTTCCGTCTAATGATTTTTCGTAGCGATAACCGTACTCCCGAGCAGATTCGTCCCGTCAACATCATTCCTGACTTCATCTCGACCGCGGAGGGCTCGGCGCTCATTGAGATGGGCAACACTCGCGTCATCTGCACCGCATCGGTCGAGGAGACGGTACCTGCATTCTTGCGCAATTCGGGCAAGGGATGGATATCCGGCGAATATGGCATGCTCCCCCGCTCGACCATGACGCGCACCGCACGCGAATCGGCCAAGGGAAAGCAAAGCGGGCGCACGCAGGAGATTCAGCGGCTCATCGGACGCTCACTGCGCGCGGTGGCCGATCTGAAGCGCATGGGCGAGCGCACCATCTGGATTGATTGCGACGTGATCCAGGCGGACGGAGGCACGCGAACCGCTTCGATTACCGGAGCATTCGTCGCACTAGGCCTGGCTCTGCAGCGCCTGGTCGATGCGGGAACCTTGACCGCAGCGCCGATCAAGGATTTTGTGGCAGCGATCAGCGTAGGCATCGTGGACGGCGAAGTTCTTCTCGATCTCAACTACGAAGAAGACTCGCGCGCCGATGTGGACATGAACTTCGTCATGACCGCCGGCAACAAAATTGTCGAACTCCAGGCCACCGCCGAGCATCAGGTATTCGACGACGCTCAACTCGCAAAGATGATGTCGCTCGCTCGGCAAGGCATCCAGTCGCTGATCGCCA
>Ga0193751_1002478_pt1 | contig 11163 bp, 13 predicted proteins | sample L1c2metaG_FD_143050 | JGI IMG/M metagenome (GOLD analysis project Ga0193751, IMG submission 143050) | Soil microbial communities from a riparian zone of the East river system, Colorado, United States - L1c2 | ecosystem: Environmental > Terrestrial > Soil > Riparian zone | place: USA: East River...
GCTGCGACGACGCGAGCCGGAGTCCGCCGAGCTGGTGCCAGCCAGGATCGTTGCCGGTCAGCTCCTTCAGCTCTGCGTACAGCCCGACCGAGTACTGCATCATCCGCGTCAGCGAGATCGACGAGCGCAGCTGGCCGACGAGCCCCGCCGAGTGCCATGTCGAGCCGTGCGTGAGCTGGAACTGCTCGACGAGGACGGAATCCGCCCAGCCCTCCTTCGCCAGGTGGTAGAGACAGGAGCAGCCGATGACGCCGCCGCCGATGACGACGGCGCGGGCACGTTCGGGAGGCATGGTGCGAGCCTAATAGGATCGCGCGGTGGCCATCGATCCGATCCTCGACGCGGTGCCGGAGCTGCGCGACGCGACCTCCGTCGAGCCGCTCATGGGCGGCCTGACGAACACGAACTACAAGGTGACGAGCCCCTCGGGGTGCTACGTCGTGCGCATCTCGGGCAAGGACACGAGCCTCCTTGCGATCGATCGCGAGAACGAGGTGCACAACACCGTCGCGGCGGCGGAGACCGGCGTGGGCGCGCCGTTCGTCGCCGCGCTCCCGGAGCATGACGCGCTCGTCCTCGGGTTCCTCGAGGGCGACGTCATGGACGCCGAGAAGCTACGCCGCGGTGACCGCCTCTCCGCCGTCGCCGACGCCTGCCGCAGGCTCCACGGCGGCCGCCACTTCCTCCAGGACTTCGACATGTTCGCGATCCAGCCGCGCTACCTCGACATCGTCCGCGAGCGCGGCTTCCGCCTCCCCGACCGGTACGAGGCGTTCGAGCCACAGATCCGAGCGGTCGAGGCCGCGATGCGCGTCCGCCCGGAGCAGCCGGTGCCGTGCAACAACGACCTGCTCGCCGAGAACTTCATCGACGTCGGCGGCGAGATGCGGCTCATCGACTACGAGTACTCGGGCAACAACGAGCCCTCGTTCGAGCTCGGCAACGTCTGGAGCGAGTCGAACCTCTCGCTTGCGCAGCTGGACGAGCTCGTCGCGCAGTACTACGGGCGTCCGCTGCGCAACAAGGTCGCACGTGCGCGGCTGTGGGGCCTCATGTCGAAGTACGGCTGGACGCTGTGGGGCTCGATCCAGGTCGGCATCTCCGACCTCGACTTCGACTTCTGGGGCTGGGCAATGGAGAAATACGAGCGGGCGGTCGAGGAGCTCGACGGGCCCGAATTCCACCATCTCCTCCTGGACGTGCAGCGCACCGATTGAGTATTGTTCACCCCGAGGTGAACAGTCTCGACCGCAGCTTCCTCGCCCTCGCGCACCCCGTTCGGCGCTCCATCGTCGACAGGCTCTCCCACGGTCCGGCCACCGTCGCCGAGGCGGCGCGCGGGTCGCACGTGTCGAAGCCGGCGGTGACGAAGCACGTGAAGGTGCTCGAGGACGCCGGCGTCGTCGAGCGCCGCGTCGAGGGGCGGACACACGTGCTCACGCTTCGTACGGCGTCCCTCGGCGAGGCCGAGCGCTGGCTCGAGCGGCACCGTGGCATCTGGGAGGCGACCTTCGACGCCGTCGAGCGCCGGCTGGCGGCGGACGAATGATCGAGGTACGTCGCCGCTTCGCTGCGACGCCGGAGCGTGTGTTCGACGCATGGACGCTTCCGGAGGTGCTGACCGAGTGGTGGGCCGCCGGGCCGTCGCACCGGCCCGGGCTCGCGGAGGTCGACCTGCGCGTCGGCGGCAGGTACCGGCTCTCGATGATCGACGGCGACGGCGTCGAGACAATCGTCGGCGGCGAGTACGTGGAGGTGCGGCGGCCAACGCGGCTCGCGTTCACCTGGCGCTGGGAGCAGGGAGGCGACGACCCGACCGACGGCACGACCTCGCTCGTCGAGATCGACTTCGACGAGGACGGCGACGCGACGCTCGTGACGCTCCGCCATAGCGGGCTCGTCACCCCCGAGTCGATCGAGCTGCACGAACGCGGATGGAACGGATGCTTCGACAGCCTGGAACGGAGGTTCGCATGAGATTCCCGAACGAGAGCACGGAGTACCGCGCGGCACGCGACGAGCTGCTCGCCGCCGAGATGGAGCTGCGACGGCAGGAGGAGTCGGTCGCGGCGAAGCGCCGCACCCTGCCGCTCGGCGGAGAGACCACCCAGGACTACGAGTTCGAGGAGTGGGCCGACGGGTTAGGAGACGCGCGGGGCGTGCGCATGTCCGAGCTCTTCGGCGACAAGAAGACGCTGCTGCTCTACAGCTTCATGTTCCGCGCGTCCGAACGCGGCGAGCTGCTCGAGGCGCCGTGCCCGTCGTGCTCGGCGATCCTCGATGCAATCGACGGGGCCGTCCCCGCGCTGACGACGCAGGTCGCGTTCGCGGTCGTCACCAAGCCGCCGGTCGAGCGCATCCGCGCGCACGCGTCCGCTCGCGGCTGGGAGCACGCGCGGCTGCTCTCGTCCCAGCACACGACGTACAACCGCGATTACGGCGCCGAAGACGAGGCCGGGAACCAGTGGCCGATCCTCACCGTGTTCACGAAGGACGGCGGGCAGATTCGCCACTTCTGGTCGAGCGAGCTGTTCGACGCGCCCCGCGAAGAAGGCCAGGACGCGCGCCACGTCGACTTCATGTGGCCGCTCTGGCTCATGCTCGACCGTACGCCGAGCGGACGCGGGGACTGGAGCCCGGCCATCCCGTACCCATGATGGGGCCGATGGCACTCTCGTCGTTCGTCGGCATGTGGGCGGCGATGACGGCCGCGATGATGCTCCCGTCCGCGCTACCCGCGCTCGTGCGCGGCCGCGGACGGGGCGCGGTCGTGGCCGCGCTCGAGTATCTCGCCGTCTGGATCGCGGTCGGCCTCGCCGGCTACGCCGCTTACCGCGTGCTACCGGCGATCCCGTGGTGGTCGCTAGTCGGAGTCGGGCTCGCCTACGAGCTCACGCCGGTCAAGCGGTCGGCGCTGCGTCGCTGCCGGCGGCCGGCGCACTCGGGCTTCGCCCACGGCGTCGACTGCGTCGTGTGCTGCGCAGGACTGATGCTCGTGCTCGCGGGCGTCGGCCTCATGAGCATCGCGTGGATGGCCGTCGTCGGCGTCGTCATCTTCGTGCAAAAGGTGGGGCCACGCCCCGCGATTCGCTCGCGGGGCGTGGCCGCCGGATGAGCCGTTAGATCTGCACCGGAGCCGGTAGCTCCATCGCCTCGCCTTCGGGCGCCTGCAGGTGCGCAGGCTTGTTCCGTTGGACGAGCACGAAGTACAGCGCGCCGACGATGACGATCACGCCGAGCACGCTCCACAGCACCGGCTGGCTGTTCAACCAGTGCCAGTGGAAGTTCAGGCCGGGCGCCTCGGTCGCGGGACGCGGGTTCGTCGCGGCACGCGGCCACAGCATGTTCACGAACATGGCGCCGCCATAGAGGAGCGCACCCACCGTAAGGGGCAAGCCCCACTTCCCGAGCGAGAACGGCGCCTTCTCCTTCGGCCAGCCGCGCAGGCGGGCACGGAACAGAGCGAGGTTCCCGAGCAGGTAGCTGAGGTAGATCATCCCCGTCGCCGCGATCGCGATGATCGCAACGCCCGCGAACTGGATGAACGGGATCGCGGACAGGAGGCCGATGGCGATGCACGACCAGATCGGCGTGTGCAGCTCCTTCTTCACCTTGCTCAGGTAGCGCGAGCCCGGAAGCGCGTCGTCGCGCGCCATGCCGAAGCACAGGCGGATCGTCGCCGTCTCGATCGCGAGGCAGCAAACGAAGATCGCGGCGGACACGGTCAGCAGGAACACCGTCGAGAACGCGTTCCCGAAGTTCGCGTCGATGATCTGCGCCGGTCCCCACCCCTGTGCGATCGCCGTGTGCATGTTCGGAATGCCGAGCAGCATCGCGTACAGGAAGATGCCGCCGATCACGAACGCGCCGATGACCGATCCGATGACCGCTTTCGGCGCCTCAGTCCGCGGGCTCTTCGTCTCCTCCGAGAGCGTCGATGCGGTATCGAAGCCGTAGATGACGTAGAGCGACATGAACATGGCGATGAGGAACGTCCCGCCAGTCAGCTTGGTTCCACCCGTGTGGAAGGTCACGCCCGCGCTCTGATGACGGTGGAAGAGCGCGACGACGAACGCGAACACCACCATGCCGAGGACCTCGAACATCACGCCCGTGTTGTTGACGAGGGCGACGAGGCGAACGCCGAAGATATTCATCACCGTGATCAAGACGAGTGTGATGACGGCGACCCATCGCTCGTTCGTCGAGTCGAGCCTGACATTCCATCCCATGTTCTGGAACGCCGGAATGAGTGCATACGGCACCGTGGCGCACACCGACGCGACCGTGAGGATGCCGGCGAAGAGGTAGATCCAGCCGGTGAACCACGAGTACGACTTGCCGGCCAGGTACTTCGTCCACTGGAACACGGAGCCGGCGACCGGGTAGTGGCTCGACAACTCTGCAAAGCCCAGCGCGACGATCAACTGTCCGATCGCGACGATCGGCCAGCTCCAGATGAAGACGCCGCCGACGGTCGTGAGCCCGAGGAAGAACAGGGCGAAGATGCCGGTCGACGGCGAGATGTAACTGAAGGCGACAGCGAACGAGCTGAAGACGCCAAGGCTGCGCTTGAGCTCCTGCTTGTAGCCGAACCGCGCGAGGTCTTGCTCGTCGCGGGACAGTTCGGTCATTTGGGTAGCCCTCCCATTAGTGGTGCCCACGATTGACCAACGGCGCGGGGTTCGTGTCAATGGGCGCTATTCCTACGTCAGCGCAAGCAGAGCGATCCCGCCCGCAACCACGGCCGCGCCGGCCAACCGGCCTCGCCCGACGGTTTCCTTCAGTACACGGCGGGCCAGGAGCGCGGTGAGGACGACGCTCGTCTCGCGCACGGCCGCCACCGGCGCCGCCGCTGCCCGCTGCAGCGCAAGGAGCACGAGGGCATACGCGCCGAAGGTGGCGATGCCTGCCATGAGCGTCGCCGGCCCCCACGCCGCCCGCAGGGCGCGCGTTCCTTTCGTCCGTGCGATCGCGGATGCATACAGGATCGTCGGGCCGATCATGGACAGCTCGAGATACGGGACGGCGCCCGCGTGCTTGACGCCGTTCTTGTCCACGAGCGTGTACGCGGCGATGACGCACGCGATCACGAGTCCCAGCGGAACGCCCGGCCCACGGCCGAGGCCGCGCACGAGCAGGATCCCGAGGCCGACGAGGACGACGCCGGCGACTTGCCCGACGGACGTGGCGTGGCCCAGCGCGGCGACGCCGATCACGAGCACGAGCACCGGCGCCGTGCCGCGGGCGATCGGATAGACGACGGAGAGCTCGGCGACGCGGTACGCGGTCGCCAGGAGCGTGAAGTACAGGAGCTGGAGCGCGCCGGTCGCGATCAGGAACGGGATCACTGCCCGGTGCACGTGCCAGACGAGGATGGCGACCGGGAGAAAGACGACCTCCGCCACGAGAAGCGCGACCGCGGTCGCCGCCTCCACGTCCTTCGCCCGCGCGAGCAGCACGTTCCAGAGCGCGTGCACGACCGCGGCGACGAGAGCGAGCCCGAGCGCGGACGCCGGCATGTGCGCACAGTAAGGTGCCGCGCGGATGCCGACCCGGGCCATCGTCTTCGACTTCAACGGAACGCTCTCCGACGACGAGCCGGTGCTCTGCGAGATCTTCATGCACCTCTTTGCCGAGCACGGCAAGCCGATGTCGGCCCAGGAGTACTTCGACCGGCTGGCGGGCCTTTCCGACCCCGAGATTGTCCGCACGTGGCTCGGGAACGACCATCCGGATGTGGAAGCCGTCATCGACGAGAGAGTCCGCCGCTATCGCGCCGCAGTCGCGGACGGCTCCTCAGTGCACGAGTACGTGCGCAAGGCCGTCCGCTACGCGGCCGGGCGCGTCCCCCTTGCCATCTGCTCCGGCGCCGCGCGGGCCGAGATCGAGCCCGTCGTCGAGGCGGCCGGCCTTGCCCCGTGCTTCCGCGCCATCGTCACCTCCGACGACATCCTGCACGGCAAGCCCGACCCGGAGGGCTACGTAAGGACGCTCGGCCTCCTCGGCGTCGACGCCGCCGACGCGGTCGTGTTCGAGGACACGGAGGCGGGCATCGCGTCTGCGCGCACGGCCGGCGTCGGGCGCGTCCTCGCGATGAAGACGACGCTCGAGCCGCACCGGCTCGCGCAGGCGGACGAGCTCATCGACCGCATCGACGTCGACGTCATACGCCGTTGCTTGTCATAGCCCACCGCGGCGCCTCGTTCGAGCGGCCGGAGAACACGTTGGCGGCGTTCGAGCGCGCAATCGAGATCGGCGCCGACTACGTCGAGCTGGACGTGCACGCCGACGCGTCAGGGCGCTTGCTCGTCACGCACGACAAGCCGGTCGCCAACCGCGCCTATCCGACGCTGGAGGAGGCGCTCGACCTCATGCACGGCCGCATCGGCGTCATGGTCGAGCTGAAAACCCCGAGCCGATACGCGAGCCACAGCGTGGTTCCGCGCACCGTCCGCTTCCTCGCCGAGGACGACGTGCTCATCTGCTTCCAGCGGTCGGCGCTCGTCGAGGCGCGCTCCATCCGCCCGTCGCTGCGCACGGTGCAGCACGTCGGCTTCGGTGTGTCCATCCGCTCAGCGCGCGACGCGTGGGCGGCCGGCTTCCACGACACCCGCGTGACGAGCCGCGGCGTTGCGGCCGCGCGACGGCTCGGGCTCGTTCCTCTCGTCTACACCGTCAACGCCCCGGCGCGGATGCGCGCACTCGCGTCGATCGGCGTCGGCGGGATCTTCACGGACCGGCCGGACCTGGCTCTTCCGCTATTTGGGGAAGCGCCTCGTCCGTGAGGTCGAGCAGGCGCGCCTCCGTCGCCGGGAGCGCCGCGTCCACCTTCGAGCCGGGCGGCAGCGCCGCCGCACGCGCGGTCGGCATGTCGGCGATGAGGCTCGACTTGTCGTTCACAATGCGGAGCCGCGTGACCGGGCCGAGGAACGTGTGCGTCAGCACCTCGCCCGTCATCGTGTTCGCGCCGGCGCCGTTCGCCGCGGCGACCTCGACCGTTTCAGGGCGGATGAGGACGAGCACGCGCGCGCCGCGGGGCTTCCCTTTCGCCGCCTCGACCGTGAGCGTCACGCCGCCCGTCTCGATGGTGCCCGTGGACGGGTCGACGACCGTCGCCTCGAGGCGGTTCATCGTGCCGATGAACTCCGCGACGAACGGTGTCGCCGGTGCGGTGTACATCTCCGCCGGCGAGCCCATCTGCTCGATGCGGCCCCGGTACATGACCGCGACGTGGTCGGAGACCGACAGCGCCTCCTCCTGGTCGTGCGTCACGTACAGCGTCGTGATGCCGAGCTCGAGCTGGATGCGCCGGATCTCCTCGCGCAGCTGCACGCGCACCTTCGCGTCGAGCGCCGACAGCGGCTCGTCGAGCAACAGCACACGCGGCTCGATCGCAAGCGCGCGCGCGAGCGCGACGCGCTGCTGCATGCCGCCCGAGAGTTGATGCGGGTAGCGGGTGCCTGCGTGGCCGAGGCCGACGAGCTCGAGCAGGTCGTCGACGCGCTTCCGCCGGTCGGTGCGGTCCTTGCCGCGGATGCGCAGGCCGAACTCGACGTTCTGCGCCGCAGTCATGTTCGGGAAGAGCGAGTACGCCTGGAAGACCATCCCCATGTCGCGCTTGTTGGGCGCGACGCGCGTCACGTCCTTGCCGTCGACGACGATGCGCCCCTGATCGGGCCGGTCGAAGCCGGCGACGAGACGGAGCGCGGTCGTCTTGCCGCAGCCGGACGGGCCGAGCAGCGAGAGGAACTCGCCTTCGCCGAGCTGGATCTCGATGCCGTCGAGCGCCTTGTTCGTGCCGAAGTCGCGGTGGAGATTCTGCAGTTCCAAGTAAGCCATTAACGTGCTCCTGCCACGATGGCGGTCCGCTGACCGCGTTTGCGTCCGACGAGCAGCAGCGACAGCATCGCCGCCCAGGTGATCGCGAAGCTCATCAGCGTCAGCGATGCCGCCGGGAAGCCCTGCGACTCGTTGACGTACTGGATGAAGATCGGGAACGTGTTGAACGCCGAGAGGTTCGCGATGGTGAACTCGCCCATGACGATCGCAAGCGTCAGGAAGGATCCCGCGAGCGCAGCGGAGCGGATGTTCGGAAGGATCACCTTGACGAGCGTCGTCCCCCAGCGTGCGCCGAGGCTCTGCGAGGCCTCCGTCAACGTGTGCACGTCGATCGACCGGAAGCCGGCGTCGAGCGAGAAGAACATGTACGGGAACGCGAGGATGACGTAGGCGCCTGCCAGGAAGCCCCACGGCTGCGCGTAGAACCAGCTCGGTGTTCCCTTGAAGAACTTCAGCAGGCCGACGACCATCACGATCGGTGGGATGACGAACGGGATGAGTGCGAGGAACGCAATCACCGGACGAAGCCTGGGAACCCTGAGGTGCACCCAGTAGATCGTCGGCACGAACAGCGCGAGGCTGATCGCGATCGTCTCGAGCGCGAGCAGGAACGAGATCTTCAGGGTGTGCCAGAACGCGCTGCTGTGCACGACCCAGCTGTAGTTCGCGGCCGTGCAGCAGTGCCCGGTCTGGTTGCTCTTCAGCGAGAAGAGGAACGTCGCGATCAGCGGGATGAAGAAATATCCGAATGCGATGAGCAGCCAGACGACCGCGGTCGGCGCGATGCGACGTGTCGGCTTCACTTCGCCCACCGGGCCGCGCGGCGCTGGAGCGGGATGTAGAGCACCATCATCACGGCGAGAACGGCGAACATCCCGAACGCCATCGCTTGCGCGAGGTGCGGGTTGTTGAGCACGTTCCCGCTGTAGTACGCGCCGATGAGGATCGGGACGATGTTCACCGTGCCGGCCGTCAGGCTGTACGCCGTCGCATACGCGGCGAACGCATTGCCGAAGAGCAGGATGATCGCGCCGAGGAGCGACGGCATGAGGACGGGAACGCCGACGTAGCGCCAGAACTGGAGCTGTGACGCGCCGAGGTTCGAGGAGGCCTCACGCCACTCCTTGCGCAGACCGTCGATCGCCGGAGCGATCACGAGGATCATCAGCGGCAGCTGGAAGTACATGTATGCGAGCTCGACACCGGTCTTCGAAAAGAGGTTGAAGCCGTGCGCCGTCGGGTCCCAGCCGTGGTTGCGCCCGAAGACGGTGATGATGCCGAGCGGTCCGAGGGTCGAGATGAAGGCGAATGCGAGCGGAATGCCGCCGAAGTTCGCCGCTACGCCGGAGAAGGTCGTCAGCGCCGAGCGGACCCAGCGCGGGGTTCCCTCACGGATCGCCGCGTACGCGACGGCGAGCCCGACCGCCCCGCCGACCAACGCGGTGGTGCCGCTGATCTCGATGCTCGTCTTGAACGCGTCGATGTACGGGTGGTGGAAGAGCGTGGTCACGTTCGAGAACGTGTAGCCGTGCGTCGAGCCCTCGAAGGCGCCGATGAGCACCGACCCCGCGGGCAGGAACATGAAGAGGAGCGTGTACGCGAAGAACGGAAGCGTCACGATCCACGCGAGCGAAAGGCGCCTCCGGCCGGACGCCACGTCCGGCCGGAGTGCCTCGGGTGCTGCTTGGGTCGTTATGACCTAGGACCCGACCTTCGAGGGCCACTGCGTCGCGATGAGCGCCTTGGCAGCCGTCTGCTGGCCGAGGCTCGCGAACTTCACCTTGGCGTAGATGCTCGCGGCCGGCAGCGCCGTCAACAGCGCCTTCGGGATCACCTTGCGCTTCGCGAGGTCGTTGAACCGCGCCGGGTGGGCGAAGCCCTTGAGGAACAAGAGCTGCCCCTGGTCGGAGTAGAGGAACTCCTCCCACAGCCGGGACGCCCACGGATGCGGTGCCGTCGCGTTGATGGCCTGTGCGTAGTACCCGCCGTAAACGCCGTCAGCCGGGATGTTCACTGCCCAGCGGGCCGCCGGGAATTCGGCGATGTACGCGAGGTTGTTGTAGTCCCAGTCGATCGAGATCGGGGTCTGGCCCGACGCGACCGTCGCGGACGTCGTCCCCACCGGGATGTAGTTGCCCGAGCTCTTCATCTTCGCGAAGAAGTCGATGCCCGGGCCGACGTTGCTCGCCGAGCCGCCGTTCGCGAGCGCGGCCGCGATCACGCCGGAGACCGCCGAGTTCGACGTCAGCGGGCTGCCGTTCATCGCGACCTTGCCCTTGTACTCCGGCTTCAGTAGGTCCGCGAACGTCTTGGGCGGGTTGCTGATGAGGTTCTGGTTGTAGCCGATCGAGATGGCGCCCCAGTAGTCGCCCCACCAGTAGCCGCGCGTGTCCTTCATCGAGCGCGGGATGGTGGAGAACTCGGAGACGAAGTACTTCCCGTACAGGCCCTGTGCCGTACCGGCGACCGCGAACGCGGGGCCGACGTCGACGACGTCAGGCGCGCGCGAGTCGCCCTTGAGCGACACGATGGCCTGGTTCTCCTGCGCCGAGCTGCCGTCCGGGTTGTCGTTCGTGATGCCGATGCCGTACTTCTTCTGGAAGGTCGACATGATCTCGCCGTAGTTCGCCCAGTCGGGCGGCAGCGCGATCGTGTTCAGGTGACCTTCCTTCTTCGCATGGGCGATGAGCTCTTTCATCGAGAAGCCCTTGCCCTTGAGCGGCGGCGCGGCTGCCATGCCGCGTGCCCACGCGGCGCCCGAGCCCGAAAGGACGGTGAGGCCCGCGGCGGCCGCGACACTCCGCTTCAGCATCTGCGTCCGGCTCATTCCCTCCTCGCGGAGCTTGCGCCAGAACTCGACCTCTTGCTCTTCGTGGTCCTCCATCTGCCCTCCCGGGATGGATGAATTGTGAATGTCTTGTAGCTAACACATATGGACCTAGCTATTCAATGGTTGCCCCGATGCCGTCACCGCCCGTTCACCAGATCGTGGTAGGGATAGGCTCGCCGGATGAGCCCATTCGACGACGACGGCGGCATGTGGCTGCGGTGCGCGCTGCACGCCCACACGACCAACTCGGACGGCGACTTGCCTCCGGACAAGCTCGTGCGGCACTACGAATGGGCCGGCTACGACGTCCTCGCCATCACGGATCACTGGGTCCGGACGGTCGAGCGCTCGACCCGGAAGCTGCTGGTGGTCCCCTCCGTGGAGCTGAACGCGACCGCCGGTGGGCCGGAACACGATGCACATGTCCTCGCCCTCGGGGTCGACACGGATCCGGTCATTCCCGACAACGCGTTCGCGCCGCTCGAAGACGT
>Ga0193751_1002479_pt1 | contig 11162 bp, 8 predicted proteins | sample L1c2metaG_FD_143050 | JGI IMG/M metagenome (GOLD analysis project Ga0193751, IMG submission 143050) | Soil microbial communities from a riparian zone of the East river system, Colorado, United States - L1c2 | ecosystem: Environmental > Terrestrial > Soil > Riparian zone | place: USA: East River...
GCGCGATGAGAGTCGATCCCGTCGACCGGCCGTGGCGCTGTACATGCCGCCGCAGCCGTGCAGCACGATCACCGCCGGATATCCTCCGCTCGATGTATCGGGCGAGAAATAAAGCGCGCTAAGCGCGACCGGCTTCCCCGTCGCGGCGTCGATGTCCAGGCTCGGGAAGGTCACCCGCTCGGGATCGATCGCCCGCGCCATGGTGATCCAAGCGAAAGATGAAAACGAAAGCGCGACGCAAAGCAACACGCGCAAGCGGCTTGGACCGCCGGGCCCCGTTGTCCTCATTGCGGCCATTGCGGCAAACGGCCCAGCCTCAGCCAATAGTCCGCGACCACACCAGCGAACACGGCAAGGCCCAGCCAGTGATTGCCGAGGAACGCGCGGAAACAGCGGCCGCGGTCGCGGTTTCGAATCAAAACGTAGTGCCACAGCGCGATAAGCGATGCAACGCACAGTCCGGCGTAGAACCAGGGACCGAGCTGCATCTCCCGGCCGATCCATGTCAACGCGGCGACATACACCACGTAGCAAAGCATCACCATCAGCACGTCGTATCTGCCGAAGGCGATTGCCGACGTGTTCAACCCGAGTTTGATGTCGTCGTCGCGATCGACCATCGCGTATTCGGTGTCGTACGCCATCACCCAGAAAAGATTGGCGGCGAAGAGTCCCCAGCCGAGCGGGGTCACGCTGCCGTACGCCGACGCAAACGCCATCGGTATGCCGAATGAGAAAGCGATTCCGAGAAAAGCCTGAGGCAGCGCAAAGAAACGCTTGAAGAACGGGTACGCCACGGTGATCGCCAGCGCAGGGAACGAGAGCAGAATCGTCGTGCGATTGAGCGGCAGGATCAACAGAAACGCGCACAGAGCCAATGCGGTGGCCACCGCGATCGCCTCCCACGGCGCGATTTCGCCGCGTGCGAGCGGACGGTTTTCGGTTCGCTTGACGTGCGCGTCATAGTCGCGATCGCTGTAGTCGTTGATCGCGCATCCCGCCGAGCGCATCAACAGGGTGCCCAGCACGAAAATGCCGACGCCGATCCACGACGGCGTACCGAGCGTGGCCAGCCACAAGGCGGTGAGCGTCGGCCACAGCAGGAGCAAGGTGCCGATCGGCTTGTCGAGGCGAACGAGGCGCTCGTACGCGTCGATGCGCGCGGCGATCCTCTGCCACCGGCCTCCGCCGGCCGTCTCGGGCTGGGTCGTTTCGTCCATCGCGCGCTTCTACCGAGTCTTACGGAAATGGTTGACGACCATTTCCGTCACGATGCTCCCCTCGAGCCGATCGATCGGCGAAGCCGCACAAATCTCCCCGCTCCCCATGGGAGAGGGGCCGGGGGTGAGGGTAGTGTGGGAGAGGGGCGGGGGTGAGGCCCGGCAGCGGGCGAAGGCATGGGGATGGGGGTGAGGCAATACTTTATGCGGCGCATCAGCGCCGGACGAAATTTCCCCTCGCCCGCTTCAGCGGGAGAGGGGGAAGGGGTGAGGGTCGAGCTTTGCCGATCGTCAGTCATTTCCGCAAAGCTCAGTAGTCCAGCGGCAGCGGCATCTGCTTCTTGAGCTCGCGCGGCGCGACTTGCGCGAAAAGCGCCTGCGGCGTCGGATACTTGAGCCGCACGCGCAGCTCGCGCTTCATTCGCCCGTTGGTGAGCCGCCGCGACTCGCTCATGAACGACAGGAGCATGGGCGCCATGCGAGCCTCGGCTTCTTCCCACGACACCCGCGGCGGTCGTGGCAGATGATAGGCGTCGGCAACCGCGTCGAACCAGCCGCCCATCTTGAGCTCGGCGTCGTCGGTCACGTTGTATGCACGGTTCGGCTTGCCGCGAAATGCCGCCGCAACCGCGGCGCGCGCCAGATCATCGGCATGAATGTGATTGGTGAATACGTCGTCCTCGAGGCGCAGCACAGGCGTTCCCTGCTTCAGACGCTCGAGCGGCAACCTTGTCTCGGCGTAGATTCCAGGCGCACGAAGGATCGACAAGCGTACGCCGTAGCGCCGGGCCCACTTTCGCAATGCGTCTTCCGCTGCGGCGCGTCGCTGCGCGCGCGGCGTCTGTGCGTTGCGGGGACGCGACTCGGCGACGCGAGAGCCTGCGCAGTCGCCGTAGACGCCGCTGGTGCTGATATACACGAAGCGCTGCGGTATAATCCGCGCTTTTGTCAGCGCGGCAATGAGCCGCACGGTTCGCGGGTCGTCGCGACCCTCCCCCGGCGGCGGCGCAAAATGCAACACCGCGAAGGGCGCAGCGCGCAGGCGGTCGAGGCTTTTCAGGCGGTCGAGATCGCCGATGATCGGAATGACGCCGCGGTGGCGTAATCTCGGGATGTCCTCGGCACGGCGAATAAGCCCGTACAGGCGCACCTTGCCGCGCAGCAGATCGGCGGTTCGCAAGGCGACGTCGCCACAACCAATCAACAACACCCTAATCACCGTCGCCTCTTAGCGCCGCCGATGCCGCATCAGATTACCATAAAACCCAGCGATCACTCGTTTGCCTGTGACGACGGCGAAACGGTGCTCACCGCGGCGATGCGCGCGGATCTCATGATTCCGTACGGCTGTCGCAATGGCGCGTGCGGAACGTGCAAGAGCCGCATTCTCGAAGGCGCGGTCGACTACGGTGCGCACCAGGCGAGCACGCTCACCGAGCTCGAAAAGGCGCAGGGTCTCGCGCTTCTGTGCGTGGCCCAACCGAAAACCGACCTCACGGTGGAGGTGCGCGAAGTGCGGCGCGCCGGCGATATCCAGATCCGCAGGATGCCGTGCCGCATCGAGAGGATCCACAAGGCTGCCCCCGACGTGGCGATCGTATCGCTCAAGCTTCCGGCCAACGAGCGGCTGCAGTACCTCGCCGGACAGTACATCGATCTGCTCCTCAAAGAGGGCCGCCGGCGCAGCTTTTCCATCGCCACGGCGCCGGAGGACGATGCCTTGCTCGAACTGCATATCCGCCATCTCCCCGGTGGTTTGTTCAGCGATCAGCTTTTCAATCAGTACAAGGGCCGCGAGATATTGCGCTTCGAGGGCCCGTTCGGTGCGTTTTATCTGCGCGAGACTTCCGACAAGCCGATCATTTTCGTCGCCGGCGGCACGGGCTTCGCGCCGATCAAGGCGGTAATCGAGCACGCATTCCATCACCAGCTCGACCGGCAGATGGTGCTCTACTGGGGCGCGCGCAGCTTGCGCGATCTCTATCTTCCCGACCTGCCAGTGGCCTGGCAACGCGAGCATCGCAACTTCTCCTACATTCCCGTGTTGTCCGACTCGCTCCCCGAAGACCACTGGCCAGGGCGAACCGGTCTCGTGCACAAAGCGGTCATGGCGGACTTTGCCGATCTTTCGGGCTATCAGATATACGCCTGCGGTGCCCCGCCGATGATCGATGCGGCCCGCAGCGAATTTGTCGACGCGCGAGCGCTGGCGCCCGAGAATTTCTTCGCGGACTCGTTCACCCCCGCGATCCAGCCCGGAACAACCCGCTGATCGGGGCTGGGTCGTTGCGCATTGACGAGGATTATCTCTCCGCGATGTAGGCATCAACGCGAACCGGATGCACGCACGCGGCAAGAACCGGATGACTTTCGATTCGCTGACTTTTGTCGTTTTCCTGGCTCTCGTGTACGCGGGCTATTGGATGCTGCGCTCGTGGACGGCGCGCAAGGCCTTCCTGCTCGCCGCGAGCTACGTCTTCTACGCCGCGTGGAATCCGCTTTTCGTGCTGCTCATCGTGGCGACGACCGGCTTCGACTGGCTCGCCGCGCATTGGATGGATCGGTCCCGCGAGCAATCGCGCCGCAAGCTGATCCTTGCCGCATCGATCGCCACAAACTTGAGCGCGCTGGGGTTTTTCAAGTACGGACAGTTCTTCGGCGATTCGGCGATCGATCTCCTGCGTGTCTTCGGCATCGATTTCAAGCCGCTGTCGCTGGGAATTCTCCTGCCGATCGGCATATCGTTCTACACCTTCGAAAGTCTCTCGTATGTCATCGACGTCTATCGCAGAAGGATCGCCGTGTCGAAGAGCCTTCTCGATTACGGCCTCTATGTGACATTCTTTCCACATCTGGTGGCGGGGCCGATTCTGCGTTATGGCGACTTTTCGCCGCAGTGCCAGCTCGCCAAGTCGTGGCGCTCGACCCACGCCGGCAGTGGTCTTGCGTTGTTCGTGTACGGTGTTGCGCTCAAAGTCTGTCTTGCCGATCTTGTGTTCGCGCCCGTCGCGGACCAGGTGTTCGGCCACGCCTCGGAAGCAGGCTTCGCCGACAGCTGGCTGGGCGCGTCGGCGTTTTCGCTGCAGGTGTTTTGCGATTTCGCGGGATATTCCCTGTGCGCGATCGGAACGGCGCTGCTGTTCGGGTTCCGCTTCCCGATGAACTTCGAAAGTCCGTTCGGATCGCTTGGTATCGCCGATCTATGGACGCGCTGGCACATGTCGCTCGCGAGCTGGATGCGGGACTACGTGTTCACACCGCTCGGCGGCTACCGCAAGGGACGCGCCCGAGGTCACTTCAATCTTCTGCTGACGTTTCTCGCCGTCGGGTTATGGCACGGCGCAGCGTGGACTTTCGTTGCTTGGGGCGGCCTCCACGGATTGTTCATGATCGGAGAGCGGCTTTTCCGCCGCCACGTCTGGGATTTCGGAAAGGCCGGGAGCGCCGCGGCGCAAGCGGCGATCGCCGTCGTCACGTTCGGCTTGTTCACCATCGCGGTCGTTTTCTTCCGCGCGTCCTCGCTTGCCCAGGCGGCCTCGCTGATCGCGGCGATGTTCGCGCCCTGGACCAGCTCGGCGCTCGTCGCTGTTAACGCAAGCGCTGTCGCGGTTGCCGCGGGAGCCGTCATGATCGGCGCGCAGATCCGCTGCCGCCGCTTGCGCGGGTGGGACTGGCTCGACCGCTGGAGTGTCGCACCGCGCGCGGTGAGCATTGCGCTCGCGCTCACAGCCATCGTGCTTTCGCCGGGGTTCAATCCGGCGTTCATCTACTTTCAGTTTTAGATACTGCGTATGGACCGTTCGTGGCTCAAGGCGTGGTTCGGCGGTCTGCTCCTGTGCGGGCTGCTCGCGGGCGGATACGAATGGTCGCTGCGGGAGCGTGGGTATGCGCCGACCGTCCAGGACGACGCGGACCTGTGGTCGATTCAATACGAGCGCGTCAAGTCGTCACCGAACACGGTGGCGCTTCTGGGCGCGTCGCGCATCGAGTTCGGCATCGACCCGGCGCTGCTTTCGAGCGACCTTGGCCGGCCGGTAGCCATGCTGGCGGTCAACGGAAAATACCCGCTGGCGACGCTGCGCGCGCTCAGCGAAGACGAGCGCTACGCTGGACTGGTCATCGTCGGCATCGACGCGCGCGGCATGCAGCGAAAGCATTGGGACATGCAGCAGGATTATCTTGACCACTATCGGCACCGCTGGACGCTCGCCCGGCGAATCCACCGCGTGCTGCTCACGCCGCTGCAAGAGCGGCTGGTGCTCACGCGCTCGTCGTTTTCACTGGTCAACCTGGTTGAGCGTCTGGTTGCGGGCGACGGCCTGCCGCGCAACGAGCATACCGTCGTTCGCGCCGACCGCGCCGGCTTCGTGGACTACCGTCACCCCGATCTCGCTTGGACGCACGCGAAGCGCGTGACAGATCTCCAAGCGTATTATCGCGACAATTCTCCCGTCGACGCGGAAACATGGCTTGCAGATCTCGCAACGGTATCGCAGTGGGTCAAGCGCATCGAGGGCCGGGGGGGGCGCGTCGTATTCTTCCGCGAGCCGGTTTCCGGCGAAAGCCTTCAGCTCGACGAGGCGAACTTTCCGCGCGAACGCTACTGGGACGCGTACGCGCGAATCTCGCCCGCCACAATGATCGATTTTCGCGACGTGCCCGAGTTGACGGCGTTGACGCTTCCCGACACTTCCCATATCGACGCCACGGACGTACCTCGTTTCACGAAAACACTGGCGAATGCGCTCAAAAGCCGCGACCTGGTCCCTCGTCAAGGGGGCAAAGCCGGTGTTATGGCTCCGTTGCGAATCAGCTCGAATGCCGAATGCCGCTCACTAGGGTTTGCCATGCCGCGTCAGAATTACAGGAGGAAACGCGCTGCGCTCCCTCGCCCCTTATCGACACTGTCGCAATGTCGATTTTGCTCGGATCGGGGGTTGTATAAGTGATTCGCCATTGCACGGCGGGAACAAGAAGCGCTGGAGAAACATAGAGTCGAGACATTTCTGTTTTAAAAATCGGCTCGATTTGACTGCCATTCACCTCCACCGATTCGATTTTCCAAGGCGTATAACCGAAGACGACGTTCGTTATTAGCACACCCTCCGATGGAAGCGCGTCAAAGTTGACGGTCTCGGGTACCGAGCGAGCCGACGAAAATGGCCGCGGGTAGTACGTCCGCGGAGAGACTTGCAGAATACTGGTGGGCGGCCACAAAACCTGTGCAGCCGGTGTAACGCCAATAGGACCTAACCAACAGCTGGGGACCGCGTGCAAGGCTTCCCAAAAGCCGCGAGGCAACCCGATCAGATGTAGTCTATCGCGCGGTATCGCGCCGCTTAATTCTAGCGATGGATTTCGTTGACAGCGAATCATCGAATCGACGTTTAAATTTCGATCAACAAGATACGCCAACGGTCCATGCACAGAAATTCGATCTCCATGAGCGCAAAGAAAATCCCCGCTTGCGTCGTGCGCATACGCGGGAAGCCAAATATCGGTGTATGACGCGCTCTTCGCCGACGTAACGATGTCTGAAAAGTCCGGGAACGTACCGACACCTTGTTGCACTGCCAACGAACGGCTTGAGGCGAGTAATACTTCAGCGCTTAAGGCCAGAGCGGCTACGCCGAAAGAGAGATACCGCAGTCGTAGCACACGCCCAGCATGCCATAGGCCGAGTGCCATCAGCGCACTTGAGAACGGAATCAGGACATACACAAAATAGACTGGAGTAGTAGGGCGTAGGAAAGCGATCTCGCTTGTTAAGACACATACAATGATCGCGATCCCGATTAAGAGTCGCTGATATGGTCCAACGACGACACCTCGAACAACACCGATTAGACTAACAGAGCCGAAAACTGCTAAACCCATCTGGTACATCCATACTTTCGCAGCACCAAGATGTAGTAGATATGAGCCGACCTGGAGCGGCCCCGTGATTACAACGGCATACCAGATGGCTGGGACGTTGAACACTTGCGAAAACGACACGTTTCCACTGAGGTAGTTGCCGGCCGTCGGTAAATCCGGCAGTCCAGAATGGATTTGACTCACAGCGTACGGGATGAACAACAATGCGAAACCGCCCAAGAATAGCAATGCCGACTTGAGGCGGGCTGAACGGGGAGTTGCCAACAGGACAGAGGCCAATGACAAAGGCAATGCCACGCCTGCGGTCGAATGGCTATGAACCGCTAACCCGCATACAAGACCCAGGGCAAAAACAACTAAACGTGAATGATGTTGCCACAAAATGATGTTAACGAAGACAACTGCGAGAACAGCCGCTTCCGTTATATTGGGAGTGAACAACGTAATCTGTTCGAACGTCGTCCATCCCGGCAATGCGAGGCAGCTAGCCCATATCAACGCGAAGTCGCGATCCACCAGTTGGCTTCCACACAAATAGGCGAACACGAACTTCAACGCCGCCATCATCGAGGCAAAGATAATTGAGGCTAACCATGAATGGACGAAAACAAACGGGATTGCCAACAGGTAGTACCAGATGGGGCCGAAGTGCATTGCACCACCTAAAATGTGACCTTCCAAGGGCAGCCAGCTTCCTTGGCTGATCTCATACGCAGCATTTACATCCCTTGTCGTGTCCGGAATCGCCACCGACATCGCGGATGTTGCTATGTAGACGATCATAATGAGCGCGAGCATTGCCACTCGCAGACTTTCGCGCGTCTTCTCGCTGTTGAGATGCGTTGCCGGATGTTCGAGAATTGCCTGCATAGCGTTACAGAGTCAGACTAGATTTGGCTACTACGTGCCGCCGGCTAAGCGCGCGACATGATTCCGCGTCAATCACATCGCCCGCTAGCTTCGCGATGCTTCTACACAAGTGATGTGGTGCCTGCGCCTTGACCATTCACTTCAGCTTCAGTGCCCTTGATTCTACCCAAGTCCAAGACATCGCAGCCAAGTCTGGGATCAAGCGTGGGACAACGCGAACACGAATAGCGGGTTCCGCGCACCAAGCACTGACACCACGGTTTGCTGTATGGGGAAAGCGAAAACATAGATTCCATACGAATAATCGGCGCGGGTGTCGAAAAGCCGCAAGTAAAGACGCGAATGGAGCGCGAGCAGTACGACCCAGTACCCGAATGCGACATAGAAAAGCACATCGAAGAACCCTGACCTCATCGACATCACCGCGATCGCTAGAAGCGCCGTGCCGGTACCGAAGCCTAGGCTCGGGGTCGTCAAGAACCCTCTTGCAACCAACTTGTTCTACATCGGTTGCGTTATTGTGTATCGTCCACAGCGATCCGTTAACCCCGCGAGGCAGCGGATTGTTTACAAAATGCCTTCGTACCAACGTGGAGTTGTGTTAATCAAATACTTGCAGCGCTTGCCAATCTCAAAACCGGTGTCATTCAGTCACCGTTACGGCACAGCAAATCTCGTGAAGTGCCCAACCAATGACTATCGCGCGGGAACATATATGCAAGTCGCGACGGGCCTGTGCACGGGCTATCATTTCTCGCCGGATCAAGCGACCATACCGTCGATTGCGGTTCTCGAGACCAGCGCGACATGCGTTGCGTATCGATTTGCGTGAGGTTAGTCGGATTTCTTGCGCCAACATTTGACGATGAAATTCCCGTTGTTTCTCACGCGGGGCAATTCGCTTGTTGCGGCTGAGAACGTTCCGTCGGATAGAGCCAGAGACACCGCGCACATCGCGGCGTTAACGGGCGTCAGGGCGTTTGCAGCCTTGTGGGTCGTCCTCTATCACGCGTGGTTTGTCGCCGGCAGACCAAAGCCAATGCTTCCGCTCCTGACAGCACAGTTCGACCTGACACCGATTTTCGCGTTTGGCTGGCTTGGAGTCGATCTGTTCTTCGTCCTTTCAGGCTTTCTTCTCACCCGGCAGGCATGGGGAAAAATTGCGCGCGGCACTGGATCGGGATGGCTGCGCAGCCAATTTGGCGAGACTTACCTGGGCTTTCTGAGACGGCGCGTTCTGCGTGTTTATCCAGCCTACTACACCACCATTTCAATCCTGCTCGTCCTCGCTGCGCTTCATATCTACCGAAGCCCACCGGAAAAAGCCGATCTGTTGCTGCATCTGGTGATGTTCCACAACCTGGTCGAGCGCTATCTCGTGACCATCAACGATGTCTTCTGGACGGTTCCATTCGAGTGGCAGTTTTATCTAGTCTTTCCGCTCCTGTTTGTCGCGCTGCGTAAGACAAATCTCATTGCGTTCTATGTAGCGGCCGCGCTACTCGCGTTCGGCGCCAAGGAATGGGTCGTCATCCACGACAACGGCTACATGCAGCTGCAACTCCCAATTCGGCTGGACGCCTTTGTTGCTGGAATGTGCGCAGCGACCTTCGCCGAGCATCGGCGTCTGCAGCGAGAGCCGGCGCTGATCGCATTCACGCTCGGCTTGGCAGGGTTGTTAAGCACGCCCTGGGTCTATTCGGCGTATCCCATCGGCGGTCACTATTTCGACACGATCGGGCTGACTCGGCCGCTATGGATCCAAGCGTCAATCTGCTTGTTCTTGCTAGGGCTCAGCGGGGAACCTCACCCGGGCGTGCGCCTCTTCAGCAATAGCGTGGTGGTCTGGCTCGGGCTGATCAGCTACAGCATTTATCTTGTTCACGTTCCAGTCCTCGGTTTGCTGGAGTTGGGCGCTTACCCCGGGCGCGGCGGCCCCGTGCGAGCCGACTTGGCGAGGGTAATCGTCACGGCTATGCCCGTCGTGATCGCCACCAGCGCGGTCCTCTATTATCTGGTTGAAAGACCGTTCCAAAGGAGTTGGAAGCTCGATTCGGACCAACCGCGGTCATCCGTGAGGTGGTGGTCGCGCAATCCGTTTGTCATACTCAGTGTATGGGCGGTCGCGCAGTTCGCGTTTCTCGTGGCAGTGAGCTAGCTGCGTCAGGGATTTGCGAGATGGATCTGATCCAGGCCACGGAACTTGACGCGTGAACGCGCACATCATGATCGCGTCGGGTCCGTAGCCTTCCGACACCCATCTCTTTGGCGATCACCTGTGCCTTGATCGCGGGGTCGGTCGTATAGCGGTGGTTGCGAAATAGACGCAACACCGGCTCTGTGCGGTATCGCCGCGCTTTCAGGTCGGGGGGATGACCAATGACTACGACTGGATGAATCCTGCCCTAACGGCGTCGAAGCTCGTCGGTGGCGAGCCTCAGCGCGGCGACGAAGTGCGCATTGGCCTCTTCGTCGCGACCGAGGCGGCCAAGCATCTCGCCCAGCGCGAGATGTGCGCGCCAGCCGTTGTCGAGCGCGAGACTCGCCTCGAAATACGTTTGCGCCTTGCCCCACAGCTGTTGGCGCTGGCATAGGGTGCCGAGCACCCGCAGCAGCACGGCGTCCTGATTGTGCAACGGCAGCCAGCGCTCGGCTTGCTCGAGCTGGCGGGTCGAGTCGGCGATGCGGCACTCGCCGTACATCTCGACCAGCTCCGAGTCCCATTCGCGGTCAAGTGCGTTGGCGAGAATCTCGACGGCCTCTCGGTCGCCGCCGAGTTGAACAAAGCTTTGCGCCGCGGCGCGGGCAATTTTGGGATGCGTCCTGGTTGCATCGGGGAGCCTGTTCCAGCAATCGCGCAACCCCGCGGCGTCATGGGAGAGCGCTTTGAGCAGCTCGCTTTGCGCGCTCACGCGCACGTGCTCGGCTTGGATCGAATCGAAGACCTTGCGTCTGACCAATTGTTCGAGGAGCGCGGGGATTTCGTTCCACCTTCGCGCTGCCTGCAGCGCACGAAGCTCCAGTCGCAACGCCGCGGTGTGCATTCCCGCCTCCTTGCGCAGCGACTGGAGCAGCCGAAGTGCTTCCTGCGGCTCGTCCTCATCCAGCGCAATCTCAGCCTCCAGCATCAGCCGCGGCACCGCGAGGCTCGTCGCCTGGGCGTCGGGACGTCCGAGCAGCGCCTTGGCCGCCTCG
>Ga0193751_1002481_pt1 | contig 11161 bp, 6 predicted proteins | sample L1c2metaG_FD_143050 | JGI IMG/M metagenome (GOLD analysis project Ga0193751, IMG submission 143050) | Soil microbial communities from a riparian zone of the East river system, Colorado, United States - L1c2 | ecosystem: Environmental > Terrestrial > Soil > Riparian zone | place: USA: East River...
AATTCGTGGTGGCGGGATTGGCAAACGGAGAAACCGGAGTTATCGCGGTATTCGAAGAGTACCCCGAAGAGTATCTTGCCCGCGCTAATAACCGGAATCCCGAAGTCGGCAAGATGATCAGCTCGGGGAAGCTGGAGCTGATCTATCTCCGCCCACTCGACCTCTCCGTCGATGAAGCCCTCTCGGCAATTCTCGAAGCCGTCGAAAGGCTCGGGGCGAAGCGTGTCGTCATCGACTCGCTGTCCGGGTTCGAGGTCGCTCTCGCCCCGACTTTCCGCGAGGACTTCCGCGAGTCGCTCTACCGCCTGGTTGGAACCTTGACCGCGACCGGCGTCACTGTCTTTATGACCGCGGAAGTCTCCGAGGGATTCCGCGAGGCACGCTTTACGTCGGAGAAGGTGTCGTTCATCACCGATGAGATCATCGTTCAGCGGTACATCGAGCTGGAAGGAGAGCTCCGGCGAGTGATGGCGGTGATCAAGATGCGCGGGAGCGACCACTCCCACGAATTCAGGCTGTACGAGGTCACGGCCAAGGGAGTGGTCATCGGTGATCCACTCACGGATTACGACGGAATAATCACGGGTGTGCCTACGCTGCGCGCAAAACCGGCTAAGGCAAAGCGAGGCAAATAGCTGGAAATGAGATCCAGAAAGCGGCCGGCTCCCGCGCCCGCAACCGAGCTTTCCATCCAGACGGCGTTGCGGCGGACCATGCAGCAGGCACCCCTGCCATTTGCGATCACGCGGGGTGCGGAGAATACGCTCGTCTACGCGAATTCCGCATTCTGCCGTCTGGCCGGAGTCGTCAATGGTGACGCGTTGGGCACACCAATCGGCAGCGTGTTCGCCGAGCCTGAGGGAAGATCACTGAGTGCAATTCTCGATCGAGCATTTCGCGATGGCGTCGAAGTTCTGGATGAGCGCGTCGACGCGGCGAGCGAGCGAGCGAGCGGTTGGCAATGCAGCGTGTGGCCAGTGATCGGCCACGACCGGCAGACGGAGGCTCTAGGCATCGAGATTCGCGAGGCGAACTCGCCAGACGGTGCGCTCGATCTTCAGCGGCAGATTGCGGAGCAGATGCTCCTCGGTGCATTGAGGGAACGCGGTCTCGCCGACGACGCGGAGGCCGCGCGTCGCCGCGCGGCGTTCCTGGCAGAGGCTGGTCGCTTGCTTGCCGAGTCTGTGGATCAGTCCAGCACGCTCGTGGCCCTTACCAAGCTCGCACTTCCGACACTTGGCGCGTGGTGCATCGTTGACATTCTCGAAGAGGGAGACGCCATCCACCGCCTCGGCATCTACCACCCCGATCCGGAAAAGCAGAAACTCGCGCGGGAGCTGGAAGAAAGCTGGGTTCCCGAGCCAGACGATCCATTCGGCGCACCCGCGATGCTGCGGAACGCGCGTACGATCGCCATTACTAGCGACATCGAGGCTACGCTCGCTGCTACCGCGCACAGCCCGGATAACCTGTACATCCTGCGTCAGCTCGGGATCGGGTCTCTGCTGACGGTGCCGCTAATCGCGCGAAACAGACTGCTGGGTGCCATCACCTTCATTAGCGCGGTGCGCGGTGTTTCGTACAGCGCGGAGGACGTGCAGCTCGCTGAAGATGTTGCGAACCGAGGAGCGCTCGCGCTCGACAATGCGCAGGTATACGACCTCGCCCTGGTGCTACAGCGGAGCGCCGAAACCGCCAACAGAGCGAAGACCGCGTTCCTCGGCGCGATGAGCCACGAGTTGCGCACGCCACTCAATGCGATCGGCGGCTACATCGACATTCTCGACATGGGTCTGCGCGGTCCTGTAACCGCGGGACAGCACGCCGACTTTGCGCGCGTGAAAACCAATCAACAACACCTCGCCCTTCTCATCACTGAGATCCTCAACTTCGTGCGGGTTGGGAGCGGACATCTGCAATACTCGGTCGGCGATATCAAAGCGTGTGATGCGATGCGGCACGCCATCGAGCTGGTCGAGCCGCTTTTCGGCCAGAAGGGTCTCAAGTTCACCGGGGTCGCCGGAGATTTGGACGCCGTCGCACACGCGGATCCTGAGCGAGTGACTCAGATTCTGGTAAACCTTCTCTCGAATGCCATCAAGTTTACTCCGGCAGGGGGCGAGATAAGCGCCGACTGCGGATCCACACCTGACGCGGTCACGCTGCGGATCGGCGACACCGGAATGGGCATCGCCCCGGACAAGCACGAAGCCATCTTCGAGCCATTCATTCAATTGAAGGAGGGGCTCACCGATCGGGAAGGCGGCGTCGGGCTGGGATTGGCGATAAGCCGCGACCTCGCCCGGGCGATGGATGGCGATCTCACAGTGGAGAGTGACGAAGGAAAAGGTGCGCGCTTCACGCTTTCCCTTCCGCGCGCTACCGAGCAGCAAGAACCAGAATAGAAATTTCGGGAAGCGCGGCTGGAGCGCTCACATTGCGTTCATCGCAAGTAGCGCTGGACGATCGCCCGAAGGTTGGCGGAATCGAATGGCTTCTCGAGGTGCTCTTTGGGTGTCTCGGAGAGAAAATGCCGCGCCTTGACCGTAAAGGCGCCACCCGTCACGAAGATCATCCTGTTCGCTTGATCCGGGGCGACGAGCGAAAGCTCGCGGTGGAGGTCCATGCCAGTCATATCCGGCATCATCAAGTCGCAGAGGATGAGATCGAATCTTTCCCCGTTCGCGCAAAGTGCCAGCGCTTCCGCCGCCGAAACCATGGGCACGACGTCATGCTCCTTGGAAAGAATTCTCTTCACGCTGCGAACCACCATTTCCTCATCGTCCACGACCAGGATACGCCCGCGGCGACCGGCAGGCGCCACGGGCTCGACGGGTGCTACTAACTCGTGATCCCTCGCGTGAGTCGCTACCGGAAGTGACACTCGGAACGTCGTTCCCTTCCCCAGCTCGCTCTCGACCGTCAGCTCCCCACCCATGTCGGTCACGATGCGATGGCAAATTGCGAGGCCGAGCCCGGTGCCGACGCCAACCGCCTTCGTCGTAAAGAATGCATCGAAGATCCTGCCAACAATCTCGGGCGGGATCCCCGCTCCGGTGTCACCGACTTCGATGATGACCCGCTCGTGCTCGAGCCGGGTCGTTACGCAAATCTCGTTGTATTCCGCCCGGCCCTCCTGCATCGCCTGTGCTGCGTTCACGACAAGGTTGAGGAAAACCTGACCGAGGCGTGCCTCGTTGGCGTTGACGCCGGGCACGGGACCATAGTTCTTGACCAGTCGCGCGCGGTGGCGAATCTCGTTCCAGGCCATTCGCAGAGAAGATTCCATGATCGCCTTTACGTCAACCGCCCCTCTCGGCTCATCGCTGGGGGAGCGAGAGAATATTTTGAGGTCGCGGACGATGAATCGCACGCGTTGAGCAGCCTCGCGCGCGTCGTCGATCGGTGACTTGATCTCTTCGACGATCCAGGCATCACTCCTTCCCTCGCTCCGCTCGACTGCGTCGCCCCCAACCATGCGCCCCAGACTATCAGAGACGTAGTCCAGATTCGCAATGACCGCGGCCAACGGGTTGTTGATCTCGTGCGCAACGCCGGCGGCCAGCGTACCCACCGAAGCCATCCGATCGCTGACCATCAATTGCGATTGCATCTTCCTTCGCTCGGTTACATCACGAACAACGCCCAGACTGCCGATGTGCTCGCCCTCTGTGTCCACCAGTGGAGACCCGGCGATATTCACGGATACCTCGGCCCCGTCCTTGTGACGAAACGAGGCGTCGAAGGAGCCCTTCAGCCCGATCTTTCGCTGCTCGATCGAGTCAGCCGCGTCTACCTTAGCTGCGGCAATCATGAACTCGAACACGCTCACGCCCATCATCTCCCGCGGCTGATAGCCGAGCATCTCCGCAAACCTTCGGTTCACAAAGACAATTCGTGAGTCGCTGTCGAGTTTTATGATCCCATCGGTCGTGGTCTCCACAATCTGGCGATACTGCTCCTCGCTCTTTCGCAGGGCCTCCTCGCCCTGTCTGGCCCGCGTCCGGTCAGTCATCATGGCGAGAGTACCGACGTAAACTCCATCCGCGTCGCGAATCGGACTGGTTTTGAGCAGCACCCACAGCTCGGATCGATCGCTTCGCTGGAGCTTGACTTCGGTCTCCTCCGAGATCTCCTGGTGCGAGCTTTCGAAACGCTGCGGCGCTTTCGCTTCAGACGCTTCTGGTATGAACTGGGAGAACGACTTTCCCAGCATCTCATCGGTCGAATACCCAAGCATGTCGGCGAGTCGTCGGTTGACGAACCCGATTTTGGATTCGGTATCGATAGTCCAGATTCCCTCATTCGAGGTCTCGACGATGCGACGGTAACGCTCTTCGCTCACGCGCAAAGCATCCTGCGCCTTCGAGAGCAGCACCGGCGTCTTGCTCTTCGAATCAACTACCGCATCGATCTGTCCCGAGAGCAGGGCCTCGATAGTCGCCTCCGCCTCGGCGAGTCGTTGCGCGAGGGCTCGCGTGGGTCGTACTCTGGCGACGGTCATGTAACGCCTAGCGCCAGGAATACCTGATTCGTGTCGCTGAGCGTGCCGATCACTCTCTGCACTGGCAGAGGCGACAGCCTGACTAGCGTCGGAGTCACGATAATCCCGTCGGCCAGCGCTCGCTGTGGGTGCACGAGCAGATCGACGATTTCGAGCCCGCACCCGGAGGGAAAGTGCTCGTCGCAGATCGCCTTCAGGTTGGTGATTGCACGCACCGAATTCGGCGCATTCCCCGCGATGTACAGGCGCAAATGAAGTCCAGCTTTTTTCGCTGGAATCTTCTCCATTCTAAGCGGCTCCCTTGTTGCCATTCTTTTTTGGAACGCCTCCATTCGTCATCGCAGGCGCTGTGACGCGGACGTCCTCGTCGGCGTGGCGCATCTTGCGCATCGTCGCACGGTCCGTTCTCAGAAGCTTGGATGCCGATCCCGTGGCGTCGGCCAGGACTGCAATCTCGGCGCTGCGTGCCTCTATTTCCGTTTGGACGACTTGAAGTCGCGCGGCGGCTTCCGCCTGCGCGAGAGCCAACTGCAAGCGCTTGAGATCGGTAGCAACCTGCGTGCGCTTGGTTCCCGCTTGCTCCTCCTGTTCCCATTCCCAGCGCGCCACTCCCATGAGCACCTTCCCCTGGGCGACAAAGACATCTGTGAGTGAGACACCGTCGTCCGAGAGCGTGAGCTCTCGAACCTGATTCGAGTGCCCGGTCCCACGCGATTTTACGATCGTCAGGGCACGGTTGCGCTCGCCATCCTGTTCGATGTAGGAGACGTGAATCCATGTATCGGCAATGGTCGAGATGCCGGTCGCTGTCGCCACGTCGGCGCTGAGTCCGTCCTCCAGGGATGTATTCACAACCGTGATCCCTTCTCCCTTGAGAAAGTCGAGGAAGTGCTGCGCGGCGTCGGCGGAGGCGAGGTGCTCCACCTTGGATGAAAGCGCCGACAGAGGATCGATCACCAGACACCGAGGCTTATGCTGGCGCACCTTCGCTCGCAGCAGGCCGAACTGGTCTTCGATGTTGGGGCCCCGCGTGCGCGTTGAATACATTTTGAGCATGCCGGACTTCTGATAGGGGGCGAGTTGAATGCCCACCGATCGGAGGTTACGAACGATCTGACCTGCGCCTTCGTCGAAGCTTACGTACAGCGTTGGCTCGCCGCGTTCGCACGCGGCGATCGCAAAGAGTCCAGCGAGAGTCGACTTGGCAGTTCCCGGGGCGCCGGAGATGAGAACATTGCTGCCGCGGTAATAGCCCCCATGCAACATGCTGTCGAGACGAGGGAGACCAGATGAGACCCGTTCATCCGTGACTTCATACTCGAACTCGGTGGGCCCACGATTGGTCAGCTGCATACCTTCCGTCGTAAGCGTGATGGGAAACTCATCAGCCCCGAAGCCCGAGCCGCGGTACTTCATGACGCGAAGATTCCTGAACGCGGACCCGTCGACCACATAGTGTCGTAGGACGACAACGCAATCGACCATGAACTGCAGGAAGTTGTAGCGATGGTCTGCGTCATTTCCCGTGACCTTCTGCGTTATGATGCCGGTGAGCCCGGTCCGCAGGAGCCAGTCGCGAATGCGATAGACTTCCCGCCGCTCCGCCACTGAGTCATCGAGAAGACTCAGGAGAATGTCGATTCCGTCGAAGACGATCCACTTCGCCTCAATCTCTTCGGCCTTGGCTTGAAGAACGTTGAGCATGCCGACCAGCTGCGCGTCCAGGAAAAAGAGCTTCTTCTTTGCGAGTGCGGGGAGATCCCATCCAAACGTCGCCGCATTGGCGACGATTTGCCGCGTGCCTTCCTCGAATGCGACGAAAATGCCCGCTTCCTTGCTTCGACGGGCTCCGTTGACCAACGACTGAAGCGCAAAGACAGTCTTTCCGCAACCTGGTCCGCCCATTACCAAGGTCGTGCGCCCGCGAGGGAGCCCGCCGTCGGTGATTTCGTCGAATCCCTGGATCCCGGTCGGGACCTTCGTTACGACGGCGTGCGGGGAGTTGATTTTCATTGAATGTCCTTTTCCAGATGGCTGAGTCGGACCCGCTTCCGAAGCGCGCCAAGCGACTGCACGTGCGCGCACGGGGCAGTAACGAACGATGAAAGCAAAGTGCAGGTATGGGTATCGCCCAAACGTGTTAGGGAGTCGCCGTAGCTGTGCGTCATCACAGCCTGCTGCATTGTGTCGCGGGCAACCTGACACCTCTGCCTTTTTTTCTTGGGCGCGCCTCCGAGGTTTGTCTCGAGAGGAAGTCGCGGAGGGGGCGAGGACCAGCGAGTTGGATCCGTGCTTTCCTGCTGTTCCCTGATAGCGAAAGCAGATGATCAGTGACCGAGATATCGCAATTACCAAGCCGATGTCGTCGACAACGATGCCAACAGTCTAGGTGGATTCCCTAAGTCTACCCGAGCCAGAGCCCCGCGATGAGTTGCGGGTTTCCCCTGATCTAGGTACGCTTAGAAGCCGATCAATATTTACACCAGATGCTCGGCTGATTTTCCTTCCGCGCTCCTGGCGACGCCCACCATTACGGCATCGCCATGCTGACAAAGCCTCCACTCCACTCAGACTTACAGAGCGCAAGAGCTGCGCACGCACCGCCGCACGTAGACGTGGCGCGCTTTCGCACGGACCTTCGCGAAGCCGGCGTCGAGGAGATAATCGGGACTCTGCTCCAGACGTTCGTGGAAGATGCTCCCGCGCGCTTCGCGGCTCTGGAGCAGGCGGTGAAAGAAGGAAACGCGAATGCGGTTGAGAGCGCGGCACACGCATTCAAATCGGGCGCCGGTACTATCCGCGCTACTCTTCTCGCTGAGGGACTCGGACAAGCCGAGGCCACCGGCCGTGCCGGAAACCTCGAATCAATGACCGGGCTGCTCGAGGGGATACGGCGCGAATACCTGGCAGTCGTGAGCGAGCTCAAGGCAACGCCGCAGAAATGACGATCGAATCGCCACTGACACCAGCGACAAGTCGACGAGTGGCTCGAACATCATCGCAAACACTATGACGAGCACCTTGAATTACTGGCTCGTGGCGCTATCGCTGCTCATTGCGATCCTTGCGTCCTATACCGCACTCGATGTTGCCGGGCGGGCGACGGCAGCTGTGGGCCGGACGCGAATGACCTGGCTCGTTGGCGGCGCCGCAAGCATGGGGCTCGGCATCTGGTCGATGCACTATATCGGGATGTTGGCGTTTGGTCTTCCGGTCTCGGTGTTCTACCACGTGCCCACTGTGTTCGTGTCACTCCTCGCCGGGGTGTTTGCGTCCGGAGTTGCGCTCGTCGTTGCGAGCCGCCCAAAATGGAGCTGGCCGGGTTCCGTCCTCGCCAGCGTCGTAATGGGTGGTGGCATCGCCTCAATGCACTATATCGGCATGGACGCGATGCGGCTAAACGCGATGATGCGTTGGAACTACGCTATCGTCGGGCTGTCGGTGGCGATCGCTATCGTCGTGTCGCTGGTCGCGATGTGGCTCGCTTTTCGATTCAGGAGCGAGACGCGCGAGATTGCGCCCCTGAAGATCGCGAGTGCCGGCGTGATGGGCGTGGCCGTCGTCGCGATGCACTACACCGGCATGGCCGCAGCCACGTTCATTCCGTCCAACCTGACCGTGGACCTATCCGATTCGGTGGCCATCTCGTCGCTGGGAATCACCGGCATCATCCTCGTCACGTTGACGGCGCTGGTGTTTGCGTCGGTGACGTCAGTGCTCGCTCGGCGCATGTCGGCGCAATCTACGAGGCTCCAGGCGAGTGATGAGCGATATCGACGCTTCTTCGAGCGAAGCCCCTCGGGAATCTACCAGACCACGCTCGACGGCCGGCTGCTTGACTGCAACGCCGCATTTGCCGGCATTCTCGGGTACGCGTCTCGTGAGGATTGCTTGGCCAAGCCGATGACGGAACACTATTCGGCGGCCGAGGATCGGGGCGAATTCGTAACGCGGCTAATGAACGAGGAGAGTCTGTCGAATTTCGAGAACAAGCTGATGGGAAAGGATGGACACCCCGTCTGGGTTCTTGAGACCGCAACGCTGTTGGGGAGCGGGAACGGCGGGTCGAGCATCATCGAAGGGACGATAATCGACATCACCGCACGGAAAGCTGCGGAGGATGCGTTACGGCTGGCGAAGCACACGGCCGAGGAGGCCAACCGCGCCAAGAGCGAGTTTCTGGCGAACATGAGCCACGAGATCCGCACGCCGATGAACGGCATCATCGGAATGACCGAGCTCGCACTGGGTACGGAGCTGACAACGGAACAGCGTGAGTACCTCGAGACGGTCCGGGTGTCCGCTGATGCGTTGCTCGAGATCATCAACGACATCCTCGACTTCTCCAAGATCGAGGCGCGCAAGCTCGACATCGACACGATTGACTTCGATTTGCGCTACGCGGTCGACGACACGTTGCGCTCGCTGGCACCGCGCGCTCATTCCAAGGGGTTGGAGCTCGCCTGCCAGGTTGCCCCGGAAGTTCCTCCGGCGCTGCGTGGTGATCCGTCGCGGCTGCGTCAGATTCTGCTCAATCTGATTGGCAACGCGGTCAAGTTCACGGAGACGGGAGAGGTGGTGGTGCGGGTGGAGTGCGGGCCCGTCGAACGTGAGCGGGTGGTCGTGACATTCACCGTAAGTGATACCGGCATCGGCATACCGCGTGAAAAACACGCGTCGATCTTCGACCCCTTCACGCAGGCCGACGCTTCAACCACGCGCCGGTTCGGAGGAACCGGACTCGGTCTCACCATCTCGGCTCGCCTCACTGCCCTGATGGGCGGAGAGATCAGCGTGCAGAGTGAGCCGGGACAAGGAACCCGGTTTCAGGTCGCACTGCCGTTCGAGATTGCGGACGAAGTGGCCGTTGGGGCGGGCCGCCGCGAGCTGAAGGATCTCGTCGGGCTCGACGTACTGGTGGTGGACGACAACGCGACGAATCGGCGGATATTGGAGGGAATACTCACGGGCTGGGGAATGCGACCGACGTTAGTCGATGGTGGCCTCGCAGCGATCGCAGCGCTTGACCGCGCTCTCGTCGCGGGAAATCCATTTCCATTGGCGCTCATCGACTTTCAAATGCCTGACCTGGACGGATTTGGATTGGCAGAGCTCGTCAAGCAGCGCCCGGAATTGGCGACGACGATGATCATGATGCTCTCGTCCGTTGGCCATCGCGGTGATGCAATTCGGTTCCGTGAGCTCGGCGTCGCCTCCTATCTCACCAAGCCCGTGCGGCAGTCCGTACTGCTGGAGGCGATCCTCGCAGTGCTCGCGGGGAACGATCTTCCTCTCGATCAGAAGGTGCTGGTGACGCGCCACACTATCAACGAAGGGCGTCGACCGTTGCGCATTCTCCTGGCGGAGGACAATGCCGTGAACAAAATGCTCGTGACGGCGCTCCTCGGGAAGCGCGGTCACACCATCGTCTCGGTAGTCAACGGACGCCAGGCCGTCGCCGCGATCGCAGGAGGCAGGTTCGACCTCGTGCTGATGGATGTGCAAATGCCGGAGATGGATGGCCTGGAGGCAACGGCCGCTATTCGGAAGACGGAGCAGGTGACTGGGTCCCACGTGCCGATCATCGCGCTGACGGCGCACGCGATGAAGGGTGACCGCGAAGCGTGCATGGCGGCGGGCACCGACGGTTATCTGTCAAAACCGGTGAACGTAACAGAACTCTTCGAGCTGATCGAAGATCTCACTGGCAACACGGCGATCGCGTCGTCCGAGCTAATCGTTATCACTCCGCTGGCCGAGCCCGCGTTCAACATGCAGGATTTATTGGCCCGCGTCGAAGGGGATCGAAGTTTGATGGTGGAGCTTGCGCGAGTGTTCCGCGGCGAGATACCGGCCGCCCTCGCCGAGATCAGGCACTGTGTGGCAACGGGCGACTCCGCTGGACTCGAGCGCGCGGCGCATGGGTTCAAGGGCGCTTGCGGTAACTTCGGCGCCGGCGGCGCTGTTCGAGCGGCGCATGCCCTCGAGCACATGGGCTATCTGGCCAGCCGCGAAGATGTCGACGCGCGAGTCGCTGACCTGGAGCGCGAGACACTCAGTCTGGAAGAGGCTCTCTTGAGCGTGAACGAAGATACGCTCGTGTGAGAAACGCGCCCACCTAACTCAAGTGTAGGGGGTCTGGGAACTTTCGATCTCGACCGGTCAAGAGTATTCCTTCTTATGCACGCTTTTGCTTTCGCACCAAATCTCGAGACGTAAGGAGGCAACATGCCAAGGATCACAACCAAAGACGGGACGAAGATCTTTTACAAGGATTGGGGGTCGGGTCAACCGGTCATCTTCAGCCACGGCTGGCCACTCAATGCCGACGCGTGGGACGACCAGCTGTTCTTCTTCGCGTCGAATGGCTATCGCGCAATTGCCCACGACCGCCGGGGTCACGGACGGTCGACCCAGAGCTTCAAGGGCAATGACATGAACACGTACGCCGATGACCTGGCGACGCTCGTCGAAGAGCTCGACCTGGCAGACGCGATCCACATCGGACACTCCACCGGCGGTGGAGAGGTCGCACGCTACATCGGCCGCCACGGCAGCGAACGCGTGGCGAAAGCCGTGTTGGTGGGTGCGGTGCCGCCACTCATGCTGAAGACGACGAACAATCCCGAAGGGCTGCCGATCGATGCATTCGATCAG
>Ga0193751_1002483_pt1 | contig 11154 bp, 9 predicted proteins | sample L1c2metaG_FD_143050 | JGI IMG/M metagenome (GOLD analysis project Ga0193751, IMG submission 143050) | Soil microbial communities from a riparian zone of the East river system, Colorado, United States - L1c2 | ecosystem: Environmental > Terrestrial > Soil > Riparian zone | place: USA: East River...
TGCTGCGATCGCCGCCGCGCGTGCCGACGGAAACTGCCAGGTTTCACTTTTCGAGCGCAGCTCGCAATTTCTTTCCAAGGTACGCATTTCAGGCGGCGGGCGTTGTAATGTAACCCACGCTTTGTTCGATCCGCGGATGTTCACGACACGTTATCCGCGCGGCGAGCGCGAGCTAATTTCGCCGTTCCACCGATTTTCAGCTGATGACACAGTTGCCTGGTTTGAAGCGCGTGGCGTACGCCTCAAACGTGAAGAAGACGGGCGAGTCTTTCCGGTGACAGATTCATCGGCAACGGTCATCGATTGTTTGGTTAAGGAAGCGAAGGCCTCAGGGGTTCGACTGTTCATCCGTAAAGGCGTCGAAAGCGCGCGGCTCCGAACCCACGGCGGGTTTGATTTGAAATTGGATGATGGTGAATCGACAGCATGCGACCGGCTGCTCCTTGCGACGGGTGGTTGCCGAAGCGTCGGCGGTGCCGAGATCGCGCGTTCCCTCGGCCACACGATCGAACCGCCGGTGCCATCGCTCTTTTCGCTCCATGTTCCAGCCTCTTGGCTGCGATCGTTACCGGGGATATCAGTGAGCGACGTGCAGTTGTCTGTGGGAAAATTGCGCGAGCGCGGACCTTTGCTCATCACGCACAACGGAATTAGCGGCCCCGCCGTGTTGCGACTCTCCGCCTGGGGCGCCCGCATCTTGCACGAGAAGGCGTATCGTCTCTCGCTTCGTGTGAATTGGCTTCCAGAGTTGAACGAAGCCGAACTCCGGACCGAGTTTCAATCGCGGAGACAAACGGAACCGACCCGGCGAGTAAACAATTCACCCTTCGGCGCAATTCCGGCGCGACTTTGGGAAAAGCTGGTTTCCAACGCCGGCATTTTTCCGGAAACGATTTGGACTGCGTTGACGCGTGCCGGGGTGAACGAACTAATTCGGCAGTTGCGCGCGACAGAGCTCGAGGTCGATGGGAAGTCGCTGAACAAAGAGGAGTTTGTTACTTGCGGTGGCGTGCGATTGCGCGAGATCAATTTCAAAACCATGGAAAGCCGAATCACGCCAAATCTCTATTTTGCGGGCGAGCTGCTCGACATTGACGGCATCACGGGCGGATTCAATTTCCAGGCTGCCTGGACCACCGGGTGGATTGCGGGACACGCTATGGCTGGAGTTGAACCCACCACTGAATGAGCTCTCGAAATTTCCTTCCGCAAAAATTGCGGACCGCGCTGGAGGAAGTGCGACGGGTTTATGTCGATCTCGCGCAACGGCCGATCCAGCGCAATTGCCTGCGCAAGACGGAATGCTGTCATTTCAAACTGACCGGACGGACTCCTTATCTGACGAAAGGCGAAGCGGTCGTCGCGGCCAAGGCTCTTCGCGCGACCGGCCGGAAATCGCTCCCGGAAACTGCTGATGGATCGTGCCCAATGCTTCAACAAGAAACCGGCAATTGCCTGATCTACGTAGATCGGCCATTCGGTTGCCGCACTCACTTTTGCGCCGCGGCCGGTGGACCAATCGCGCGCCGCGAAGTCCTTGATCTCATCCGGCGCCTCGAAGATATCGATCTTGCGCTAAAGGGAAACGGTCCGCGTCCTTTGCAGAATGTGGTCGGCGACGTGCTCGAAGACATGCGATAAACGCGGCCGCGCTCCTCTACCTCTTTTGGATCATGTCGCGCGAAGTCGAAATGTTCTACTGTTTCTGAGCTAACCACGGGTGGCTGATATGAAGCTGATTCGGATTGCAGGTTTTCTGCTGATTTTTGCCGAGCTGAGTTTTGCGAATTCGTTTCAGGACGACTCGCATTATGTCCGGCTCGGTCCGCGCACCGGTTATTACGTTGTCCGCGACGGTTCTCGACTCTCCCATCAGCTCGGCGTGGATGGTGGGCCATACGTCGACACAGCCGATCCATTGCGCCATGGCTATGGCGCCGACGTTCTGGCGTTTCGTTTCAATCAGACCGGTCGATTGATCGCCGCGCCAGCCTATGTCGCGAACGCGCAACTGAACGAGTTCTACACACGCCGAATCGGCTCGTTGATTCGTGGACGCACCACCGTCGCGGAGGTCCAGACCTTATTCGGGCATCCGCAAGCTACATCGCGACGGCCGGACGGCTTCGTTTATTATTATACGCTCGACGTATTCAATCCATTCGAACAACTCGGCAGCGGCCGCCGCTAAGTTCGACAACATCAATACGCTTCGACTTACTTGATTCTGGTAAACTCAAGTTTGGAACCGGTGGATTCCCGGAATGTCATGTAGTCGCGCGAAATTGTGAGTTGATAAACCGACTTCTCGAACGGTGTCTCAATCTTTATTCGCCCGCTATCCCCGAAACTGTATCTGCCTCGCGTGCTGCCGACCGTGACCAGCCCGTTGTCGGCGAATTCCCAAACGACCGAGTTTGGATCGGACGAGGTTTGCCATTTACCGACAATCTCTCGCGAAGGACCGCCGCAAGCGACGAGGACCGACCACAAAACTGCGCTGATCAATAATCGAAGGTGAAGTCGGCTAGAGCTGCGTGACATTACCTTCAGGAAATTACTTCTTCTTCGATTCTTTCTTTACCTCGCGCTTGGATTCCTTGGGCTCCTTGGTCTCTTTTGATTCCTTGGACGCCTTCGGTTCTTTTTTCGCTTCGCCGGGGCGATATTCCTCCTGCTCGGCGGCAGCGAACGCTTTCTCCAGGCCGACCATGTCTTCGCCGGGGCGGAGGGTGTCGAAAGTCTCGGCTTCCTTGCGCAATTGTTCTTCGGAGTAGTTGGCCGCTTTGATCGATAACCCGATCCGGCGCTCGACTTTATCGACTTTGATGACGCGAGCTTCGACTTCCTGTCCGACCTTGAGCACGTCTTTTACTTTCGCGACGTGCTCCTCGCTTAACTGCGAGATGTGCACCAGGCCGTCGATGTCGTCCTGCAATTGCACGAACGCGCCGAAGCTGGCGAGCTTGGTCACGTTCCCTTTCACCAGATCACCGATCTTGTATTTTTGATCGATGTTCTTCCACGGATCTTCGCTCAGTTGTTTGATCCCGAGACTGATTCGCTGATTTGTTTTGTCGATATCGATGACTTCGGCTTCGACTTCGTCGCCTTTCTTGAAGACTTCGCTCGGGTGATTGATTTTTCGAGTCCAACTCAAATCGGAAACGTGAATCATTCCGTCAATGCCTTCATCCAGCTCCACGAACGCGCCGTAAGCGGTCATGTTCCGAATCGTCCCCTTGACCCGGCTGCCAATGGTAAATTTCTTCTCGATCTCGTCCCACGGATTCGGTTCAAGCTGACGCAGGCCCAATGAAATCTTCTGCTCTTCCTTGTTTACGCCGAGCACGACCGCGTCAACCTCCTGGCCGACGGTTAAAATATCCGACGGTCGCATGATTCGTTTCGTCCAGGAAAGTTCGGAAACGTGAATGAGACCTTCGACGCCTTCCTCCAATTCCACGAACGCGCCGTAAGGAACAAGATTGGTGATTTTGCCTTTGACCTTCTGACCGGCGGGGAATCGCTCTTCAATCTGGTCCCACGGATTTTTCTGAGTCTGCTTCAAGCCCAACGAGACGCGCTCTTTCTCTTTATTAATGTCGAGCACCTGAACTTCGAGTTGTTGTCCAACTTTGACCAGTTCGCTCGGATGTCCGAGCCGGCCCCAGGTCATGTCCGTGATGTGAAGCAACCCGTCCATGCCGTCGAGATCGATGAACGCGCCGAAGTCAGTCAGGTTTTTCACCGTGCCGGTGACACGGTCGCCGACGTTCACGCTGTCCATGAATTTCTGCCGCTTCTCGCTCCGCTCCTGCTCGATTAATTCGCGACGGCTGAGGACCACATTGCGTCGATCGTCGTTGATCTTGACGATCTTGAAATCGTAAGTGTTGCCGACGAACTGCTGCAAATCTTTCGGCGGCACGATATCGATCTGCGACGCGGGCAAGAATGCTTCCACACCGATGTTCACCATCAGCCCGCCTTTGACGACCGATTTCACTTTGCCTTTGATCAAGCCGTCTTCCTGAAAAACACTCGCGATCTTGTTCCAGTTCTGGCGATAGGCCGCTTTCTCTTTCGAGAGGATAACCATGCCCTCGTCGTTCTCGAGTCGCTCGAGCAACACGTCGACTTCGTCGCCGACTTCCAAGTTTTCCACGTCTTCGAATTCCGCTAGGGGAATAACGCCTTCCGATTTGTATCCGATGTCGACCAGCACTTCGCGCGGGCGAACTTCCAAAATACGTCCTTTGACGATGCTGCCTTCCCGGAAATCCGGCATCGGCTTCGACATCACATCCTGCATTTGCACCATAATTAAAAAGGCCTCCTTGGGGCGCGCGATCCCGTCCTGGCGGGATCGATCTTTTCCGTCCAGCTAAAGCATCGGAAAACGGAGCGCCACAGTATGTGTTTTCGCGCGATTGGTCAAACTCTGATCCGTGAGGTAAGGCACTGTTAAGCGGATTGACGTTGCCTTGCCTAATTGCTGCTCGGAACTCTGCTCGTGGTCTTCCACTTATCTCTGGTGCGCCGCATTTCCACCGGAGTGCCACGGGTGCAAACATCGCACCAATGCCGTTTGGCTGACTCAAGGCGCTTTCGCATGCCGCACACTTCGCATTCGAAGACCTCGGTCGATGTCCTTTTACTTGTCGATGGCATCATATTTACCTGATTTCTGCGCGGACGGCTCCATTTACGCTGGTTTCAGTAGAAACACAACTCCAAGTCAGCGTTGAGCACGCTCCGTTTCTCTCCATATTTAACTCACAATGTCGATCCTACGGATATTGGTCTTGGCGGCGCTTGTGGCTGCGACTTCGCTGCGCGCGGAATCGCCCGCCGAGCGAAAAGTGACCCAGGCGATCAAATCGCCGGATCTAAGCGTTGTTCATCTTTGGGCGCCGTGGTGCTCCAATTGTCAGGCCGAACTCAAAAACGGCGGCTGGTTGAAAATGGTCAAAGACAATCCGCAGGTGAAATTTTATTTCGTTTCGGTTTGGAACGACGGCGGCGATGGCAAATCGATGCTTTCCAAATTTCAAATTACCGATCAAGCAAACGTCACTGTTCTCGCTGATCCCGGCCCGCGCCGCGGCGACAACAAAATCAAACAATTTGCCGGAATGCCGCTCTCATGGATTCCGACAACTTGGATCTATAAAGGAAGCGATCTTCGCTACGCGCTGAACTACGGCGAAGTTCGTTTTGACGTGCTTCAGCAATTTATTGAAGACAGCAAATCGGAATGGTCGGATAAGGGCGAACCCAAGTTGCCCGAATGACGGCGGCAACGATTTCTGTCAGTAGCGCAAAAATTAAATTCCGCCTCGCCGGCGGCGCGCAACCGCTCATTCTCCTGCCGGTCCATGTAAACGATCGCGGCCCGTTTGATTTTATTCTCGATACCGGCGCGGGAACTTCGCTGCTCGCGTCGGACCTCGCGAAGCAGCTCGAGCTAAAGACTATCAGTTCAAAGGAGGGCCAAAGTGCCGGAGGCAAAGTTTCCGTGTCGCTGGCGAAGGTCGATTCTCTGGCTGCGGGAGAAGCGAAATTAAACGATGTCGATGTTGGAATTGTGGATCTTGCCCAGATCGGCAAGACCATCGGCGCGAGGATCGATGGCGATCTCGGCTATAATTTCCTGAAACATTTTCGCGTCACGATCGATTACCGCGATTGCGAAATTCGTTTAGACGATCCGAAGCGGGTCGAAAGTTTTGGCCGCAGGGCGAAAACTGAGGTGCCAATTCGCTTGGCCGGTCCGGCGAAGCCGCTCGTTTTGGTCGATGTCCACGCGAACGGCCGCGGACCATTTCAGTTTGCGATCGATACCGGCACGTCGACCACTGCCATCTCGCCCGAGTTTGCGAAACAACTCGGAGTTCAAAGTTCGCCGGTCGGCCCGGGCGCAACCGGCGGCGCGCCCGTCGATTTTTCGGCCGGTATGCTTGAATCATTTCAGCTCGGCCGTGCTAAGATCGACAACATGCCGGTCGTGGTCGCAGATTTCTTCACTATGCTAAACGCTGCCGTCGGGGCGAAGCTCGATGGTATCGTCGGCTACAATTTTCTCCGAAATTATAAAGTCGTGATCGACTATCCGGGTGAAACGCTCACTCTATTCTAGACATGCTCGAAGTTCCGACAGCGCCAACCTCAACCAAGAAGCCGCCGGCGATTCTGTCGCTCATCGGCGAGACGCCCCTGGTTGAGATTACGCAATTCGATACCGGCCCGTGCCAGCTCTTTTTGAAATTGGAAAATCAAAATCCAACCGGATCGATCAAAGACCGGATCGCCTTGTCGATGATCGAGGCCGCGGAAGAAGAAGGGAAACTTGAACCCGGCGGGACGGTGATCGAAGCGACCGCTGGAAACACGGGACTCGGTCTTGCGCTCGTCGCCGGGGCGAAAGGTTACCGCGTCGTCCTCGTAATTCCCGACAAGATGTCACAGGAAAAAATATCGCATGTCCGCGCGCTCGGCGCCGAAGTGCGGTTGACGCGTTCGGACGTGACGCGCGGGCACCCCGAATATTACCAGGACGTGGCCGCGCGCCTGGCCGACGAAATTTCGGGAGCCTTTTATGTGAATCAATTCGGCAACCCTGCTAATCCGCTGGCGCACGAACGCACGACCGGCCCTGAGATTTGGGAACAGATGCGGCACGACGTCAATGCAATCGTCTGCGGCGTCGGCTCGGGGGGAACGTTGACCGGTCTCGGCCGCTTTTTTAATCGAGTGAAACCGCGTCGCGGAATTGAGATGGTGCTGGCTGATCCAACCGGCTCGGTCCTCTATGAATATGTTAAGACCGGCAAGTTGGTGGAGTCCGGCAGCTGGGCGGTCGAAGGCATCGGCGAAGATTTCATACCCGAAATCGCGGACATGTCGCTGGTGACGGAAGCCTTTGAGATCGACGATGAAGAAAGTTTCGCAATCGCTCGTGACCTTTTGAGAAAGGAAGGAATTTTCGGCGGCTCCTCCACCGGAACATTGGTCGCAGGCGCGCTGCGTTATTGCCGTCACCAAACGCAACCCAAACGCGTTGTCAGTTTCGTCGCCGATACCGGAAACAAATATCTTTCCAAGATGTACAACGATTTTTGGATGGCGGAGCAGGGATTCATTCATCGGCCGCCGCAGGGCGATCTGAACGATTTGATTTCGCATCGTTATGAAGCCGGCGAAGTCATTTCGGTTGGGCCAACCGACACGCTCCTAACCGCATTCAAACGGATGCGCGGTGCTGACGTATCCCAATTGCCGGTGGTCGATCAAAGCGGGCGCGCGATCGGAATCCTGGATGAATCCGACGTGCTGGTGAAAGTCCACCGCGACTCCAGCCACTTTAATGACGCGGTCAAGAACGCGATGACAGACCGGCTCGAAACGCTTCCGCCCAACGCGAAGTTTAACGACCTGCTCGAGGTTTTTGATCGCGGTCGCGTTGCCATCGTGATGGACAGCGACAAATTTCTCGGTCTGATTACGCGCACCGATTTACTTTCCTATTTGCGGTTGAACATGCCGAAATCCTCGGTTCCGCCGCAGCGCGAATACAATTAAGCGCGCACCAATTAGACCGACATGAAGAGACAACACGAGTTTGCCACGCGGGCGATTCACGCCGGCCAGGAACCTGATCCGACCACCGGCGCGATCATGACGCCGATTTACGCGACGTCCACCTACGTCCAGGAAAGTCCGGGCAAACATAAAGGCTTCGATTATTCGCGCTCGATCAATCCAACGCGACTGGCTTACGAAAAATGCATTGCCGATCTGGAGAGCGGGACCCGCGGATTCGCATTCGCCTCCGGGCTGGCGGCAATGTCCACCACGCTCGAGTTAATAGAGAGCGGCTCGCACGTCGTGGTTAGCGACGATCTTTACGGCGGTACATTCCGGCTGTTCGACAAAGTGCGGCGACATTCGGCGAATCTCGACTTTGCTTATGTCGATCTAACTGACGCGTCACGTTTCGAGTCGGCGATCAAAGAAAACACGCGAATGGTGTGGATCGAAACGCCGAGCAATCCGTTGCTCAAAATCATTGATCTCGAAGCGATCGCGAAGGTCGCGCGCGAGCACAAAATTATTTCGGTCTCCGACAACACCTTCGCTACGCCTTGGATCCAGCGGCCGATAGAATTCGGTTTCGATATCGTCGTCCATTCGGCGACCAAATATTTGAACGGCCATTCGGACCTGATCGGTGGAGTCGCAGTGGTCGGAGATACCAAGGAACTTGCCGATCGAATGTGGTTTTTGCAGAATTCGGTCGGCGCCATCGCCGGAGCCTTCGACAGTTTTCTCGTTTTGCGGAGCTTGAAGACGCTCGCCTTACGGATGGAACGTCATTGCGCGAACGCGCTCGAGTTGGCGCGATGGCTTGAAGAACAGCCGCAGGTCGAGTCGGTCAGCTATCCCGGATTGAAATCCCATCCGCAGCATGATCTCGCTCGCACCCAAATGCGAGGGTTCGGCGGAATGGTCACAATCGTTTTAAAAACCGATCTCGAGGGAACGCGCCGGTTTCTCGAGAATACCCATCTCTTCGCGCTGGCGGAAAGTTTGGGCGGCGTGGAAAGCCTGATTAATCATCCCGCGCTCATGACCCACGCCTCGGTCCCGAAAGAAAAACGCGAAGAACTCGGCGTAACCGATTCGCTCGTCAGGCTGTCGGTCGGAGTCGAAGATTTGCGCGACTTGATTGACGACCTGCAATTCGCTTTTGCGGCAATTTAAATTGTAGGGCGGCTATGCCAGCGGCGGCGGCGTTTCACAGAAACACCCTACAAATATGGTTCATTTCGTTTAAAGTCCCCACCCAATGGGCAGCACCTTCGGACAACTGTTTTGCGTCACTACCTTCGGTGAGTCGCACGGCGGCGGCATCGGCGTTGTGATCGATGGTTGCCCACCAAAGATCGAGATCTCGCAAGCCGACATTCAACGCGAGCTCGATCGACGCCGGCCGGGTCAAAGCAAAATTACCACCCAGCGGCAGGAGGAAGATCGTTGCGAAATTCTTTCCGGCGTGTTCGAGGGCAAGACACTCGGCACGCCGATTGGCATTCTTGTTCGCAATAAAGACGCGCGGCCGCAGGATTACGCCGAGGTCGACAAAAAATTCCGGCCGTCGCATGCTGACTTCACCTACGAAGCGAAATACGGAATTCGGAATTGGCAGGGCGGGGGACGCGCTTCCGCGCGCGAGACGATCGGGCGCGTAGCCGCGGGTGTTGTCGCGCAAAGAGTTTTGCGCTCATTTTATCCGAAGATCGACATCGTCGCCTACGTGATGCAGGTCTACGAGCTCGCCGCGAAGATCGATCGATCGAAAGTGAAGACGAGCGACGTTGATGCAAACATCGTCCGCTGTCCGGACACGACGGCGGCCAAGAAAATGATTTCATTGATCGAGAAAACCCGGGCCGAAGGCGATTCGTTAGGCGGAGTGATCGAATGTGTCGTGCGGAATGCACCGGTCGGCCTGGGTGAACCGGTTTTCGACAAACTCGAGGCCGATCTTGCAAAAGCGATGCTCAGTTTACCGGCGACCAAAGGTTTCGAGATCGGGTCTGGTTTTTCGTCCACCCGCATGCGCGGCTCGGAGCACAACGATCCGTTTGAAATGCGCGCCGGCAAGATTCGAACATCGACAAATTACTCCGGTGGCATCCAGGGCGGAATCTCGAACGGCGAAGAGATTTATTTTCGCGTGGCGTTCAAACCGACGGCGACGATCGCTCGCGAACAAAAAACTGTCAGCGCGTCTCGCGAACAAACCAACCTTGTCGCCCGCGGCCGTCATGATCCGTGCGTCTTGCCGCGGGCGGTGCCGATGGTCGAGGCGATGGCCGCGCTTGTCCTGTGCGATCACGCCCTCCGCCAGCGCGCGATTACTTTTTCGAACGAATGAACTCGCAACTTCAAGCCGCCGCCGGCTCGCCGCTTTGGCAGCTCGTCTTTGTTACCTTCGCGCTTGCGTTGGTTGTGTTCGAAGTCTTGCGCGGCTGGCGGCGTGGTCTGCCGCGACAAGTGGCGCGCTTGGGGGCTCTTATCGCCGCTTATTTCGCCGCCTATTTTGGCGGTAAATTTCTTGCCCCGCTTCTCGGGATGTTTGTCAGAATGCCGGACGTATTGTTGTCGATTTTCGCGGGTGTCATCTTCGCGCTGATCATTTACGTGGTCATCAGCGGGATCGGTTCGGCTCTTTTTCGGCGAACGAATCAACACGATTCCTTGGTTGTCCGATTGCTCTATGGATCGACCGGCGCGTTGCTCGGAGCGTTCTTCGCGCTGTTCCTGGTTTGGCTGATCGTCGTCGCCGTCCGATCGATCGGTTCGGTGGCCGATGCCCAGGTGCGCGAACAAGCGAGCGATTCCAGTGTCCTTCATGCGGTCGATGTTCGTCGACGTTTTTTGGGAGAAGCGAATGAAGATCAGGCGCCTTTGACCACGTCTTTGGCCCGTCTCAAAAACTCGCTTGAGATGGGAGTGATCGGTAATGCGGTCAAGAAAATCGATGTCGTTCCACAACAGACCTACGATGTAATCGAAAAGGTCGGGGCAATAGCGGCAAATCCTCAAAATGCGGAGCGCTTTTTATCATTTCCGGGCGCGCGCGAACTCAGCGAGCACCCAAAAATTATCGCGCTCCGCAATGACCAGGAGATCTCGCAAATGCTTGGGCAAGGGCGATTGCTCGAGCTGATTCAAGATCCGCGAATCATCGATGCCGCGAACGACCCGGATCTTAGGGCGCGACTCAAAAAATTCGATTTGAACGCAGCACTCACTTACGCGACGCAAAAGCAGCAATGAATTATGTCGCGACCATTGGGCTGGAAGTTCACGTCCAGCTGAAGACGCGCTCGAAGATGTTTTGCGCGTCCCCGGTGGAATTTGGCGCGGCGCCGAACACCCACACTTGTCCGGTTTGTCTTGGTCTGCCGGGCGCGTTGCCGGTGATGAATCACGAAGCGTTGCGCATGACGGTGCTGACCGGACTGATGCTCGACTGCGACATTTCGCCAATCTCGAAGTTCGACCGGAAAAATTATTTCTATCCGGACATGCCGAAGAATTATCAGATCTCGCAATACGACATGCCGCTTTGCGCAAACGGCC
>Ga0193751_1002485_pt1 | contig 11141 bp, 10 predicted proteins | sample L1c2metaG_FD_143050 | JGI IMG/M metagenome (GOLD analysis project Ga0193751, IMG submission 143050) | Soil microbial communities from a riparian zone of the East river system, Colorado, United States - L1c2 | ecosystem: Environmental > Terrestrial > Soil > Riparian zone | place: USA: East River...
AGCCGGATCGCGAGAAATTTCAGCGTTATGCCCGTTCCATTCTGCGTCCCAGCTTTGATGCGCTCGGTTGGGAACCGAGACCGAATGAACCGATCAAGCAATCCAATCTCCGCGCCAGCCTCCTCTCCGCGCTGGGCGATCTGAACGATGCCGGTGTCATCGCTGGCTGTCGCGATCGTTTCCAGAAATATCTGGAAGATCCCACCGCCATTCCGCCCGACCTTCGCCGCTCCATTCTCGTCGTGGTCGGACGTTACGCCGGCGAAGCCACCTGGAAAAAACTGCACGATCTCGGCCTAACGACCACAAACATCGGCGAGAAGCAGGATTATTATGATGCGCTCGCCAGTGCGACCAATCCCGCCCTCGTCCAAAAGACCCTTCAGCTCGCGCTCACGAACGAGCTTTCGACCAGCCGCGCCATCTTCCTCGTGGGCAAGGTCGCGCGTTACAGCGATCACCCCGACCTGGCCTGGCAATTCGCCAAAGACAACATGAAAGCCTTGTTAGTCAAAGTCGATGCACTCGGGGCCAATAATTATGCGCCCAGCCTCTTCACCTTCTTCTCCGACTTGAACCGGACCGATGAACTCAAATCTTACGCCAAATCCAATCTGCCCGAGGCCAGCGCCAAAGAGGTCGCCAAAGCCATCGACGAAATACAAATCCGCGCCGAACTAAAACCAAGGCTCGCCCGCCAATTCACGAACTGGTCCGACACCCGCAAAAAACCCTGAGCTCTCCTTCCCCGCTTGGGGACCGCATGCGCCCCGCATGCCCATTTCGGCGCCCCCGCCGAAATATCTCATTGGAGGGATGCGCTCCGTCGCGTCCCACTAACAATTCCCCAACCTTCAAGACGCGCTCTTCTGTAGCGGCGGTCTATGACCGCCGAGGGTGGAGGGATGTGCTCAGTCGCGCGGTCAGCTTTCAGCTTTTTCTTGAGAAGGCGAAACCAAAAGCCGCATCGGCATCATCGACGACTCCACAAATCCATGTCGCCGGAAAAAATTCTGCGACCGAATCTCAGGCCGATCTGTCAAGAGCGTGATCCGCAAAAAATTCTTCTGCTTCGCAAACTTAATCGCGTACTCAAGCAGATCCGATCCATACCCATGATCGCGAAACTTCCGATGCACGACCAGATCCTCCAGAAGAATCACAAAACCGCCTTCCGCCGTGCTAATTGTAAACAGCAAATTAATTGTCCCCACGATCGCGTTATCGCGACGCAAAACAAAAACGCGTCCGCGATTCGGCTGCTCGAAAATTAACCGCAATCCCCGCAGCTGCTTCTCCTTGTTCGGGCGGAAATCGCTCTCCTCGCTAAACAGCTCTCCCAGGAGATCCGACAACTCATCCAGATCCGCCTCCGTCGCCGGCTCGATAATAACTTTTTCGCTCACCCGTGGCCTCCTTATTTCAGAAACCCCCGCGCCTGGCAATTCCCATCCTCTCCAGCGCGCAATCCCATCCCCATTCCGCGATTCGCACTTCTTGACAACCCCTGTTCCCTCCTTAACCTACCCGCTCCAATCCGCCGGCCCCCAGCCGCGCAAGTCTCGATATGAAACGCACCCTTCAACGCTCCAAACGCACCCGCAAGAACCAGCACGGGTTCCGTGCCCGCATGAGCACCAAAGCCGGCCGCGCCACCTTGGCGCGACGCCGTCAGCGCGGCCGTAAACGTCTCCTTCCAAAAGGAGTCGAGGTCCACTACGCCCGCCACACCGGCCAGTAATCCTGGCTCCCGCATTCTTCTGTAGGGGAAGCTGCCAGCTTCCCTCTTCGTTTTCTGTAGCGGCAGCCGTGCCGGCTGCTCTTTCGCGAAATGAAGCGAGCCATGGGGCGTGGGGACAGCGTCGCGGCCCTTGTATTGACCACAGTCGAGGTATGAGCGACAGCATGAAAGAGATTATGCGCGCAAGGAGACAGAGTTTCGCCGGACTGCTGATATTTTGTTTGGTTGGCCTTTTTTTCGTGCGGTCAATCCCTGCGGACGAACTCTCCGACAGCGACAAGTTTTTTTTGGCCGGTTACGAAAAGTTGCGGATGGCCCTCGTGGCCGACGATCTGGTGCGAGTGAACGAGGCGGCGGCGGAGCTGAGCGAGTCTGGATTTGAAGTACCGAAAAGCGAAACCCTGGAGCGCGCCCGTGACGCTTTTGCGAAGGCGAGTGAAATCGCCATCAAAGTGGCGGCGGGGCAGCCAGGCTATTACGTGATGCATTGTCCAAAGCTCAACCGCGACTGGGTGCAAACCTCGAGCCAGGTATCCAATCCCTATGGGGGAAAGGACATGGTCGGCTGCGGCGAAATCAAAAAATAGGATTTTTTTATCGGCCTCGCTAACACTCACCGAGTGCCCGTCCGTTACACCTTCGTTAGGACTTTTTAGCCTTGGGGGGCGTGCTCCCGCTTGCCAAACCCTGCTGGCTCCCAGCCACTTGCTGAAATCGCATTCATAAATTTCCAGCTGAAGCTTTCGGGGTCTCGAGCTGACTTGCCTCCAGAAGCCCGTCAATGAGGCGCGCTTCCAGCTCGACGTTGCGGGAAATAATATCGATCATTTCCACAGCGTTTTCCGATAAAATGGGCTCTTTCCTCAGAGCTTCAGCAGCGAGCGACACCGGCGTTAAAGGCGTTCGCAATTCATGACTCATGAGCGAGAGAAAACGATGTCTGATCTCTTTCCCATTCTCTGCGCTCTCCGCGACGAAATGGATGACCGAAGCGATAATGACCTCATCAAAAAAACCATGGATGATTTTCTTGGCCGCTCGTTTTGTTTCTCCCGCAAACAGACCATTTTGCAGGGCGAATTCCGGAAGCCACTTTTCGAACAAAGTGCGCCTGACCAGCTGAAGCTCGCGAATGACTTCTTCGAGAAGATATCCCTGCTGCCATCGCTTCCTGCCGTGGGCTCTCGAGGTTGAGTCCGACGGCGGTTCGAAGGTCGGCCGCTGTAGAAGCTCGGCTAGTTCCGCACAAATCTGCGGAAAATGATCCAACAACTGCTTGTAAGTGAGGTCGTTGGAAGATGCGATGTCGGGGCTTCGTTCGACCGCCGTGATCCATAGGCGTAGAATGTCTTCGCGTCTGGCGAGGAGAAACTCACCCAACTCCGCCAACGTCTCCAATCGTGGGGCGGACTCTGCGACATGTTTCGGCATGGGAGTCGTAATGTATGAAACGTAATTCCGGTCAATCATGGATGTGCAGGCACCCGCGACCGGATTGCCATGCGTGGCAATCCGCGAAGAGACCTGCGCTTTTTCTGATGGCTCCCGTCTGGCAACCGCCGCAAATCCTGGTCTATTCAAGCGTATGAGGGCCGCCAACAAAGCGACAGTGAGGATGGCAACGTTCCGTCACAGCCGGGAATGAAGCCCTGACATTTTCCCGCACGAGATTAATTGTCAGTCAAAGTTTGCAGATAAAAAGGAGTCAACATGTCTACCGAAGATAAGTGCTGCACAATCGCCCCCTACTTCAGGGTATTCAGCGGTCAACTGGATCCGTTTAAAACCCTCTCTGCGCAATTCGTGGCAAAATCGAGTGAAGAACCAGGATGTCTCTAAAGGCGACGAAGCGCATTGCCGGGAAGGTTATGAAAACGCAGAGGCGCTTCTGGCGCACCTGCAGAATGTGGGTTCGCTCCTCGAGCAGGCGCTGAAGATTGCCGAAATTACGCGACTGGAGATCCATGGCCCGGAAGAGGAACTGGCCAAACTGCGCGAACCTCTCGCCAAGCTAAGCCCGCAATTTTTCGTGCTGGAACATGGCTTCCGGCGCTGAGACCATCGCCCAGCGCTCCTCAATTCCGAGAGAATGTACGTTCGGCGTCCACTAGCTCGCCCGCGACCGAAGGCGATTGCTGTTCCGTCCACTCCCGAAGCCATGACGAAATCCGCCCTCCAAAGTCGCGGGGCTTTTCGGAAAAGAAGCGGTCGGCCAGTTCGACGGCGGCGCGCTGAAGGTCGGATTGACTTGCCTCAATAACCGCCAGGAGGTCATGACCTTCGCGCGCGGCCGCTGAGCGGCCGCAATCCTGACGCAGACGGTCTCCAAGAAAACTCAGGTCGTGGGCGCGGCCCAACAGATCTGCGATCGTACGAAGCTCGCCCGCAAGATTCTTTAGGACGACGATGTTAGCGGGTCGAATGATCCGGAGCTGATACCACAGCTGCTTGGCCTTGCTTCGGAACGCATGAAAATCCTCCGCACTTGCGCTGGTTTTGGCGTCGGCCAGCGCCTGCCGCGCTATCCTGTAAGTCCGCTGGAGAGCGCAGCACATCTGTTTTGTCCGGAAGTCGGCAACGTGCCAGGCTTCCAATTCTTCCCGCGCCTGCAACAGAAGAGGCGCAGCCTGCGCTTGCCATTCAGCGAAAGCGGCCATGAAGCTCTCGAGCTCCAACACCATAAGCTCTTCCACTTTGCCGTAAATCCTGCGCTTATGACGTTGAGTTATTCCCTGCAATTGGCGAATCGTCTCCAGGCGAACCTCCGCATCACGGATATCGGAGATCAATCTTCCCGCATCCCGCAGAAAATGGTCCTGGCGGTTAAATAACCCACGGCCGATTTCTTTTTTGACGAGGCGGATAACTGCCCGCGCTTTTTTGATGTGCTTGCGCGTCTCGTGAACCGGCGTGTCGTCAGTCTCCTTCTCTCCACTAACAATTTGCAAGGCCAGGTCAATTTCCTTACAGCAAATGCGATGCACGCTGTCGCCGATCTTTTCCTCACGCCGCAGTTGATAGCTCATTGATTCGGTAATTCTCGGGCCAGCTTCACGTTGCTCTAACACGACTGTCCGTTCACTTCGTGGCCGCACCAAGCCGACGGCTCAAAACTATCTCATTGCCGGGCATTCCATGCAGAGAAAAATGCCACACAAACGTAACATTAGTCTCTTTGCGATGAATCCCTGGACCATGTTAGATGCGTGCATCAGTGAAAGATTCCTCGCCTCTCAGTCGCTGTGGTATTGCGCAACTTCCAAGCACGCGCCCACAGCAATTCAGCATCAAACCGGAAATCTCTTAATTATGAAACACCTTCTTCCTCTCGCCGTCATGGCCGCCACCGTCCTAAGCACACAGGCGGATAACCTGACCATCAAAGGATCAGACACCCTCGGGGCAAAGCTCGTGCCGCAGTTGGCTGAGGAGTTCAAGGCCCAGCATCCCGGCACCAGTTTCGATATCGCAGCGGAGGGTTCAACGACCGGGTTCGCCGCCTTGATCGACAAGACCGCGGCGATCGGAATGGCAAGCCGCCCCGCCAAGCCCGAAGAAATCTCCACGGCCATCTCCAAAGGAGTGAACATGAAGCCCACCACAGTGGCCTACGATGGAATTGCGGTCATTGTGAATTCCGGAAATTCAGTTGCCGGTCTGACCAAGCGACAAGTGGAACAGATTTTTACCGGTGAGGTCGCGGATTGGAGCGCCGTGGGAGGACCTGCGGGCAAGATATCGACCTACACTCGCAACACCTCGTCCGGCACCTATTCGGAGTTCAAAGAATTGGCCATGAAAAAACGGGATTATGCGCCGGATTCCCAAAAACTGGCCGGGAACGAACAAATCGCCTCCGAGGTGGCGAAGAACAAGAATGGCGTGGGCTACGTCGGTTTGGCCTACACCAAGGCGCCCGGGATCAAGGTTGTGGCGATCGATGGGGCTTCGCCGTCGAAAGAGAGCGTGCTGGGCAAGACTTACCCATATGCGCGTCCAACCTTTTATTATACCGATGGAGACCCAACGGGAGCAGCCAAGGAGTTTGTTGATTTTACCGTGAGCGACACTGGCCAGAAAATTGTCGAGCAAGTCGGATTTGTTCCCATTCGTTAGCCGATCGAATGCAGTCGGACGTTCTTCCGCGGTTTTCCTTCGAGCCGTCCGACAGCCGGCACGCCGCGCCGCGACGAGTACGCAGCGCGTGGATCTCCGATGTCCATCTCGGAACGCGCGGGGCGAATGCGGCGGCGTTGCTTGAATTTCTGCGAGATTACGAGTTTGAGACTCTCTATGTCGTCGGAGATCTGATCGACATCTGGCAGTTGCGGCGCGGCATTTATTGGCCGCAGCAGCACAACGACGTCATCCAAAAGATCCTGCGCAAATCACGCAAAGGCACCCGGGTTGTCTACATCCCCGGAAATCATGATGAAATGGTGAACCAATTCGACGGTGCTTACGATCGAGCCGCAGGTGATTCATGAAACCGCGGATGGTCGGAGGATTCTGGTGATGCACGGACACGAGCTGGATACGGTTGTGCAAAACGTGAAGTGGCTGGCGTTTGTCGGCGACGTTGGTTATCAGTTTCTTCTCTCTCTCAACCCGTTCATTAATTTCTTCCGACGACGTTTTGGTCTCGGCTACTGGTCGCTCAGCGCCTACGCCAAAAAGAGAGTCAAGGACGCTGTCAGTTTTATCGGACGATTCGAGGAGGAAGTGGTTCGCTATGCCACAAAGCACTCCGTCGACGCCGTTCTCTGCGGACATATCCACAGTGCCGCTATCAGACAAATCGGATCGATCACCTATTACAATTGCGGCGACTGGGTTGAGTCATGCTCTGCTATGATCGAGCGAGCCGACGGTGGTTTAGAGCTGGTAAACTATCACCCCTTGCCTGTTCCTGTTTCCGCTCCGGCTCCATCCATGGGCACGGATCTCCTTGTGAAACAGGTCAGCTTTGGCCGTGGCTTGAAAACGAATCTGAAGAACGTTGCCAGCTAAGGCGAGGGCGTCTCCGCAGCCCCTGAAGCAGCAAAAGGCTCCGACGACGGTGCGCTGGCCCTGGCGGCGGCCCTTTTCGCAGCCCAACGCGCGTTCATTGCCGCTGACAACTGCGCTCGACGCGCGGCAGACATCGTTCGTTTCTTTCTCGTTTGAGGTTTCGACGAGGCTTTTGCAGCCTTCTTGTCTCCCGCTTTCGACTTGCGCGCAGCGATCGGTTTTTTCTTCTTCGACGACCGTTGTTTTTTCCTTGCGGGCGTGGTCAGTTTCAACCGCAGCCTGGCAAGTTTCTTCGTATCCTTCTCTATCTTGGTGACAAGACGCCGTATCTTCTTACTCAGGTTCTTTAGATTCATAATTTGCAGCCTTTTAAGCCGACGGGCCTCGCTCGGCGAGCAGACCGCCGTAAAGAATTAGATTAGGCGTGGGCCACGCCGGTTGTCACGCCATTTGCTTATTGATCAAGAGGATGCAATCCATGCACGAGCAACAAACTGGAGATCAATTCATCGCCGCCCACGAGTCGCTGCAAAGCACCTCCCTGCATTTCGGGCAAGGCCTCCACTAACTCGCGCGTTTGGCTGCCCGTCTTTTGATCGGAAATTTTATCGCCATTTTTTGTTCGCGGATATTTCTCCCGCGTGTCGGCTGATTGAATTCTATCTCGAGGCGGCGGTTGGCGGCGAACTTCCCTCTTTCGGTTTTTCCGGCGGCTTAACCTCCACCGTTATTCCTTCCTGCCAATCGTCCGTCGGGTTCATGACCGCCTGGCTGTTCTCGGCCAGACCCTCGAGCGCTTCAATCCGCGTCCCAAAATCGCGGCCCACCTTGATCTTTTGCCAGTGAATCTTGTTCTCTTTCGTGACGGTGGCGACCTGCGGACCCTCCGTGCGGAACATGACCGCATTGGAGGGCACGACAATCGGAGCGGAATCTTCCGGCAGAGAAAACTTCACCTGCGCGTACATGCCCGAGAAAAGCTTTCCCTCATGATTCGGAACCATCACTTCCACCTGCATGGTGCGCGATGAAGAATCGATCGCCCCGGCCGTGCGCGTCACCGTGCCTTCGAAGTCCTGCCCGGGACGCTCCTGCACCAGAATCTTGGCCGTCAGGCCTTCTTTCATGGTGGGTACATCTGTTTGTGGAACATAAACGTAAACGCGCAGGGGATCGTCTTGCGCAATCCCGAAGAGCGGAGTGCTGGGTGAAACCAGCGCGCCAACATCGACGCGCCGGGCCGTGATCTTACCCTTGAAGGGTGCGGAAATTTTCTGGAAACCTTGTGTTTTCTGCACCTGCTCCAGATTGGCCTGCGCGGTTCGCTTGGCCGTTTCCTTCTCGTCGCGATCCTGATCGGACACGACCTTCTTCGAGGCCAGATCGCGCCAGCGCGTAGCCGTCGAATCAGCCAGATCGTAACTGGCCTTGGCCTGTGACAGTTGTTGATCAATCTCGGGCGTTTCAACTTCGGCCAGCAACTGCCCTTCCTCGACATTATCGCCGATATCGACCTTCCAGCTTTTCACGTAACCGTTGGAGCGCGGATAAATCACCGTCACCTGAAACGCCTCGATGTTTCCCGGCAGAATCAAATCTTTCGGTTTCTTGTCCCGCTTGATCGTGACGGTATTGACCGAGAGGTCAGACGCCTGCTTCGAAAACTCCGTTTGTTCGTGGCGCGCGCGCACGCGATGCCAGACGCCGATGATGACGAGCAGCACGAGCACACTGCCAATCGCGATCGGCACCCAGATCGCATAGTTGCTCACGGGCGGATGACGGCGCCGGACTTCGTGCTCATGTGGCTCGCTCATTGGGCCGGTTCCTTTTGCAATCCCGCGTTCTCCGTTTTGTCGAATTCCTCGTCCTCGTCGCAAACAAATTCGCCTTTGCGCAACAAACTGTAGACCACGGGCACAAAGTACAAAGTGGCAAACATCGCCACAATCAACCCGCCAATGACCGCGCGTCCGAGGGGCGCGTTTTGTTCACCCCCTTCGCCGAGTCCGACCGCCATCGGCAGCATCCCGATGATCATGGCAAGCGCCGTCATCACGACCGGACGCAACCTGGTGTATCCGGCGGAGAGCGCCGCGTCGTGCGCGCTCTTTCCCTCTTCGCCGCAGCGCTCATCATTCGCGAAAGTGACGACAAGAATACTGTTCGCCGTGGCTACGCCAATGGCCATGATCGCACCCATGAGCGAAGGAACGTTCAGGGTCGTGCCGCAAAGAAAGAGCATCCAAATGATGCCGCATAACGCCCCCGGCAACGCCATGATGATGATAAACGGATCGGTCCACGATTGGAAATTGACCACCATCAGGAAATAAACGAGGACGATGGCAAAGAGGATTCCGCCACCCAAGCCAACGAACGATCGGTTCATGCTCTCCACCTGCCCGCGCACCTTTAAAAACGTTCCGCGCGGCAGGTTTTTCTCAGCATCCTTCACGACTTTCGCGATCTGATCGGCCACTCCGCCAAGGTCGCGCCCTTGCACATTGGCGAGCACGTCGAAGACCGGCTGCACGTCGTAGTGATTCACGATCACGGGCGATTCCCGGTGCTCTACCGTAGCGAGGTTCCCTAGCAACTCAGGCCGCGGCAGGTTCGGGGCGACGATCGGGGTGTTTTTCAGATCCTGCAGCGTATCCATCTTGTATTGCGGGGTCTGCACCGCCACCTGGTAGTTCACGCCATTTTGAAAATTGAGCCAGAAGTTCGGCGCCGACTGCCCACTCGAACTCAGCGAAATCAACATGGTCCGCGCCACGTCGTTCTGCGTCAGTCCAATTTGCTGCGCACGCGTGCGATCCACCTCCACACGCAAATCAGGCCCGTGCACTTCCTGATGCAGATGCACATCGACCGCGCCCGGGATTTGCACGATCTTCTTCTCGATCTCCTGCGCGATTTCGTAATTCTTCTTGTCGCGCCCGGTCACTTGCACGTCGATTGGCGCCGGGATTCCGAAGTTTAAAATCTGACTGACAATGTCCGGTGCGGAAAAATAGAAGTCCATGTCCGGAAAATCGCGGTGTAATTTCTGGCGCAGAATGCGCACATAACCGGCGGTCGGCTTGTGCTTCTCGGTCATGGCCACAAGGATCTCGCCATCGGCGGAACTGGTCGTCGCGCTGTCACCAAACGCGAGATTAATCCCGCTGGCCGGGAGGCCGATGTTATCCAGCACCGTCTTGATTTCCTCCGGCGGAATGACCTGGCGGATCTCTCGCCCAACTTTATAGAAGCGCTCTTCCGTCGATTCCACCCGAGTCCCGGCCGGCGCGCGCACATGCAGACGAAACTGACCGGCGTCGACCGCCGGGAAAAAATCGCGCCCGAGAAACGGCAGCAGGCAAAGGGAAAGCACCACGGCCACCCCCATGGCGATAAAGGTAAAACGGCGATGCTCGAGGGCCCAGCCTAACGAGTCCGTATAGCGGGCGCGCACCCTTTCGAATCCGTGATTGAACTTCTCGTGGATCCAATGAAACCGGCCGATGATTTTGCCCCAGAAACTTTTCGGGGAGCGCACGCGACTCGCCGCCAGTTCTCTCTTGTCCGGCTTGGAATCCGGCGAGTCGCCGGATTCGGCACGCGAGTCGCGTGCGTTCCCATGATTTCCTGAATCCGCGGGCGGGTGCGCTTCCTCGAGATCCAACTCGTCGAGGTGCTCGCTGAGGAGAAACTTCACCATTGTCGGCACGACCGTCCGGCTCAGAAAATAAGAGGCGAGCATGGCAAAGATCACGGCCATGGCGAGCGGCTGGAAAAGATACTTCGCCGTCCCGCTCAGGAAAAAAACCGGGACGAAGACAATGCAGATGCAGAGCGTCGAAACGAAAGCCGGCACCGCAATTTGCTGCGCCCCATCGAGAATGGCGCGAACCATCGGTTTTCTCATGGCGAGATTGCGATGAATGTTTTCAATCTCGACCGTGGCGTCATCCACCAAAATGCCGACCGCGAGGGCGAGTCCGCCCAGCGTCATGATATTGAGCGTCTGCCCGAGCGCGCCCATGATGATGATGGAGCACAGAATCGAAAGCGGGATCGAGGTCGCCACCACGATCGTGCTGCGCCAGCTGCCCAGGAAAAGCAAAATCATGAGAGCGGTCAGACAGGCCGCGATCACGCCTTCGCGCAGCACGCCATTGATGGAAGCGCGCACAAAAATCGATTGATCGAAGAGTTGCGTGATGTTGAGCTCCGGCGGCAGGGTCGACTTGATTCGCGGCAGGGCTTCTTTCACCCGCTTGATAATGTCGAGCGTAGACGCATTGGCGGATTTCAGGACGATGAGGAGAGCGGAACGAATTCGGTTTTGCGATACGATGTTCTGCTGCACGGCAAAACCGTCGCGTACCTGGGCGACGTCGCG
>Ga0193751_1002486_pt1 | contig 11140 bp, 9 predicted proteins | sample L1c2metaG_FD_143050 | JGI IMG/M metagenome (GOLD analysis project Ga0193751, IMG submission 143050) | Soil microbial communities from a riparian zone of the East river system, Colorado, United States - L1c2 | ecosystem: Environmental > Terrestrial > Soil > Riparian zone | place: USA: East River...
TAAACATGATCATTGACACGGGTTTCAAACCCGCCCGCCGGCATCACCCTGACGCCCAAGACTTGGTGCCACCTGTCGTCCCGTAGGGGCGGGTTTCAAACCCGCCCGCGCGCATCACCCTGATGCCCAGGAGTTGGCGGCTGCTGCAAGAGCTGCAGCAGGTTGCCGTCCGGGTCGCTAAACGTCGCTACCCAACCACCCCATTCTTCTCGCTCAGGTGGGCGAATAAAGCCGACGCCGTGCTTCCGCAGCGCTTCGAACGTCGCAAATATGTCCTCGACTCCCAGGTTGATCATGACGCGAACGCCGTCCGGCGCCGGTCCTCTCACCTCGGAGTGAGCGCCAACGCTGATGCGAATGCCGCCGAGCTCGAATGCGACGAAATCGGGGTGGATGGAGTGTACTGGAAGCTCCAGGACATCTCGGTAGAACTGGACCATCGGCTCCAGCTCGCCGGTCCAATAGATAACACCGCCGAAATAGTCGAGCATGCGAATTCGAATTAGGGCGAACCTTGCGGCCGCGAATTCCCGCCACCCTGGGGAAGAGGCGCGCTGCGTGCCGGAGGCTGACTTACAGGCGGCTGGTTCACTGGCGGCACGTAAACTGGTGCCGCACCCGGAACCTGCACTGGGAGTAGATTGATCTGTCCCGGACCGGCGTTGGCGGGAGCCGCCGGAGCGGCCGGCGGCGGGATCACCTCCGGCAGAACGGGGAGAGGTTGATTGGGGTCCACCTGCTGTGGGGCGCCGATTTGAGGCTGATCCGGCGAAATGGCAATCTGCGGCGCCCCCGGCTGCAATCCAATCGGCGTCTGCGCTGGGAGTGGTACAAACCGATTGCCCGCCGCCGGCGTAGTAGGTGCCGGCGCACCGCCGAAACTGAACGTGCCGCCGGAGCATAGCGGCCGGCTCGGCGGAGACGCGCCGGTGCTCGCGCTAGCTGTTGGCGTCACGAGGTCACAAACCCTGCCGTCGGCCTGCAGTCCGCCCGTATTCGCCTGCTCAGGCGGCACCGTGAGTGTACCGTTCTTGCACACCCGGTTGTTCACGTCTGGCTGCATTCCTTCGGCGAACAGGCCCTGCTCGATGGGACCGCAGCCGCCCAGGAGGCCGAGTGACCCGTCTGCAACATGCACGGGCACGGAGACGACCCCCGTCGGACGTTCGAAATCGGCAGACGGTATCTCATAGGTCTTGGTAATGTAATCCTCCAATTGCTCGACGCTGTAGCCGACAGCGTTCGCGCTGCCATTGACGTCACCCCACGTGGTCCGATCGCCGTTTCCCACCCAGCCGCCGGTAACGAGTTGAGGCGTATACAAGAACTGCCAGTTGGCGAGTGTCTGGGCCGTCTTCGCGCCGGCCTGCGTCCCCGTCTTTGCGGCGATGGGTCGATTGTCCGAGAGAACGAACTCAGGGAAGCCACAACCCCAAATCAGGCGTCGATTTTGGCAATTCGAAATGATGCTCGTGACTAAGTACGGAAATTGTGGCGGCACTACCTGTTCGGACTTGGTTTGGTACTGGTAGCGAATAACCCCTCGGCCATCCTTGACCATCGTGAACGCAACCGGGTCGAGATTTCGGTAGCCCTGCTTGGGCTGGGAGACGGTGTCGTCGCCTACCATGCTGCCGTTGCGCGCCAGCGTCGTGTACGCGTACACCATATCGAGCAGGGTGATGTTCGCTCCGCCGGTGGCGATCGATGCGCCGTACGCGGAAGGATCGTCCAGCGTCGTGATGCCCATCTTGTGCGCCACATCGATGATGTTCTGAACGCCCGCGGTATCGGCCGCTCTGTTGGCCGGGCAATTGAGCGAGCTGCCGAGCGCCAGACGAACCGGTATAGGGCCGAGATTTCGTCCGCCGGGTATGGGGTTTTCACACCGGTAGCCGGTGTCCGAGGTATATGGCACGTCCCAAATAACGGAGTTCGGCCCATAGCCGCGCTTCATAAACAGGGTCATGTACACAAAGGGCTTGAACGAGGAGCCTGGTTGGAGCACAGCCGTCGCGAAGTTGTTCTTGCCCTGGATGACTAAGCTGTCATTGCCATAGTCGCGGCTCCCGAGCATGACCAGAACCTGTCCTGTTTTGGCGTCGATGGAGAGCAGGGCGCCGTTGTGAACACCCGTGCGGTCCCCATACTTCGTCAGATTGTCATCGAGGATCCTTTGGGCCTGGTCCTCGAGATTCAGGTCAAGCGTGGTCTGAACGACGAGTCCACATGTGTCGAAACAATGCTGACCAAAACGTTCGATGAGCCGCTGGCGCACGTACTCCACAAACCATGGAGCGTGTAACGGCAGCGACTGCTGCGTCGGGTGGAATGCGAGGTTCGCCTGCTTGGCGGCTGCCGCTTCGGCATCGGTGATGTAACCGTGCCGCGACATAAGGTCAAGGACTTCCGATTGGCGGATCTTCGCGCCCTCTGGATTCGAATACGGCGAGTAGTCCGCAGGCGACTGGGGAATGCCGGCCAGCATCGCGGCCTGCGCCAGGTCCAGCTCTTTGGCGTGAACTCCGAAGTAGCCTTCCGCCGCACTCTCAATCCCGTCGTAGACGCCGCCGTAATTGACGGTGTTTAGATACCAGTCGAGAATCTGCTCCTTGGGGTAATCCTGTGTGAGCTTAAGAGAATAGACCAGTTCAGTAGCTTTGCGGGTTAGGGTGTGCGCGCTGCGCTCTTCGCCTGGGATGAGAGTGTTTTTGACCAACTGCTGTGTGATCGAGCTACCGCCGGCTCCCGAGAAGGGGTCTCCAGTCTGCTGAACGTTACGCAGTACCGCTGCGCCGATGCCTTGGACGTCAACCCCCGGGTTTCGGAGGAACGTCGCGTCCTCCGTGGAAACGGTTGCGTTGACGATCGCTGGGCTGATCTGGTCGAGGGGCATGGGAGCCTGAATGCCGCCGTTCGGATCTGGGAAGCGGTACAGCAGCGTTCCGTTCCTGTCGAAGATCTGCGCGCCGCCATAGTCTGCGAGAGCGGCAATGACGGTTCCCGGGGAGCCGATTTCCTTGGCCGTCTGCAGATAGAACAGGACCACGCCCCCTGCCGCGGCGACCCCGGCCAGCACGACGACGCCGACAAGCGCCAGCGCAAGCACGGAGATCCACGAGCTCTGGCGGGGCTGCTGGGCGAGAAGACGGCGGGCGCGGATTCGCGCCCGAGCGGCTGCTCGCCGCCTGCGTTCGGTGGCTGGGTCACCAAACCTCATGCATGAGCCCCTTATCCCCTAGCCCGTTGACCTTGGCCGCTTGCCCCTACGTGAGGGTACCCGCCGTGCCACGTCAATGCGAAACGGCCATCTCACCTAGGATAGAGGCAATTGGCAATCGCGCGGAGAATGATGTTCGGGCAAGCTCGACTGCGCCGAATTGTGATGCGGGTCCTGGCACTTTGCCTGTTGCTAGTCGCGACTGACCTCACGATGGGATCGTCTGCGTTATTACATGCGCAGACGCCAGCCTCCGCCGGCTCGCCGGACAGCACCCTGGAGGTTCCGTTCAACGGCACCTACTGGCAGACGATGCCGGACTTCAGCTGGGCCGCCTGTGATATCTCCAAGAACACTCGCCGGGCAATCGACCTCGCGATCGCGCAATGGTCCTACGCTGCCTCGAGCCAGGGCATCCCAATTAAGTTGACGGAGTTTCCATGCACGAACGGGAACTCGAAGGCGCAGATCTCGATCTTTGAAGCGACCGCCACGGACCTTCCCGGAACTCCGGATAGGGACGTCTTCGGGCTTACCGAGGCGATAGACTCACGAAGCAAGATTTGTGGACTTGAGGTGCAGGCTCCGTGCGTGGCCGTCAGCGCGAGCATATTCCTCTTCACCGACAATTGGGAGGTTAACGCCCTCACGTATGCGCAGGCGGCTAAGACCATCGCTCACGAGATCGGACACGCCATTGGCTTGGGACACGCGCACTTTTGCAACTTTGACTCAATCATGGCGCAGAGCTGCGAACCGATCTTATCCGGCCTTGGGCAGGACGACGTGCAGGCCATCGACACACTTGTGGACGTCGTCCGGACCTACTTCAATCAAACCCCGCTTCGCGTGCAGCCTCCGGTGCAGCCGCCGGCGCAGCCCGCCGCCCGCGGAGGAAGCGTCACGTACCGCGCCGGCTACAACCTCGTGGCCGGTCCACGCGAGACAACCTTCACCGGCGCCGCAAGTCCGCTGTACACCTTTCTCCCAGGTGACACGGCTTATCGCTCGATGCCCGCTGCGCAGCCGTCGTATGACTCCTATGGCTATTGGGCATACTTTGCCCAGGACACCACCGTTCAGCTAAATGGCACAGGTGCCCCCTTCTACTCCGCAATTGCGACACCAGGACAGTGGTTCCTGATGGGCAACGAAAGCGGCACCTCCTCGATGCGTGTGGTGGTCGGCGCGCAATCCGTGTATCTCTACGACGCACAATCGGCCCAGTACAAGCTCAGTGACACGATTCCCGTCGGCCAGGCAGCGTGGGTGCGGGCCAGCAGGGATGGATATGTTGCCGTTGCCGCCACGGCGCTTACTCGCGATCAGGTCAATTGCTACCTGAATCTCGGTAGCCCCTCAGGGTGCTAGCGCAAGCCTTCTAGGGCGGAGAGGGCGGCCCGTACGCGAACGCGTCCAACAGGTTCTGCGTCAGACGTTGAATAGCGGGGCTGGCCGGGCCCCTGTGCAACGAGGCGATCAGGTAGGATGTCTCATCCAATCCCCATGACCATGTAACGGTCCCGGCACTGAAGACGATGGCGCCGCTGGGCGCTGTATAGATTGTGGTCTCGGAGACGGCCACATCTGCGCGCCGGCCCGCCGCAGTGATCGTTGTCACGGGTGAATGAGAGAGAATCTGCAGGCCGTAAGGCCCGCGGTCACCTGGGTCGGCGCGATCGAACTCCTTACCCACGACCCCGCCTACATGGTCACCCGGTTTGAGCCCGGTTCCCGCGAACACCCACGAATTGTTGTCGGCAACCACCCAGTCCTGCGTGAAGGGGTCCGTCTGGCCTGCGTAGAGCGTCCCTGTGAGGATATTCTCGGGATCGTTGAGTGGCGGGTCCTGCCACCGTACCGAGGCGTGCTTGGGATCCGATCGGTAGAGCGGGTCAGTCGAGTTTCGATACACGACCAAAGTACGGTCCTGATCGCCGGATGATGAGGCTTCGAGTCGCGCCTGCCAGTAGACAGCGTCCCCGCTCAAAAAAGCGAGATCGACGCCGTGCGCGAGCGCCTGTTCTACGTTCTGTCGCTCGGACGCTGTCCAGTATTCATCATGCCCGGCTGAGATGAACCCCCGATGCTGAAGCAGCAGGGAGCCATTCTCGGCAACGTCTTTGTCGGTGACGTAGGTAACGTCGTAGCCTGCCTGCTCGATCCAGCGAACGAGTGGGTACTCGTAGCGGAGGAACTGCCCAGACCCGTAATCCGCGTCAAATGGCCTGTTGAAGGAGACCTTAACCGCGGCCGAATTGCCGCCAAGCGTTACGGCCCCGCCACTGTCGTAGGTGTACAGGCTTTTGCCGCCCCAAGCGTTGTAGGCCTCATAGGTATTGACGGAGGTCTTTAGCACCAGGTCGGATGCACGGTCGTCCTGACGCACGACGAACGAAGCGTAGGTCTGCTTGCCGTTGCGATCGGTGAGCAACGCGAGGTAGAAGCCCGAGAGCCAGTCGCCGGGAACGTCGAGCTTGTAGGAGGGTAGCCAGTTGGCATCGAGAAGGCCGGTCGTTCGGTCTGCCAGGCACCGCTTGCAGCCTGCGAGCCCAGCATTAGTGTGGTAACCCTGCGCCATTCCCCTCAGTCCGGACGCATTTGTCATCAGGCGTGCTCCGGCGCCGCCGTACCAGCCCATGCGAAAGAAATCGATCTTGTAGATCGTTCCTTCCACACGGGTGCTGACATAAAACTGAAGTGAAGATCCGGCATTCACGCTGGTATCGCCGGCGTAGGCCTGGATCTCGCCCGAGCCTGCGTAGTTGGTAATCTTCCAGGCTGTCGTTCCCGGCCGCTGATTTTCCCCTGCAACCAGAAGCGCGTTGTTTACGGATGGAGGAGTCGCCAGGACCGATGGCGAGAGTTGCGTGGGGCCAGGCAGCGGAGCGATCGGAGAGATGATCGCATTGTCGTCTACGACAGCGGCGCTGGGGGGCTCGGATGCGCTTAACGCGATGCCGGACCTGCTCAGGCTCGGCGGATGGAGACAGAGCAGGAGCAGGCTCCAGACGAGGGCCGCTTGTGCTATGCGGCGTTTGAACATTCGGGAAATCCAGTTAAGATTCGGCGCCTGAAGTAACAAGACCTATTATAGAGTTGCAATTTCGTGAAGGAAAGCAGGACCATTGGTCCCTACCGGACTCATCGTTATTCTTCTCGCCGGGCTGCTTCTGCTGAGCCAGGCCTGCCATCCATCCTTCACTCCAATGCGCACTGGTCCGCCGGCGCCTCGTGATGGGGAGCCGGCGCTCGCTCTCTTGGTCGAATCGCCGGTTCCCGGCGGGGTTCCGGCTCCCACCTCTGCGACGACTCCGGCGCAACAGCCGGATAAATATCCGGTCGCCGGAGGGCCAAGCACGCCGGCGACTCGGGGCGAGACCGCAGTGACATCCTCCGCGGACCTCAGACCTGCAATGCAAGTCTACCGCGGCCGCACGGACACGAACGCCGCCGCTTTGACCTTCGATGCCGGCGCGGATGCGGGATATGCGGGGTTCATCCTCGACACCCTGGAGCGCAACGGTATTCATGCATCATTTGGGATGACTGGGCAATGGGCTGTGGCGAATCCGGACCTCGTGCGACGCATGGCTGCGGATGGCGACCAACTCCTGAATCACACGTGGGACCATCGCTCCATGACGGGCCTCTCGACGGCCACTCGTCCGCTCACCCGTCAGGAACGAGCCTCCGAGTTGCAGAGCACCGACGACGCACTCCTGCGACTCACCGGACAAACGACACTGCCATATTTTCGTGCCCCGTTTGGAGACCAAGACTCCTCGGTTGACACAGATGCAGGCCTGCTTGGATATCGTTACGACATTCTTTGGACGGTTGACACCGGTGGGTGGGCTGGGGCACCAGTCGCGAGAATCGTCGCGGCGTCTGCCAGGGGAGCCTCACCGGGAGCGATTGTCGTTATGCACGTCGGCTCGGAGTCCCAGGATGGTCCAGCTCTCCAGGGGGTGATCGATGCGATCAAGGAGCGGGGCCTGCGCTTCGCAACCATAGACGAGCTCATTTCTGGGCCATAGGTGCGACTTGAAGCCGTCCTCGGGCGATGATGGACCTATAGACGAAGCGACCTGCGATTACCGGATGCGAGCTTCAATATCCCGACGACAATAAACGACCCCACGATTGTCCACACGATCGGCACGCCGAACACGGGCAGGAGCAGCGGCAGGTGCAGGATGCGCGCGACTACCACGCCAAGCGCCGCGCCAATGAGTCCAATGAGCAGGGTCTCGCCAACGCCTTCCTTGAATCCAAGAAAGTATTCAGCGACCGCACCGCAGAGGGCCGCGATCACAAGGAAGAGCACGAGGCCCAAAAGCTTGCCGACGACCGCGAAGACAGCGAACAGCAGCAAGACGAATACGATCGCCAGCAGAACCAGAATGAACATTTGTGAATGGAGCCCTTCTTGAAGCATCGGAAGTGTAGCACAGGGTCAGTCTCCGCGGCTTTCAGACGATAGGGCGGCCGAGCAGTCTCCGAGACAAAGATCGCACTATACTGGTTATGTGCACCAAAAGCACGTGGAGCTGCATTCCGGGCAGCTCGACGTAATAGAAGCCCTCAGAATGGTCGTCACGCTGGACTGGTACCTGCAAGGGGCGCGATGGGCTCTTGTAGCCCCCGCGTGGCGAGCGTGCAGGGGCAAAGCCACCGAAAGTATTGCTCCGGGGAACCGGCTCCTGTCCGTGTGTCCAGCCACGACGCCACTCTCGGTTGCGGCCCAACGGAAATTGACCCTAGTCTTCCCGGACACCCGAGCGGCAGTCTTTCGTTCATCCCGGTGGCGCCGCGTCGCGGCACAGTCAGGGTATTGTCTGGCCGAACCCAGGGCGTCGGCGTGCCCGCCGACGCTGGCCACCCACGTCCCTGGTGTTATGTCGAGCCCTTTTGGCCGTCTCTTTCGGTGAGTCCTTATAATGCGAACGTATGCCAGCGAACGAGAGTCCCTCCCCTGTTACACTTCGGCCAATTGCCCGCGTGAGCAACACAGTCTCCGCACCGCAAACGTCCGGCTGGGAATGTGTGGTGAGCAGCATTACGCTCGTGGAGGGCCTCAGCCCGGACCTTCTCGTCGATCTCTCGGGCTTCTCGCACCTTATAGTGGTCTTTTGGCTCGACCGGCTACCGGAAGATCGGCCTCGACCGGCCCGCGTCAACATAGAGGGGGCGGAGCGCAGTGTCCTCGCGACGCGCAGCCAATTGCGGCCCAGCCCGATCGGTGTGTCAGTCGTTTCCGTCGTCGGTGTTGAAGGCACAACGGTTCGTGTGCAGGGCTTGGACGCCCTCGATGGCACCCCGGTACTCGATCTGAAACCTTACATCCCGTACTACGACAGCGTGCAGGCGGCGACCGTGCCGGTATGGGTCTTTGGCAGCTAACCCCACAAGCGACCTGCCGTGCGCTGATTCGCTGCGCGAGAGACTAACTGACATCTATGACCGTCTGCTTGCCGCCTACGGTCCCCAACGTTGGTGGCCCGGAAGTGGAGGATTTGAGACCGTAGCCGGCGCCATCCTGACCCAATCCGCGGCCTGGCCGAACGTCGAGCAGGCGCTGGAGCGGCTGCGGGCCGCTGGCGCGCTGACCCCCGAAGCGATCCTTTCGCTCGATGAGGCAGAGCTGGCCCAGTTGGTCCGGCCCTCTGGGTACTTCAACGCCAAGGCCCGGAAGCTTATCGCCTTCTGCAACATGTTGCGGCGGGAGTTCTCTGGGGATCTGCACTCTCTGCTGGCGCTGCCGGCACAGGAGTTGCGCGGGCGACTGTTATCCACCTACGGCATCGGACCCGAGACGGCCGACGATATCGTTCTCTATGCGGCAGCAAAGCCGAGCTTCGTTATCGACGCCTACACCCGCCGGATCTTCTCCCGGCTGGGAATCGCTCCGCAGTATGAGGATTATGAGTCGTGGCGGTCCATGTTCATGGTCGCCCTACCAGTCAATGCCACGATGTTCAACGAGTACCACGCGCTCATCGTCAGACACGCCAAGGTCTCGTGCGCCAAACGTCCGGACTGCGCCCGCTGTGTCCTGCAAGGCATCTGTGCCACTGCAGCGGACACTGCTCAGAATGCCGTGCCTGTCGACCGCTCCGGTGCTTCTTTCCAGAACGCATCCCGAACGCAGGAGACGAATGCGTGACCGTCTCCACCGATCCGCCTTCCTCAAGTGGTCCGTCTCCGCTGCCGAGCCCCGTCCCCGAGTACCTAGCCCTGAGCTTTCCCGCACCAATGCCGGACCGCCCTTATGTCATTCTCAATATGGTGACATCCGCGGACGGCAAAGCAACAGCCGGAAAGACAGAAGCCCCGCTGAGCAGCCCCACCGATAAGCTGGTGCTTCAGTCGCTGAGGGTTCACGCCGGCGCGGTCCTCGATGGTGCCGGGACCGCGCGTAGCTCGGGAGTGAACCCCACGATCCGCGACGCTCGCCTGCGGCAAGTCAGGGAGAGCATGGGCCACACGGGTCCCCCGCTCCAGGCAGTTCTCTCGGGATCGGCCAACCTGCCTCCCGATGCCCCGTACCTCCGCCGCGAGGACTTTCCCCTCGTCATCTTTGTGAGTGAGACGGCGTCGCCGCAGCGAATAGCGGCGCTGAGCGCCACTGGCAGGAACGTAGAGGCTCTCCCGGCCGGACCAGCTGGGCTGCCGGAGCTTGTGCGGCGACTTCGCCGGCATTATGACGTTCGCCTGCTTCTTCTCGAGGGAGGGCCGGCGCTCAATTCGCAATTCTTCCACGCCGGCTTCGTCGATGAGGTCTTCCTGACACTCAGTCCCCACATCGCTGACGGACGGGGTACACCGACTGCCGTGGAGGGCGAGTCCTTCCCTCCGGAGTCGATGCCCGCGCTTGATCTGATCAGTGTCTACCCAAGCCCCGAGACGTCCGAGGTCTACCTGCGCTGGCGGGTCCGGCGCTAGTTTGCTCTCGAGGAGCTTCTGTGGCAGCCGTCGATGAGCTACCTGTCGCTGTCATCGTGGTGGTCGAAGGTCCACGAGTACGCCTCCGTAGCCAGTTACCGACAGCGTTGCTGCTCCTGCTGCCGGCTCTCGTTGTGTTGGGAATATTCCACTTCTTTCCGCTTCTCTACGCCTTGTACATCAGCCTGCACAGGTGGCGCTTTGTCGATCAGGGCTTCGTCGGGCTGCAGAACTACCAGGCAGCCTTAACGTCCGATGCCGTTTGGTCCTCTCTGGCAAATACTGCCTTCTTCGTCATGATGGTTGTCCCTACGACAATGGGACTGGCACTCGTTCTATCGGTCATGCTGTTCCAGCGCGTGCGATTTCTTGCCGTCTACCGCACCATTTACTTCCTTCCCTATGTCACATCGTCGGTCGCGGCCGCGGGCGTGTGGGCGTGGATATTCAATCCCCAGTACGGCATTGCAAATCAACTGCTGCACCGCGTCGGAGCGGGCTCCCAGGGTTGGCTGCAGGATCCGGAGGGCCTTTTTCTCCGCCTCGGATCGCGCTTCGGAATAGTGCTTCCAGAATGGGCTCACGGACCCAGCATGGCGTTGGTGGCAATCGCCATCATGACCATCTGGAGCTTCCTCGGGTTCGAGATCGTGATCTTCCTCGTCGGTCTCGGAAACATCCCCCGCGAGATCTACGAGGCGGCCCGGGTGGACGGCGCCGGCCCGTGGCAGCTTCTACGTCGAATCTCGCTGCCACTGCTGTCCCCCTCCGTCCTTCTGATCTCCATCATCACGACCATCGGCTCGTTTCAGGAGTTCAATCGGATTTACCAGATGTCGACACAGGCGAACGTCGGCACCCGGCCGGGTGGCCCGCTCGGCTCGACACAGACCCTCGTACTGCTCGTCTATAACGAGTTCTACAGCTCTCTCCATGTCGGCTACGGCGCGGCAATTGCATTCATCCTGTTTG
>Ga0193751_1002487_pt1 | contig 11136 bp, 13 predicted proteins | sample L1c2metaG_FD_143050 | JGI IMG/M metagenome (GOLD analysis project Ga0193751, IMG submission 143050) | Soil microbial communities from a riparian zone of the East river system, Colorado, United States - L1c2 | ecosystem: Environmental > Terrestrial > Soil > Riparian zone | place: USA: East River...
AGTGCAGGGAACCTCCCCCACCTCAGCGCGAATCTTCTACTCGTCAGACCTCGGCGCTACACCGGTTTCGTGGACGATCGACTTCTACGCGGCAACCCCTAACCTCGGGGTGGTGCTGACGCAGCTGACCGTCCGTGGGGTCAACATCACGACACAGATCGTGTCTCGCCTTCCGCAGGCGACCGGCCAGTCGGGCGTCTCGGTCGATTTCATCGTCGACCGCGTGTACTCGTGCAATGGCCCCGGCGGCCGCATGATGGTTATCGAAGGCCATAGGTAAAGGGACCGTGCGCTTCGCCCGCGGCTGCTCTCTTACCCGCTGAAGGGATTGTCGAAATTGTTACTCCTAGCGACGAGTAGCAGCCAATAGGAATGCGGGTAGCGGCCGGGGTAAACCCGGCCGCCCAAGCCACGACCCTCGTTAGCAGGTCTAGTTAACGGCGCAAGGCGCTATGTTTCCGGCCATGTCCGTGGTGGCCGCCAAACCTGCTCCACGGCGCCGTCGCGGCCCGCGCTGGATCTTAGTTTTGGTCGTCATCGTCGTGGTGGTGGGCGGTTTGGCGTTCTGGCTCAATACGTCGGCCTCGGCGTCCACAAACGCGGTCGCCGTCCTGAACGTGTTCCTTCCAGTTACATCGGTGGCCCACAACGGCGGTGCCTACGATGCGGCAAGCACCGGCACGATCGTGCAGCCCGGCGACGGCGTCAAGACCGACGCCAAAGGGCGCGCAGCCATCCAGCTCCCAGACGGCACCTTGACCAGGCTTGCGAGCAACACGGAGATGACGCTGAGCTCGGCGCACTTCGCCAAGGACGGCAACCTTCACGATGTCTCGATCGCTCAGAAGGTCGGGCGTACGTTCACCAACGTGCAGCACCTCGTGAGCGGCGCAACCTACAAGGTTTCGGGCCAGTCGGCGACCGCGACCGTCCGCGGAACGAAATTCGAGGTCTACATCAAGGCCGACGGCACGATGATCGTGAAGCTGTTCGAAGGCCAGCTGGACTTCGTCGGCAAGAACACCGTGCACCTCGTCGCCCCGCAGCAGGCGACCGCCGACCCACAAGGCAACGTCGGCCCGGCCGGGCCGATCCTACCCGACCCCGACGATCCATTCGGCGCCGAGCTCGCTGCATCCGACGCATCGGCCCAGGGCACCACGCCAGGCACCGAGCAGGACTTCATCGGCCCACCGCTTCACGATGGCGAGCAGCAGCAAACGAGCTACAGCTTCGCGGGCGGTGGTCTGGTCAAGGCCGCGCTTGGTTATCCCGGCAGCGCGATGAAGTTGCAGGTGAAGGCGCCCGACGGGCAAATCTATAGCGGGATCGGTGCGTCGCCGATCGTGGTCATCGTCAAGGGCGGGCCCGCCGGCATCTACAACATCTATGTCATCGGCGTGAGCGGGCTCGGCGCAAACGGCGAGACTCCTTTCGTCAGCGTGGCCGCGCTGGAGCCATGTACAAGCGCCGACGTCAATCGGAACGGCGCGATACGTCGCGGTCTGTCTTCGCAGGATCTGGCGAGCAATATCCAGGTTTCCGGTGTCTCGAACCTAAACCTGACCGTATCGGGCAATTTGCTTGCGGGCGCGATCATCACCGGCAGCGGAACATTCAACGGCGCCGGCTGGACAGGTACGGTGGTTCTGGCGCGGCATGGGTCGGGGCTTGAGGTCATGGCGGTTGGCGCGACTGCCTTCGGTATCAATATCCCAGCCCAGCAGATCATGTCGCAGGTCGGCACCGCGGTCGGCCAGGACCCGTCCAACATCAACGTCGGATTCATCGTCGACCGGCTGTTCACGTGCAACAGCGTGATCATCATCGACGGTCGGAACTTATAAGAGGGAACCTGCCGGTTCCCTCTCATCGCCGGGCGCTTCGCGCGCGGCTGCTCTCTTTCCCGGTGTTGTGATTTCCGAAATGTTTACTCGAAGCAACGTTTGGCAGGCTAGATGACAAGCGAGTCGCGGCCGGGTTAAACCCGGCCGCCAGAGTTTCGCCGGCTAGTGCAGCCCGAACACCGTATGCGTGAATTTCACGAGCAGGGACAGCCCTGCCCCATCGAGCAGCCATGCCGCCTCTGCCGCACCAACGAGGAGCACCAGCAGCGCGCTCATTCCAATGCTGCCGCGGTGCATCGCCGGCTGCAGCCATCCACCACCGTCAGGATCCGGTTTTGCATTCGGGTGGACGAGCGCATGCTCGAGGCTGTCCAGCAACGCACCTGCCGTCGGCGGCCTCCGATTAGGGTCGCGATCCATGGCCTGCTGCAGGGTCGCCGCGAAGCGAGGAGAAAGATCGGGCGCTTCATCGTGGACGGTCGGCGGCGGCTCGTACAACCGGCGGCTCAACGTCTCGATCCAGCTCTTCGATGAGAACGGCCGGCGTCCGGTCACGGCCTCGAAGATGACCGCGGCCATCGAGTACACGTCGGCGCGTCCATCGACTTCTCTCCCCACGAGGCGCTCAGGCGCCACGTAGTCGGGCGCCACCGGGCCGCCTGCGCCCGGACCGGTATTGAAGGAGGCTACAGTGCCCAGCCCGAACCCGGTGAGCATCGTGCGCCCGTCGTTGGCAAGCAGAATGTTGGCCGGCTTCACGTCGCGGTGTACAGTCGCGCGCGAGTGTGCGTAGTCAAGGGCGCTCGCAATGGGCCGCAGCAATCCGATCACTCCGAGCGCGTCATAACGGACGCCGGAACCGAGCACCTCGTCCAGTGTCTTGCCCGGGATCATCTCAGTCACCAGGTAAGGGCTGTCTCCGGCATACGCGAGCTCGTATAGACGCGGGATGGCCGGGTGCTCGAGGGCGACGTACGAACGCAGCTCGAGCAGGAAACGTCGAGAAAAGCTCACATCGCGGGCGACCGCCGGCTCGATCGTGCGGAGCGCAACTCTGCGGTGCATGTGTGGATGCTCAGCCTCGTAGATCACCCCGAGGCTGTCGGTCTCGAGCTCGCGCACGACGCGGTAACCGCCGACCTGGAGACCGTTCTTGTGAGCTTCTGGTTTGGGCTTGGAGCCGTTCCGGCTCCGGCGCTCGGATGCCATCGAACCTGAACTTTAGCCACTAAGACCGGTGGCTGTGTTTGTGCTTCGACCCACAACGCCCCAACTGGGCGAGCCGGGCCTGGTGTCGGCGAGAGGATTTGAACCTCCACGCCCTTTCGGGCACCGGATCCTAAGTCCGGCGCGTCTGCCGTTCCGCCACGCCGACAACACGGCCAAAGATAGCTATGAGGGCAAAGCCGGGGTCCGCTCCCGCTACGATCATGTGGCCGTGCGTAACGCGCTTCTGGTCGTAGACATCCAGAACGACTTCGTCGAGGGCGGCGCCTTGCCTGTCAAAGGTGGGATGCAGGTCGCGGCGATGGTGTCCAGGCACCTGCGCCACTTCAAGCAGGAATACAACTTCGTGGTTGCTACCCGCGACTACCACGAAGACCCCGCGGGACACTTCTCCGACCACCCGGACTTCATCAACACGTGGCCGCCTCACGGCGTCATCGGAACGCAAGGCGCGGCCCTGTGCCCGCCCATCTTCAACCTGGTGCGCGAGAAACTGATCTCGACCGTGGTCGACAAGGGCCGGCATGCACCGGCCTACTCCGGCTTCGAAGGCCTAGATCCGCGCGGCCACCCGCTGCTGGACGTCCTGAGGGAGGCACGCGTCGACCACATGGACATCTGCGGGCTCGCAACCGACTACTGCGTGCGCGCCACAGCGCTCGACGCCCGGAAGCACGATTTCCAGGTCCGGGTGCTGGTCAACCTCACCGCGGCGGTCAACGAAGAAACAGGCCTGCAGGCGCTGGAAGAGATGAAGGCCGCAGGCTGCATGGTCCAGGCCGCGACAGCTCCATAAAAGGAAGAGGCCGGCCCCTGGGGACCGGCCCGTAGTCTCGGCCCGCTATTTACGCGCTCGGCTCTTAGCCGGTGAACCCTCGAACTTGAATGAGACGTTCAGCCTGACCCGGTAGCTGCCGACCTTTCCGTCCTCGATGGTTACGTCCTGGCGAACGACCTCGGCGACGCGCAGGTCACGGAGCGACTTGGCTGCGGTCTCGATTGCGCTCTTGGCTGCCGCCTCCCATGACGTGCTGCTGGTCCCAACCAGCTCGGTCACCCGGTAGACGCTGTCGGCCATGGCTGCCTCCTTTATCAATGCGGCTGATTCGGCAGTTATTGTCGCGCCCCCGCGCGATCCAGTTTGCGCAGGTCCGGCAGTACCGCGGCGACCTTGCCGGCCAGTTTCTCCGGTTCCGCGCCGCGCAGGTAGATAACCTGCTCAGTTACACCCAGCTCGAGCAGCTGCCCACAAAGGTCAAGCAGCTGATTGCGGTCTTCGCCGTCCCAACCAAACTGAATTGAGTGCCGGATCTCGGATGGGTCTCGGCCGACAGCGGCGCATGCCTCTTCCAGCATGCCCGTCAGCTCCCGCACCTTGTCCGCGTCTCCACCGGCGATGTTCCAGACATCAGCGTGTCGCGCGACCAGCCGAAGCGTGGTTGCGCCCGAGGCGCCGATCCACATCGGCGGGTACGGCTTTTGAATCGGTTTGGGATTTGCGATCGCGTCCTTGAGGTGGTAGTAGCGGCCGTCGAAGTTTGTCCGCTCCTCGGTCCACAACGACTTGATGATCCGCAGCGACTCGCTCAGCATCCCCACGCGGTGGTCGAGGCCCTCGATCCCGTACATCTCGTGCTCGATCTCCGCCCATGCCGCACCAATGCCAAACTCGAGCCTTCCGCCGGACAGATGGTCGACAGTCATCGCCACCTTGGCCAGCAGGACTGGATGCCGATAGGTGTTTCCAGTGACCAGGCACCCTATGCGAACTCGTTTAGTGGCTTCGGCCATCGCGGCCTGCAAGGTCCAGCCCTCATAGATGGGACGGTCGGCACCGCCGCCGCCAATCGAGGCCAGGTGGTCGAAATCCCAGACGTGGTCGAAGCCGCCTTCCTCGGCAATGCGCCAGACCGTGCGCAGAGATTCGATCGTGGTGTCCTGGCCTGAATGCTTGAGCCCGAAACGCAGTGGATGCCTCATATCGACAGGCTAGCGAAAGCGAAGTCGCCGCACGCGGATGGGATATGGGTACTGCTCCGCGAAGCTCTCCGCGGTCATTCCCAGGCCCTCGATCTGGCCTCGATACTTGCGCACGTAAGCCGACTCTTTGTGAGCAGGCGGTTGCGACTTGGGGATCGTCGCGTACCCAGATACGCGGACGAGATCGTCGCCAACCTCGTCGCTGTTGAGGTGAAGCTCGACATACGGGTTGGCTTTCACGTGCCGGACCTTGACGCCCGGCTGTGCATAGATGAGAAAAGACTTGCCGTCCCACAAGAACCAAACCGGCACGGCCTGCGGTTGGCCATCGCGGCCGGCGGTCACGAGCCAGATCACGAGCTCTTTTTTCAGCCGGCTCTGCGCATGCTTGCTCGGCGCAATCACGTCGACAAGTATCCCAGCGACGGCTGCGTCATTCCGGGGCCGCCGTTGAGACCACATTCCGCAGGCCCAACAGGTCGGCGACCGGCAGAAGCAGCCCTCCCTGGATTAGAAGACTGAGCACCACCATCCCATATGCGATTACCGATACCCGCGAGTCAACGCCCGGGTACGACGCGACCGAAAGGGCGAGCGCGACTGAGAGAGCGCCGCGCATGCCGCCCCAGAACGTCATGTTCCGCCACCTCCACGGGATGGACGGGCCGCGAATGTCGGCGAGGCCGAGGAGCACGTACACCGGAATGATGCGGGCGGCAAACATGATCGCGTAAGCGCCCAGCGCCAAGCCTGCCACCGACACCAGGCGTGAGGTCGGAAGCGCGACTCCAACCATCAAGAAAAGGATCGCGTTTAGGACGAAGGCGAGCAGGTTCCAGAATCCAATCAACTGGGTGCCCTTGAGACGTCCGGTCTGGTTTCCGTACCGTGCCACGACGACGCCGGCGGCCACGACAGAAACCACCCCAGATGCATGGACCACGTCGGCGGCCAGATACGCGCCATATGCGACAACAAGCGTGATCATGATCTCGAGCTCCGCCTCGCGCACGAAGCGGAGAAGGATCACGCCGACGGCTCCCACTCCAAGCCCAATCGCCGTCCCTGCGCCTGCCACCAACAGGAACCGCAGGCCGGCATCCAGCGCCGACGGATGGCCGCTCGCGATGGTTCCAAGAACGGCGGAGAAGACAGCAAAGCCGGTGCCGTCGTTGAAGAGGCTTTCGCCCTCGAGGATCGCCCTAAGACCATCCGGAGCTCCGACCTGCCGGAGCAAGTTGACGACCGCAATCGGATCGGTGGCCGCCACGATCGAACCCAGGAGGATGGCGCTCGCCCAGTCGAGCCCGAGACCGAAATGAGCGAGCACTCCGATCACCACCACGGTCAACAAAACACCGACAGTCGCCAGCAGGCTGATCGGCACGGCCCGGCGCCACACCTCGTCGAGGTCGAGCGTGAGCGAAGCTTCGAAGACAAGACCCGGCACAAACGCCAGGAGGATGAGGTCCGGACCCAGAAGTGGAAGTCGGACGCCGGGAATCAAACCAATCAGGATGCCGCCGATGGCCAGGAGCACCGCGTACGGGACGGTAGGCGTGGTGCGCGAGACGAGGCGCAGCATGGTGGCGGCGCCACCCATGACGATCAAAAATAGGAGGAAGCTCTGGGCCGAACTCATCAACCGCCGAACACCCTAAACGCTGCAAAGACCTAAACGCGCTGGGGAGTCCGGTTTGAGGGCCATCTGGGGCGGGCAAGACTAGAGGCGAGATGAAGAAGACCGACACCGACTGGAAGCGTGAATTGACCCCGATGCAGTTCCATGTCCTCCGCAAGAAGGGCACCGAGCGGCCGTTCACCGGCGAGTACTGGGAGACGAACGTTCCCGGCGCCTACCTGTGCGCGGGCTGTGGCGCCAAGCTGTTCGAGTCGGACACCAAGTTCGACGCCCACTGCGGCTGGCCGAGCTTCTACGCCCCGGCGGAAGGCGCCCCGGTCGAGGAGACCGTCGACCGCAGCCTGTTCTTGGAGCGCACCGAGGTCACCTGCGCGAACTGCGGCGGCCACCTCGGCCACGTCTTCGACGACGGACCGGACCCGACAGGCCTCCGCTACTGCATCAACTCGGCGTCGATCAAGCTCGACCCCAAGTAGCCAATAGCTTCTTGACAATCGGGCTCGCTTCATTGGGCTGCCAGGCCTTGTAGGCGTCGCGGATCGGCACCGGCCACTCGACATCGAGGTCGACCCGGGTGCCGAACTTGGCGGCGCCCGCCAGGACCCTGAGCGCCAGCTCGAGCACGCGGCGCTGCATGGCTTTGTCGCCGGGCATGCCGAACGGGTGACCGAACGGGAACTCCACGCCGACGATGCGCGGCGCCCTCCGCTCTTCGGCCACCGCCGGCATCATCGTGACGACCACCGTAGAGATCCCGGCAGCTTCGATCCAGCGTGCCAGCACGGGCACGTTCGAGCAGCAGTCGGGTCAAGCCGGGGCGAGCACCAGGCCGTCGGCCTCCCTGTCGCGCAGCGTCGCCACCAGTTGCGGCATGGTTTGCAGCCGCCAGCCCTCGAGGCTACGGTCCTGGTAGCCCATGACGGAGAGGTGCTCGTCCGTCGCGCCGCCAACCACACCTTCCGCTGCCAGCTGTTCGAGCAAGCGCGCGGGCAGCGTTATCTCAGGGTCGGCCAGTATGTCCTCGTCATTGATGTGCAGGTGCGCCACGCCGATTTCGGACGTTGCCGTATTAGACGGAATGGATCTCCATGACGGGTCTCCCCATTCGGGATTGTCCTGCTCGCGCGTGAGATCGAACGACTGCTGGGACGCTTTGAGGTAGAGGCCCGCCGAGCTCAGCAGAGCGATGCGCGAAGCCTGTAGTCGCTTTTCAAATGGCGCCCAAACCGGCGCGTCCTCCCCGCGAAATGGCCCGTTGCCTTCATAAAGAGGACGAAAGCTGCGCGGCAAGAACCGATAGCTGTCGACGATCACGGGTCCGCACCCACCAGCGTGCCCATCACAACCGGCATCACACCGCCGCCGACCTCGATCTTGATCGGAATGTCCCGGTCGGCCCCGTATTCGAGCCGGATGTGGATGATGCTGCGCCGACCCATCTTGGTCCCCTGTTCGCTCGTGATCGAAACGCTTCGCGCGTGCGGGACAAGCCCGTATTTGACGGCGAAAGCGCCAAGGGGTCCGCTGGCCGACCCTGTGGCGGGATCCTCGTCGATCCCGATGACATCTGGCGCGAACATGCGGCTATACAGGCGGTCGGACGCGACCGCCGCGAACAGGAAGACTGGAAGCGGTTCGCGACCGGCGAATGCATTGCGAAGGCGCGCTTTGTCGGCCATCGCCGCGTCGACCGCCCGCGCGTCTTTGAGTGCGACATAGAGGAACTCGATGCCGGTGCTTGCCACCTGCAGTGGAACATCTGGCTCCAGGTCGCCCTCATCGAGCCCAACACCCGCTGCGATCCGTCCTCGATCAGTGATCACCTCGCCGAATGTGAGCGCTGGGTGGGTCATCCAGAAGGTCAGGCCGTTCGCGCCCTGCTCGCCGCGAACTGGTACAGGACCGACGCCCTCCTCGAGCGTGAACTCGAGCGATCCGCCGGGAACCAGGCCTTGCGTCGCCATCACCCACGCCGTGCCGACTGTCGGGTGCCCGGCGAAAGGCAGCTCTGTACCGGGAGTGAATATGCGGACTCGAGCGGCGCGCCCTGGCTGCGATGGCGCCATGACGAAAGTGGTCTCAGAGAAGTTCATCTCGCGGGCCACGCGCTGCATCACCTCTGGCGGGATGTCGCCGGCATCGAGCACGACCGCCAGCTGGTTACCTGTCAGCGCCCGCTCCGTGAACACGTCGACGATGTGAATCGGGTAACCCATGTTAGAAGTAAGCATTGCATCAACCGGCTGCTTCAGACACGAGTGCCCCCAGGCCCAGGACGATGATCGCCAGCCCGCTCGCCACGCTGATCACTCGCACCACGCGGGGCGTGATCCGAGCGCGAATGGCGTCTGCGAGAACGGCCAAAACACACCACCAGGTCAGCGACCCGACCGTCACACCAAGCGTAAGCAGCACCGGGCGAACGTAACCGCCGCTTATGCCGGCCCCCAACGCGGCCGCCAGCGCCGCGAACGAGATCACTGTCGCGGGGTTGGTGATCGTCAACCCAAGCGTCGATCCATAGGCCCAGACGAGCCCTACACCGTTCGCCGGCTGCGCTTCGACTGTTTTCGGTTTGGCGAAGACGATGCGGGCGCCGAGGATGACAAGAAGCGCTCCGCCACCAAGCACGAGCCAGCGTCTCTCTCCGCTCATGGCCGCAGTGATCGCGCTGATACCGAATGCCGCGACGGCCGCGTAGAAACCGTCCGCGGTCGCGACGCCGACGCCGGAGACGAGCCCGTTCAGCCAACCGCGGACGAGGGTGCGTCTAAGGCAGAGGAAGAAAATCGGGCCGGGTGTCGCAGCCACCGCGAATCCGAGGAGAAATCCTCTCAGAAGGAGGCTGGACACCGGGACCTCTCACCGCCAGTCAATCTTATTCACCGGCAAGCTGGCGGCGATTCTCAACACGCATTAGCGGACGTTACGGACGGTTAACCTGCCGATAACCACCGCCGCGCTATTCTGCTTGGCCTCCGTGGAAATCCTGCGCAACATCTGGCGACGAAAGCTGCGAAGCGTCCTGACGATCTCCGGCATCGTCATCGGGGTCCTTGCGCTGACCACGATGGGCGCCCTTTCCGAGAACTTCAACGCCCTGCTGGACGGCGGCGTCACGTACTTCAGCTCGAGCATCCAGGTCGGGCCTCCGGACGGCGAATCGGCCTCGCTCCTTCCTCTTTCGAAGATCGACGAGATCAAACAGGTGCCCGGGGTTGCTGCCGCTTTTCCCAGCTACGGCTTTCTGGCCAAACCGGGAAGCGTCACCACCGTCAGCTTCGGCGTGCCCGACGAGATCATCGCCGGGGACCCCGCAGAAAACAATTGGGGCCAGTTGACGCTGTCGACGGCGCAGGGCCACTACCTCACGGGCGCCGCGGGTGAGGTGTTGCTCGGCGACACCATCAGCAAAGAGTTCAAGAAGAAGGTCGGCGATACGATCGACCTTCCAGTTAAGCCTGCGGATGCCAAGCCTGACTTCGTGAACCACACCTTCACAGTGGTCGGCATCCTCAACGTGACCCGTACGGCGCCTGACTCGTTCGCCTACGTCAACATCGCCGACGGGCAGATGCTGCTCAAAGACAGCCTACCGGCAGCCATCCGCAGCCAGATCGACACCTCCCAGATCACCGAGTCGATCGACGTGTACGGACAGCGCGGTAGCTCGGTCAGCCAGCTCGACAGCATCGCCGACCGCATCAACGCCCAGGTTTCGGGCGTCAAGGCGACCAAGCCAAGCGTGATCGTCAACAGCTTCAAGTCAGGAGGCGCGATCTTCACCGCGATCACGACCGCGGCCGCTCTTCTCGCGCTCGTCATCGGTGGCCTTTCAGTCGTCAACACGATGTTCATGGCCGTCGCCGAGCGCATTCGCGAGATCGGCCTCAAGAAGGCCGTCGGAGCGACAACGATCAACATCATGCGCGAGTTCCTCATCGAAGCCACCTTGATCGGAGCCATCGGCGGGCTCATCGGTTATGGCATCGGAGCCGCCATCACAATCGTCGCCAACGCGACCACACCTCCGGGCACTGCAACCCTGTTTCTCATCACAGTCCGGCTTACCGTATTTGCCCTGGGTTTCGCGATCGCGCTGGGTGCGGTAGCTGGGATCCTGCCCGCCTTCCGGGCCGCCCGCCTAGACCCGGTCACCGCGCTGAGGAACGAGTAAGTCGTGGCTGCCGTGAGGCTCGAGGATCTTCGAAAGCACTACAAGCGCGGCAGCGAGATCATCCGCGCGCTCGACGGCGTCACGCTCGACATAGGTAAGGGCGAATTCGTGGCCGTGGTCGGCCGGTCTGGCAGCGGCAAGACGACGATGCTCGACCTGGTCGGCCTCCTCCTCCGCCCCACATCGGGGCGCCTGCTTATCGACGAGGTCGATACCACCAAGCTCAGTGACCGAGAGCGCGCGCACAGGCGGTCGGAGAAGGT
>Ga0193751_1002488_pt1 | contig 11136 bp, 10 predicted proteins | sample L1c2metaG_FD_143050 | JGI IMG/M metagenome (GOLD analysis project Ga0193751, IMG submission 143050) | Soil microbial communities from a riparian zone of the East river system, Colorado, United States - L1c2 | ecosystem: Environmental > Terrestrial > Soil > Riparian zone | place: USA: East River...
AGGGCTGGTCGGCGCGCCTCCGAGCCGACTTCGGGCATCACGCAGCCGATCTGGTCATATCGCACCGGCTGGTGGAGCTCGAGGCGCTGACGCCGGCGGACGTCGAGAAGGCGCTCGCGCAGCTGCCGGCGAACGGGTACACGCTGTCGGTGCTCGAGCGCGACGAGTCGGGCCTGCGCGTGAAGGTGGTCGAGGAGTCGACCTCGTCCGCGGAGCTGGTGCAGCTGTCGGCCGAGCTCCTCTCGTCGCCGATCTACGCGAACCTCCGAAAGGCGCACGCGCGGCTCTCCGAGGTCGTCGGCTCGCCGCCGTTCACCCTCAAGCTTGGCAAGAAGACCGACAGCGCCCAGACGTTCTCCGAGCTGCGCACGACCGCACTCGACCTCGCAAAGGAGGTCGGCATCCAGCTCTCGCGCTTCAAGGGCCTCGGCGAGATGAACGAGTTGCAGCTCTGGGAGACGACGATGGATCCTGCTCGGCGGCTGATGATCCGCGTGGACGTCGACGATGCGCACGCGGCCGACCAGCTCTTCTCGATGCTGATGGGAGACCAGGTGGAACCGCGCCGCGTCTTCATCGAGGAGAACGCGAAGAACGTGAAGTTCCTCGATGTCTGAGCTCGATACCGGCGCGATCGACCGCGGGCGAGTCGAGCCGCGCGAGCTCGAGCAGGAGATGCGTTCGAGCTTCCTCGACTACGCGATGTCGGTCATCGTCTCGAGGGCGCTGCCGGACGTCCGCGACGGCCTTAAGCCCGTGCACCGCCGTGTGCTGTACGGCATGCACGAGGCGGGCCTCCAGCCGAACCGGCCGTACAAGAAGTCCGCCGCCACCGTCGGCGACGTGATGGGGAAGTACCACCCGCACGGCGACCAGGCGATCTACGACACGCTCGCACGCATGGCGCAGCCGTTCTCGCTGCGCTATCCGCTCGTCGACGGCCAGGGCAACTTCGGCTCGATCGACGACGACCCACCAGCTGCTATGCGCTACACCGAAGCGCGCCTCTCGCGGATCGCGACGGAGTTGCTGCGCGACATCGACGCCGACACCGTCGACTTCGAGCCGAACTACGACGAGTCGCGCCGGCAGCCGTCGGTGCTGCCGTCCCGCTTTCCGAACCTCCTCGTGAACGGCTCGACGGGCATCGCGGTCGGGATGGCGACGAACATGCCGCCGCACCACCTCGGCGAGACGATCGACGCGGTTGTCGCACTGATCGACGATCCCGACATCTCGGTCGACGGGCTGATGCGGCATGTTAAAGGACCCGACTTCCCGACCGGCGCGATCGTGGTTGGCCGCAGCGGCATCCGCGACGCCTATCGCACCGGCCGCGGCCGGGTCATCATGCGGGCCCGCGCCCACATCGAGGAGCTGCGTGGCGGCAAGTCGGCGGTCGTCATCACCGAGCTTCCGTACGGCGTCAAGAAGGGCGGCGACACCGGCGTGATCCGGAAGATCGCCGATCTCGTACAGGACAAGACGATCACCGAGGTCTCCGACCTCGCCGACCACTCCGACCGCACCGGCATGCGGATCCAGGTGGAGCTGAAGCGGGATGCCGTGCCGCAGGTGGCGCTGAACAAGCTCTTCAAGCACACATCGCTGCAGGCGACCTTCGGCTACAACGCGGTCGCGCTCGTTGACGGCGTCCCGAAGACGCTTTCGCTCCTCGAGCTCGTCCGCCACTACCTCGAGTTCCAGCGCGAGGTCGTCACGCGACGCTCGAAGCATGAGCTGCGCCGTGCGGAGGAACGCGCGCACGTCCTCCAGGGCTACCTGGTCGCGCTCGACAACATCGACGAGATCGTCGCGCTCATTCGCGCCGCAGCCGACAGCGACGAGGCGCGCGCACAGCTCGTCGATCGCTTCACGCTGAGCGAGATCCAGGCGCAGGCGATCCTCGACATGCGCCTCGCGCGGCTCACCGGTCTCGCGCGCAAGGAGGTCGAAGACGAGCACCGCGACCTGCAGGAGCGGATCACCGAGCTACGCGCCATCCTCGGCGACCCGGCACGGATCGACGGCCTGATCCGCGAGGAGCTGCTCGAGATCAGGCAGATCTACGGTCGCAACGACGACCGCCGCACCGAGATCGTCGCCGCGGAGGAGGAGCTCGAGCTCGAGGATCTGATCGCGGAAGAGGACATGGTCATTGCGATCACGCGCTCGGGCTACATCAAGCGTCTACCCGTGACGACGTATCGCGAGCAGCGCCGCGGCGGCATCGGCGTGATGGGAATGGAGTTGAAGGAGGACGACTACATCGAGCACCTCTTCGTCGCCTCGACCCACGACTACATCCTCTTCTTCACGAACGTCGGCAAGGTCTACCGCCTCAAGGTGCACGAGCTGCCGCTCGGCTCGCGCCAGTCGAAAGGTCGCGCGGCCGTCAACCTCCTGCCGTTCCGGCAGGACGAGCAGGTGCGGGCGGTGATCCAGACGCGCGACTTCGAAGAGGCGAAATACCTCGTCTTCGCCACCAAGAACGGCGTCGTCAAGAAGACCGAGCTAGCCGCCTACAACACGCCGCTGAAGGCTGACGGGATCATCGCCATAAAGATGCGCGAGGGCGACGAGCTCGTCGGCGTCCGCCACTCCTCCGGACAGGACGACATCCTCATGGTCTCGCGGAAGGGGCAGGCGATCCGCTTCCACGAGACCGACGCCCGGCCGATGGGCCGCGACACGTCCGGCGTCGCCGGGATGAGGCTGCGCAAGGGCGACGAGGTGATCTCCATCAACATCGCCGAGGACGACGCGGACCTCCTCGTCGTGACCGAGAACGGCTACGGCAAGCGGACGCGCGTCTCCGACTACCCGGTCAAGGGCCGCGGCGGCATGGGCGTCAAGACCGTGCAGCTCACCGAGGCGCGTGGCTACCTCGTCGGCTCCCGGGTCGTCCGCGACGGCTATCAGGTGATGCTCATCTCGACCGCCGGCACCATGATCCGGATCCCGGTCGAAGATGTGAAGCGCCTCGGCCGCTCGACGCAGGGCGTGATCGTGATGCGGCTCCGCGGGGACGACGAGCACGTCTCGGCGCTCGCGCCCGTCGTCGAGTCTGACGAGACGAACGGCGACGACGGGCCGAACGAGGTCTGACCGGGGCGCTCGGCTCTCGCAGCGCACCCTTCCAAAAGCCCTGTGCGCGCTCTATAACTCTCGCAGGGGTCAGTCCCGAAGACGCGGCGAGGGCGAAGTGGCAGTTAGCCGGCAAGTCGATCTTCTCGAACCCATCAATCTGGCGGAGCATCTCGGCAAGGTCGAGCTCTACCTCGGACAGGTCTGCCAGATCGCCGGGATTTCGAAGATGCAGCTCGACTACTGGACCAACAAGGCGCAGATCCCGACGAAGGGCAAGAAACAGCGGATCTACGACATCGACGCGCTCGAGACCGTAATGCTGATCAAGCAGGCGAAGGACAAGGGCTTGAACCTCGGCGCGGCGATCGAAGCCGCGCGGAGCTTCCGCGACCAGCGCCTCGACGGCCGCTAGCCGCGCGGCCCTAGCGGGCCGTATGGAGCTGCTGCCACGCGTCGTAGCGGCGCTCGAGCTCGGCCAGGATCGCGGCGAGCAGCGGCGCCCGCGGCCAATCTCTTCCGGTTTCGACGCGCAGGGACGTCGGCGGCTTCGGCGTGTCCGCGGGCAACTCCACGGCCGTCTGGTCGACGTTCACACCGATGCCGAGCACGACTCTGCCGACACTGGCCTCCGGGAGGATCCCGGCGACCTTTCGGCCCTCGACCAGCACGTCGTTCGGATGGCTGAGCTTCGCGGCCACCCCCGTCTCCGCCTGCAGTGAAACCGCGACAGCCTCGCCTGCGACGAGCGAGAGCTCCGGCCACAGCACCATCGGCGGCGTCGGCCGGAGGAGGACCGAGAAGAGAAGCGCCCGCCCGCTCGGCGCTTCCCAGGTGCGGCCCAGGCGGCCACGCCCGTGCGTCTGGAAGTCGGTTGCGGCCGTCGCCCCCTCCGGCTCGTCGCCGTCGAGCAGGCGCTGCGTCGAAGCACACTCCTCGACGAAGCGGTATGGCCGTCCGAGACGCCCTTGCAGCAACGGCTCGACGGAGCCGGGAGAGAGATCCGACACCCGCATTTAGACTACTTCGGCTGTGAGGGCGATTCGCCAGCCGCTGCGGGAGGGGCGCAGTCTCGACTATGCGAGCCTCAGCGACCCCATTCTCGTGACTCGAGCGAAGGCCGGCGACGCCCGGGCGCTCGAGGCGCTCTGCGTCCGCCACGCGCCGCGGGTCGAGCGGCTCGCACGGCATCTTCTGCGCGACCCCGAGGACGCGCGCGACGCGGCGCAGGAGGCGCTCGCGAAGCTCTGCGTTCGCCTTCGGCAGTTCCGTGGGGAAGCGCAGTTCTCGACGTGGCTGCACCGGCTCGTGGTCAATACGTGCCGCGATGTAGCCGAGCGGCAGCGCACCCGCACGCACGAGCCTCTCCCGGACGAGCTCGGTACCGACCTCGAGCACGACCCGACGCGCGGCGTGCGGATCTCCGAGCTGCGGCGGGAGCTGTGCGACTCGCTGGCGGGCATCTCGCGCGAGCAGGCGCAGGTGATCGTGCTCAAGGACGCGCTCGGCTACACGTTCGAGGAGATCGCGGCCGCCGCCGAGATGCCGGTCGGCACGGCCAAGTGTCACGCGCACCGAGGCCGCAACCGGTTGCGCGAGCGGCTCGAGCGCCGAGACGTCGCTTGACGCTGCCACCTCCGCCGTTCGGCCGAGAGACGATCGAGTCGATCATCCCGCACCGGCCTCCCTTTCTGCTCGTCGACGAAGTGCTCGAGCTCGAGCCGGGTCGCCGCGTGCGCGGGCGTTTCCTCGTGCCCGAGGACGGCTGGTGGTTTCGCGGCCACTTCCCCGACCGCCCGGTGATGCCGGGAGTGCTGACGATCGAGGCGATCGCGCAGTGTGGTGCGGTCGCCGTCCTCGCCGACGAGGCGAACCGCGGCAAGATCCCCTTCTTCGCGGGAATCGACGACTGTCGCTTCAAGCGGGTCGTCGAGCCTGGTGACGTGCTCGATCTCGAGTGCGAGTTTCTGCGCGTGCGTGGGCCGATCGCGAAAGGACAGGGTCGCGCGAGCGTCGACGGCGAGGTTGCGGTCGAGGCGATGCTCACGGTCTTCGTCGGGAGCGAGCACGAGTGATCGGTCGCGTCCGTAGCGACGTCCACGCCACGATCACCGGTCTCGGGGCATATGTACCCGAGCGGGTGATCACGAACGACGAGCTCGCCAAGCTCGTCGACACGTCGGACGAGTGGATCGTCGAGCGCACGGGCATCCGCGAGCGCCGCATCGCCGCGGAGTCCGAGGCGCTGTCCGACCTGGCGCTTCCTGCCGTGTATGACGCGCTCGAGCAGGCAGGTTTCACCGGGACGGAGATCGACCTCCTGATCGTGGCAACCGTGACGCCGGACATGATGTTTCCCTCGACGTCGGCGATCCTCGCCGACCGGCTGGGCGCGAAAGATGCGGCTGCCTACGACCTCTCCGCCGGTTGCACGGGCTTCATGTACGCGCTCGTGCAGGCGTACGCGATGCTGGCCGCCGGGCTCGCGGAGCGGGCGCTCGTGGTCGGCGGCGACGTGCTCTCCCGCATCCTCGATTGGACCGACCGCTCCACGGTCGTCCTGTTCGGGGACGGTGCCGGCGCGGTCGTGCTCGAGCGATCGGAGGAGCCGGGCTTCCTCGCCTTCGAGCTCGGCGCCGACGGCGCCGGCGGCGAGCATCTCTGGCTGCCGGGCAGCGGCTCGCGCCGTTTCGAGGATCCGAACCGGCTCGTGAAGATGAACGGCCGCGAGGTGTTCAAGTTCGCGACGCGCGTCCTCGTGCAGTCCGGCAAGGCCGTGCTCGAGTGCGGCGACGCCCGCATCGAGGATGTCGACGTCTATGTCCCCCACCAGGCGAACGTGCGTATCATCGACCACGCAACCAAGAAGCTCGGGATTCCGTCCGAGCGGGTGGTGGTCAATGTCGACCGTTACGGCAACACCTCGTCGGGCTCGATCCCGCTTGCGCTCGCGGAAGCGCAGGCGGATGGCAGGCTTCGGCCGGGAGGTCTCGTGCTGATGACGGGGATGGGGGCGGGCTTGACGTGGGGGAGCGCGCTGATGCGCTGGACGATGGAGGAGGCGGCGTGACCAAGGTCGCGTTCTTGTTCCCGGGCCAGGGCTCGTTCGAGGCCGGCATGGGCCGCGACTTCGCCGAGGCGGTGCCGGCGGCTCGCGACGTTTTCGTACGAGGGAGCGCGGCGACCGGCCTCGACCTCGAGCGCCTTTGCTTCCACGCCGAGGCAGAGGAGCTTTTCGACACCTCGGTGCAACAGCCGGCGCTCGTCGCGACGTCGCTCGCGATGCTCGCGGCCCTGCGCGAGCGAGGCGTGAAGGCCGACTTCGTCATCGGCCATTCGGTCGGGGAGTTCGCGGCGCTGGCGGCGGCGGAGGCGATGACGCTCGAAGAGGCGATGACGCTCGTGCGCGAGCGCGGCCTGGCGATGGCCGAGGCTGCAGCTCGCAATCCCGGTTCGATGGCGGCCATCCTCGGTCTTGCGGACGAGGTGGTGGAGGCGCTCTGCCGGCGGATCCTCGGCGTGTGGCCGGCGAACTACAACTGTCCCGGGCAGATCGTCGTCTCGGGCGAGAACCTGGCCGTCGAAGAGTGCATCGAACAGGCGCAGAGCCAAGGCGCCCGCCGCGCCGTCAAGCTCAAAGTCTCGGGCGCCTTCCACTCGCCGCTCGTCGCGCGCGCAGCCCGCGATCGAGAAGGTGCGCTTCCAGGAGCCGGTCGCGCCGTTCATGTCGACGGTGACCGCCCGCGTCGAATCGGCGCAGCGGATCGGCCCTCTGCTCGTCGACCAGCTCACCGCGCCGGTTCGCTTCACGCAGTCGGCCACGGAGCTCATGCGCGGCGGCGTCCGGACCTTCGTCGAAGTCGGGCCGGGCAACGTCCTCTCTGGCCTCGTCAAGCGGATCGACCGGAGCGTCAAGGCCGTCTCGGTCAACAGCCTCGAGGCGCTCGAACGGCTTCCCGAGCTGCTCGCCGAAGCGTGAGCTTCGCGTCGCTCGAGGGAAAGCGCGCCCTCGTGACCGGCGCCTCGAAGGGGATCGGCCGTGCGATCGCGGAGGAACTGGCGCGCGGGGGCGCCGACGTCGTGGTCGGCTACCGCACCGGAGCCGAGGATGCGGAGGAGCTCGCGCGCGAGATCGAAGGTCGCGCCGTCCAGGCCGACGTCTCGAGCCCCGAGGAGGCGGCGCGGCTTGTCGAGGAGGCCGGCGACCTCGACATCCTCGTCAACAACGCCGGGCTCACCCGCGACGGCGTACTCGCGCGGATGTCCGACGACGACTGGCGCACGGTGATCGAGACGAACCTCTCGTCGGTCTTCTACACGTGTCGCGCCGTCTGCCGGCCGATGATGAAGAAGCGCGCCGGCGCGATCGTCAACATCTCGTCGATCGTCGGCGTGCACGGCAACTGGGGACAGACGAACTACGCCGCCTCGAAGGCCGGGATCATCGGCTTCACGAAATCGCTCGCCCGAGAGCTCGGCAGCCGCGGCGTCCGAGCCAACGTCGTCGCGCCCGGCTACGTGCGGACGCAGCTGACCGAGGTCCTGCCGGAGGAAGCGACTGCGGCGATGCTCGGCAACACGCCCCTCGGCCGGCTCGGGGAGCCGAAAGACGTCGCGGGCGCTGTACGCTTCCTCTGCTCCGACGAGGCCGCCTTCATCACGGGGGACGTGCTGCTCGTCGACGGCGGACTCGGAATGTAGTGACCACGGGGAACGGTTCTCTCAACGGACGGAGGCGCGTCGTCGTCACCGGGCTGGGCGCGGTGACGCCGCTCGGGCTCGACGTCGAGTCGTCCTGGTCGAGCCTGCTCGCGGGCGACTCCGGCGCCGGCGAGATCACGCAGTTCGACCACACCGACTACCCCGTCCACTTCGCGTGTGAGGTGAAGGACTTCGATCCTACGGAGTGGATCGACCGCAAGGCAGCGCGGCGGATGGACCGCTTCACGCACCTGATCCTCGCCGCGGCGCGCCAGGCGGAGGCGGATGTCGGGCTCGACATCGCGAAGGAGGCAGACCGGATCGGCGCTGCCATCGGGACCGGCATCGGCGGCCTGCAGTCGTTCCAGGACTGCTACGACGTGCTTCGGGAGCGCGGGCCGGACCGCGTCAATCCCTTCTCGATCCCATCGATCATCCCCAACCTCGGTGCGGGCTGGGTCTCGATCGAGCTCGGGACGCGCGGGCCGCTCCTCTCGGAGTGCACGGCTTGCGCCGCCTCGAACATGGCCATCGGCGACGGGACGGACGCGATCCGGCTCGGCCGTGCGGACGTGATGTTCTGCGGCGGCACCGAGGCCGCCGTGACCCAGGTCGGCATCGCCGGCTTCGGAGCGATGCGCGCGCTTTCCCGCCGCAACGACGACCCGGTTCACGCCTCCCGGCCGTTCGACGCCGGTCGCGACGGCTTCGTGATGGGCGAGGCGGGCGCCGTCGTCGTGCTCGAGGAGCTCGAGCATGCGAAGGCCAGGGGCGCGAAGATCTACGCGGAAGTGGTCGGCTACGGGCTCTCCGCCGACGCGAAGCACATCACCGACCCCGATCCGACCGGGCCCGTCACCGCCTTCAAGATGGCGCTCGGCGAAGCGGATGTCGGCGCGGACGAGGTCGACTACGTGAACGCGCACGCGACTTCGACCCCGGTCGGCGACTCCTCCGAGACGCAGATGCTCAAGTTCGCGCTCGGCGAGGAGAACGCCTATAGGACGCCGGTCTCGGGGACCAAGGGGGCGACCGGCCACTGTCTCGGCGCGGCCGGCGCGATCGAGGCGGCGTTCACGATCCTCGCCATCCGCGACGGGAAGCTTCCCCCGACGATCAACTACGAGGTCGAGGATCCGACCTGCGACCTCGACTACGTGCCGAACGAGGCACGCGACGCGGACGTCAAGGTTGCGGTCTCGAACAGCTTCGGCTTCGGCGGGCACAACGCCTGCGTCGTGTTCAAGCGGTTCGAGGACTAGCGGTCCGCCCCAGATAGGCTCGCCCCGATGGAGCTGTGGGCGAGCTTCGACTGCTACGGGACTCTGATCGACTGGAACGCCGGCATCGGGCGCGCGCTCGAGCGGCTGTTCGGCGCGGCGCGGGCCGGAGAGCTTCTGCACGCGTATCACGAGCTCGAGCCGCAGATCCAGCGGGAGGACCAGACGAGGAGCTACCGGGAGGTGATGGCGATCGTCCTCGCTCGCCTCGGCGCCGCGGCGGACAAACAGGGCGCGCTCGGTCGCTCCCTGCCGGATTGGGATGCCTTCCCGGAGGTGCCGGCGGCGCTCGACGAGGCACGCGCCCGCGGCTGGAAGCTCGCCGTCCTCTCGAACACGGACCGCGACCTCCTCGACGCGTCGCTCGCGCGGATCGGAGTCGAGTTCGAGCTTTCGATCGTCGCGTCGGAGATCGGCTCGTACAAGCCGTCGCGCGGCCACTGGGACGAGTTCTTCGCGCGGAGCGGAGCCGAGCGCGAGCGGCATGTCCACGTCGGCGCGAGCCTCTTCCACGACATCGCGCCGGCCGTGGGGCTCGGGCTCCGCACCATCTGGGTGAACCGGCTCGGTGAGGAGCCCGAGCCGCAGCCCGACGTCGAGCTGCGGAGCCTCGCCGACCTCGCAGAAAACCTCGATCTGCTCGTGCGTTGAACGTGCGGCCGGCATCGAGGGAAGACGCGCCCGCCGTGGCCGAGCTGTTCGGCGCGCTCGAGGAGACATTGCTAGGGCGTCCCTCGAGCTTTGACGCCGAGGCGGTACGCGGCTGGTGGCAGACGATCGCCTTCGAGACGAACACATGGCTGTTCGAGGAGGACGGAGCCCTCGTCGCGGCAGGAGGCGGCCAAGTGCACGGCTCCCGCGGGAACTTTGGCGGCGCGGTCCATCCCGGCGCTCAGGGTCGCGGTCTCGGAACCCGGCTGGTCGAGCTGGCGGAAGACAGGCTCGCGGATGACGGTGCGGCCCGGATCCACGCCTGGGCGTTCGCGGTCGACGAGAGAGCCGCCGAGCTTTTCGAGCAACGCGGCTATCGCGAAGCGCGCCGCTTCTGGGAGATGGCGATCGAGCTCGAGGACGAGCCGCAGGAGCCGGCGGTTCCGGTCGAGACTTTCCGGGAGGAGGAGGCATCCGCCTTCCACGCCGCGATCGAGGAGGCGTTCGAGGACCACTGGGAACCCCACCCTGAGGCCTTCGAGACGTGGTGGGCGCGACAGCGCGCCCGCACGAACTACGACCCCTCGCTCTGGTTCGTCATCCGCGACGGGAACGAGGTCGCGGCGGTCGCGCGCAACGAGCTGCGCACGGGCGCGGGTTACGTCGGTGCGCTCGGCGTTCGGCGGCCCTGGCGTGGACGCGGCTACGGGCGCGCACTTCTCCTCCACAGCTTCCGCGAGTTCCGCCGGCGGGGACTGCGGCGGGCGACGCTCGGCGTCGACGCCGCGAACCCCACAGGCGCGACGCAGCTCTACGAGAGCGTCGGCATGCACGTCGAGCAGGAAGAGATCGTCTGGGAGAAGGTGCTCTCGTGAGCCTCCTGCGAGCGCGTTGCCCGGACTGCCGCACGCTGACGGCCGTCGCGGTCGACGAGGGCTACGAGTGCCACGCCTGCGGCCGCTCCTTTGCTGCAGGGCTCGTCCGCGTGCCGCGCGCGTGGGGCGACGGCGGCGAGCCGATGGTCGAGGCGGCGGCCCTCTCGCTCGCCTACCCGGAAGTGGCGGTCGTCGAGGAGGAGACGCTGGCGATGCAGACGCTTGCGGTGGCCTCCGACCTCGCCGTGCGACCACTCGTGCTCGGCGGCTGTTGCTGCGCGCACATGGGGGCCGTCGAGGGGCTCGCCGCCCGGCATGGTCACATCGCGGTCGTCTGGATCGACGCGCACGGCGACCTCAACACGCCCGAGACCTCCCCGTCCGGCAACGAGTGGGGGATGCCGCTCCGGATGCTGCTCGACAGAGGCACGATCGCCTCGGCCGACGTCGTCCTCTGGGGAGCGCGCAATCTCGATCCAGCCGAGGAGGAGTTCATTGCCGCGTCTGGCATCGGCGACGATCCGGGCTCGTTGCTCGACCGG
>Ga0193751_1002489_pt1 | contig 11134 bp, 6 predicted proteins | sample L1c2metaG_FD_143050 | JGI IMG/M metagenome (GOLD analysis project Ga0193751, IMG submission 143050) | Soil microbial communities from a riparian zone of the East river system, Colorado, United States - L1c2 | ecosystem: Environmental > Terrestrial > Soil > Riparian zone | place: USA: East River...
CGGCTGGTCGAGGGCGTTAGGCAGCTCTCACCAAAACTGCGTAGAACCCTTCAGTTGCGTGATATCGACGGTTTGACGACGAAGGAAGCTGCGCTTGTTTTGGGTGTTCCCCAAGGGACGGTGAAAGCGCAGCTCGCACGGGCGCGCGCCAAGCTTGCTGGAATCATACGCGTGAAGCCTGTCAGGCGGCGGTCCCGAACCGTTTCACTTGGTAAAGCGGTCCCAACGAAAGGACCCGCGGAGAATTGGGTTTGGGACGAGGCTGGTGAGAAATTCGGTGCTTCGTCTCTGCCAGAAGAGGTCAAATGAGCAGTTCGCATTGACGAGTTTCGCGAGTCTAGTCCAACGAGGAGAATCGCAGATGCCGCACGCAATGTTGCGGACAAGTGAAGACATCATATCCGACATTCTTAACTGGGTATGCCCCGCGTGCGGCGGACGGATGGGCGGACGTAGCAAAGAGTTCAAGTGTCAAGGTGAATGTCTAACGGACTGGCGCAACGTTTGGGAGAGTCACTCAGCCAAACCAGGCAAGAACACAAACTCGCCGCGGGCTCTAGCGGGACTGACCGATCCTGCGGCTCTGAATTTCAGAAAATTGTTAGGCCCCCATTCATCGTTTCCGGACGTTCAGGACGTGATGCCCGTCCTAAAGGCCGGATATTGACTGCACATCTTGCGCGACGGCTCGGTCCTCGACTGCTGGGGACGCGTGGTGGCGCCTGTGAAGGTGGCAAAAATCGTCGGGCCTCCCTAGGAGTGGGAACTCTCCCTGTTCCTGCTCTGCCCTTTCGCCCCTTACCAGGCCGCGTGACTGCGTGGGGTTGTCGCCGAACTGGATGGCCTCCCGACACAATAACGGATCGAAGCCAGTCGCCGGTATCGTTAGGGAAAAAGATGACAGCACATTCGGGGCAACGGTATACTGCGGCATCTAAATATCATGCTACGGCTCAATTGCGGTTGCGAAACCGTGTACGAAGTTTCCGGCATCCAGCAATTGGCTCCGAGTGTAAGGCTTCTTGATTTGACAAGGTCGTGTCACAATCATCATTCGTTGACTAGCGGACGCCGGGTTCGTAGTATGAACCGATCCGAAAGCCACACGTTCTCTGATGATCGGCCAGACCATCTCGCATTACCGTATCATTGAAAAGCTGGGCGGCGGCGGTATGGGTGTGGTTTACAAAGCCGAAGACATTCGGCTGCATCGCTTGGTCGCGCTCAAATTCTTGCCCGATGATGTCGCCAAAGATGCTCAAGCCCTGGCGCGCTTCCAGCGCGAAGCGCAGGCGGCGTCCGCACTAAACCATCCTAATATCTGCACCATCTACGACATCGGTGAGGCCGAGGGGCAGGCCTTCATCGCGATGGAATTTCTCGACGGCGTCACGTTGAAGCATCGCATCGCAGGCCGTCCGCTGGACATGGAGACTTTGCTATTGGTCGCTAACGAGATTGCCGATGCACTGGACGCGGCACATTCGTCCGGCATCATTCACCGGGATATCAAGCCCGCGAACATTTTCGTGACTAAACGTGGACACGCCAAGATTCTGGACTTCGGCTTGGCAAAGGTGACAGCGTCCGCGAGTTCGGGGAACGAGGCGACTCTCACTGGGGAGGTCGACGCTCACCTCACCAGTCCTGGTACAGCCGTGGGCACGATTGCCTACATGTCCCCGGAGCAGGCAAGGGGCAAAGAACTCGATGCCCGTAGCGACCTTTTTTCTTTCGGCGCAGTCCTCTACGAAATGGCTACGGGCCGGCTGCCCTTTGGAGGAGATACCTCGGCAGTCATCTTCGACGCAATCCTGAATCGCGATCCGGTGCCAGTGTCGGAAGTTAACCCGGGGCTCCCGCCGAAGTTGGAAGACTTGATCCGCACTGCGCTGGAGAAGGATCGAGACCTGCGATATCAGGGCGCGAATGAGATGCTGGCCGAGCTGAAACGGCTGAAGCGGGATACCAGTTCAGGCAAGGTTCGCCAGGTGGCGAGTGGTTCGGGCAATGCGATGGTTACGTCTGGGTCCGGATCGTCCGTAGCAGCCCCGTCGAGCGGGCAAGTTGCAGCGGTGAGGGCGCACAGCGGGACCCGCAAGGCTGTGCTGGCGAGCGCAGTGGTTGTTTTGTTAGCAGTGATGGGATTCGGGATTTACAAATACGCCACACGCAGCCGGGGTTTCAACCTGCAGAACATGCAGGTCGCGCCCCTTACCAATAACGGCAAGGCGGAGCGTCTGGCGATTTCTCCCGACGGCAGATATGTCGGGTGGGTGGTCCGCGACGGTGAGAAGCAGAGCCTGTGGGTGCGTCAGGTCACGACGGGAAGCGATGCACAGGTTCTGGCGCCGGAGGAAGTCACTTTTGAAGGCGTGACGTTTTCTCCGGATGGAAACTACCTGTACTTCGTTCGCAGCGAGAAAGCGACGTTCAACTATTCGAACCTGTACCAGATGGCGTCGTTGGGCGGTGCGGCGACACAAATCAGGAAAGACGTCGATACGGCCGTGAGCTTCTCCCCGGACGGGAAGCAGATCACATACGTTCGGGGCACTCCTGACAAGGGTTTGTGGGGCCTCATGATCGCGTTGAGCGATGGCAGTAGTGAACGGACGCTGGCCAGCTTTCACAGTTTTATCGGGCGGCGTTTTGTAGCATCGCCCGCATGGTCCCCTGATGGAAAAAGCATTGCATTCGCATTCGTGGAGGTCAGCAGCGGCTCCCACCCGGTGCTCAAGATTGTGTCGGTTGCAGACGGGACAGGTCGCGACCTGTATCTTCCCGAAGCTGGATCAGCTTTGGGTCCGCCGATGTGGCTACCGGACGAAGATGGCTTGCTTTTGACGGTCCTCGATAGCACGCCAGGCGCTCGGGGCCAGATCTGGTTCGTAAGTTACCCCGGCGGAGAAGCGCGCCGTTTCACGAATGATCCTACCGATTATTCGATCTGTTGTCTGGACCTGACCCGCGACGGCAAGACGCTAGCGGTGATGCAGGACAATTGGAGTTCAGATCTTTGGGTCGCCTCGGCGGCCAATCTCGACGAGGCCCGGCAGATAACCTCGGGAGAACAGTATCCGGCTGTGTTTTGGACCGCAGACGGACGATTGCTGACCCGCGGCTCCGGACCAACCGTGACCATGGGAGCGGACGGCAGTGTTCCCGCCCGAGTGCCGCTCCGTGAGGCCACTCCTTTCCTGGCGTCGGCTTGTGGAGACGGGCGTTACCTCGTGTACATGGCCTCCGACGTGTGGCGAGTTGATGCGGCGGATGGGGCCAATCCAACGCAACTCACCCAAGTCGGTTCTGCGATTCGACCGGTGTGTTCTCCAGATGGGAGATGGGTGGCGTACATCTTGGACAGCCCGAACACGTTTGCCAGCGCCTGGCGTGTGTCGATTGATGGAGGTTCACCCAGCAAATTTGCCGAGAATCTCGATCGACCGCGGCTGCCGATTTCTCCCGATAGCGGAATGGTAGCGGTCCGGCAATGGGGCAAGACGCCAACCAGTCCTTCGACCCTTTCAGGCGTATCGGCGGAGAGCGGGAAAGTGCTGCACTCGTTCGAGGCCCCGGCGGGGATGCAAGTATTCAGCTGGTCCGGTGATGGGCGTGCTCTCGACTACGTACTGACACGTGGCGGCGTGGGCAACATCTGGGAGCAACCGCTTACCGGAGGTCCAGCGAAGCAAATCACTCACTTCAGGAGCGAACTGATTCGGGAATTCAACTGGTCCCATGACGGCAAGCGACTGGCACTTGCCCGCGGGCACCTGAATAGCAACGTTGTGCTGATCTCGAATTTCCACTAGGGGCGCAGTCGGCCGAACCTTATCGGCGCGTCCCACTCGCCCCCATTTGCGGGCGGATGACGGGCTACCCTTACCTAACCCGGTAAGGTAAGGTTTGCCGACGATCTGGCAGTTGGCCTATTGTGGTTTGCGTTTCAGTGGCTTGCCAATCGCGAGCAGGAAGATGGCACTCTTGTCTTTTGCATGCGGTGAAAAGAAGTTAATTACATCATCGTCGAAGAAGGTCAGCCCGGTCGCACCCAGGTGCTGGGCATACGCAACCAGGTAGATCCTGCCGCCGATGGCACCTGCCTCCAGTTGGACTGCCCGATATCCGCGGTTTCCGTATCGTTCCAGGATTCGGTTCAGATCGGCTAGAAAGAAGATGTCCACGCAGGCGTCCGCCGGCAGCTCCTGCTCCAGACCAAGATGATGGGCCTCGGCGCGGAATCCCCCCTCCTTCAAAAGCTCCAGGGTGCTTTGTTCACGCACGAAGAAGTAGGCGCCCGGGTTGAGCCCCTGCACTGAATGCACGATCAGGTAAAGATCGTTAAGCTGCGCGCCGGGAGGCTCAAGGAAGTCAGCCGGAAGACCTCGCGTGGCGCAGTCCAGAATGGTAGAAAGTTGTGCCAGTGTAATCGATGCCGCGTTATCGAATATTCGGGTAGAGCCGCGACGCAGGATCACCTGCTCAATCGTGTCCTTCGGTTGTTCCTCTTCCGGCGAGCGGGGGAGGCGAACTGCCTCGCCCGCCAGAGCGGAAGACCGAAGGACTGCTGGCTTGGCGCGCCACTGATTCACTTCCTCCACCGACTCCAGCGAAGACGCGTCGTGCATCTCAAGCATGGCGGGATATTCGACCTCGTGCTGTGAAAGCGGGATTGTCTCCAAGCCGAGCGACGGAGCCTCTCTTGGTGCCGGCAGCGAACTCTCAGATGTACGCCCGATCGGCACGAGGCACAAGGAAACCTCACGCCGCGTATCCAGATCGAGCAAGTGGTTCACCTCCGCGTCCACGAACCCGAGCACGATCTCGGCCGGCAGCCCCGAAGCCGCACACACGGCCAGCATATTTGCCAGCAGGGTACCGTTGTCCCAACCGAAATGGCGATAGGTGCGCGCCTGGTACTTCCAAGCGTTTCGCCAGTACGTTCCGGTGCAGATGATCGTCGCGGGCGCGTGAACCACGGCGGGTTCTATCGCTGTCGCCTGAGCCAGGTTTCCACGAAAATTACCTTCTCGCAGAAGCCGTAACGATAAATCCGCTGGATTGAAGTGATACACGCCGGCGTTCAAACCCGGAAGATCGCTACTTACGACGTACAGTTCGATCTCGTAGAGAGCTCCGGTGCAAGCTGCGGCGCGAAAGTAGATTTCTCCACCTGGATGTGAACGCTGTTTGGTAATCCCTGCCGAGAAATGGAGGAGGCGCGCCAGATCCTGAACGCCGGGGACCGAATCAGGCCGCGACCAAGGCACTGGTTCCGAGATCGCAGAGAGCGCGGCCACCCCTGTTTGCGGCACGTCGCGCGGCAGGGGAAGAGACTCCAGCTTCGGGTAGATTTTGAAAGGCAACGGGCGATTCGCCCAGTCCAGGAAATGAGGATTGTTACGAATACTCCAGTGGGAGTGTTTCGTACCATCGTGATATTTCCAAGCCGCCTGGATTTCCCGGTTGTTCATCACTGCTACGCCAGACTAGCACCTGACGAGACCACGGGAGCAATGAGCTTCGTGAAAGCAGATTGTGCCTGGATGAGGGCATGGCAGGAGTAATTCCAAGAGACACGATTCGCACGATTATGTCCGGCTTGCCGACCATCCGCTCTGAATCCGTCGGTCCCATCGGGCCGTGGTCAATTGCCCATAAAGCACTTTCCCGATTGGATATTCCAGCCGGCATTTGCCACTTGTGAAACGAGCTACTGCGAGTTGGGTTCCATCAGGAAACCAATCAGCTGCAACAACTTCATCAAGTAATTCGCGTGGCGCTCCGCCCGCGGGCGCCCGAGCTAAGCGTCCGCCAATGCCTCGCCAGGTTCCGCCACCGAAATCAATGGCGAGTTCTCCTGTTCGCGAGACGGCAAGCAATTCACTGAGAGGCAAATCCAGCGCGCGTACATCGGTCCCGTCAATCCTGGAGCTGTAGAGTTTTGCTGGAGGCTGCTCCCATGCTGCCCCATAAATCACTGTCTGCCCATCTGGCGCGAAACGCGCCGCCTGAAGATAACCTTTCCGGAACGTCAGCTGCCGAAACCGCGGCTGCTCGCGCGGCCTAGATCCGTTCACAATGACGATCGCGATCACGGCCCCTGCTGCGATGACCGCAGCTGTGATCGGCCATCGCTTGCGTCTGATTTGTACAGCAGGCATGACCTGGGACTGACCAGTTCCGGCGCTGATGCTGTCCAGGGCGAAGCTCAAGTCCTTGGCTGACTGAAACCGCTGCTCTGGATCCTTCTCGAGACATCGGCGCATGATTCTGTCTAATGCTGGAGGAATCTGTCTGTCAGCGATTGGAATTTCAGGGGGCTCTTCCTTCAGAATTGCAGTCATCGTTTCAACAGATGAATTCCCACTAAATGCCCGCTTGCCGCTCAAGATTTCGTAGAGGACCGCTCCGAATGCAAAAATGTCAGTACGATGATCAACGGCTTTGCCTCGGACTTGCTCTGGGGACATGTATCCAGTAGTTCCTAGAACCATGCCTTCAGAGGTATGCGTGCTCTCGGCCATAGTTGCGGCTTCATCACTCACTGGTGCTGCTGGTGGATTCTGCTTGGCCAAACCAAAATCAAGAATCTTCATATGTCCGGCATTCGTAATGAAGAGGTTGTCCGGCTTCAGGTCCCGATGGATGATTCCTTGCCCATGGGCCGCAGCAAGGCCGTTTGCGACTTGTTGGGCATAGTCCATTGCCCGCTTCGGCGGAACGGGGCCGGCGTTGATCTTCTCACGCAGAGTGCCGCCGCGAAGCAACTCCGTCACCATGAACGGAGTGCCATTGTTCACTCCGATGTCATAGACGGAAAGTATGTTTGGATGGTTCAGCGCGCCAACACTCCGTGCCTCTTGCTCGAAGCGACGAAGGCGATCACTGTCACGGGCGAGCGATTCAGGAAGGACCTTGATGGCAACATCGCGCCCCAATCGGCGATCGTGAGCACGATACACTTCGCCCATTCCGCCAGCACCGAGCGCAGATTGGATCTCATACGGCCCGAGCTTAGTACCTGGAGCTAGGGTCATGGCGGGAGCATTATAACCGCGGGACAACCCAGAAGTCCCGCGACATTTCCCGATTAGAAGTAAGAGTAGAGTCCGTTATCGCTGCTCTGAACCTTATTGCGTCTGGATGACGAGCAATCCGGAAGTTGAACCACAAAAGCGAGACGGTCAGAATTAGGCTTCGGGGACTCGAGGCATTTATGAGATGGGGTTGAACCTCTTTTCGACGCAACTGCAGTTGTCGAAACTCATGGCTGATTTCGTCTACGCGTAAATCGTGACACCGGGATGAGCTGCCGGTTACCGATTGCTTTTTTGTTGACAGACTTGACATCCCACGTTAATGTTTGCGCCGAACTCACTCTGGAGTCGATAGGAGGCCTATGAAAGCACGGCAGCTTGGCTTTGGTCTGGTCGGCATCGTCGGCCTGGTGATCGCTTTTGAAATAGGGCTCCATTTGCAAGCTCCACCTCCTCCCCATAATCCGAACAACCGGATCGTAACCATTTCAGCTTCACCTCCGCCGGACACCGGCAAATGCGAGGTGGACTTCCCGGTCGCCTTTCTAAGGTATAACCAGAACCACTCTGTTCAATGGGCATCGAACGACAACAAATATTGGATTAGTTTCCTTACGATAGATCCCCCTCCGGGATACACGCCGCTGGCTCCCTCCGACGACCCCGTGATCGTCGAGCCAAAAAGCCTATCCAAAATGTACAACGTCAAACCAAAGACGGGATATTACATGTACGCGATTTTCGATCACGATCCGTCGACAAACAATAAGAATCCTTGCAAGACCGCGACCGACGACCACGACACCGGCCTGAATATCAAACAATGATGAATCAGCTGTGCCCGGTTAGTGCACGAAACCGCCGGTTATTGTGCAAATGATCGAAATCAGGAGTGTCCCAGATCACCTGTGGCGAATATCCCACGGACACTGCCTCCTCCAATGATGCCAGGCAGCGATCCGTGTCTCCGAATTGGTTGTAAGCGATCGCGGCCCTCAACCTAACCTCGCCGTCCACTGGGGCCAAAGCCAGTGCTTGCTCGATTTCCTGCACCGCCTTCTTTTGTTGGCCGGTCATTGCGTTGTAATCTGCCAAGAAGGCCAGAACAGTCGAATCCTTAGGATTGACTTTCAGTCTCTTCTCGGCGCGGGTAATGGCGTTGTCATAAGCTGCAATTGCCTTCGACCTCTGCCCACCGCTCCAGAACAGAGAATCACCCAGATTGCCCCACAGCAACCAGTCGCTGTCATCTAGGTTCAAGCCCTGTTGAAACGCATCCGCAGCATCAGAGAAGCGTCGTAATTCGTAGTATGCATTACCAAGATTGTTGAAGGCCTCCAGGTTGGGTCGAATCTTGATTGACTTATTTAACGGGGCAAGCGATTCCAAGTAGTGTCCTTGCGCTACGTACATACCCCCAAGATTGGAGTATCCGCGATAGTTGCTGGGCGCCAGCTCAATCACCTTTTTGTACTGTGTAATCGCTTCGGGATAACGAGCCTGTTCGTAATAAAACTTTCCCAGCCAGCTGTAAACTCCCCAATAGTTCGGTCGTAGCGAAATAGCTTTTTGATAAGCGGCTTCCGCCGCGGCGGGATTCGCCAGCCTCACGTAAGCTTCGGCCGCGCCGCGCAAGCCGTCTTCATTACCTGCATCAATCTGCGCCGCTCGCTGGAATTCCTGGACGGCCAAATCATACTTGCCGGTTTCGTTATATACGCCCCCCAGACAAATACGTCCGTCTGCTGTTTCCTGTATTGCCAGCGACGTCAGACAATTTTGTTTTGCCTGGTTCACCCATTCGGCACCGCGGTTGACCTGTTGATAGCCTCGCAGATAGGCGTTGCCCAAGGCCGCATACGCGTTCGCGTACGCAGGATCCAGTGCTAGTGCAGTCCTCAACTCGGCAATCGCGAGTTCGATGTTCTCAGATTTCTGATACTCCTGCAGGTAGCCGCGAGCACGCAAATAAGCTGCGTACGCTTCGGGCTTGCTCTCATTTCTGGTTGCACGAGGCACGTCCGCTCGTATTCCGGCGCCCTCGGTCACCAACGATTTGATCTCGTTAGCTACCTGATCCTCCAGTCCGAAGATATCGTTCGCGTCAGCGGTGATGGTGCGCGCCGTCACCTGCCGATGAGTCTTCGGATCCACCAAAGCACAATTAATTCGGATTTGGTCACCAAACCGGTGCGCGCTCCCCTCCAATACCAGGTCGGCCCCGAATTCCCGCCACGCCTGCTCTGGCGTCTCGACCCCTTGCGCCTTAACATCTCTCGCGGAAATCAGCTGCAAATCCTTACCCCACGGCTGGGCCAACTTTGCGGTGAGCGTTTCAGTCAGTCCCAAGACAAGCGCTCTGGTCTTCTCATCTTGTCCGGTCGAATCGAATGGAAGTACCGTCAGCAGCGTGTGTTTGCTGGATCGCTGATCGCTCCACTTCTCACGCAGCCGATAGCCTCCGTACATGAAAATAACTGCAATAGCCGCAAATACGATCCAGGTGGCCAATCCTTTGCTCTTCCTAACCGGCGCAAAATCCGCACTGGCCAGTTTGCCGGTCGAAGCGGTTGTTGGTAACAACCTCGAGAGGTCTACACCCAGCTCGCGCGCTGACTGATACCGGCGGTCAGGGTCTTTGTCCAGCGCCTTGAGGATTATGGCGTCCAATGCTGGGGTGATTTGCTCATTCAGAGCGCTCGGGGCTGGTGGATTAAGATTCTGGATAGACTGGATCAGTTTTAAGCCCGATGCCTGGGGAAAGGGCCGCTTGCCCGTGGCCATTTCATACAAAACGGCACCGGCACCCCAGATATCTGTTCTCATGTCGAGTTCTTCGCACCGGATTTGCTCCGGAGCCATATACGGCAATGTACCTGCCACCGTGTCACGTGTTTCAAGACTCAGCGTCTCGGCCGTGTCGCTTGCCGGCTTTCGCCAGCGCGCTAGCCCAAAGTCGAGGATCTTCAATTCGCCATCGCTGCTCAGCCGTAAATTCCCAGGCTTCAGATCGCGATGGATGATTGCTTCCCGGTGCGCTACCGCTAGTCCTTTCGCCAATTGAATGCCCAGCTCAAGCACTATTCTTTGGGGCAGTGGTCCGTTGGCCAGTTTTGCGTCCAACGTAATGCCAGGAACATATTCCGTGACCAGGTAATCGATGCCATCCTGCTGGCCGAAATCAAACGCCATGGCTACATTGGGATGATTCAACCTCGCTAGTAGACGTGCCTCCCGGAGGAATCGCTTTCGGGCGTTTTCATCCGGGAATGTTCCCGGCGGGAGTACCTTCACAGCCACATCGCGCGCTAGCTGCTCATCATAGGCACGAAACACAACTCCCATGCCGCCTCTACCAACCTCTTCGAGGAGACGGTAGTGACCCAGCATCGCTCCGATTGCTGGCGTCTGGACTGCCATGCGCCGGATGGTATGCCGACCACTGTGTGACGTCAACCCGCTCGCGTCACGGTGGCGTCACAACCAGAAGCCCGAATCTAGAAAGGGTAGGAGAGACTCTTAGGGAGGCGGATTCTGGATGCGGCGAGATACCAGCCGCGGCGGATTAAAGAGGCGCTGATCCCGTAATCAGCTGATTAACTTCGTCCGTAGTTGGGCCATCCAAATTGCGGGTCGAGTGCTTCCCTGCTCTGTCTGCCGCGAACTGGGTGGTGGGCGCTTTCTCGTTCGCAATAGTTGGGGCGCACGCTGGGGTATGGCTAGTCCCTTTGGAATAGGCTACGGAACCATTCCGTGGTCGATTCCGTATCAATAATGTTTGTGCCTCACTAAGAGATCGAGCGCTTTGCCAAGATGACGGGCGACGAGCAAAGCGGAAGTTATCCGGTCCAGAAGTCGGCTTGGAGGAAATGCAGGGCTATTGAGCGTCGCTTGCGCTCCGATCTCCTCGAAGCCCGTTTCTGGGTCGCGAGACGAAGCACTGAAGCACAGCGGGAGATGATTCACCTTTCCGGGAGATGGACCCAGAGATCGTCGGGTCGGAGGAGGCGCGCTTGTGCGCTGGCCTCCGTCCGCCTCCCAAACTGCACGTGCAGGTTTCCTGCATGCAGCTTTCACGAAGACTCAGCGAC
>Ga0193751_1002490_pt1 | contig 11131 bp, 13 predicted proteins | sample L1c2metaG_FD_143050 | JGI IMG/M metagenome (GOLD analysis project Ga0193751, IMG submission 143050) | Soil microbial communities from a riparian zone of the East river system, Colorado, United States - L1c2 | ecosystem: Environmental > Terrestrial > Soil > Riparian zone | place: USA: East River...
TGGTGCGTGTCAGCAAAGAAGGCGACCAAAACATGATCACGTTTTACGTTAGCCCGAACGAGACAGGAGCTTGGATCGTGCACTGGCTTGGCGAAACCCGCTTTGTTGATCGGAGGCATGGAAAGCCGGGCAAGCACGCAACAACGGAGGGTTCAGCGTTCTCCGTACAAAGATCATCACCAATGGGGAAAGCAAGCGTAAATATACCAGACAGTGTCAATCCCCCCGCCCAGGATTACCGGCTGAAGTTCATGGACGAGACCGGCAACGTTAATCAGGAACTTTGATGCACCAACCCCCTGGCAAATATCGACCCAAAGGTGATGAGCTTATGTACTATTCCGCCGAATGCCGGTATCGAAGGCAACCCGCAGGAAAACCAGTGTCCAGATGAGAGCAGCTACAATCCGAGCAATATACCTGGAACCGGCACCTCTAATCCGGGCAGCACAGCTGGATCTAGAGGCATAGTCTTCGGCAACGACATCTTTGACGCGATCTCAGGAGCACCCGGCACGTATTTGACATACGATACCTACGGCCACATTGGTTTCGGTTTTTCGCCAGAACTCTGGACGGCAACTCTGAACATGATCGACTCGTCAGGAGTCCCGAGATCGCCCACGGAAACACTGTTTCAGCTTATCCCACATCTGGATTTCAAATGGTGAGAAGGGATATGGGACCGATGAGCAGAGTACCTGTTGTCGCTTCACGGCTGCCTGGACGCACGATCCCGGACCGGGTGAAGGTCGGGGTAGGTACTCTGGTTTGCAGCCGTCCGAGGGAGCGAGTTTTTTCCTTCGGCCACACTGAGCACGGAACGCGCAGCTAAGTGGGGGCTATATCGCTCGGTCCTAATGGAGGAGCATCAAGTCTCACGGAGCCCGGCCGGAAATGAAACACGCGGCAACTACAATGGCTTACGCTGGACGCCGTTGTGGTTCCGCGTTTTTCTAATCCGAGGCTGAAAGAAAGGCCGGAAAGGCCGCGACCGCCGGGTCTCAACAAGTCCGGTGCATCACCAGGATCAATCGCGTGCAGATGTCGTGGTTGGTGGTTGGGCGTGCGGAACACATGATCGGGAAGATCACACGACGCGGGTCGATCTTGGGTGGGGGAGGTCTGGGATCATATTCAACCCGGTGCCAAAAAAGGAACGTTTCCGTGCAAGCCACATCCCAGTCATCGGCGCGATGGCGCAACTCACAACAACCCACAACGCAACCCACAGTAGTTCTGACCTGCACGTCTTTAGAAGGATTTACGCAGCCGTCCGCGACCTGCAAGTTGTTGAACGTATGGGAAAGTCACAGACTGAAAAGGCTGGCGTCGGCGGTTCAACTCCGTCCCTGGCCACCATCATTCCAAAGGATTTGTCGAATTCCACTCCGCCGAAATTCACCCACAGTCTACCCACAGTTATTGCACCAACCCATTCGCTTCGCCCTGCGCCAGCAACGAACGCAAGAATGTTCCCTGGGCCTCCAGCTTTTTCGGTGTGATGGCCTGAGCGTAGATATCCAGGGTGGTGCGAATGTTGCTGTGGCGCAGAAGTTCTTGCGCCACCTTTGGGTCGTAGTTGTTAGCAACCAGATGCGAAGCCAGGGTTCTGCGAAAGGTGTGAAAACCAACGTTGCCCTTCACCCCGGCTCTTCTGGCGGCAGGTTTCAAGTGGTCCGCCACGAGCATGTTGGCGCGCGGCGGCTTCCGCCCTTTCAGCTTGAGAGACGGAAAGATGAAATCCTCGTCCGTTGCGTAGGAACTCTGTTCGCGCCAACTTGTCAAATGCGCGGCCAGTAGCGGATGCAAGGGAACGGGGCGTTTGGAGGCCTTGGACTTCAATAAGGAAGAGTACCAGCGGAAGCCAAAACCTCAACTGATTTTTGCCCGTTGTTGCAAAATTGGCATTTCTAGACCCTAGCGCGTTTCACAGGACTAAACCGCACCTAAGGTGACAGGGCGCATCTTCGCCATTGCTTCCGCGCTGGAACGGCATCCCGTGCGGCTGATTCATAACTTTGCATATCACATCATCATGAAAGGCATCTGAGACGCTCCTTATCTCAGGTTCTGCAAAGGTCCAGCGGCCTTGTAGGTGTTGATGACGATGCCCGACGGCAAAGCTTGTGTGCTATCCAGCGCAAATGCGCGTGGCGGAGTTCCCTCCGCAAAAATGCGCTTCCCTTTGCCCAGCAGGACAGGATTGACCAGCAGAACCACCTCGTCCGCCAGCCCATGCTCGAGCAGTGCCGAAGTCAGCGTCGGGCTGCCCGAGAGGACCAGGTCCGCACCGTCCTTCGCCTTGATGCCACGAACGCGATTCACGAGGTCCGGTCCAATGCCCTCGAACGGGCCCCATTCCAGACTCTCCGGCCTGTGGGTTGCGACATACTTCGTCGCCGCATTCAGGCGGTCCGCCATCGGACTCTTCGGTGCCTTCGGCCAGAAACCAGACCACAGATCGTAGGTTCGGCGGCCAAGCAGCAGATCGAAAGTCTCGCCGTACATCGCAAGGACTGTCTCTAACCCAGCAGGAGTGCGATACGGCGCGGTCCAGTCGCCGTATGGGAAGTCGCCGTCGCCTGGACCGTCGGAAACCTGGATCACGCCGTCCAGCGAAATATGTTCCATGATTTTGAGCTTGCGCATGCTGAATCTCCTCTACAGGTTGTTGCCGCTGCGTCAGCCGGGCTAGTTGACCCGCCGTCACTATCACGACGAACAGCGAGACCGGAATTCGACAAATTATCCAAGAGAATTTTAGTTCTTAGGTTTGTGCGTACTTAGCACTTGCGTTACAAAACAGACCCGACCTGCGTTACATGGACGTGGAACCCTTATGGTTCCTGAGCTTTGGTCTTACGCACGATGATGCGGTATGCCCTAGAAAGAGAGTCGTCTGTCCCGCATCTGCTGTCCCGCATCTCCATATTGCTGTTTGCATCAAGAGCGCATTGTTAGGCCCCGCGATACCGCAATACTGGCCACATAGCAGGCCAAAGAAATGCTGAAGCCTGTGAGAGGCACACTGAAAAAATAAACCTTGCAGAGCACAACAAAACCACCAAGCATTGCCAGCCCGACAACGAGCAGGAACGGTGACCGAAACAGGAGTTGGCCGTGAGCTAATGCGAGATAACCGAAAACCAAGCCGAACAAAATAAGTCCCAGGCTGTGGCTGGCATTGAAGCCCACCCAACACCGCCACATGGTTGTTTCTTTTGTAATAACAGGTGCAATCTGGCTCATGCTGATTTGCAGTCCGGGGTCACGGGGCGTGAGGCTTGGGCCCCAGAATGTATAGACAAGGTGGAGGACTCCAAGCGTAAGGACAATGCTCGCACTAAAAACCATGAGAATTCTTGCGGCCAAGATGCTCTCCTTATTTTGTGGGCCTAGCGGTCGCACTGCACCTTACCTTACTTCCCTGCGGCGTTCACTTCGTTGACGTGGCCAAAAGACTGGACGAACACGTCCGTGTTATGCGCGAAGCGGAGGCCATAATAGCCATTTGTCGATGTCAGTTTGCCGGAGCCTATGAGGGCAGTTTTGTCGTAGCTTGCAACACTCGAGCCGTTGATGGAGCACACCACCTTATCCCCTCTTACCGAGAGCGAGATGTCCTGAGTCACCGGTTGGCCGCGCCCGGCTGCTTTATGAATCGCGGCGTTGCTCTCACCCAGCAGTCCGTTCACTCTGAACGGCTCTGGTCCAAATCCGCGCACGATAAACTTTCCGTTTCCAGATGCAGCGCAGTAGAGCTCGGTCTGGCTAGGAGTACCCATGTCGCTCCCTCCGATAAACACTCCGTAGGGATGCGGGTGAGAGTTGAGATTCATGTATTTTGGCTCGTTGAATGTCGCTTTGACTGTGAAGTCCCCTGACGCCATCGCATCGGTCTTCCAGTAACTGGTGGCGGGGCCGGTTGTGACATGAAGGGCCTGTCCCTCTCCAACAAGCCGAGCCGCGTCAAGGGTCATGCCCGCCCTCTCTTCAGCAGCATCGACTGTTCCGTTCCAACCGGGAATCTTGATACCCCCATCTGTTACCGCACGGGAGCCTTCTACGGTGGGGCTGCCGGGACCACCGACAAACTGTTTTCTTGCGAGGAACAGTGCGGCGAGTAAGGCGACAAAGACAATTGCCAAGCCGATTAGGATCTTGGATTTCCTCTTCATTGTGGGACCTCAAAGTAAATTTCGTGTTGTGACTGTCGGTCACGCATCCGGCTCTCAAAATGCTTGTAGGGAGCATTGTGAGGGATTCCGGAAGCATGGCCGACCTTCCGGAGGGTGACGGCGCCCTCGCCACCGGAGTCGAGCAACGCTGTCGCGGCGACAATCAATCTTCTGTCCTTTGTCATCGCAGCTGAACGGACTCTTCGTTTGGCTGCAATCGTACGAGCATCTTTGAGTCGTTCCATAATTTCAGTGCCCGCTGTTCGTCATAGGAAAGTTTAGAAGATCGCGTATCACTGAGTGCGCCGTTATTCGACTGAAAATACTTGCCAGACGCGTTCCTGTAGGCGGGATCAGTAGCAACCTTAGCAAGGGATGCACCAGAGAAGCTGATGGAGCCCTGAGTTACACCAACTCGTTTCGTAATCCACTTCATCAAGCGAGTTTTCGCGAGCCACTGCACAGGCTTCGGCATCGTCCGGAGCAGCCCGGTCTGGGGCACGGCCCCGGGGTCGAAGGCAATCGATGCGATTGAGCTACCGGCCCGCCGTAACCGACGGTGCAGTTCGTAGGCATAAAGGATGGTGCAGAGTTTTGACGTCGAGTAGCGCTTTCCCGCGGAGAGGGACTTCCTGGCGTCTTTTCCATCGTTGGCAAGAGCAATCGCGTCCGGTTCAGCCACGATGCCGACCATTTTTCCATCCGCGGTGTCGGGATCATGCGTTCCGCTCGCGGTGAACACGATGCGTCCGTTGTCTCCCATTCGCTCAGTGAGCAGCTCGATCAATAGGAAATGTCCAAGGCAATTGGTCGCGAACGTTGTCTCGTAGCTGTCCTTGCTATAGGAAAGCGGCCCACCGAAATATCCACCTGCGTTACACAGGAGTGCCTGAAATGAGTCGACTTCGCCACTGTCGAGCATCGCACGAAACTTTGTTGCTGCATCTCTGACAGAACTCAGCGAGGAGGTGTCGAGCTTAAGTGTGCTGACCCTTATGTCGAAGTCCGTCCGGAGCTGTTGCGCTGCGGCATTGATCTGTTCCATGCTCCGTCCGGCGAGAACCAAGTTGTAACGCGAGCGAGACGCAAGCTGTTTGGCGCATTCAAAGCCGATCCCGGCGTGACCGCCTGTGATGAGAGCTGTTGGCATGATGCCTCTTTGATTTGGACAACCTCGTTAGGCCGGTGACAGTCCGGTCTCTGCGATCTCGGCAAACCACGCATAGGATTTCTTCGGGGTTCGTTCGCCCGTGTTGACATTCTGAGCAACGAGACCAAATTTCGAGGTAAAACCCAACTCCCACTCCCAGTTGTCGAGCAACGACCACACAAAGAAGCCGTCCACCCGGCTGCCGTTCTCTATAGCCTGGATGACAGCACGTAAGTGAGCGCTCAGATAGTGAATTCGGAACTCATCATTGATGATTGCGGCGTGCTCACCCAAGGGGTCGGAACAACCGTTCTCCGTCACAATAAGACGCGGGTTACCGTAATCTTTGGTCAGTCGATTGAGAACTTCTTGGAGGCCAGAAGGGTCTATTTCGCGGCCAGACGCATCTTGAGTGACGCCGGCGGGTGTTCCGCCCGGGCCTAAGAAACTTGGGCCACTAAAATCCGCTTTGAGATAGGCCGGTGAGTAATAGTTGACGCCAATGAAATCGCAACCCTGATGAATCGTGCTCATGTCCCCGGTCTTTACCACGTCGGCCAGCATCTGATGCACCGCCAGAGGGTACTTGCCCTTCAGCAGCGGGTCCAGAAACGCGCCCGACCATATTTCATCAAACGCCAGTGCGGCGATATCGTTAAGTAAATGGATTCTCCCTCCCTCTGGCCGGACTGGCGCGAGTGCCAGTCCGACTCCGATCGTCAGATCATTTCGCTGCGCACGCATCGCTTGAATGGCTCGGCCTTGGGCCAAGTTCAGATGGTGGGTGACGGGGCCGATAAGCTTGCCGTCGTGCAACCCCGGTGCATGATTGCCAATGACATGGCCTAGGAGTAAGTGAACGTTCGGCTCATTGAGGGTAATAAAGTTCTTAAGTCGATCACCCAAGCGGCGAGTGACCGCCACGGCGTAGTCCGCGAACCGCTCTCCCGTATCTCGCGACGTCCAGCCTCCCAACTCATACAAGCGCTGAGGAAGGTCCCAGTGAAACAGCGTTACGTAAGGAATGATGTGTCTCTGGAGGAGCGCGTCGGTGAGCCGATCATAATAATCCATGCCGCGTTCATTCAGGGATCCTGAACCTGTGGGAAACAATCTCGGCCATGAGATCGAAAACTTGTACGAATTTAGGTTAGCGGCGCTGATCAACGCCGCATCTTCCTTGTACCGGTAGTATGAGTTACACGTTATGCTGGGGGTTGAGCCATCCTTAATGCGTCCTTTCTGCTTAGCAAAAACGTCCCAGATACTCTCACCTCTTCCATCGACATCCAAGGCTCCTTCGACCTGAAATGCAGACGATCCGCATCCCCAGCGAAACGTGCTCGGAAACCGCCGTGCCTCAGATGCAAGCCTTTTGGATTCGCATCCGGCAGCGATCACAGCTGCTCCGAGGGAGAGGGCGAATTGTCGGCGGGTCCAGCCATTCTTGTCATTGGCCATTGGCTATCTCTACTGTCCTTCCCGAGGTCATGACTTCCTGTGGCAAAGTCATTAGCGGGGAACTTTGCGTCGGAACGTCCTGGCTAAAACGGCCCAGCCGCATCCAAAGAGCCAGCATTCCGAGTGCGAGTCGGTGTCTCATGCATTCTCCTTTTCGTCTGAGCGATTCCGAGACTGAGTGTCCTGCTGATCACCGAGGAAAAGCCACCGGAATCGCGCCGGTGCGCAGTAGCGGCATTGAACGCGAAGCGCGGGGATCGAGCGAGTGTCGTGGTGACGAAACTCGTTCCTCGCCTTCGACGGACCTTCGCGTACCGGTTCGGCTGGCTGTTTGTGTCTTAAGCCGCAATCGCAGCGCAGGAATCCTCGCCCAGCGGCTGATCTCCGCGTCTGCCTGGTTTTGTGGTTAAAACCGACAGTTGGCGGTATTCTTGATGCACGCGAGCGCCGCGTCTCGCCACGGTCCCGGTTTTCACGGGCGCCGCTTTTCTCGAGTTCAGGGGGCGCGCGATCCATGTTCTCTGTCTCAATGTTTCCGAGCGCCATCACGCTTAACCTTTATCTCGCCGCCAGCCTCATCGGCTTCGCGACTGGGACGGCGATCAGCATTCTTCTTCTGGTTCTCACCGTGCGCGCGGCCAAACTGCCGGGCGCCAGCGCAGCCAATATCCTGTTCGTGACTTGCAGCCTAATATGGAATCTGGGCGGTCTCGCGCATTCCGTCGCCCTCACATGCGGCGCGCCCGAACAGGGACGAGCGGCGCTCATCATCCTGGCCTGTCAGTACACTGCAGTCGCGGCATGGCCCATCACCGTGTTGAGCCTGTGGAGCCCGCTCGCTACCCTGCATTGGCAAAGAATCGGCTGCCGGTGGCTGCAGGCGCTGGCGGTGATCACCTGTACATTGATCGTCATACCGCTCTGGCACGGCGTCTTAACCGGTGTGAACTCGTCACTGCTTTTCCTCAAGGAATCGACCCCATACAACGGAGCCATTCTGCTCACGCTGGGAATCGCCCTGTTCCGGGAACGGCTCGCATCGCGGGCGATGAGGCTTCCTGTTCTGGCGATGCTGGTGGGCACCTTCGGCGCCATGACGGGAGTTCTCATCACGCAATTGTTGCCGTTCGACCGTGTTGTTTGCGACCTGCTCCGCGTCTTCAGCGAACAGATCACACTCCTCGTCGTTCTAGGCGCGTTCTTCCTGTTCGCCCGTTTCCGGTTTTCCGATTTGTTTATCCGTTATAGCCTGAAGGTCGTGTTGGCGGCGCTCACGGCCGTGGCCTTCACGCTGTCCTACTACACCCTCTCGTTCTTCCGATTCGAGGGCCGCGTGGCATATCCGGGGGCTGCTCGGGCATGCGTCGAGACCCTGACGGCGGTTCCCATGCTGGTCCTGTTCACGTTCGTTGACCGTCGTATCGGCGAATGGGTGAACCGTTGGATCTTCCGTGCGCCGGACTACCGCACTCTGCTGCGGGAGTTGTCGGAAAAGCTGGCGCGCCTTCGGTCCGAGACAGAGATCGCCGACGCCGTGGAGACAACTGCCCGTCAATCGCTGGAGCTGAGAGCTGCCCAGCTGGTTACGCTCGAGAACTTGTCCAAGACGAGCCTGCCCACATTGAATTGGCCGCACTCGCATGGGCCCGAGCCGGATTGGTTGAACGCGGTGAACGACGGCGAACTCGTAGAACTCGATTGCCAGCGCCCGTACCACGCGGGACACACCCTGGACGAAGTCGAACTGCTCGTTCCGGTTCGATCGGAGGGCCGAGTCACCCACATGCTCGCCATATCGCCCGGTCCTGCGCGGCGCGGCCTGGTGACGCACGAAGTGAATTATTTGCGCAGCGTGGCAGCGCAGTTCGGTCATCGGCTCGACGCACTGCACATGGAAGAGCGGCTGATCGTGGTGCAGAGCCGTGAAGCGGTGCTGCAGCAGCAGGTGACCGAGGCGGAGCTGCGCGCCCTGCGCGCTCAGGTCAACCCGCATTTCCTTTTCAATTCGCTCAACAGCATCGCAAACCTCGTGGTGACCAATCCCGAGCAAGCCGAGACCATGACGCTGCGGCTCGCCAGAGTCTTCCGCCATTTACTGGCCAACTCCGCGCGCCCCCTCATTCCGCTGCACGAAGAGGTCGAGTTCCTAGAGACGTATCTGCAGATTGAAGAAGCTCGGTTCGGCAGCCGGCTTCAAGTCAAGATCGCCGTCGACCCGGCGGTCGCCATGGAGCAGATTCCCTCGCTGATGCTTCAGCCCATTGTGGAAAATGCGCTGAAGCACGGCCTGGGACCGAAGCCCGGTCCGGGCCACTTGTGGATCACTGCCGAGGCCGACGGAAATCAGGTGCGTCTGCGGGTGGAAGATGACGGCGTCGGACCCGCAATCGGTGTCTTGAAACTCAACAGCAGCAATGGACGATCGAACGGAGTCGGGCTCGAGAATGTTGCGCAGCGCCTCAATGCGCTCTATAAGGACCAGGGCCGGATGACAATAGAAAGGCGGCAGGCGGGTGGAACGCGCGTCACAATTCTGTTGCCACGCGAGAGCGGAGCCGCGGCGTGATGCGGAGCCTGGTCATTGACGATGAGGCGGATGCTCGCGCGCGGCTGATCCGGTTGCTCGGCGCTCATCCCGAAGTCGCTGTGATCGGCGAGGCTCAGGATGGCCTCGAGGCGATTGAGAAGATCGAGGAGCTCCGGCCTGACCTTTTGTTTCTCGACATAGAAATGCCCGGACTCAAGGGCTTCGAGGTACTGCGGTCGATTCCGTCCGCCATCGAGATCCCGCTCGTCATCTTCACCACGGGGTACGATCAGCACGCCCTCGCGGCCTTCGAGGCCAACGCGCTTGCCTATCTCCTCAAGCCCATCGAACCGGAGCGGTTGTCGGTTGCGATAGAACGCTCGAGCAAGCTTTGCTCTCTTTCCGCGGAAAGAGAAAAGGAGCGCGAGAGTATTCTGCGCGCGACAGGCGAGGCGCCGAAGACGCTCCGCAAAATCGTCTGCCGGAAAGGCGGACGCGCCCTGCTTGTGCCTTCGGAACAAATCCTCTGGTTCCAGGTGCAGGATGGCATCGTGCATGCGACGACAGCGAAAGACTCGTTCTGGGTGAACTACCAGCTGGCCGAACTTGAAGCCGCCTTACCGCCGGAGGAGTTCTTCCGCGCGCGCCGCGAGGTGCTGGTCAATATGTCGCGGATCAAAGAGATCAAGCCTTACTTCAAGAGCAGCTTTCTGCTTGTTATGTCCGACGCTGCGTCCACTGAGATCGCCGTGAGCGAACGGCAGGCCCGGCCGCTGCGCCAGCGCCTGCCGGGTCTCTAGAGCGCTTTAGGAAATACTGTGAGGTCGCTGAGCTTGGTGGGGGCCGGCGCTTCTTGGGGTCGCGCCGGCTTGATTTAATGGCCTCGCCCCTGCACCATTTCCTGAAGCGCTGTGACGTTCGTCCGGCACAGAGCCGCTCTCCGTTGGCCGCTGAGGATTCGCGCTTCTACGCCGCCCCTGCGCATGGTAGTCGCCGTCACGAGTTCCAGATCGACCTTGCTCATTCTTGATCGGGGCCTTCGTATTCGAGCCGAAGATCGGGCAGTGCGAGCTTTTTAACGATGGCAGACTGTTTTCTTCTGCGATCTCTCGCTTGGGTTCGGCCTGCTCGGAGGCGGGAGGGCGGAATTGCCCTTACGTAAGGAAAGAGGCTGGCAGGTGGCAGAACCTCAATGCATCAAGCTGTTTTAGTTCAGTTCAGGACTCATCGCGGCCTCCGAGGCAGTCACATCGGAGGTCATGAGGCAGTCATATCGGAGGTCATATTGTTTGTTTCTGTAACGTTGAAGCCGGCGAGCGGTAGCTCGCCGGCAGGAACGCAAGGAGAACGGCGATGAGGAGATGGGATCGGTTACAGGATGCAGACATGGAGGAGTATCGCTGCCATCCTGCGAATCTTGAAGGGCCACAGCAACCCGCGGTAACCGGCAACGGCGCTCTCCCGCGCAGTCTTGAGTGTTGATGGCGTTATTACGTCAGGTATCCGCGACTGCAGCCAATCGCCACCTCGCCCGTCGTCTTAACTGCTGCCCGCCGACATGGCCTGTGTTTGGCCCCGCGCAGTGGGCTTCGCGTCTGCAGCCAGCACCCATCCCACGATTGCGCCCAAGAGAAGGTCGGACAACAGCGTTTCCCAGAGGTGGCTGTGCGCTACAGAAGCGGGCATCAGCGGGTTGGGGATGAGCAGCACGAAACTCCATACTCCGAATAGCGCCGCGATGATGCCCGCGGTTTCAATTCTCCTGCTGTTCAACATCCTGACCACGGGATACGCGAACAGGGCCCATAGGAG
>Ga0193751_1002491_pt1 | contig 11129 bp, 10 predicted proteins | sample L1c2metaG_FD_143050 | JGI IMG/M metagenome (GOLD analysis project Ga0193751, IMG submission 143050) | Soil microbial communities from a riparian zone of the East river system, Colorado, United States - L1c2 | ecosystem: Environmental > Terrestrial > Soil > Riparian zone | place: USA: East River...
CCATAAGCGACCGAACCCGTACCGCTGATGAGCGCGATGCCGGAATCGAAGCCCGCCGCAGAAAGGATCAGCCGCGCGTCATGAACGACTGTGACCTTGGTACGGGGAAGCATGGAGGAGAGGAGGTTCTCCAGCCGCTCGCGACCAGCGGGCACCTCTGCCCCGGCGGAACCCGCGCAACAAGCGTCAGGGCTGATTGCGCTCATGCCGGAAAGCAGAGTCTTCAGTCGACTCGCGACGACGTCCGACCGTAAGACGGCGACGTTGGCTCCCGGGCCGTCGGCCTCGGCGACGACGCGGCCATCCTCGACCAACCGCGCTCGACTCGAGGAGCCTCCGATGTCGAGGCCGAGGAATCGTCCTGATTTCACCAGGTGCGCGTGATCTTGTGCAGCGCCCGTGGCTGGTCGGGGTCGACCCCCCGCGCGAGCGCGACGCGGTACGCGAGCAGCTGGCCGAGGACCACGAGCGCCAGCGGTGTGAGCTCTTCGGGCAATCCTGAGTCATGAACAAGCGCAGCCTCCAGGCCAGGCGGCGAGCTCGTTCCGTCGAGCAGCCCGATCACATGGCAACCGTAGTCCACGAGGCGAGCCGCGATTCCCTGGAGGTCGGCCTCGACGGAACCGCCGCCGCCGACGAGCAGCACCGGGAAGCCCGGTTCGACCACCGCGATCGGCCCGTGCTCGAAGTCGGCGACCGACCACGCTCGCGCGAGCATGTAGCTCGTCTCTGTCAGTTTGAGAGCCACCTCTTCGGCGGTCGAGAAGTTGAAACCCCGACCGAGCACCACCGCGCGCGGTCCTGACAGCGCAGGCACGAGCTCATCCAGCGCGGCTTCTCTTTTCAGCGTTCCCCCCATGCTCGCGGGCACCCGCGCCAGCGCGTCACCGAAGGCATCATCGGGATCGATCGCCTGCGACATCAGCGCGAGCGCCAGCAGGCTCGCCGTGTAGGTTTTCGACGCGGGCACGCTGCGCTCGGGCCCGGCGTGAAGGGGCACCACGAGCTCCGCGGCGGACCCGAGCTTCGAGTCCGGGTCGTTGGTGATGGCGACCGTCATCGCGCCCTGCCGTACGGCCTCCTCGATTACGGCGACCACATCTGGCGACTCGCCTGATTGGGAGATCCCGATCACGCACTGGCCATCGAGTGACGGCGGGCTCGCGTAGCGGGTAAAGAGCGATGGGGCCGCGAGCGAGACCAGCACTCGGTTGCGGCGTCCGAACAGATACTTCGCGTACAGCGCCGCGTGGTCCGAGCTACCGCGCGCGACGATGACCACTCCGCGCGGGCGCACCTCGCGGTAACGGGCTCCGATCGCATCGATCGCCGGCCCGCTCTTCTCGATCAGACCCGACGCGACTTCGGGCTGTTCACAGATCTCATCGTGAAACCGGCTCACGCGCGGAACATGACCTCTCCGCCGACCATGGTCAGGCGCACGTGAAGATCCGCATCGAGCAACAACAGGTCTGCGTGGGCGCCTTCCCGGATGCGGCCTAGCCCGCGCTCGCCGAGCACGCGAGCGGGCACCGCGGAAGCCATCTCGATCGCTCGCATGACGTTCATGCCGGCGGTCGCGGCCATCCCGCGAACCAGATCGCCCATCGTCGCGGCGCTCCCGGCGAGGGTTCCGTCCTCCAGGCGCACGACCGTCCCGTCGCTGATCACCGTCCGCCCGGTGAGTTTGTAGCGGCCTGCCGGCGCACCGGCCGCCGCGGTCTGGTCGGTGGTGAGCGCGATTCGCATCCGATCCTTGACATGCGTCAGCTGCTCGCATACCGCGGGATGGACGTGCTCGCCATCCGCTATCAGCCCCACCGAGACCCTCGGATCGAGGATGAGCGCCAGCGCGATCCCAGGGCGGCGATGGTGGACCGGCGGCATCGCGTTGTAGATGTGAGTCCCAAACCTGACGCCGGCCTCGACAGCCCGCCTGCCCTGCTCGAAGTCGGCGCCGGTGTGCCCCGCGCTGACCACGACGCCGGCCTTCACGAATTGCGCGATGGCATCGAGCGCGCCTGGGAGCTCGGGGGCCAGCGTCACCAGACGCGGCCTGGCCCGCGCGATCACCTCCACGCTGGCGGGGTCGGGCTCGGCCAGGCACACCCGCTCGTGCGCCCCTCGGAACGACGGGTTGATGAACGGCCCTTCGATGTGGGCACCCAACACGCGTGCGCCGCGCGACTCGGCGGCGGCCGCGAAGGCTGCGAACCGCGCTCCCACTTCGACTGGAGCCGAGATGAGGGTTGGCAGGAAAGCGGTGACGCCTGTCGACGGCAGCAGCTTCGATATCGCGGCGATCTCGTCCAGTCCATCGGCGGCATCGTGATGATCAAAGCCATTGACCTGGAGGTCGATGAATCCGGGGGCGATCAGGTCCCCCGGTCCGGCGATCACCTCCTCGTCCGGCCGCTGCGGCGGGCTGCCTGCACCAACCCAAGTGATCACCCCACGCTCGACAAGCACACCATCCGCGCCGTCGACACCGTGGACGTGTCCTCGGAACAGCGTGCTCATCCTCGACCCTTCTCGCCGAGCGCGACCGCCAGGTCGTCGCGCGCATCGGATAGACGCTCGCGGGCGGCGGCTGAGTCCATGCCGCCGCGAAGCATCAAGATGGCGAGCTTTGCGTTTCCATCGGCTTCTGACAGAGCGGCACGCACCTCGTCTTCAGAGCACCCGGTCAGCTCCCGCACAATGCGCGCGGCGCGCGCCCGCAGCTTCTCGTTCGCCGTTACGACGCCAACCATCCGGCCCCGGTACGTGCGCCCGAGCCGGGTGAACACGCCAGTGCTGATCATGTTCAGCATCACCTTCTGCGCCGTCCCGGCCTTGAGCCGCGTCGAACCCGCGATCACCTCCGGCCCGGTCTCGATCTCGACGGCGATGTCTGCGTTGGCGCCGAGTGGCGATCCGTGCGTGCAGCTCAACGCGACCACGAGCGCACCTGCGCGACGCGCCTCGATGAGTGCAGCGAGCACGTAGGCCGTGCGCCCGCTCGCACTCACGCCGACCACCGCGTCGTGAGAATCGAGGCCCGCGCCGATTGCGTCGGAGGCGCCCCTGCGATCGTCGTCTTCAGCCTCCCCGTCGCCGGCAGCGTGCGCCTGCACGAGATCGGCCGGGATGCCGAAAGTCGCGGGGCACTCGGCAGCATCGAGCACAGCGAGGCGACCACTCGTCCCAGCCCCGAAGTAATGGAGGCGGCCCCCGGACCGAAGCCGAGCCGCGATGCGGTCGACCGCCTCAGCGATCCGGTCAAGAGCCGAACGGACAGCCTCGACTCCGCGACGATCCTCGGTCAGCATCAGCTCGAGCAGCTCGCTGGTCGTGAGGTGGTCCAGCGCGTCCGCGCCTGGGTGCGTGTTCTCGCTCATCTGATGGCCGACCTGCCGGGGACAGCGAGAGATTCGGTGGCCAGGTGGTCCAGATGGGAGGAGCCGCCGAGCACCGCAGCGAACGCATTTAGTGATGCGTGAGCGAGGAGCGCATACCACTGGGGCCCCCATGCCGCAGGCATGGGAGGCAGTGGGCCGCATGGGCGCCGAAGATCCGCTGGCCTTGGCGGGGCGGTCATCTGCCCATTAGGACCTCGGCTGCCGCGACTCCGCAGACACGCGCGGCCCCATGAGTCGCGACGTATGCACGCGCGCTCGCCGGCCGGCAAGCGGGCAATCCCATTTCGACCACGACCGCGTCCGGGCGCCCGGCAAGGGCCGCCTCGACCGCCGTTGCCATCCAGGAATGGCGATGAATGTTTCTGACCACCAGCACCAGGCTCCGCCCCTCGGCCCGGGCGAGGATGGCGCCTACGTCGACATGCTCGGGGGCGAGCTCGATCGCGGTCACGCCGGCGCCGAGCTGGGCGAGCGGAGCCGCAACACCCCAAGGGACGATCCCGGCCGCCTGCGACGGCTTCGAGCTGAGCTGCACCACGACCGGGCGGCCGTCCACCCGCACGATGCCGTCGGTGCTGACCGCACGACGCGCAGCCACGAGACCGATCTCCGGGTCGGGAGTCCCATGCACTGGGTGACTCGAGCACCACGCGGCGAGAGCGTCCACACGCTCAGCGGCTTCCGCGAGGCGCGCCGCGTTGATCCGGCCCGCCCTGACCGCGGCCACGATCGCGTCGCGCAGCTCGACCGCGACGTCCTCGCCGGCGAGGCCGCCGCCGATGCAAAGGAGGTCGCAGCCGGCGGCAAGAGCGAGCACCGTGCCTTCGACCAGTCCGACACCGTCCGCGATCGCGCGCATCTCGAGCCCATCGCTCACTGCGAGGCCCTCGAAACCCAGCTCGCCGCGGAGGAGCCCGGTCATGATCTTCGGGCTGATCGTCGCGGGCACGGAGTCGATCGCCCGGACGACGATGTGTGCACTCATCACGGCCCGAACTCCGGCGGCGATCGCGGCCCGGAACGGCTCGAGTGCGCCGTCATGCGGATCTTTGTCGACGACCGGAAGGTCGAGGTGCGAATCGAGTGAGGTGTCGCCATGGCCGGGGAAGTGTTTGGCGCACGCCGCCACGCCCGCCTCCTGCAGGCCGCCGATCCAGGCGGCCGTGTGGACGGCAACACGGTCCGGTGTCGACCCAAACGCTCGTACCCCGATGACGGGATTGACCGGGTTGCTGTTGACGTCAGCGACTGGCGCCAGGTTCAGATCGATGCCTGCCGCCGCAAGCTCGGCGCCCATGGAGCGCGCGATCGAGCGCGTGAGCTCGGGGTCGTCCACGGCTCCCAGCGCGAGATTGCCGGGGTACGAGCTGCCTGTCGCCGCTTCCAGGCGCGTGACGTCGCCGCCCTCTTCGTCGATCGCGATGACAAGTCGCGGATTCTCCGCGCGCAAGCGGGCGTTGAGCGCCGCAAGCTGCTCAGGTGATTTGACGTTGCGCGCGTAGAGGCACACACCGCCCAGCCCCGCGGCCGCGCGTCGCAGGATCCAGTCAGGAGGGTTCGTGCCGATGAAACCTGGCAGCAGGCAGCGATCGGCCAGGTGTTCGAGGTTGTCCACGATCAGCCCTTGACCGCCCCCGCGGTCAGCCCTCCGGCAACACGTCGCTGGACGAGCAAGAAGAAGACGACCACCGGAATGCTCGTCAACGTCGCGCCAGCCATGAGCCCTCCCCAATCGGTCCCGTGCTGTGTCGTGAAAGACGCAAGCCATATCGTCAGCGTTTGCTTCGACGAGGAGCTCAACAAGACGTAGGCGATGATGTACTCGTTCCAGGCCTGGATGAACCCATAGATCGCCGTGGCGACCAGGCCGGGCGCCACCAGCGGAAAGACGATGCGAAGGAAGGCGCCGACGCGGGTCGCCCCATCAACCATCGCCGCCTCCTCGAGGTCCACGGGCACGTTGGCGATGAATCCACGCAGAGTCCACACCATGAACGGCAGGACGATGGCGAGGTAGTACGCGATCACACCGATGAGGCTGTCGACCTGGCCGACCTGGTTGAGCAGAAGGTAAACCGGGATGACCAGTGCGTTGAGCGGAACCATCTGGACCGCGATGACCATCACGATGAAGGCGGACCGGCCGCGAAATCCGAACCTCGCCACCGAGACGGCGGCGAGGAAAGCGAGCGCCACGGAGATCGCGACGACGGTAAGGACCACGATCAGGCTGTTCACCACGTCGTTCCAAAAGAACGGCAGGTTCATCGCGTCCCGAAAGTTCTCGAATGTCACCGGGGACGGGAACCACACCGGCGTGAGGCTCAGAATCTCCTTGCCTGGCTTGAGCGCGGTCGACACCATCCAGTAGATCGGGAACAGCATCACCACGAACACGAGGACTGCGATCGTGTCGAATAACGTCCGCGTCGCAAGCCGCCGCGTCATGCGGCCTCCTCATTGGTCTGGCGCACCGTCTGCCTTACGTAGACGAACGTTACGAGCACCAGGATTGCCACCATCACCACGGCGATCGCCGAGCCGAGACCGAACTGGCTGACCCTGAACGACTCCTGGAAGGAGTAAACCGAGATCAGAAAGTAGTCCTTGCTCGGCCGTTGATTGAGCAGTATCCAGACCTGGTTGAAGACGCCGAAGTCCCAGATCGTCGACAGGCAGAAGAGGATTAGGAACAGCGGGCGAAGTATCGGCACGGTGACCATCGCGAACACCTGCCACTGGCGCGCGCCATCGATCTCGGCGGCCTCCACCAGCTCCCGAGGCACCTGCGTCAGGCCGGCATAGAGCATGAGCGTGAGGAACGGGATCGCTCCCCAGACCACGATGACCGTGATCACCGTGAAGCCCTGGATGGGATTCTCGAACCAGTTGTGGTGGATGAAGTTGCCAACGCCGAGGCGAGTCAGCAGCCAGTTCACCACGCCGAACTCGTAGTCGAACATCCACTGCCAGAGGTTGATGGCGGGGACCACCGGCGTTGCCCACACGAGGACCAGCCCTGCGCTGAGGAGGACGCGGATCGGACGGCTGACCCGCTCCAGCAGGAGCGCGATGCCGGTCGCGAAGAGCATCGAAAGACCGACGTTGACGATAGTGAAGATGACCGAAACCTGGATGACGTAACGGAACTGCGGATCGGAAAGGATCGTGGCGAAGTTGCTCCACCCGACGAACTCACCCTGGTGCTGGAAGAGCTCGCGCAGACCGTAGCGCTGGGTCGAGAGCCACAGGAGCATGCCGAGGGGATAACCAAGCACGCCGACGATGACGGCCAGCGCGGGCGCGATCAGCGCATAAGGTAGAAGGCGCCGGGCGAGTATGTGCCTCCAGGGGCCGGCCTCGGTTCGTGCTCCGGTGGCGACGCGAGCGCGTGCGTCCCCGGCCACTCCCATCGAAGCCGACCCCCTTTGGTCTCTTTTACCTAGCTGTTGAGTATCGTCGTGATCTTGTCACTGGCGGCCGAGGTCGCACTCGGGATTGAAGACTTCCCGGTGAATATCGACACCAGCATGTCCTGCAGCACGTTAGACGACTCGACGTTCGCCCAGTTGGGCGAGTTCGGCGTGAAGCGGCTGACCTTGGCGGCCGCGGCGAATTTCGCCGGCAGGCCGGTGCTCAGCGAGACGAGCGATGTCGTGTTCGGGATCACCCCGCCCACGGTCACCATCTGGCTCTGGAACTTGGTGCCGCCCAGCAACCCGACCCATTCACGGGCGAGCGCCTGCTGCTTGCTGTGGGCGGCGATGGCGAGGTCGGAGCCGCCGAGAAAGACCGGCGCACTCTGGCCTGGGGTGTGGCTGGGGATCGGGAACGCGTCGAGCTTGTCCTTGAGGCTCGGGTCGCCGCTCTTTGGATCGGTGATCACGCCGACCTCCCAACCATTGGCGATGATCATCGCGATGTGACCCTGGGCGAAAGCCTGGTCCTGCTTGGCCTCGTCGCCCGTCTTGTCGGCGCGGGACAGCTTGGAAACCAAATTTTGCAGCGTCGTCAGCCCCTGCTGAGCCTGCGACGAGTTGAGCGAGCCCTGCCACTTGGAACCTGACTGGGTGGCTATGTCGCCGCCGAAGTCCCACACGAATGGAGCGGCTGCGTACCAGTACTTGCCGGGGAAGTAAAGAGCTGAGAAGTTGGGGTCTGAGCCGTACTTGGACATGAGCTTCTGGCCCACGGTCATGAGCTCATCCATGCTCGTCGGGACCTGGACCCCGGCGGCCGCGAACATGTCGGTGCGGTAGATGATGGCGCGGCTGCCCGCGTAATACGGGACGCAGTACAGCTTGCCCTGGTAAGTGCACGAGTCGGTGAGCGACTGCAGCCAAGTGCTGGAGTTCTCGAAGCTGCTCTTCTTCGAGGAGATGTCCTCGAGCGCACTGGCCGATGCGTACTTGGCGACGAGTGTGTTGCCGAGCTCCATGACGTCCGGGGGCGTGCTGCCGGCGAACGCGGTGTCGAGCTTGGTGGTCACGTCAGACCATTGCTGGATCTCCACGTTGACGGTGACGTTCGGATGCTTGACCTTGAAGTCGGCATTGACGCCGTCGACAACGCTTTGCGGCGCGCTCCCGTTCATGAGCCATACCGTGAGCGTCCCAGTCTCGTTGCCACTGGTAGTTGTGGGATTCGAGCTTCCACATGCCGCGGCGAGCAACGCGACCGCCGCCGCAACGGTGAACAAGAGCTTCCGCGCGTTCATGTTTGATCCTCCCCCTTAGGGCGTGAATGTGGCGCTCTCGCGCCGGCAAGTCGCCGTGCATCACCATCGCCGGCAGGGCCACGCGAAGCGCCGGCCAGGCGCCCGTTGCGGCTCCGCTGCGGTGTCAGGTCGGCGACCAGGCGATAACGGTCGCCGCGGTAGATGGAGCGGACGAACTCGACGATCCCCCCTGACTCGGAGACAGTCGTCCGCTCGAACAAAAAGGCCGGTGTGTGCAGGGGCACCCCCAGCACCTCCGACTCTTCCTCGTTGGTGACCGTGGGCTCGATGCTCTGTGTGCCCGAAGCGATCACGATCCCGTAGCGCTCCCCCAGCAGGTCGTAGAAGGATCGGTCCTCGAGATCGGCCTTGGTAAGTCCAGGGACCAGGGCCTCGGGGATGTGCAGGACCTCCATCGCCATCGGCTGGCCGTCTGCCAGCCGAAGACGCTTGACCCGGACCAGGCGCTCCGCGGGCGAGACCTGGAGGCGGTGGGCCAGTCGGGCGCCGGCCAATGTGGTGGCGAGCTCGAGTGTGCGGCTGCCCGGAACCATCCCACGCCGGCGCATGTCCTCGCTGAAGGAGGTCAGCGTCAGCGGTTGGGCGATCTTGGGCTCGGTCACATATGTGCCGCTGCCGTGACGGCGGTCAAGGTAGCCGTCGCGGACCAGCTCGTCGAGGGCCGCCCGGATCGTCAGCCGGGACACTTTGAGGTCCAGGCTGAGCTGTCGCTCGGACGGGATGGCCTCTCCCACTTCGAGCGACTCCATCAGGTCGAGCACCTGGCTGCGGGTGTCGTCTTGCTTCGTCATGCGGCCTTTGTGACGAAGTGGTAAAGCCCTCTAGCCCCTTTCATCGCCGGAAGTAAAGCACAAACCTGGCAGGTGGTCAATACCACTTTCATGCCAGCGTCCAATGTTGGACCTTACTCCTGGCGATTCGTACTCAAAAGTGCCAAGAGTGGGCTATACCAGTTGAGCGCGAGAGCGCCACCAGGCTGAACAAGTCTTAATAACTGCTTCACCTTTCTCAACACGCGACTTCATAGATTCGGATGCACGCAGCCTGAAGAAAGGCTGGATTGGAAAGGTGGGATTGGGATGAAGCGAATATTTCTTGGCCTTGCGCTGTCAATCGGCATGCTCGTCATGGGGGTCACGAACGCGAGCGCCTCGAGCTACTGCTCGCTCGACCCCACCGTAGGTGTTGGGCTCCCGGTCCATACCAGCCTGACCATCTCGACGTCGCTGCTCGGAACATCGAGCTACACATACGTCCACAACAACAGCACCTCAACGACCTTCGGCAGCGTCCTCGGCCTCCCCTAGTCCGTTTCGAGACCAGGCGATGACACCCCTGCTTCGGGCCTACCTGCTGGCCATGGCGGCGCCGGCCGCGCTGATGATCGCGGTCGTACTTCGCACGCCGTCCACGCCTGGCGACCCGGTGCTCATGTTCGTCCTGGTCGTGCTCGGGGCCGTGGCGACCAACTTCCCGGTGATGATCTCGCGCCACTACAAAGCAGACGCGACGCCTGCCATCCATCTCGCCGCGGTTCTGCTCTTCACCCCTGCGCTCGCCGTGGCTGTGATCGGTTCGAGCGCACTGCTCGGACAGGGCGTCTTGTGCATCCGTCGCAGCCCGGACACCGGTTTTCATCGCCGGGCGCCGATAGACGTCGTTTTCAACACTTCTCAACTCATCGTCGCCGGCGGCTTGTCGGCGCTCGTTTATTCAGCGGCCGGCACGCAGCTTCCCGCCGCGTTTCTTGCGGCAGGCGTCATGTACGCAGTCAACACCGGCCTCGTCGTGGTCGCGGCCGCCGTCCACGACCGGCGCAACCCACTGGAGCTCTGGGCGGAAATCGCAGCCTCGGACCTGAAGCAAACCACCGCCCTATATGTTGCCGGCTACCTGCTGGCGGTGAGCTCGGTCGGCCGCCCATGGCTGGCCCTCGTGATGATGATTCCAGTCAGCGCCATCCAGGTCGCGCTGACGCGATCGGTTCAGCTCATGGAGCAGACGATCGACGCCGTCGAGGCCATGGCGGACGTCGTCGACCGCCGCGACCCGTACACCTACCAGCATTCGCAGAGCGTCGCTGACCACGCGGTTCGCACGGCGCGGCGGCTGGGCCTTCCCGACCGAGAGGTCGAGGTCATCCGGCTGGCGGCTCGGGTGCACGACCTCGGCAAGATCGCGATCCCGGACGAGATCCTTCACAAGCAAGGCCGACTGACGCCCGCCGAGTTTGAGCTGATGAAGAAGCACCCGGAGACAGGCGTCGAGATCCTGGCCAAGTTCCCCGCCTACCGACACGGGCGCGAGCTAGTCCTCGCCCACCACGAAAGAATCGACGGGCTTGGCTATCCGCGCGGGCTCGCCGGCGCTGCGATCGCGCTTGGCGCTCGCATCATCGCCGTCGCCGACTCGTGGGATGCCATGACCTCCGACCGTCCCTATCGCAAAGCGCTGGAGGCGGAAGTCGCTCTGGCCGAGCTGCTCCGCGGACGAGGCACGCAGTGGGACGTGAGCGTCGTCGACGCCTTCGCCGAATCGCTCCCGGGAGCGATCCCCGCTGTCGAGCGAACGCGTTGGACGGAGGTACGCCCCCTGCTTCGGTCTCTAGGCGCCGCGGTGGGAGTGATCGGCTAGCGCGGCGCACCCACCTTCGCCGGGACGATCCGGTTCCGTAGGACCCCGATGCCGGCCACCTCGGTCTCCATCACGTCGCCGGCCTTCAAGTATTCGGGCGGGGTGCGCGCAAAGCCCACACCGTCCGGCGTGCCCGTGGCGATCAAGGCCCCGGCAAGCAACGTCATACCTTTCGATGACCATTCGATGATCGCGTCCACCGGGTGGATCATGTCCTCGGTGTTGCCGTCCTGCTTGACGACGCTGTTGAGCGTGAGCCGGAGAGCAAGCTTTCCCGGGTCGGGCACCTCATCTTTCGTGACCACCCATGGCCCGGTCGGGCACGAGCGATCGAGGCTCTTGCCCTTGAAGAACTG
>Ga0193751_1002492_pt1 | contig 11129 bp, 7 predicted proteins | sample L1c2metaG_FD_143050 | JGI IMG/M metagenome (GOLD analysis project Ga0193751, IMG submission 143050) | Soil microbial communities from a riparian zone of the East river system, Colorado, United States - L1c2 | ecosystem: Environmental > Terrestrial > Soil > Riparian zone | place: USA: East River...
CACTGGTGATTGGAAAACTTTGGTGGACGCGGGCGCCATTCCGCTGCCGTCCGGTTGCGGAGCATGCATCGGCCTCGGTCGCGGTCTGGTGCAGAAAGGCGAAATCGCGATCAGCTCCACCAATCGTAATTTCAAAGGCCGCATGGGCGACCGCGAAGCGCTGGTGTATTTAGGTTCGCCCGCGGTGGTGGCGGCCAGTGCGTTGGCTGGATTTATTTGCGCGCCAAGAGATTTCGCCGAGCGCGCCGCGGGCACAGCAATTCGGCGTAGCGAAAAGAAAACCCAGTCAGCGGGCTCGGGCGAGATAATTGCCGGCTTTCCACCAAGTGTGCGCGGTCGCGTTCTCTTCGTTGATAAGGACAACTTGAACACGGACGGTATTTACGGCAGCAAACACACTTACCGCGACGATATGACGCCGGAAGAAATGGCGGCGGTAACATTTGAAAATTACGATCCGAACTTCAACGCGCTCTATCAGAAAGGCGACGTCGTGGTCGGCGGACTGAACTTTGGCAGCGGCTCCAGTCGCGAGCAGGCAGCCACGGCACTGAAGTTCAAAGGTATTCCGTGCGTCATTGCCGCCAGCTTTTCCGAAACGTATAAGCGCAACGCGTTCAACAACGGCTTCGTAGTGTTTGAGTGCCCGGAGCTAGTGACGCACTTGCGCGAGACGCTGAAAAACGGCGCGCCTACGAGCGTGGCGTCCGAGATCACGATTGATTACGGCAAATCCGCGCTGACGATCGATGGAAAATCGTTCGCCTTTCCGCCGCTGAGTCCCGCTGCTCAAGAATTAATTGTCGCGGGCGGCGCCGAAAATCTGGTGGCCTCCCGTCTTCGTGCGAAGACACAAGGAACCGAAATAGTCCGCTAAACACGCGAAACGACACCAAATAAAAAGGCGTAATCTCTGACTCTTCGCGTTCTTTGGCGTATTTGGCGGATCCCATCTCTTCTACCGCGACCGAACTTGCGGGCAATTACACTCGCCGATAAAGTCGCGACCATGTCGAAATACAAAATCGCGTGGATGCCTGGTGACGGAGTTGGGCACGATGTCATGGAAGCGGCGCGCATCGTCTTGGATCGGCTGAAGCTCGATGCCGAGTATATGCCTTGCGACATCGGTTGGGAATTTTGGTGCAAGGAAGGCAATGCCCTCCCGGATCGCACGGTCGAAGCTCTTAAGAAAACCACCTGCGGTCTCTTCGGCGCGATCACCAGCAAACCGCAAAGCGAAGCCAAGAATGAATTGGCTCCGGAACTAAAAGACAAAGGGCTGGTCTACTTCTCGCCGATCGTAGGGCTGCGCCAGATGTTCAACCTCCATACCAACATGCGGCCGTGCAAAAGCTATCCCGGCAACCCGCTGAATTTCCGCGGCAACAAAATCACCAACCCGAGCGGCGAAGATGTTCCGATCGATCAGGTCGTGTTTCGGGAAAATACCGAAGGCATGTACGGCGGCGTCGAATTCTTCCCGTTGCCGGAATCGGTTTACACCGCGCTCTGCGCCAATCCAAAGATGAAGAAATGGAAAGACAAAGCCGGACTGGAGAACATTGCGCTCTCGACTCGCATCATGAGCAAGCAAGGTTGCACCAACATTTGCAAACAAGCTTTTGAGTTCGCCAAGAAGACCGGACGCAAACGCGTAACCCTGATCGAGAAACCAAACGTCTTACGCGAAACCGGCGGCCTAATGATGCGTTGCTTCAAAGACGTGGCCAAAAGTTACCCGGACATTCGCGCCGACGACGCGAACATCGACGCTATCTGCATGTGGATGTTCAAGAATCCGCAGGAGTACTCCGTCCTCGTCGCCGAAAACATGTTCGGCGACATCGTAAGCGATTTGTGCGCCGGCCTGGTCGGCGGGCTCGGCTTCGCGCCAAGCGCCAACCTCGGAGACAAATATGCGGTGTTCGAGCCGACCCACGGCTCGGCGCCGAAATACGCCGGTCAATATAAAGTGAATCCGATCGCGATGCTTTTAACCGCCAAGTTGATGCTCGACTGGCTCAAGGAAACCGAAATGGCAACGCGCCTTGAAACCGCCATTGCCCGCGTCATCAAGGAAGGCAAAGTGCGCACCTACGACATGGGCGGAAAGGCCTCAACGGTCGATGTAGCTAGAGCGATTGCGGACTACGCGAGTTAGTGATTGGCCGGTAAGCGTCTGCGACATGTCCGCCGTTGGTCGGACTCGCCCCACCACGGCGGGCAAGCTGTGGCGAGGGCGGCAAAGATTCCACACTCGACGTCGCCAAAGCCATCGCCGATTACGCCAGTTCATAAACTGGAAAGATCGACATCTTCCTTGCCTCGATACGACCCGGGGCGTCTTGTCGCCAGAACGAGGCTTAACCAGTTCGGGAGCCGAAGGCGCATTATGGATAAGATTGGCGTATTAATCCCATCGAAGTGACCCCGAGCCTCTCTATTCTTCAAATCTCTGATCTGCACCGTGATCCGGCGAATCCGATTCGCAACGGCGTCCTTTTAGATTCATTGGAAAATGATCGGCATCGATATGTGCAAGAATCGAAGTGCAAAATCCGGTCACCAGATATCGTCATTGTCACCGGCGATATTATTCAGGGAGTAAAACCGGGGACCGATCCCGACCCAAGGCTCAACGAACAATACGACGAAGCACTCGATTTCCTTGGAAAACTGACAGATGTGCTTGTCAGTGGTGACAGGGAACGCGTCGTAATCGTACCGGGTAACCACGATGCGAGCGCATGCCACGCGATGAAGAGCATGAAGCGCGTCGAGATCGCTTCGGGTAGGAAGCATGAATTGGTTACCCAACTCTTTTCGCTCGACTCCCCGTTGCGATGGTCGTGGCTCGACTTTGAGCTTTACGAGATCAGCGATACGACTGGATACGAGAAACGATTCGCGGCATTTGCCGACTTTTATTCGAAATTCTATAGGGGCACGCGGTCATACAATCTCTACCCGGCAAAGCAATTCGACATCTTCGACTTTCCTGACTTCAACGTGACCATTGCGGGTTTTTCAAGTTGCTTCAACGACGACATCCTCAATAGACAGGGAGCAATTCATCCTAATTGCATCGCTGATGCCGGCACGAGATTGCGTGAGGCTGAGCTTCAGGATCGAATACGGATTGCTGTGTGGCATCATAATACCGAGGGTCTGCCAGCTCGATCGGATTACATGGATCCTGAGACTCTTCAGAACCTAATCGACCGTGGATTTAGCCTCGGATTTCACGGGCACCAACACCGCCCACAATTCCTCAATACGCGGTTTCGCTATGGTGGTGATCGCCGGATCACAGTGGTAAGTGCGGGAACACTTTGTGGCAGCGCGTCCTTCCGCTTCGGCCGCGCATATAATCTCGTCGAGTTGGACATTGCAGCCCGCTCTGGGCGACTTCACTTGCGCGAAATGCTGAATCCAGACTTACAGCTTCCAATCTGGGGCCCACGCGCCCTGCCTCCGGCTAGCGATTTTCTGGAGTTTCAGTATGATCCGCCCCCGGTTCCGCTTGCAGAGCGTGATGAGGCCACGTTTAAGTTGATCTCGGCGCAGAAGTTGTATGAGCAGGGTGATTACACGAAGGCAGCCGACTTGCTAAGGGGACTCGCAGCGAGTGATCAGTTGGCGCGCCGGTTATTGCTCGACTGCCTTCGGCAGCTTGGTGACCGGTCGAGTATTATTGCCAATTTCAATCCGCCTGTTAGTTCGACCGAAGTTATCTTCGTTATGGATGCGCTTTGGGAAGAAGGTGACCGCGGCGGTTTGCAGTCCCTTTTGAAATTACCATTTGTCGCAGCGTCCACAGATCCCTCCGTAATCGAGCAACGGCAAAAATTCTTGGCGAGACTAAACAAATGAGCAGCGGCACAAAGGAACGAATAGCATTCGATGTCGAGACTACCCGAATTCTGCAGATACTATCTTCAGAAATCTATGACTCGCCCAAGGCCTTCTTGCGCGAGAACGTACAGAACGCGTATGACGCAATACTTATGCGTTGCACAGCGCAAAGCCTTTCGATCGCTGAACGCAAGATTGAAATAACGGTTCACGATGGACAGTTAAGCGTGAAGGACGACGGCATCGGGATGACTGAAGATGTGCTTAAGAACAACTTTTGGAAAGCAGGCTCTAGCGGCAAGAAGTCGGAACTTGCGCAGCGATCCGGAGTAATCGGCACATTTGGCATTGGCGCAATGGCAAACTTCGGCGTTTGCACAGCCTTGCGTGTCGAAACTCGGCATATCGACTCCGGTGTCACGCTGATTAGCTCTGCAAAACGCGAAGATCTGCGCATCGCGCAGGACTGTATCGACTTGGAGCGAATTGAAGACGAGCGAGCAGTGGGAACGGCGATCATCGCCGACCTCGACCCCTCATTTAATATCAGTGACGTTGCGGTGCGAGATTATCTGACCCCTTACGCTCGGTTTCTGCCAGTTCCGGTTTTCGTAAATGGAACGCTGATAAGTCAGCAATCCTTCGAAACCACATTGTCGGAGAAGGCCTCTGGCTTTGAGCGACGGCCCTCACGTGGTGTTTCGCGCGGAGAGTTTTCTGGAACCTTGGAGACTTTGCTGGATTCTAAAGGAAGTGTACTCGCGAAGCTTACTGACATTTCCTTAAGCGGTAATGCACTCGCTGGAAGTGTTTTCTTGATCCAGGATGGTGGGCAAACGCTTGGCTTTCGAAACCTTTTTGGGCTAGCGCCGATACCCACGTCAGGTCATTACAATTTCGGCGGATTCGTCAATCTAAACATTCTACATCCGACTGCAGGACGGGAAGCGCTGAGCAGAGAGAGCATTCAGCATGTTAGTAGCCTCGTATCATTACTGGAGGCAGAGGTGTCGATTGACATCGCTGAAACGTCTGCTGCCGATAAAAATCAGAATTTTCAGCAATACATACTTTCCGCAGATCTAATCCCGCTTGCGAAGAATCTCACGATTTCGGTGCTGCCGTCACTTGCCAACATCGCGTTAGGAGAGCTGTCCGCCTTCGAGTCATCGAAACAGAAGCTCTTCTACACTGGCAGAGATCAAACAATCCTGCAGCGATTCGCAACCGAGGAGACCAATTTATTGCATGTCAGCCAGTCCAACCCTAGACGCTCTCTTCAGCAAAGATTCTTGCAGAACATAAATATTGAACAAGTTCCCGAGAGCGTGATCGTCGATCGCGTTTTGGCCACTGAACTTAGCTTCGAGGAAGCGATGTTCCTTGTCCGCGTTCGTGGTGTGCTTCTCGATGATTACTTGATGCCAGATGTTGACGCAGCCTTTGCCACAATCAGTCATGGCGTGGCATTTCATGTTCAACGCCCACACTCGGTGCTTGAAATATCAATCGCGCGCAACATGCCTGCTGTTCGAATGGTTGTTGAATGCTACAAAACTGCCCACGATGTATTCGACGGGTTTGTAAAGGATTTTATTAGAGAACATCTTTATCCCCAAATCAGAGATCACGTTCCCTCTTCCACAAGGCAGGGGAGAGACGCGCTGTATAAGCGGCTTAAGGAAAACAAGGAGCTTTTTCGATATGAAGAAAGCGAGTTCGGCGAAGTCGAGTCGCTTCTTGCTAAGTATTTAACTGGGGAGGTCGATTTCGAGCAAGTAATTCGATCATCTGCGGGCCGTGTGTCTGTGCAACACCAAAAACTCAGCCGGGATCAGGTCGGAAGCGTCGAGCAGGAAATACCAGACATTATTGATTCCGCGGGAGCTTCGCCGCCACAAAGTGAGTTTGAGCCAGCGCCACCGATTCTGCGGCCGGATATTTCAACCAAAATGAAAGTCCTAACCGTTGCGACTCCGCATGACAAACTAAACCGCTTCCAAATGTTTCTTGGTATATCCGATCGTGCAATTCGAACTGAAGGTGACTTTCTGCGTTGGCCACATACCACAAAACTCATCTGGGGAACCCATCGGGTCGTGTACATCTTTACGGATGCCACCGGCGGGTTGAGTCTTTATTACGATATCGAGTTGAAGGAACCGCTGGAATCGAAAACAACTGGTGGCGCAATGTTCCCCACGACAACGATCATAACAAAAGATCGTATCTATGTGCCGGTGCCCACAGAGCTTGAGACTGCCTTCCGGATTACTGCCGGCGCAAAAGAATTTTACGTTCGGTTCGATACAATTCCATGAACACAAATCCGAGAGAACGAAGCAGCCTGACAGAGGCAGTTGCTCGCGTCTTCGGTTGGCTTAGGAACGCATCAAAGCGAATCGACAAAGAATACGTGATGCTCCCGGTTGCGGGCTCGGATCCACAATATAGGGAACGTGTATATTGTTACGAACTGTACCATCACTTACGAACTCGGTGGGATCGCCGATTTCCCTTTTCTCTTTGTGGCGAAATCGACAAGAGAAATCATGCGCACATTCGCGGTAAGTATTTGACCAACATCAAGCCCGACTTCCTGGTGCATCGGCTCGGTTGGATGGATTCAACCTCAAATTTGTTGGCGCTCGAAGTTAAGGCCGCTAATGCGAAAGACACGTACTTGCGCACCGACTTGCGAAAACTGACAGCGCTCAGACGAAAGTTGACCAACGCCGAGCATGAACCTGCCAACTATCATCATGCCATTTTGTGGATTTACGGTCTTCCTTTGGAGTATTGGCCAGACGTACGATCGAAAATATTTTCGAAAAGCACACGAGACATTAAGACAAGCTTGATCCGTTGCTTTCTGCATGAAAAAGCTGGCAAAGAGGCAACTGAAGTCTTTTGGGAATAGCTAGGCCACAGATGTCGATCTAAGCGGAAGTTCGCCATCGCACTATCCGTCGACTCAGCGCAAAAATCCGTCACTTCACGTTTGCTATCTTTACGATACCGCCCTTTGCCTGCGAGTCCTTTGGATCCTTCACCACAGTCACGTACAATTCTTTCTCGCTTTCGCTGAATGCGACGTTGGTCGTGCCATCACCGGCGGCGATCTCAAATACGTGTAGAAGCTTGCCGTCAGGCGATATCTTCAAAATCTTGCCGCCGAACCATTGGGCGACATAAATGTTCCCCTGACTGTCGATCTTCATGCTGTCAGGTCCGAGCCACCAGGACTCGTTCTTATTTTTTATGAGCAGGTTGAGCAGAGCAAAATTCGATCGGTTGCTCAACGAGCCGTCGTCATTGATCTTGAACTTCAATATGCAGTTTCCGACGGTTTCGCTGACGTAGAGAGTCTTTTGATCCGGCGAGACGCCTATTCCGTTGGCGTAATTGAGGTCGTCCGCTACCTCAACCCATTGCTCGCTGTCAGGCGCAAGATAGAGAATTTTTCCCGCCACGGAGGTTGGTAGGTCTTTGTACGGGCCGAAGACCGTGGCATAAGCGCCGCCGTTGGCGGTCACCACAATATCATTTATGCCGCCGTCGAATGGTTTGCCGTTTTTGTCGGCATCCCAACGGCGCAGCTGCTTGCCGGTCATGTCGAGTTCAAGGATGGCGCCATGCTCCTCGGTACACGCGAGCAGGAACGTCTTTCGTTTGGTGAGCGCCAACCCGTTATGACCGCAGCCCGGCGTGTGATTTAAAACGGTGCTCGTTTTGCCATCCCACTTCGACAGCGTGTGGGAGACCCAGCCAACGTAGTAAAGGTTACCGTCAACGAACAACGGACCTTCGGGTCCGAGAATATTGCTGACGATGGAGATTTCGTCGGCGCACGCTGCAGTAGCAGCCAACATTGCGCCAACGGCGAAGCAGATAATTTTATTTGCCCTCATTTTGATTCCTTTCCGGTTAGCTAGGCTTGAAAATTTGAACAGGCCAATCAAGTTCATAAACGGGAAAGATCGACATCGTTATGGCATCAAAATCAACTGAATCGAAGCGGCTCCTTTCATACATCATCGCGGAGTGGGCGTGCTAGATGAACTTTGCCTGGAAATGTTCGCGACCACAGGTAACTGAATGACACGCAACGCTGTCCTGATTTCCACTGATCGAATCGAGCGACTCATTCTTCTTGTCCGAAGAGAAAAAGTGATGCTGGATGCTGATCTGGCACGCCTCTACGGCGTCTCCACCAAGCGCTTCAATGAACAGGTGAAGCGCAACCGGAGGCGATTTCCCAAACGCTTCATGTTCCGATTAACCGCCGAGGAAAAAGCCGAAGTGGTCGCAAATTGCGACCACCTCAAGAACCTGAAATTTTCACCGGTGCTCCCATATGCCTTCACTGAACACGGAGCGATCATGGCGGCCACGGTTCTAAATAGCCCGCGGGCCATCCAAGTCAGTATTTACGTCGTTGAAGCTTTCGTCCGTCTCCGCGGATTGCTGTCATCCAATCGAGAATTGGTCCGCAAGCTGGCCGAACTAGAAAAGGAGCTCAAGGAGCGGCTGGATGTCCACGAGGCGGCCATCGTAGACATTCTGCCTCGGATGATGGACATCATTGACCCTCCGCCGTTGCCGGAGCCGTCACATAAGCAGATTGGATTTCAGGTGAAAGAGAGGCACGGGTTGTACCGAATAAACAAAAGAAGGGGAAAGCGATGACCGCACGATTCGCAATTCGCGCCGAATCATAAATCAAGAGAACGGGAATCATCATGCCAGACAATCCAACCGAATCGAAGCGTCTTCTGTCACACATCATCGCCGAATGGGCGTGCGCGCTGAAGTACGAGCATCTTTCGCCGGAAGCGATCCAGGCAGCGAAATTATTCTGGTTCGATTCGATTGGCTGCGCGCTCGGCGGTAGTCAGCAGGATGACGCGAAGATTTTGCTGAAGCATTATCGCGCGATGTCCGGCGGCAACGGAGAAGCCACCGCGTTTGTCTCCGGGTTCAAGACCAACCCAGTCGATGCAACGTTTTTGAATGGCCACATGATCCGCGCCATGGATTACAACGACATTTATTGGAAAGCAGATCCGTGTCATCCGAGCGATCTCATCGCCGCGCCGCTCGCACTCTGCGAAAGCGAGGGCCTCGGCGGCAAAGATTTGATTCTCGCCACGATCATTGCCTACGAGATTGAAATGCGTCTCTGCGAAATCGGTCGACCCGGTGTGCGCGAATACGGCTGGCATCATGCAACGTTGAGCGCGTTCGCCGCGCCAGTCGCGGCCGGACGCGTGCTGAACCTCACGCCCGAACAAATGGTGTCCGCCATCGGCATCAGCGCGGCGCGAACATTTTGTCCGAGCGCGGTCACGGCCGGAAAGCTGACCAACATGAAGAATACGGTCGATCCGTGGGCCGGACGCATGGGCGCGGAAAGCGCGCTTCTCGCACGCGACGGGTTTTCTGGGCCCGAACACATCATCGACGGCAAAGAAGGGCTCTTCGCCGTGTTCCATCATGTCCAATACAAGGGACAGCCGGCGACGTTCGACGGCGAAGCGTTGGTTGCGGACCTTCCCAATTCAACAAAATCTCATTACCGCATTCTTGATTGCGGAATGAAGAGTTTCCCAATCGAAGCGCTCAGTCACGCGCCGCTTACCGCAATGATGAAGACGGTCAAGGAACACAAGATCAGGGCCGACGACGTTAAGGAAATCAAAGTGGAAGTGATCGCGCGCGCCGCCGACATTCTGGGCGATCCGCATAAATACCGGCCGGACTCCAAGGAAACCGCCGATCATTCGCTGCCTTATTCCCTGGCCGTCGGATTGGTCGACGGCATGGTGACGCCGCTCCAATTCAAAGAAGAGCGCGTGCTCGATAAAAAACTGATTCCAATCATGGACAAAGTGAAAGTGGTCGCGAACGAAGAGTTCGAAGCGCTCTTTCCGAAGTTCCAACCAAGCCGTGTGACCATCACGACCAACGACGGCAAGTCACATTCGACGCGGGTAGATGTTCCAAAAGGCGATCCGCGCGATCCGATGACCGAGGAAGAGATCGCGGTAAAATTCACCGCGCTCGGTGGCGATGTTATCGGTAAGGATCAATGCAAAAAGTTGCAGAAATTCATCATGAGCATTGAAACCGCCCAGAACTTGGGTGGATTGTTCGAATTAACGACGGCGCGCTAATCCGTGTAGCCACCGGCCTGTGGCCGGTCAGAAGAAACGGACAGAACGGCCCGTAGGGCCGTGGCTACAACTCCCAAATATTTTGGGACACGACGACGCGTGTCCCTCCAATTGTTAAGTTGTCGCGCTTCCCTCGCCCGCGCCAAACTGAATTCCCTGCGCGAGCGGGAGCTCGCTTGAAAAGTTAATCGTGTTGGTCTGGCGGCGCATGTAACTCTTCCACGAATCGCTTCCGCTTTCACGTCCGCCGCCAGTATTTTTTTCGCCACCGAACGCGCCTCCAATCTCGGCGCCGCTCGTACCGGTGTTCACGTTCGCGATCCCGCAATCGCTTCCGACCGCGCTCACGAATTTTTCCGCCTCGCGCACGTCGTTTGTGAAAATGGAACTGGTCAGCCCCTGCGGAACGCCGTTTTGAATCGCGATCGCTTCATCGAAATCGCGGTAGGTCAGCAAATACAGCAATGGGCCAAACGTTTCCTCCTGCACGATTTTAAAATTCGCCTTTGCGCCGGCGAGACACGGTTTCATGTAACAGCCGCCGGGCAAATCCATCCGCTCGCCGCCGTAGAGGACCTCGCCGCCTTCAGCTTTCAGTTTCTGAATCGAATTTTGCACCATGTCGACCGCGCCCTTGTCGATCAACGGTCCCATCAAGGTTTTTTTATCGAGCGGATTTCCGATGGGCAGCGATTTGTATGCGGCCAGCAGTTTGTCGCGCACCTTGTCCGCCACCGACTCATGCATGATGACGCGCCGCGTCGAAGTGCAACGCTGACCGGCGGTCCCGACTGCGCCAAAGAAAATTGATTGCGTCGCCATTTCCAAGTCGGCAGTTGGGCAAACGATTAGCGCGTTGTTGCCGCCAAGTTCCATGATCGTCTTGCCGAGCCGACCATGGACTGTTTTGGCAACGTTCAAACCCATGGCGACCGAGCCCGTAGCCGAGATCAGTGGAATCCGCGCGTCGTCGGCCAGTTTTTGGCCAACCGTTTTTCGATCGCCAATCAGCAAACTAAAGATTGCGGGATCGGCGCCGGTTTCGCGGCAAACGCGTTCGGCAATTTTTGTGACAGCAATCGCAGTGAGCGGCGT
>Ga0193751_1002493_pt1 | contig 11124 bp, 13 predicted proteins | sample L1c2metaG_FD_143050 | JGI IMG/M metagenome (GOLD analysis project Ga0193751, IMG submission 143050) | Soil microbial communities from a riparian zone of the East river system, Colorado, United States - L1c2 | ecosystem: Environmental > Terrestrial > Soil > Riparian zone | place: USA: East River...
AGACCGGCGGTGTCGTGCAGGTGCCGCTGTTCGTGAACGTCGGCGACCGGCTCAAGGTCGATCCGCACGAACGCCGCTACATCAGCCGGGCGTAGACTTTCGAACCGTGATCTGGCGCACCGCGCTCTTGCTCGCCTACATCGGGCTGGGGATCGTCTTCGGTGTCTTTCTCGGGGGCGGTGCGGTCGTTCTCGTCTTCTTCGCCGTCTGGGGCGGGGTGTGGCTCGGCTTCTCGCTCTTCTGGGGCTGGGCGGTCGGCGCGCGCGAAACGCTGCTGAAGCGCTAGGACCGATCTGAACCCGCGATAAGGTCCCACCCGTGCCGACCCTCGCCGACACGACCATTCGCCTGCTCGGACAGGAGCCGCTCGCCGGTCGGATGCCCGTCGCCGACCAGCTCCGGCTGGCCGAGATCCTCGACCAGGCCGGCTTCGCGTACCTCGAGGTCTCGGGCGGCGGCTGCTTCGACGCGGCCGTCAAACGCGGGATCGAAAGCCCCTGGGAGCGCATCCGCGCGCTGAAGGCGCGGACGAAGACGCCGCTCGGGCTCGCGCTGCGCGGACGCTTCCTCGTCGGCTCGCGCCCGGTCGACGCCGACTTCGCTCGCCGCTTCGTCGCCTCAGCCGCCGAGAACGGCATCGACGTCTTCCGGCTGCACGACCCGCTCAACGACGTCTCTAACCTGCGCGAAGCGGCCGAGGCGATCGCCGCCGCCGACCGCGACTTCGAGGCCGGCCTCGTCTACAGCCCCGGCCCGACCGGCGAGATCGACATCCTCATCGAGCGCGCGAAGGCACTGCCGGAGCTCGGGGCGGTGCGCGTGCTCCTGCACGACCCGACCGGCTCGCTCCAGCCTCACAAGGCGGAGGACCTCGTCCACGCACTCGCGGATGCGAGCGGCCTGCCCGTTGGCATCTACGTCCAGGGCGCAGGCGGCAGCGCGCTCGCCGCAACGCTCAAGGCGGCGGAGGCCGGCGCACAGTTGATCGCGTGCGCGATCTATCCGCTCGCGCTGTCGCTGCACCGCGTTTCCGGGGAGGCGCTCTCGGAGGCACTCGCCGGCATGGGGCTCGACCCCAGCATCGACGTCGCCCGGCTGTGGGAGGCGTCGGACCTCGTCGACGAGCACATCGGCGACGAGCCGGTGGCGCCGCTCGCGCCACGTGTCGCAGTCCGCGCCGCGCAGCACGACGTCCCCGCGGGGCTCGTCGCGGGCCTCGACGCGACGTTGCGCGCGCAGGGTGCTGGCGACCGCCTCGAAGAGGTGCTCGAGGAGCTCGACCGCATCCGCGCCGAGGTCGGCTGGCCTCCGCTGGCGGCGCCGATCGGCGGTGTGCTCGCCTCGCAGGCGCTGCTGAACGTCCTAGCTGCGAGCCGCTACCTCACCATCGTCGACGAGCTTCGCGCGCTCGTCTCCGGCCGCTTCGGCGTCCCGCCCGGCCCGATCGACCCGGCGCTCGTGCGCGCGGTCGAACTCACGAACGACCCCGACAGCGAAGAGGACGTCGCCCCTGGGCTGAGCGAGGTGCGCGAGAACGCGGAGGGCATGGCCGCGAGCGAGGAGGAGCTCCTGTTGCTCGGCCTGTTCGGCGAGGACGCCGAGCGGCTCCTACTCGGGATCCGCGGACGTGCAAGCGGGGAGGGCGACGAGCTCGACTCGGTCGACAAGGTGCGCGCGGAGCGCATCCGCGAGGTCGTTCGCATCGTCCAGGAGACGGGAATCGGTGAGATCACGATCGAAGAAGAGGGCATGCGCGTGACGGTGCGCTCGACTCCCGATCCTGCACCGACTTCGGACGCTCCGCTCGCGCTACCGGACGTTCCTTCAACGCCAACGGCTCGCCCGTCGAACGGCTACCACCGCGTCGAGTCGCCGATGGTCGGCACCTTCTATCGCGCCGCGCAGCCGGGCTCACCGCCGTTCGTCGAGATCGGTGACGTGGTCGCGCCCGGGCAGACGCTCTGCATCCTCGAGGCGATGAAGCTCATGAACGAGGTGAAGGCCGACCTCGAGGGCGTCGTGCGCTCGATCGGCGTCGAGAACGCGCAGCCGGTCGAGTTCGGGCAGGTGCTCTTCGAGCTCGAGCCGCTCGCCGGCCGGCCCGTGGACGCCGTCTAGTCGGACCGTAGACTCTCCGCGTGTTCACCCGCGTCCTCGTAGCCAACCGTGGCGAGATTGCCGTGCGCGTCATTCGCGCGCTGCACGAGCTCGGCGTCGAAGCGGTGGCGGTGTACTCGACCGCCGACGAGGACGCGATGCACGTGCGCCTCGCCGACCGCTCCGTCCGCATCGGGCCGCCGTCCGCAGCGGAGAGCTACCTCAACATTCAGTCGGTGATCGCCGCGGCGATGACGACCGGCTGCGAGGCCGTCCATCCCGGCTACGGCTTCCTGGCGGAGAACGACGAGTTCGTCCGGATGTGCGAGGACAACGACCTCGTCTTTATCGGCCCGCCTGCGGACGTCATGGCACGCATGGGCGACAAGGCCCTCGCGAAGCAGGAGATGCGCGCAGCGGGTGTGCCGCTCGTCCCTGGCACCGAGGGTGCGACGAACCCGGCGGAGGCACAGGCGGCGGCCGAGGAGCTCGGCTTCCCCGTCCTGCTGAAGGCCGCGGCCGGCGGCGGTGGCAAGGGCATGCGCCTCGTCACCGAGCCAGCCGCACTCCACGACGCGTTCCAGCGGGCGGCCGCCGAGGCGCACGCTGCGTTCGGTGATGGGACGCTGTACGTCGAGAAGGCGATCACGCCGGCGCGTCACGTTGAGATCCAGGTCCTCTGCGACGACCACGGAAACGTGCTCACGTGCGGCGAGCGCGAGTGCTCGATCCAGCGGCGTCATCAGAAGTTGATCGAGGAGTCGCCGTCGCCCGCGCTCGACCCGGAGCTGCGCGAGGAGATGGAGGCCGCCGCCGAGCGCGCCTGCCGCCACATCGGCTATCGGAATGCGGGGACGTTCGAGTTTCTCGTCGGGCCCGATGGGACGTTCGCGTTCATCGAGTTGAACGCGCGGCTCCAGGTCGAGCACCCGGTGACGGAGCTCGTCACAGGCCTGGACATCGTCCGGCAACAGGTGCGGATCGCCGCGGGCATGGCGCTCGAGCACGGCGGACGCGCCTCCCGAGGCAGGCACGCAATCGAGATGCGCATCAACGCCGAGGATCCGCGACACGACTTTCGCCCGTCGCCCGGCACGCTCACGCGCTTCCGGCCGCCGCTCGGCCCCGGTATCCGCGTCGACACGTTCGTCGAAGAGGGCTCGACCATCCCGCCGTACTACGACTCGATGATCGCGAAGGTCATCGTCCTCGACAACAACCGCGAGCTCGCGATCGCGCGAGCGCGACGGGCGCTCGAGGAGCTCGAGATCGAGGGTGTGCCGACCACACGTGACGTCTTGTACGAGATTCTCGGGAGCGAGGAGTTCCAGAGCGGCGACTACTCGACGTCGTTCCTCGACGAGGTACAGCTCGCGACGGTGAGCGCGTGAAGACGCTCGCTCCCGCCGTGAAGGTGACCGACGGCGCGCTGACGCAGATCGTCGTCCGTGCCGTCGAAGGCGTCGAGGGAGCGCGCGTGCGGCGGCCGCGGCGGAAGATCGCGATCCTCGTCGAGGACGGGCACGTGCGCGTGGACCTCGAGCTGGCGGTGGAGTACGGCAAGGTGCTGCCGGAGGTGGCGCGTGACGTGCAGCGGGAAGTGGCGGACGCGCTGGGCCGGATGTGCGACTTCACCGTGGACGCAGTCGACGTCGTCGTGGAGGAGCTCGAGTGACCTCCCGTCGCGAGGCTCGCCGCGCCGCCGTCTTCCTGCTCTATCAGTGGGATGTCACCGGCACTCCGCTCGGCTCCCTGTTCGAGGGGGAGGTGGACGAGTACACGCGTCAGGTGACCGAGGCAGTGGCTGCGCACGCGCCGGAGCTCGACGCGCGCATCACGGCGGCGTCGGACGAGTGGACGGCCGACCGGCTCGGCGCGGTCGAGCGGAACGTGTTGCGCGTCGCGCTCGAGGAGCTGGACGCGGGCGACGTCCCCGACGAGGTCGTGCTCGACGAGGCGATCACGCTCGCGAAGCGGTACGCATCCGACGATGCTGGGAGACTCGTGAACGGCATTCTTGGCAGGATCGTGAGAGAGAAGGCGGCATGACGGACGAATCCCTCACCCGGGCGGAAGAGCTGCTGGCGCGGCTCGAGGCCGCGCGCGACGAGCTCGACCGGCTCGGGAGCGACGAGAACGCGTCGCCGGAGCGCGCGCTCGAGATCCTCAGCGAGCTGTCCGAACTGGCGAAGGCGGTCGAGGAGGAGCTGGAACGCGCGAAGCGCGAGGCGGAGAGCGATGCCGCACAGTCCTGACGAGCTGCGTGCGCTCGTCGAGGACGAGCTCGACCGGCTGAAGCTGTGGCCCGAGCTGCACGGACAGGCCGAGTCGGCGCATTACGGCCTCGTCGCGATGGGCGGCAAGCGCGTCCGGCCCGTGCTCTCGCTCGCGGTCGGCGAGGCGCTCGGCGCGCCGGTCGAGCAGGTGATGCCGGCGGCGCTCGCGATCGAGCTCGTGCACAACTTCTCGCTCATCCACGATGACCTGCCCGCGCTCGACGACGACGACGAGCGCCGCGGGAAGCCGAGCGTGTGGGCGGTGTACGGCGAAGGGACGGCGGTCCTCGCCGGCGACGCGCTGCTCGCCGAGGCGTTCAGGCTCGCGTGCCGGTATCCGTCGGCCGACGTCGCGCGGGAGCTCTCGCAGTCGACGCTCGGAATGATCGGCGGCCAGTACCTCGACACGATGGTCCCCGACGCCGATCTCACTGTCGTCCACCGGCTGAAGACCGGCTGCCTCTTCTTCGCGTCGGTGGCGATGGCGTTGTGGGCGGCGGAGCTGCCGGAGGAACGTCAGGCGCCCTGGCGCTCGTTTGCGGATGAGCTCGGCCTGCTCTTCCAGATCGTCGACGACATCCTCGACGGCGACGGCTACGTCGCGCTGCACGGACTGGAGGGCGCACGGCGCCTCGCGGACGAGGCGGCCGACAACGCACGCGTACGGCTCGGCGAGGTGGACGCCGACACGAGCGTGTTACGCGAGATCGTCGACGGCCTCGCCGTTCGTACCGCGTGACGCCGCCGTCGGGCGAGCAGTTCGAGCTCCGGCACGGCGCGCAGCGCTTGGTCGTCGTCGAGGTCGGTGGCGGGATCCGCGAGTGGGACGGAGTCCTCGACGGCGACCCGGTCGACCAGATGTGCAAGTCGGCGCGCGGTCAGGTGCTGGCGCCGTGGCCGAACCGGCTCGACGAGGGGCGGTACGAGTTCGACGGCGAGACGTACCAGGTACCGCTGAACGAGCCACCGCAGGCGATGCACGGGCTCGTCCGCTGGGCGAGCTGGCGACCGGTCGCGCGTGCGGAAGACCTCGTCGAGCTCGAGCACGTCCTCCATCCGCAGCCCGGCTATCCGTTCTCACTGCGGTTGGCCGTCGAGTACCGGCTGGGCGGGGACGGGCTGACCGTGCGCACGTCGGCCGAGAACGTCGGTGACCGCGCGCTCCCGTTCGGCGTCGGTCATCACCCGTACATCGCGCGGCATGCGGACGACGTCTTCGGCCCGGGGGAGAAGCACGACGAAGCGCATCCGTTCGCCGGAGAGATCGAGATCGGGGACGTCACCGTGTGGGCGGACGAGAACTGGAAGTGGGTGCAGCTCTACACCGGCGACGAGCGATCGGACGTCGCGCGCCGCTGCATCGGCGTCGAGCCGATGACGTGCCGCCGGGACGCGTTCCGGACCGGGGAGGACGTCATCCGTCTCGAGCCCGGCGAGCAATGGGCCGGCACGTGGGGGATCTCCAGCTAGATCCGCACGGCGACGTCGAGCGTCGCGAGGTACGACTTACGCACGGTGCGGTCGCCGATCCGCGCATGGATGAGGTCGAAGAGCCTTTCGCGCGTCTCCTGCTCCTGCATGAGGTGGTTCGAATACGTGCCGAGCACGTCGACGTATGCGTCGGCGGTGTACTCCGTCTCCCACTCGTACCGGCGTTCGGCGACGACGCGGAAGAGGCCGCTCCCCTCCATCTCGGCGCCGAAGTCCTCGACCTCTTCGGGTGGGCCTGGCGGCTCGCCGCCCCTGCCGACCGTCTCGTAGTCGGCCTGCACCTCGAAGAAGAACGTATCCGAGTCCTCTGTTACGACGTGGTGGACCATCGCGACTGCGAGCGCACCGCCCTCACGCAGGACCGCGGCGACGCTCGGGTAACGAAGCTCGGGCGGGATCCAGTGGAATGCGGTGAAGGCGACGACGGCGTCGTAGTCGGCAGGGTCCGGGCGCCACGTCTCGAAGTCGACGTTGACGATCTCGACCTCGGGGAAATGTGCGAGTTTTTCCTGCGCGATCGCCGCGAGCGATGCGCCCAGTTCGACGCAGGTGATCCGGAGCCCCCGCTCCGCAAGCGGGAACGTCGCCTTTCCGGTTCCGCACCCGATCTCGACGACGCGCGAGCGTGGTCCCAGCTCGGCGAGCGCGACGACGTCGTCGATGAGCTCGACGGGGTATCCCGGCCGCGCGCGCTCGTATAGGTCCGCCGCCCGGCCGAACGTCGCTCTCCGCTCGCTCCTCACAGGCCGGCGAAGGCGGTGAGTACACGGAGTGGCAAGCGCTCCGTCCGGCGGAGCTGTGCCGGCAGTAGCGGGACGAGCCTGCGCATCGATCGGGTCGCCCCAGGGAGCGGCCGCCGAATGCCGTACTGCTCGCGCAGCTCCGCCGGGAGGAGCCCGGCCGTTTGTGCGGCGAGCAGGCGCAGCGCAGGGCGGAGCGGCAACGGCACGGGCGGCGAGAGTACCGTCGCAGCGACGGCACGAGCGTCGTCGCCGACGCGAACCGTTCCGCTGTCGATGAGGTCGCGCTGGTACGAGCGAAATGCGGCGAGCGTGGGCGGGTGCACGTCGTCCGGGACGCCGAAGACGTGCGCAACCATCTGCATCTGCTCGTAGAACTCGTCCGCCTCCGCCGGCTTGAGACGCCGGACGTAGAGCTCGTACAGCGCGAGGCCGGTGTCGACGAGGGTCGAGTGCACCCACAGCATCAGATCCGGATCGGCGGCGGAGTACGCGTGTCCATCTCTGGAACCGAGCACGCGCCGGTGCGCAGCCCGCGTGATCTCGCCCATGCGATCGCCCTCGGCTTGCGTCCCGAACACGATTGTGTAGAGCGCCGTCATCGTGCGCGCCAGCCGGCGCCAGGGCTCCTCGCCGTACCGCGAGTGGTCGACGATCCCCGCGGCGACAAGCGGATGCGCCGCCTGCATGAGCAGCGCCCGGGGGCCGCCGAGCATGAGGACCGACTCGCGCCCGATGCGGCGAATGGCGCTGTCGTCCGAGAAGTAGCCGTCCATGTCAGACCTAGGTCTACCCTCAGATCATGAGAAAGCGCGTCGACGTCCTCCTTGTGGAGCGCGGCCTGGCCGAATCGCGCACCCAGGCGCAGGCTTTCGTCCTCGCCGGCCTCGTCCCTGGTCACGACAAGCCGGGCGACCAGGTGGACGAGGACGCCGACCTCGAGCTGAAGGCCCGGCCGCCGTTCGTCTCGCGCGGCGGGGAGAAGCTCGCGCACGCGCTCGACGCCTTCGGGATCGACCCGGCGGGCCTCGACTGCGTCGACGTCGGCGCGTCGACGGGCGGCTTCACCGACGTGCTCCTGCAGCGCGGGGCGGCGCGCGTGATCGCTCTGGACGTCGGGTACGGCCAGCTCCACCACCGCCTGCGCGACGACGACCGCGTCAAGGTGCTCGAGCGGACGAACGCCCGTGCCGTCACCGAGCTGCCGTTCGCGCCGCAGCTCGTCGTCTGCGACGTCTCGTTCATCTCCGTCCGCGTAGCGCTGCCGCCTGTGCTGCGCCTCGCAGCGCCCGGCTGGCAGGCGGTCGTACTCGTGAAGCCGCAGTTCGAAGCCGGCCGCGCCGACGTGGGCAAGGGCGGCGTCGTGCGCGACGATGCGGTGCGCGCGCGGGTCGTCCGCGAGGTGGCCGAAGCCGCGCTCGGCTGGAATGCGCGTACGATCGCGGCCGTAGACTCTGGGCTCCCCGGCCCGAAGGGCAACCGGGAGCTGTTCCTCCACCTCGCGCAGGCGAACCTCCCGACGCTTCCCGATGACCTCGATGAGCGAATTGCCGCAGCCGTCCAAGCCTGAGACCGTCGCCGTCGTCGCACACGGCCGCATCGACGTCGGCCCGGCGGTCGAGCGCGTGCGCCGGGTCGCCGCAGAGGCAGGCGTGGCGGTCGTCGACGAGCCCACGGACGCCGATCTGACCGTGGCGGTCGGAGGCGACGGAACGATCCTGCGTACGCTCGCGCGCCTGCTCGGCACCGACGTGCCGGTGATCGGCGTCAACTTCGGCCGCGTGGGCTTCCTCGCCTCCATCGCGCCGGAGGCGCTGGAGCGCGACCTCGCGCGGGCCTTCGCCGGCGAGTACCGCGTCCTCGAGCTGCCGACGCTCGAGGTGAAGCTCGACGGCGAGCAGTACGTCGCGGTGAACGACGTCGTGACGACGAGCGCGACGCTCGGCCGCATGATCGAGCTGACGTATTCCGTCGGCGGCGAGGATCTCGGCACGATCCCCTGCGACGGGATGATCTGCTCCACGCCGTCGGGCTCGACCGCGTACAACCTCTCCAACGGCGGTCCGGTCCTCGTCAGGGGCGTCGACGCGATGGCGATCACGTTCATCGCGCCGCACTCGCTGCACGCACGGCCGCTCGTCGTCCCGCGCGGATCGCCGTTGACGGTGCGGAACGCGACCGCCGACGTCACGGTCTGCGTGCTCGTCGACGGTCACCAGGTGGCGAACATGAAGTCCGGGGACGAGATCGCGATCACGCTGGGCGGCCAGCGCAGCCTTCTCGCGACCATGCCGGAGACGACCTTCTTCGGCCGTTACCGCGAGACGTTCTCGTAAGTGCCGACACTCGGCACGTCGTGGTGGCTCGAGGAAGCGGCAGCTGCGTTCGACGACGACGTCTCCGAGCCGCTCGTGGGAGACGTCGACGCCGACGTCTGCATCGTGGGCGGCGGCTTCACCGGGCTCTGGACGGCGCTCGCGGTGAAGGAGCGCGATCCGTCGGCGCACGTCGTCCTGCTCGAGGCGGAACGCTGCGGCGCGGGGCCGAGCGGGCGAAACGGCGGCTTCCTGCACGGCTACTGGGCAGGCATCGGCCGCGCGCGGTCCGTGCTCGGCGAGCGAGGCGCGCTCGCGGTCGCGCGCGCAGGTGAGGGGATCATCCCCGCCGTGCGCGCTCTGGGCGCCGACGTGTGGCTGCACGAGAGCGGAATGCTGAGCGTGTCGACGACGCCGGCGCAGGATCGCGCCCTCGACGATTCGGTGGAGGCCGCCGCCGCCGTCGGCGCACCGGAGCAGGCGGTGCCTCTCGGCCCGGACGAGGTCGCGCAACGCATCCAGTCGCCGGTCTTTCGCCGCGGCGTGTTCTTTCCCGAGTGCGCGACCGTGCAGCCGGCGCGGCTCGTCCGCGTGCTGCGTCGGAAGGCCATCGAGGCCGGCGTCGAGCTGCACGAGCAAACGCCGGTGCGGCGCATCGAGGATCTTCGCGGGGCGAAGGCGGTCGTCGTAGCGACGAACGCGGCCGCGAGCGGGTGGCGCCCGGTGCGTCGCCACGTGACGAACTTCGGCTCGTACGTCGTCCTGACGGAGCCGGTGCCGGACGTCCTCGCCGAGATCGGCTGGACCGGCGGCGAGGCGGTGGTCGATGGACGGATGTTCCTGCACTACTTCCGCACGACCGACGACGGCCGCGTCGTGATGGGCAGCGGCAGCGGCCCGATCGGCTTCGGCGGCCACGTGGACGCGCGCTTCACCGACGACGCCGCCACTGCAGCCCGTGCAGAAGCCGGCCTGCGCTACCTGCTTCCCGGCCTCGCGCGCGCCAAGGTCGAGCGCGCGTGGGGCGGCCCTATCGATGTCTCCGCCGATCACCTACCGTTCTTCGGGACGGTGGCGGGAACGCGCATCCACTACGGGCTCGGCTACTCCGGCAACGGCGTCGGCCCGAGCTGGATCGGCGGACAGGTCCTCGCCTCGCTGGCGCTCGGCCGCGACGACGAGTGGTCGTCGCTCCCACTCGTGCGCCGGCCGCCGTCGCTGCCGCCGGAGCCGTTGAAGCGGATCGGCGGCGGGCTCGTGCGCGCGGCCATCCTCGCGTACGAGGAGGCGGAAGAGGCAGGCCGCCGCCCGTCGCTCGCTGCGCGCGCGGGCGCCGCGGTGCCGCGGAAGCTCGGGATGCGGATCGGGACGCGATGAGCGCAGCGATCGAGCTCGAGGGGGTCGAGAAGCACTACGGAACGCACGCCGCCGTCGACGGCGTGACGCTGTCCATCGGCGAGGGCGAGTTCTTCTCGCTCCTCGGCCCGAGCGGGTGCGGCAAGACGACGACGCTGCGGATGATCGCGGGCTTCATCGAGCCGGACGGAGGGCGCATTCTCCTGCACGGAAGCGACGTGACGTCCGTGCCGCCGAACCGGCGCCCGGTGAACATGGTCTTCCAGCAGTACGCGCTCTTCCCGCACATGTCGATCTACGACAACGTGGCGTTCGGGCTCAGCGTGAAGCGCGTGCCGCGTCGCGATCACCGCGAACGGGTGAACGAGATCCTCCGGGTCGTCGCGCTCGAGGGCTTCGAGCGCCGGCGCCCGCGCGAGCTCTCCGGCGGCCAGCAGCAGCGCGTCGCGCTCGCGCGTGCGCTCGTGAACAGGCCGGCGGCGCTCCTGCTCGACGAGCCGCTCGGCGCACTGGACGTGAAGCTGAGACGCCACATGCAGCTCGAGTTGAAGCGCATCCAGCACGAGCTCGGCACGACGTTCGTCTACGTCACGCACGACCAGGAGGAGGCGCTCGCGATGTCCGATCGCATCGCCGTCATGAACGGCGGCCAGGTCGAGCAGGTCGGCACGCCGCGCGAGATCTACGAGACGCCCGCGTCGGCGTTCGTCGCCGACTTCGTCGGCACGGTCAACGTGCTCGACGTCGGCGCAGGCGAGATCTCGGTGCGGCCGGAACGCATCCGCATCCTGCGCGAGGGCGGCAAGCTCGACGGCGTCGTCGCCGACGTGGTTTATCTCGGGGTCTACC
>Ga0193751_1002494_pt1 | contig 11122 bp, 9 predicted proteins | sample L1c2metaG_FD_143050 | JGI IMG/M metagenome (GOLD analysis project Ga0193751, IMG submission 143050) | Soil microbial communities from a riparian zone of the East river system, Colorado, United States - L1c2 | ecosystem: Environmental > Terrestrial > Soil > Riparian zone | place: USA: East River...
ATGGGCGGCGCCGAATACGCGCGGCTCGGCCGGCCGAACAACACCGGCACGCGCATCGTTTGCGTGAGCGGCGACGTGCAACGCCCCGGTTACTTCGAGATCGAGGTCGGCAAAGTAACCATGGGCCAGCTCATTTACGATATGGCTGGCGGACTCAAGTACGGACGAACGTTAAAGGCCATCATCCCGGGAGGCAGTTCCGCCAAGGTCTTGCGTGCGGACGAGCGGTTCAAGCTCACTCAGAAACGGGCGGATGGATCGAGTGTGGAACAGGAAATGGCGATCGATGAGATCCCGCTGGATTTCGACTCCCTTGCCGCCGCGGGTTCCATGGCCGGGTCGGGTGGCGTCATTGTTCTGGATGATTCGCGCGACATGGTCTGGACGCTCAATAACGTGAACGAATTTTATGCGCACGAGAGCTGTGGCCAGTGCACGCCCTGCCGCGAAGGTTCGCTCTGGATGAAAAAAATCACCGACCGGATGCTTCTGGGTGGCGGAGTCGTGGACGATCCGCGTACGCTGAAAACGGTCGCAGATAACATTGCCGGTCGGACGATCTGCGCTTTCGGCGAAGCCTGCGCATGGCCGACCCAAAGTTTCGTCGACAAATTCCCGGAAGAATTCGCGCAACGCGCGACAAAATCGCTGCCCCCTCCGCTTCCGCCCGAGCTGACGCCTGGCGAATTAATCCAGGACGAAACCATTCCCACCACTCCCCTCGCCCGCGATCCGGGCTGGGAAAAAGCCGGGACGGCGGGCACCATCTGATGTCTTTTCGTAATCATAATCGTGCTCGTAATCGATCTGCTCTGGACTCGCGTTCTTCGATCACGACCGCGCATTCTCTCTTCCCTGTAGCCACGGCACTCTGTTGCCGTGTCCCCGCCCCGACAGAGCGGGGCGACTACAGCAGATCGATTACGATTACGATTACGATTACGATTACGAGCATGAGCACGAGTGGGAGGGGCGAATGAGCGAGCCCGCCTCGCCACCTCCAATGGTCAACGTGCAGGTTGACGGCGTTTGGCATCAATTTCCAAAGGGCACCCGTCTGATCGAAGCGTGCGAACGCGCCGGCAAATACGTTCCGCGCTATTGCTATCATAAGAGACTGAGTTCGCCGGGTAATTGCCGGATGTGCCTCATCGAAATGGGCATGGCTAAAATGGGGCCGGATCGCAAGCCGGAGCTCGGAGAGGACGGCATGCCGCTCATCAACTGGATGTCGCGTCCGCAAATTTCCTGCGCCCAGGATGTTTCGGAAGGGATGGGCGTCCGCACTTCTTCGCCTCTGGTCGAAGAATGCCGTCGCGGCGTCATGGAATTCCTGCTCATCAATCATCCGCTCGACTGTCCGATCTGCGATCAGGCCGGCGAATGCCAGCTCCAGGAATTCAGCGTCGAGTACGGCAATGCCGCTTCCCGTTTTCTCGAGAATAAGGTGAAGAAACCGAAGAACGTGCAACTCGGGCCCCGCGTCACACTCGATGACGAACGCTGCATCCTCTGCTCGCGTTGCATTCGCTTTTGTCAGGAAGTCGCGCACGACGATGTCCTCGGCTTCATCGATCGCGGGAGTCACACCGTGCTTACCGCGCATCCGGGCAAACGCCTGGAAAATAACTACTCGCTCAACACGGTCGACATCTGTCCGGTCGGCGCTCTCACCTCGACCGATTTCCGGTTCAAGATGCGGGTCTGGTTCCTGAAGGAAACGAAAAGCTTCTGCACGAGCTGCGCGACCGGCTGCAACACCCTCATCGGCACGCGCGAAGACGTCATCTACCGGCAGACGCCACGCGAAAACGACGCCGTTAACGGATCATGGATGTGCGACTTCGGGCGGCTTAACTTCGATTACGTCGAGTCGGAGAAGAGATTGCTCGAACCCCGGATCCTGCAAAACAGCAAGCTCGTTCCATCAGACTGGAAGACCGCAATCACCCATGCCGCCTTGCAACTAAAACACTTTGGCGGTTGGGAAATCGCCGTGGTCGCTTCCGGCCGCATGACGAACGAGGAACTCTGGCTAGCCTCCCTGCTTGTGCGCGCGCTCAACGCGCAGTTCGTCGATATCGTGCCACGCCGCGGGCCGGGCGACGATATTCTGCTCAGCCAGGACCGAAACCCGAACATAAACGGCGCGCGCCTTCTCGGACTAACGAACGATGCGGGCGCGAATCTCCCCGCCATCATCGACGCTATCTCGTCGGATCAGATCAAGGCATTGGTGTGCCTTGGCGAAAATCCCCTGAACTTCGGGATTTCTGCCGATCAGCTTTCCAATCTGCCGGCACTCATTCTCATGAACATCCTCGCCCACGAGGCGACGGAATACGCGACCGCTCTGTTCCCATCGGCCGCCTTTGCGGAAAAGCGCGGTTCGATGATCAATGGCAAAGGCCGTTTGCAACGCCTCAACCGCGCCGTCCGGCCGCCCGGGCAGGCACGCGACGACTGGGAAATTCTGCGGGATCTCCACCAGGCCCTGACCGGAAGCAATGGGGTTTACACGATTGAGGATGTTTTCCGCCAGATGAGTGAGTCCGTCTCCGCCTTCGCCGGACTGACCTTGGGCAAAATCGGAGATCTCGGTGTCCAGGTCCTTCAGGTTCAGGAAGCGCCAACACCGACCGCCTCAGGAGCCGCACATGACATTGAACAGGCCGAAGCAAAACGGCCTCCGACGCGAACCATCTCCTGAGCCACGAGACCATGGATCCGTTTTTCATCACCGTTTCGCTTCTCAAAATCATCGGCATTCTTTTTGTCGTCATTTTGCCGATGGTTTCCTACACCGTTTACGCGGAGCGCCGGGTCAGCGCCTTCATTCAGGACAGGCCGGGCCCGAACCGGGTAGGACCGTTCGGCCTCTTCCAACCGATCGCGGATACCTTCAAGCTCCTGCTCAAGGAAGATTTCACGCCCCGCGGGGTGAACACTTTCTATTATTGGCTGGCGCCTGCTCTGGCCATGATGCCTGCTCTCATCACGATCGCGGTCGTTCCGTTCGGCAGCACGCTTCTCGGCGTCCCCATGGTCATCGCCGATATTAACGTCGGCATCCTCTATGTCTTCGCCATCGCGTCGTTAGGCGTTTACGGCATTGTCCTGGCCGGATGGGCTTCCAATTCGAAATATCCGTTCCTCGGCGGCGTGCGTTCAACCTCCCAGATGATTTCTTACGAGTTGTCGCTCGGTCTCGCTGTCATTCCGATTTTCCTCGTCGTCGGCCAGCTCCGGCTTACCGAGGTGGTGCACTATCAAATCGAGCATGGCTGGATGATCGCGCCCTTTGTCGGCGATTGGTTCAACCCCGGCAAATGGTTGCTCGCTATTCCGATGGTTATCTCGTTCATCGTTTTCATGATCGCCATGTTCGCGGAAACGAATCGCCTCCCCTTCGATCTACCCGAAGCCGAGCAGGAATTGGCCGGCGGCTATCACACCGAATATTCCTCCATGAAGTTTTCCCTCTTTTTCCTGGGCGAATACGCCGCCATGATCACCGGTTCTGCCGTTGTCGTGACCTTGTTCCTCGGCGGATGGCACCTTCCCCTTCCCTCCTGGCACGGTGGATTTCACTGGGCACTCGTCAACGGGAGCGCACCCGGCTGGCCGGGAGTTATCGGTGGAATTTTCAATATCATCGTCTTCTTCGCGAAAGTGGCCGCTTTGTTGTTTTTCTTTATCTGGGTCCGTTGGACCCTGCCCCGTTTTCGCTACGACCAGCTCATGCGCCTCGGCTGGCTCGTTTTTTTCGAAATCGCGCTCGTCAACATCTTCATCGCCGCCGGCATCGTCAGTTTTTTTCCTCTTTGAATATGGCTCTTCGCGTCGCCCGCCCGAATCTGACCTGGCCGGAACGCTTGTACCTCCCCGCCATCGTGAGCGGTCTTCTTATCACCATTAATCACTTCAAGAACATGCTGCTAGGCCGGACCAGGGTGACCATGCAGTACCCGGAAGAGCGCAATGACAAAAACATGCCGGATTATTATCGCGGCGCTCCTGCCCTCGTGCGCGATACCGACGACCGCATCCGGTGCGTCGCGTGTCAGCTCTGCGAATTCATTTGCCCGCCGCGCGCCATCAAGATCGTTCCGGGCGAAATTTCATCAAAGGATCGCTTCGCCAAAGTCGAAAAATACCCCGAGGAATTCGATATCGACATGGTTCGCTGCATCTATTGCGGCATGTGCGAAGAGGTCTGCCCGGAACAGGCCATCTTTCTGCGCAAAGATTACGCCATCACCGGCTTCACCCGCGAAGACATGGTGCATCACAAGGACAAACTCCTCGAGATCGGCGGCGTCATGCATGGCGTGGTCCTGAAATGGAACAAGAAGAAGTGAGATCCCATTCCGCAATCCGCCATCCGCAATCCGCAATTCAATGATGCCCGCCTGGCTTTTCTGGATCTTCGCGCTCTTCATGCTGATCTTTGGCGCGGCTGTCGTGATCAATCGCAATCCGGTCGCCAGCGCCCTCAGCCTGGTGGTTTCTTTTCTGGGTTTGGCCGCCCTCTTCATGTCTCTCGATGCGTACTTCATCGGCATCATCCAAATTCTCGTCTACGCCGGTGCGGTCATGGTTCTGTTTCTCTTCATCATCATGCTGCTCGATTTGCGTGCTGAAAACTTGCGCCGCATCAATTGGGTTGCGTCCGCCGGTGGCGTGGCTGTCGCGCTCGCTTTTTTTGTTCAGGTCGCCTGCGTTATTGGGAATTTCAAAGCAGCCGCGCAGGCGTTTCCAGCTCTGCCGCAGACTCGAAGCGACGATGTGCGCAGCGTCGGCTTGCTTCTTTTCTCTCAATATAATCTGCCGCTGCAGATCATCGGTGTCCTCGTTCTCGTCGCCACCATTGGCGTCATCATCCTTAGCCGAAGGGAAACCCGCTAATGGTGACGCTCGGCGATTATCTTCTCGTCAGTGCACTGCTCTTCACCATCGGCTTCGCCGGTGCCATGTTGCGCCGCAACATCATCATCATTTTGATGTCGCTCGAGCTGATGCTGAACGCGGCCAATCTCTCCCTGGTCGCCTTCTCGCGTTTTCACATCGGCCCCGACGGTTTGCCGAATTATAGCGCCCAGGTCTTTGTCTTTTTCATCATCACGGTGGCGGCGGCCGAGGTCGCCGTGGGCCTCGCCATCATCGTGGCCCTCTTCCGTTCCCGGCAAACCACCCACGTCGAAGATCTGACCAGCTTGAAGTTCTAACTGCCCGCGAATCACGCGAATTGACGCGAATAAGATGACAGAAATCATCCACCCACTTCCAAGATCAGCTGATGCGGCAAGACTCTGTCGAGCCGGGCGGACGAGGAGAATGTCTGTAGGGGAAGCTGTTAGCTTCCCGTCCCACGATTGGGAAGCTAACAGCTTCCCCTACAAAAGATCCCCTCGGATCCGTCTCGCCCTACCAAAACTCAAACAGAAGAACAACGATGGATCTTTCTGATGTGTCCCTCTGACTATTCGCGCGGATTCGCGTTATTCGCGGGCTAAAATTCAATGACCTCAAACCTCCCATGGATCATTTTGCTGGCGCCGTTGTTTTCCGCGGCCGCCATCACCTTGTTCACGCGGAGGTCGAAGGCCCTCAGCAGCTTCATTTCCATCGCGGCTGTTCTTACCAGCTTCGTCTGTAGCTGTCTCATCTTTCGCGACGCTAATATTCTCGCCGCTGATCTCACCTGGATCGATTTTCCCGGCATTTTCAACGTCCCCCTCGCTTTGACTCTTGATCCGCTGAGCAAGACGATGTTGCTCCTCGTTACCGGCGTTGGCTCACTCATCCACATTTATTCGCTCGGCTACATGCGCGATGAGGAAGGCAAATCCCGCTACTTTGCCGCTCTTTCCCTTTTTATGTTCGCCATGATCGGAATCGTGCTCGCGAATAATTTCGTGATGCTTTTCATCTTCTGGGAATTGGTCGGTTTCACTTCCTATATCCTGATCGGTCACTGGTTCGATCGTGACGCCGCCGCAGAAGCAGCCAAGAAGGCTTTCCTAACGAATCGAGTCGGCGATTTTGGCTTCATGCTTGGCATCCTCATGGTCTGGATGGCGACCGGCTCTGTCGTTTTCGAGGAAATCATTCCGAACATGTCGCGCCTGACGGTCAATCCGGCCTGCCTGTCGATTGCGGCCGTCCTGATTTTTTCCGGAGCCGCCGCCAAGTCGGCACAATTCCCTCTGCACGTCTGGTTACCCGACGCGATGGAGGGTCCGACGCCGGTTTCCGCCTTGATCCACGCAGCCACCATGGTGGCTGCTGGTGTCTACATGCTCGTCCGCGTCGCCTTCATCATTCAAGCGTCGCCGGACGCACTCACCGTCATTGCCTGGATTGGAACAATCACGGCCGTCATGGCAGCGCTGATTGCCACCCAGCAAAGCGACATCAAACGCATTCTGGCTTACTCCACCCTTTCGCAATTGGGTTACATGGTCATGGCCGTCGGGCTCGCTTCTAATGAGGCCGCCATGTTCCATCTTTTCACCCACGCCTTTTTCAAAGCCCTCCTCTTTCTCGGAGCCGGCTCCGTCATCATCATGCTGCATCATGAGCAGAACATTTGGAAAATGGGCGGACTCGCGCGCAACCTCCCGATTACTTTCCTGATCGGCGCACTCGCTCTTATCGGCTGTCCGCCGTTCAGCGGCTTCTTCAGCAAGGACGCAATCCTGGCGCTCGCCTACGAACAAAATCCTCTCATCTTCACGGTCGCCCTCTTCACGGCCTTTCTCACTGCCTTTTACGTGACGCGACTTCTGGTCGTTGTTTTTCTCGGTAAACCTCGTACGCCCGCAGCCAAGGCGAGTGATGAAGCGCCCTTCGTCATGACCGGACCGCTCATCATCCTGGCCGCGCTTTCCGTTTTCGGCGGCTTCGCCTTTTTCGCGCAACGCTTCCTCCCCCTTCCTTCCGGAGAGCGGGTCAACTTCGTTGTGCCGGCTCTCGCCATCGTTGCTCTTCTCGCCGGGGTTGGACTCGGATTTGGAATTTATCGCAATCGACCGGACGAGCGCTTTGATATTGCCCTTCTTCGGAATCGTTTTTACATCGACGAGTTTTACCGCTGGTTGATCGATTCCACTCAGGAAACACTCGCGACCCTGGCAGCATTTATCGATCGCTGGATCATCGACGCGGGTGCGGTCCGTGGAGCGAGCAGCGGCACCTGGGGAGCCGGCGCTCTCTTGCGCCTGCTCCAGGTGGGGAACCTGCAGGCTTATGCCTTCCTGCTTGGACTCGGCATCGTCGCTCTCATTTATTTCACTGTTTTCCACTGATGATTTACCTGATCATCTTCACGCCGATCGTCACCGCGCTCCTTATCCTGCTGGGCGCGCCAGCCCGTAAAACGGCGCTGATCGGATCGCTCCTGGTTCTCGCTCTAACCCTGGTCGCCTTTGCCTTCTTCGACAGCTCGAGCAAGCACGCCTTTCAATTCGACAGCTCATATCTCATCGTGCCCGAGTGGAAACTCGGATTCACCGTCGGCCTCGACGGACTCAGTCTCGTCATGGTCCTGCTTTCGGCCATCGTCACCGTCGCCGCGGTTTGGTTTACGGGTGAAATCGAAAGCCATGAGGGCGCTTTTTATGCCTGCCTCCTTTTCATTTCCGGCGGCGCCATCGGAGCCTTCTCATCGCTCGATCTGTTTTTCTTTTACGCTTTTCATGAGCTCGCGCTCATCCCGACTTTCCTGCTCATCGGAATTTGGGGGAGCGGCAATCGCAGCGCCGCCGCCTGGAAGATCACGATCTATCTTTCGATCGGCAGTTTCATCCTGCTGCTTGGACTGATTCTGCTTTATCAAAGTATTCCTATCGGATCCCGCACCTTCGATATGCGGGAACTGAAAACGGCGGCTGCCAGCATTCCACCGGATGCGCAGAGGAATATTTACCTGCTCTTGCTCATTGGTTTCGGTGTTCTCGTATCGCTATTTCCCTTTCATACCTGGGCCCCGGAAGCGTATGCCTCCGCTCCCGCTCCGGCGGCGATGCTTCACGCGGGCGTGCTTAAAAAGTTCGGGCTCTATGGACTCCTTCGGCTCGCCATCCCTCTCGTCCCAGCCGGGGTGCATTACTGGATGTCGTTGCTCGTCGTCCTCCTCCTCGGGAACATCATTTACGTCGGCCTCGTCACGATCGCGCAAAAAAAGCTCGATTGGATGCTCGGGTATTCCAGCGTCATGCACATGGGCTACATCTTCCTCGGCTTTGCTGCGGGCAATGTTCTCGGCCTAACCGGCGCAGCCGTGCTCATGTTTGCGCATGGCGTTTCCATCGCGCTTCTTTTCGCCATTAGTGGCGAAGTGAGAAAGCGCACCGGGACACTGGCCTTCGAGGATCTGGGCGGCCTTGGTAAAGCCATGCCGTTTGCCGGCTTGATCTTCGGATTTGGCGCCTTTGTTGCGATCGGTCTACCCGGTCTCGCGAATTTCGCCGCCGAGGTGATGATTTTTTTCGGAGCGTTCTCCGTCGCCTGGGAGATGAATCGATTTCATATGTTCCAAGTCGCGACCGTGCTCGGCCTCTGGGGCGTCGTGATTTCGGCCGTCTACATGTTGCGCGCTTATCGCAACGTATTTATGGGCACGGTCGCTGACCGTTGCAAAGGCGTGAGCGATCTTGGTCTCAGCCTCCGGCTTCCGATCATTCTTCTCATCGCTACCACGCTTTGCGTCGGATTCTTTCCCCAAAGTCTTGTGCAACGCATCGCGCCCACTTTCCGCGGCTACTTCACCGCCGCCGGAACTCCACGATGATTTCCGCGCCCAGTCTCGAAATCGCGGTTCTCGTACTCGGCGCAATCGTGCTCATGTGCGAGTCGTTCTTTCCAAAAATGGACCGGCGCGACCTCGCCTTCGCCGCAATCGCCGGGCTCGCCGCCATCCTGATCGGAAGTTTTTTTCTGGCGCCTTTTTTACCGAACACGCATGCCGCCGGCTTTTGGCAATTTTATACCGCGGATCCTCTCGCCATCTTCTTCAAACGTTTTGCACTCCTCACGACCATCCTCGTTTTGATCATGATGATCGATTACGCCCCGGTCCTGCGTCAGTTCGCTCCTTCCGATAGTCAAACGGGTCTGGGCGAATTCTTTGCGCTCCCCGTCTTCACCTGTGCCGGGCTCATGTACATGGCGTCGGCGATCGATTTCATCATGATTTTCGTGTCGCTGGAGCTGGTCACCATTTCATTTTACGTCCTGGTTAGTTTCACCCGGCGAAATCCCATCACGCTCGAGGCCGGCGTTAAGTATTTGGTTTTAAGTGCGCTCTCCACCGGATTTCTCGTGTACGGCATCACCTGGATTTTTGGAGCCACCGGCCAGACAAACCTGCAACAAATCGGCGCTGCTCTGGCGGGCCCGGGCGTGGAGCCGGGACCGGCCTTGCTCGGGATCGTGCTCGTCCTGGTCGGCCTTGGTTTCAAGATTGCCGCGGTGCCATTTCAACTCTGGGTCCCTGATGTCTACCAGGGCGCGCCCACGCCGGTGACCGCGTTCTTGTCGGTCGGCTCGAAGGCCGCCGGCTTTGTCGTGCTGTTGCGAGTGCTGCAGCCTTTCCTGATCATGCCCAGGGTGGAAAAGCTAATCGTCGTGATCGCTTTTCTCACGCTGCTCTACGGCAACCTTGCGGCGTTGCCTCAGAGCAACCTGAAGCGATTGCTCGCCTATTCCAGTATCGCGCACGCCGGTTACCTGCTCATCGGAGTCGCCTGCGTCGATGGCCGCGCCGTGACTTTCTATCTGCTCGGGTATTTGCTCATGACCCTACTGAGCTTCGCCGTCCTGATTGTAGTCGCACAGAAAACCGGCGACGAAATCACGGACTTCGACGGACTCAGCAAGCGCTCTCCGTTCCTGGCCTTCGCCATGTTGATTGCGATGGCTTCATTGGCCGGGGTGCCGTTCACCATCGGGTTCTTCGGAAAATTCCTCATCTTCATGTCCGCCATTGCGCATCATCAGACGGCTCTGGTCGTAGTCGGCGCCATCACCGTGGCCTGCGGTTTTTATTATTATCTCAAGGTGGTGCGGGCCATGTACTGGCAACCTGCCCCCACCCTGGATTCGATCCCGATCAGCGGTCTATCCCGCCTCGCCATGACCGCCATGATGATCGCCATCATCTGGCTCGGTGTTTACCCCAGACCAATCTTGAAAGCGCTCGACCTGCAAAGCGCGCGCGTTACCGCCGCGCAAAAGCAAGCTTCAGAATATCATCCGCAGATTTCGCAGATTTACGCAGAAAACAATCTGAAGACTTCTCAGAACCACGGAATACACAGATAACACGGATAAGAATTCCCGAAATCTCCCATCAGTGCAATCCGTGTAATCCGTGGTTAAAATCTTCTTCTGTGGTGGTAGGACCGGCGCTCCGCCCGCTTCTTACCATTCCAGGAATCTGCGGAAATCTGCGAAATCTGCGGAGAATAAAGCGTCAGTCGCTCAGCTCGACGTTCCAGTAGGCGAGATCCACAAAATGCCGCCAGCTCTCATGCTGCGGCGAAGAAAATGTGACATGCAGGAATGGTCGCCACTTCGGCCGCTTCGGTCTCTTGACCAGCATCATGCGCGCTTCCTGCGGCAAACGATTTCCCTTTTTCGTGTTACACGGGATACACGAGCAAACGACGTTCTCCCACGTCGTCATGCCACCGCGATCCCGCGGAATAACATGATCCAGATTCAAATCAGCGCGATCGAAAGTGTGTCCGCAATACTGACAGGTGTTCTTATCGCGCTCGAAAACATTGTGACGCGTAAACTTCACTTCCTTCTTCGGCAACCGATCAAAAAAGAGAAGGACGATCACGCGCGGTACCCGGATCTTCCATGAAATGGTCGTGACCAATTCGTGATCGGGCGCGGTCGCCGAAAAATCGCGCCAGCTATCGAAATCGTGGGTCAGAAAATTATTGGCTTCATCTGAAGAGACGACATGGGCGTGTCCCGCGTAAACGAGCGAGAAAGCGCGACGCGCGGAACAGATATTCACCGCCTGCCACAGGCGGTTCAGAACCAGTACCTGACTATTTAGCTGCGAGTACAAATTGTTGTCATCTGCCGCCTTACACTAACCGCT
>Ga0193751_1002495_pt1 | contig 11117 bp, 11 predicted proteins | sample L1c2metaG_FD_143050 | JGI IMG/M metagenome (GOLD analysis project Ga0193751, IMG submission 143050) | Soil microbial communities from a riparian zone of the East river system, Colorado, United States - L1c2 | ecosystem: Environmental > Terrestrial > Soil > Riparian zone | place: USA: East River...
CATGTTACAGACGGCGCCCGTGGGGTTGATCCCCGCGAAATCGACGTTCACGCTGCTGCGGAGATAACGCGCGTCTTCCGTGTCGAAAATGTCCAGGGCCTTGTCGTTACGGTCCGTGACGACGAGCGTGTTGTGATCGACCCACTCGATGTCCCAGCTCGTGAGCTGCGGCAGGGTCGATGGCAGGTGGATCGTGTAGGGATTCGAAAAGGTACCGGGTCCGTCCACGTCCGCACGGCCGGGAAGTGCGCCAACCAGAAACATCAGTGCGGCCAGGATGGGAATTACCAGTAACCGTGTATGTCGCATCGGTGAGACCCCCTCTTTATCAAGACCTGGATGATTGCTTAGACCTCGATGTTGGCCCCAATGTTGGCCGTGCCGATCGATCCCGAAACCGCCACTCAGAGGAACGCGAGTGAGCCCGGGCCGCGTACTACCCCTTTCTCCGCGGGCCAGGGCTCTTTGGCTGACACCTTTGGCACAGGCTCCTAACTGAAACCCCTGGAGATTGACGGCGGTGACTCGGGTTGAACCGGCCGATAGCCTACAGCTTCCTCCGTGCAACCGTCTATACCCCAGATTGGTCATGAGAGGATTACAAAGGCATCGCAGTGTCAGTGGCGGCGAGAATGCGCGGCCCGCGCGGTCACCGTCGGAATTTTGGTAATCTCTCCATTAGGTAGAAGGTCATGAGCAGAAGGGACATGACGGTTGCCTAAGAAGCCCGCCGATAAAAAAGCCGCGCCGGTCACTCAGAAAGTGTCACCGGAGGAGCGCAGCATCATGCGTGCCGCTATCGACGCCCGCCCCGACATGACCCCCTGGGTCAGGCAGACGCTGCTGGAGAAGCTGGACGAGCTCGACAGGGAGGCGCTCCCAGAGTCCTCAGCTTCAGTTCAGGACGGCCCCTGACGTTGAATTAGCCGCGCCACAACGCAATCGCGCTACCATTCGTGAAGACGCGATGGTCGGGAAGACGCGATGGCGAAGAGGCGATCCACATGGCAGAACGCTTACGCGTGGTCGACCTGAGCTCGCACCCCAACCTCGACGAGCTGGTGGATGAGGTTGGCGACAGCCGTAAGGCCTGCCGGATTCAGCGCGACGGCCAGGATGTGGCCATCCTCGTTCCGGCCGGGCGTCCCCGCCGCTTCCGCAAGGGCGACCCGACATCGGAAGACGACCCGATCTGGCGAATATTTGGCATTGCTCATTCAGGCGGACCAGGCGACGTCTCCGAGAACGTCGATAAATACCTGGCCGAAGCCTACCTCGACACTCATGACAAGCATGAATGACAAGCCGCTTCATCCGGCTGCCACGTCGGGTCCTCGTTGACACGGGCGCCTTCTTTGCCGGCGCAGACCATCGCGAAATCAATCACGCGGCAGCGGAAGCGATACGCGTACGCCTAGCCCGGGAACGCTGGCGCCTGTTCACCACGAACTTTGTCGTCGCGGAGACGCACGCGCTGTTCCTACGGCGGCTCGGTCGGTATCACTCGGCATTATTCCTCTCCGAGCTGGATCGAAGCAGCACCGTGATCGAGCGGGTTTCTGTGGACGACGAGACCCAAGCGAGGGCCATCCTTGCCCGCTATGACGACCACAACTTCAGCTATACGGACGCCACGAGCTTCGCGGTCATGGATCGGCTGGAGATTCGCGCCGCTTTCACGTTCGACGGCAACTTCGCCGAGTACGGCGTGAACGTGCTCGCGCCCCGTTAGTAGCTCCGCGGCATCCCCAGCACGTGCTGACCGATGAACGCCAGGATCAGGTTGTTATTGACCGGCGCCGTCATCATCAGCCGGCTCTCGCGGAACTTGCGCTCGACGTCGTACTCAACCGCGAAGCCGTAGCCGCCGTGGCAGTTGATGCACGCGTTGGCCGCCTCCCACGACGCCTCCGATGCGAGCAGCTTGGCCATGTTCGCCTCGGCGCCGCAGCGCTCGCCGCGATCGAACATGGCCGCCGCCCGAAACCGCATCAGGTCGGCTGCCTCGGTTAGCGCATAGGAATGCGCGATCGGGAACTGTACGCCCTGATTGGCGCCGATCGGCCGGCCGAACACCTCGCGCGAGCTCGAGTAGCTCGAGGCGCGGTCGACGAACCAGCGGCCGTCACCGACAGATTCTGAGGCGATCAGGATTCGCTCGGCGTTCATGCCGTCGAGGATGTAGCGGAAGCCCTTGCCCTCCTCGCCGATCCGGTTCTCGACCGGCACAACGAGGTCGTTGAAGAACACCTGATTGGTCTCGTGGTTGATCATCGTCTCGATCGGCCGGACCTCGACGGCGTCCCCCGCCGTGCGGAGATCGACCAGAAGCACCGTCAGGCCCTCAGTCTTATTCTCGAGGTCGTCATACGGCGTGGTGCGGCACAGGAGCAGCATCATGTCGGAATGCTGCACGCGCGAGGTGAAGATCTTCTGCCCGTTGACCACGTAGTTGTCGCCGTCCCGCACCGCGCGGGTTTCGATCCGCGTCGTTTCCGAGCCGGCGTTCGGCTCGGTCACACCGAATGCCTGCAGACGTAGGGCTCCGGAGGCGATATCTGGCAGGTAGCGCTGCTTCTGCTCGGGCGACCCGTGGCGGAGAACGGTGCCCATGATGTACATCTGCGCGTGACAGGCGGCGGCGTTGCCGCCGGAGCGGTTGACCTCCTCGAGGATGACTCCCGCCTCGGTCACGCCGAGACCGGCGCCGCCATACTCCTCGGGGATCAACACCGCCAGCCAGCCGCCGTCCGACAGGGCTTTGACAAACTGCTCAGGGTACGCGCGGCGCCGGTCGAGGTCGCGCCAGTAGGGATCGGGGTAGTCGTGGCAGATGGCACGGATCGCCGTCCGAATGGCGGACAGGCGTTCGCTCTGCTCCTGGTCACCCCTGCCGAGGGACTCATCGATCTGCGTGGCCATCGCCCGCCTCCCCGTCTCGTCCGCCTGTCGTGGACCGATCATAGCCCAGGGCGCACCCTCGATTCGCCGCGGCCGAAAACCCGTGCGGGAACTGAACCAGCGCACGAGCGCGGTGCTGAGCGAGGTTGCCGGCGGCGCTGCCCTCACCATTACCAGCTCGGGCCGGCCCGTCGCCCGCCTGGTGCCGGTCAGTGCTGAGCCTTCCGCCCTGGACGATCTCGTCGCAACAGGCAGGGCCAGCGCGCCGGCGGTTATGGGGCCGGTACCCATGCCACCCGCCTACGGGAGCGAAACACTCGACGTCGCCGCCGCGATGGCCGGCGACCGCGAACAGCAGCGCTCAGGATACCCTCACCATACGCAACGCTCTCGGTCGCGGCGCTTGGGATGCTTCCTCGGCACGGGCGAGCGCCAAGGTCGTAAGCCAGAGCGCTCCCATCGGGAGCAGGGACTGCGCGATCGAAGCCATGACGGTTCAACCATGAAGATCGCCGTCAGCAGCGACGAGCACACCCACCTCGTGGATGTGGTGCTGGATGAGCTCCAAAAGCGCGGCCACGAGGTCGAGTACCTCGGTCCGCCCGAGGGCGCGCAGGCAAGCTGGCCCGACGTCACGTCCGAAGCGGCGCGGCGCGTCGCCTGCGGCGCGGCGGATCAGGCCGTTGTCATGTGCTGGACGGGTACCGGCGCATCGATCGCTGCAAACAAGGTCACCGGAATCCGCGCTGCCCTGTGCTCGGACGCCGAGACGGCCCGCGGCGCGCGCCTCTGGAACGCTGCCAACGTCGTGGCGCTGAGCCTTCGTTCGACCTCGGAGGCTGTCGCGCGCGAGATCCTGGAGGCGTGGTTCGCGACGGCGCCCGGCGACGATGACTGGAACCGGCGGCAGATCGAGCGCCTGCGCGAGATCGAAAGTCAGAGGGGGCCGTCGAAAGACTAGCCACATGCATACAGACCCTTGTGGCTCGCAGGCAGCAAGCCATGGAGAAGGACCGGAGGCCAGCCCCCGACGGGAGGTGGCCCAGAAGTCCGGTATCTTCGGGCGGAAGCCTTAGGCGACTCGCCGGAAGACTCTCAGGTTCGAGTACCTGGTCGGCACAAACTGGGCTGCGCTCCCGCTGGCGATAAGCTCGTAAGCGACATAGCACCCCGCCGCGAGCAGCCCGACGGCTGCGATGCCAAGCGCGATTCCCCGCATTTATAGGCCTCATTCTGCCGGCACTCCGCGCTAGACTCTATTCTCATAGCGAAGCTACCCTTCGCGACACCCAAGCGCGCCAACTGAGGAGAACGATATGGACGGTCCACTCGACGGCATCCACGTGCTGGAGGTGGCGAACTGGATCGCGGCGCCGGCCGCGGCCACACTGCTCGCGGACCTCGGCGCAAGCGTGATCAAGGTCGAGCCGCCTGTAGGGGACGTAAGCCGTGGCACCCGTACCGACACGGAGAGCCTCAACACGCCGCAGCCGTCAAACCCAACCTTCGAGCTCAACAACCGCGGCAAGCGGGGCATGTGCGTCAATCTCGATAATCCCGAGGGACGCGCGATCGTCCATCGCCTCGCCCAAAAATCAGACGTGCTGATTACGAATCTCACCCCGGGCCGGCTCACCCGCTTCGAGCTCGGCTACGAGACGCTTCGCCCGCAGAATCCGCGTCTGATTTATGCCGCCGTCAATGCCTATGGCGCCAACGGGCCGGAGCGCGACCGTCTCGGCTACGACTACACGGCCTTCTGGGCACGGTCGGGGATCATGTCGCTCGTCGGCGATCGGGACGCGCCGCCCGTGGTCACGCGGCCGGGCTTTGGAGACCATACGACGGCAATCGTTCTCGCCTACGGCATCATGACCGCGCTCTACGACCGCGAGCGTACGGGCAGGGGCCAGGAGCTTCAGGCGTCGCTGCTCAATTCGGCGATGTGGGTGCTGAGCACAGATATTCAGACCGCTCTCGGCGGCAGGGCCCCCTGGCCGAAGCACGCACGCGTGCAGCCGCGCAACCCGCTCCAAAACCCCTATCGCGCCAAGGACGGCAGCTGGCTGCACCTGAACATGCCCGCGGCCGACCGTTACTGGCCGAGGTTCTGCGAGGCACTCGGCCTGATGTCCGTACGCGACGACCCGCGCTTCCAGTCTCTCGGCCCCAGGAGCGATCACAGTGCGGAGCTCGTTCCGCTTATCGACGCCGCTATCGCACAGCGCACCCGCGCAGAATGGGGAGCAATCCTCGACCGTTACGACCTCGTCTGGGCGCCGGTGCAGGACGTGGACGAGGTGATCGCCGACCCGCAGGTGCTCGCCAACAACTACATCGCCGAGATCGACCATCCGACCCTCGGCCGGCTCAAGACCATCGACACCCCGGTGCGCTTCAGCGGGAGCCACGTGGGCGTCCGCGGCCCGGCGCCTGAGTTGGGCCAGCACACCGAGGAGATCCTGCTCGAGCAGGGCTGCACCTGGGACGAAATCACACGCCTACGCGATGCCGGCGCGATCGGCTCGGTATACGCTGGGGAAACCAGCGGGTAACAGTGACGGGCCCTCACCCCCAGCCCCTCCCCCAACCTTGGGGGAGGGGAGCCGCGGGAATGGGACGACCTCGGAATATTCTCCCAAGCGAGCGGGGCGGCGAACGGTCGAGCGAATCCGCGGAACACCCGCCGAGGTCCAGCTAGCGGCGCAGAGCCTTCGACATCGCCTCACGCCCGCCGAACGATTGCTGTGGGACAGTCTAAGAGACCGCCGGCTTGACGGATTTAAGTTCCGGCGCCAGCAACCCCTCGGACCGTTCATCCTCGACTTCTACTGCGCCGCGACGAAGCTCGTCGTCGAGCTCGACGGCGCAGTACATGAGACTGAGGAACAACGTGACCGCGACCTCGCAAGATCCGCGCAGCTCCAATCCTATGGCTGCCGCGTCATCCGTTTTACGAACGACCAGGTGCGCACCGAACTTGCGATCGTGCTGGGGTGCATTCGAGCCTCATTAACCCCTCTCCCAGAATTGGGAGAGGGACAGGGGTGAGGGCCATGAACCTCCCAGAATTGGGAGAGGGGCAGGGGTGAGGGCCATGAACCTCCCAGAATTGGGAGAGGGACAGGGGTGAGGGCCAGAGCTTAGAATAAGGGCCATGAATGCCATTGTCGGGGTGAACCTCGCTGAGCCCACCGCCAACGAAACGGCCGGCCTCATCGTTCGCGCCGAGCAGGCGGGTGTGCCCGCGTATTGGCTGACGATCGGCCCCCAGGATCCGATGATCATTTTCGCGGCCGCGGCCGCACGGACCAGCTCAATCCTCCTCGGCACGTCGATCGTGCCGACCTTTCCCCGTCATCCGCTGGCATTGGCGATGCAGGCCATCGCGCTGGCGCAACTCGCCCCCGGCCGCTTCCGCCTTGGCGTCGGCCCGAGCCACCAACCGACGATGGAGAATACCTGGGGGATTCCGTTCGAGCGCCCGCTTGCTCACCTACGCGAGTACGTCAGCGTCCTCCGCGCGGCGCTGACGACGGGCGAGGTCGCGACGGAGGGACCGCGATTTCGGGTGCATACCCGCATCGCAAACCCACCGCAGGTACCGATAATGGTCTCCGCTCTGCGTGAGGCGTCATTCCGGCTGGCCGGTGAGATTGCGGACGGCGCCATCTCGTGGGTGTCGCCCGCCGCCTACCTGAAGCGAGACGCGATTCCCGCGATCGAGGCGGGCGCCCGCAAGGCGGGGCGAGAGCCGCCGCCGCTCGTCGCGCACTGCTTTATCGTCGTTGACGAAGACCTGGACGCCGTCCGAACTATCGCCCAGCAGCGCGCCGCCAACTACCCGCGCCTGCCCTTCTACGCCTCGATGTTCGAAAGCGCCGGCTATTCCGAGGCGAGGGACGGGATTCTGAGCGACCGCATGATCGACGCGATCGTCATGCACGGCAATGAGGAACAAGTTACGGCGGGGCTGCAGACCTTCGCCGATGCCGGGGCAAGCGAGATCATCGCGACCGTTCTGCCGACGGACGCCAACCGCGAAGCCAGCATCGACCGCGCGTTCAGGGCCATCGGGAGACTCGCGCGGTGAGCTCTCTTGGGTTCTCCCCCGCGGAAGGGACCTGGGGTGAGAGAGAAGCGCCGACGATGAATGCGCTCGTGCTTGGGCGATTGGTCCGCCAGGGCGCAAGAGGGCTTAAGCCCCTTCCGCACGACACGGCCACCGACCAACACCGGCCCGGGGCGCGGGGGCGAAGCCCCCGATCAGAGAATGAATCCCCTTCCCATGGGGAAGGGGCAGGGGATGGGGCTCAATTTCCGCGAGCTCTCGACGCAGAGGGAGTAAAGCCATGCTGACCAAAGAAGAGAACGAGCTGCTGACCCGGACCGGGCCCGGCACGCCCATGGGCGAGACCATGCGGCGCTACTGGATTCCCGTGCTATCCTCCGCCGAGCTCGCCGAGCCCGATTCGCCTCCGCAGCAGGTCAAACTGCTTGGGGAGCAGCTTGTAGCCTTTCGCGACAGCAACGGCCGCGTTGGCCTGCTGGAGGAGCACTGCCCGCATCGCGGTGTCTCCCTCTGGCTCGGACGCAACGAGGAGTGCGGCCTGCGTTGCGTCTATCACGGTTGGAAGTTCGACGTGGAAGGGGACTGCGTCGACCAAATGAATGAGCCGGACAGCTTCGCGCAAAAGATCCGTGCGACTGCCTATCCGACATTGGAGCTGGGCGGCATCGTCTGGGCGTACATGGGACCGCGCGACAGGATACCGCCTCCACCTCGATTCGAGTTCACGCAGGTTCCCGAGAGCCATCGCTACGTGACGCGCAGCTGGGAGGAGTGCAACTGGCTGCAGGCGTTGGAGGGCGGCATCGATACGTCCCATGTGGCCGTCCTGCACCGAATGCTCTCGAGCAATCCCGACGGAACCGGGTTCGGCACCACAACGGCCCTCGTCCGCGCCGGCCCACCGACGCTGGAACTCGAGACCACGGACTACGGCTATCGCTACGCCGGCATCCGGCCGCTTGGTGATGAGGGCAAGTACGTCCGCTCGTATCACTTCGTTATGCCGTTCACGCAGATCCGGCCGCAGCAGCTCGACTGGGCCAACGATAGTTACACGCCGACGATCGGCGGCCATTTCTGGGTACCCATGGACGACGCGAACTGCATGGTGTGGAACTGGATCTACAGCTACGGCCCCGAGCCACTTAAGAAGCCGGAGGATGACTTCCGCACCGCCGGCAACGGCCTCTCCGACATGGATCCCGCCAACAACTTCCGCAAGCTGCGCAACAAGGACATCCGCTGGGGCATCGACCGCTCGGCTCAGAGGACGGAGAACTTCACCGGCATCACGGGCGTCAACACGCAGGATCACGCGGTCCAGGAGAGCATGGGGCCGGTCGTGAATCGTGCCAAGGAACACCTTGGACCAGCCGATCGCGCGGTCATCGTCGCACGCCAGCTCCTCATGCGGGCGATCCAAGCCGTCGAGGATGGCGCCGGCCCGCGCGGCGCCGACACCAGTTACTACGGCGTTCGCGCGATCGAACGCGTCATCCCCAACGACGCCGACTGGTGGACGGAGTTCCGCGCCGAGTCCCTTGCGGAGGCCGCCTCTGCCGGATAGTGCAAGTTGCGTGAGTTACGATCGCTGCAAGGCGCGAGTCTTGCGCTCGCGCGACCAACGAGGAAACCGATGACAGTCACTCAGACGCTCCCAATGACCATTCGCGCCGACCACGTCTCAGGCTGCAAGCAGGGCCGCTGGACATATGCGAAGTACGCCGCCATACCCGACGACGGGAATCGCTATGAGGTCGTTGATGGAGTGCTGTACATGACGCCGTCTCCGAACCTTGGACATCAAGGATCCGTAACCCACTTCACCGCCCACTTGTTTGCGCATGTTGAGGTCCCTGGCCTCGGCCGAGTATTTCCCGCGCCCTGCGACGTCGAGCTCGCATCCCGAGTCGTCGTCCAGCCGGATGTCGTCGTCGTGCTGAACTCCAACGCGAGCATCATGACCCCATCGCGGATCATCGGAGCGCCGGACCTTGTGATCGAGATCGCCTCGCCGGGCACGGCCAGCTACGACCGGCGCACGAAGCAAGATGCCTACGCTCGCGCAGGCGTCCCTGAATATTGGATCGCGGATCCGAGTTCTCGAACGGTCGAGGTGTTACGCCTCGAGGGGAACGCCTACCAGTCACTCGGGATATTCGAGGGCGAGTCCACGCTGCCTTCGCGCGTCCTGCCAGACTTACCTGTCCAGGTCTCGCAGTTCTTCGCCTAACCCCTTAGCGCATCCAGATGACCGCGCCAGTGTCGGGCGATCGTGTCCAGGCGCTGTCCGATCGAGACTTCGCGACCGTCGCTCATCCTGAACGCCGCCGCGTCGAGATCCGTCGCCGCATGCGCGGCTCGCAGCAGCCGCTCCTGTGCCAGCCGCAGGTGCGCGCTGAGGTCTCCAAAACGCTGTCCCGCCAGCAGCGCCAGACAGACGGCATTCGTCTCGTCTGCTGAGCCGGATAGCTGCCACGGCGGACCGCCCATCGTGGCCGAGGTGATCCCCCACGCGGTTGCATAGTGCCAGTAGGCGAAGTGCGCCAGCACCTCCCAGCCGCCCCAATCCCCGATCCGTGCTTTGGTCTCCTGCCCCGGCCCCTCGAAGTATGCGAGTGTATCGCTGACGGAGCGCTCCAGCTCTTCGATAAGTTGCTCTCTTGTCTGTTGACTTGTCATGCCTGCCTCCCAGCATTGCGCAGTTGCACATCAGTATGCGGCAGCTCTTCGGGGATTGACAGCGCCGGAGGGCGGGTGAACGCTGCTTGTGCGCATTGTCCAGCGCGGGAGGGTAGCAGCATGACAGTGACGGCGGGAGAGGCACCACCCGATCGACAAGCGGTTTCCGCGTATGCGCGCCTCGAAGAAAAGACGATCTCGCGCGACCAGGTTGGCGCCGGCGATGCCTTTTGCGATCTCGTCAAGATGGACCGCCCGCCAACGGAGCTCGTACGAGAGCTGGTCCGCATTCATGCTCCCTACACCTTCGTCCCCTACCACCAGCGCCTCGACGACGGACTTGTGCGCTTCGTCAACAACGACCACTGCCTGCTCAGCGTGCGCGCCAGCCTACGCCTCACAGATTTCATGCCGGCGGAGCTTCGGATCCTGCCATTGGCGCAGACCGCGTGGTACATACCCACGGGCCTAGATCCATGGAACCAGCTGATCGGAAAGGCCCCTGGCCACTACGCCCGCATGTACGAGATCGCTGTCGGTGAGGCGCCGCCGCCTGAGATTCACTGGCCGGATCAGGAGCCGCTTATAGAGGACGGAACGTTTCAAGAACGGCTCGACATCTGGCTGACACTCGTGCAACGAGGGGAGGTGCTGCACCAGTACCGAATCTTCCTCGGCCTGCTCGAGGACCAGGCGAACCGTCCGCGGCTGCTCGCGGAGCTCGCATTCGCCGGGTTGATCGACGTCCAGGACCGGATGCTGTTCAATCGCTCCTATACGACAGGACACAAGTCCTACCGCGCGCGGGCGACCATCGAGCTCGGCGAAGCGGTCGGCTGGGCCAACGCGCACAGCATCGTCTACGCCGGCGTCCCGGACATCGCCGTGGGCCCGCGCTGGTATTCGACCTATGAGATGGCGTGCAACGTCTGCCAGAACGCCTTCGATGGCCAGGACCACACCCTGCTGCAGAATGCAGGCGCGCTGAGCGACCGGGAGTCGTCGGAGACGCTCGACATCCTGCTGCACAGCTACGAGCCCGTCTGGCAAGACCAGCTCACGACGCTGCTCAGGGCTGGCAAGGGTCCGCGCCAGATCCTCGATCTGATCCAAACGGCCTCCGCTGAGGTCATCCTTTGGACCAGCGACTCGAAGGCGTTCAGCATGCCGCAGCACTCCTACGAGTACTGCAACACGCTGCGCTGGTTCTACGACACATTCGACCACGGCCACCAGGTCAAGCTGCTCTACGTCGCCGCCGCCTTCGTCAACGCCGCCGCCCATCACCAGATCAATACCGGGCAGGGCAGCGCTGACATTCGTCCGGCTCGATCGGCGGAGGCACTCTCGCAGGCGCAGCTATTGCAAGCAATCGAACGCGCCATCCTCGCGCTGGAAGCTGACGAGAGCGTCGCGCTCACCGCCGCCTACCTGAACGAATCTTTCGATCGGCGGGGGGCGG
>Ga0193751_1002496_pt1 | contig 11116 bp, 12 predicted proteins | sample L1c2metaG_FD_143050 | JGI IMG/M metagenome (GOLD analysis project Ga0193751, IMG submission 143050) | Soil microbial communities from a riparian zone of the East river system, Colorado, United States - L1c2 | ecosystem: Environmental > Terrestrial > Soil > Riparian zone | place: USA: East River...
GGCTGATGCGTGGTGAGGATGCGGTAGATCGTATCGATAATGAGCTTTGAAACCCAGAACAGCGCGGGCGGGACAAGGGAGGCGATAACTCGGGAAATCAGCCCCAGCACGACCACTGTGCGCCCGGACTCCCATACAAAACGTAGGACAGCGGGAACATTGCGGAGCGCTGAGAGTCGCTCCCGCCATCCGCCTCGAACCTCAGGTTCCCCCGTCATAACGGAATCCCCACACCCGGTAGCCAGAAGGAATCCATTCCGGCACTCGAAACGGCCCGGCCCAGGTGTCAGTCGAACTGTCGGCTACTCTGCGAGCGGCCGAATCAATTTCCGGCAAACAATGCTGGCTGATCGAAGCGATCCATCGAAGGTTGGATGAAAAAGCGGCCCTTACGGTTGGTCCGATGACAAAACCGCAGGAAAGAGCAACTCGGTGCGCTGATCGCTCAGGATTTATGGAAACCGGCTCGCTCCATTCCACGCTGCGCTTCCGCGGTCTTCATAAAGGTGTCCCAGACAAACCGGCTTCGCAGATTCTCAGCCATCAACAAGATGATTCCAGTGTCAATGCCAATCACATCGGAATCATACCAGTTCTTGAGGGGATTGAAGGCGTTTACGAACCCATATTTGGTCCAAGCCGCGGGATAGCGGCTTCGGATTGTTTTCAAGACGCGCATTGTGGCTGCCGGCAGGAACGGCAACGCCCCCCCGGCTGCGCTCGGAACCACTGTGCCGTCAATTGGTCCCATGGCGGGAGGTCCTCCCCAAGCAACATACCCGTACGGGGAGTCGGAAGCGGTAATTCCCCACAGATCCTCGCTGTAATCGGGGAACTGCTTGCCTAATTCAATGCAAAAACGCCGGTGGACTTCAGTGGCGGTCACAGAATTCTGAAAATAGTCTGCGAATTTGTCACGCCGGCCGCGAAAATCAAACCACGCCTGCGAGTACTGATGCACAAACAGTGGCGCAAACGACCCGATATACCGCATGCCATCATATTCGAACGTCAAGCGCTTCCATGCGTTCCAGGTTTCCTGCTTCAGAGGGTGGGCGGACGACCCCATGCCCAGCAGATACATCATCATCAGCTCGCTGTAGTAATCCCATCGCGAGGGAAGAAAACCGATTTCGGGAGTCCATCCGTGGGTCAGCAGGGACGTGTCTTCTGAGAGCCAGGTCCAGTCCACCCGGTTGAAGATCAGATTCGCGAGTTGTACGACTCCCGGATGACGGAAGTGCTGGCGGCAGGTAAGAACCCCGCACAGAAGAATCGTCGTGTCCACCGAAGACACCTCGGAGTCAAACATGCGTTCTCCGGTTTCGGGGTTGGCGAAGTGATAGAAAAATCCGCGGTGATTGGGCAGCTTTTTCCACAAAAAGCGCAGAGTGACGAAGACGCGCTCCAGCGCGGCGCCCCTGGAGATGAAGCCCCTCTGGTCTCCTATGCAGAGGGCGGTAAGACCGAAGCCCGTGGCGGCAATGCTGGCCGCCCCCCCGTGATCGTTGCTGTGCACATTACAGCGATCCTTGACCATTCCGGTGTTGGGGCTTCCTTGCTCCCAGAAAAAAAGAAAACTTGCTTTCTGCAGGTCGTTGAGAAACTGATCATCTTCCGCTGATAAATCCGGCGCCCCGGCAGGACTGGCAGCTGGCGCAGTGGGTTGCGCTTGTATGTCCCAAGCGGGCAGGAACTCTGCCAAGGGCAGGCCAAAACCCGTTGCTAGAACCTGACGAAGCAGCTGCCGGCGCGAAACTAGATTGGATTGGAAATCAGTCATGCGTTTGCGTTTCCGTGGATCATGGCATCCTGGAGAAATGACGGAACCCAACTCCATGCCATCCCCGGACAAAGCAAAGGACAATTATTTTACTTTACGATATCTATTCAAGGATGCAACCAAAATTTTCGCCGTTGCTGCACCTCTCGGAAACGTTCGAGCTCAAGCCGTCATCATATAGACTTTGTTGATAATTGTCCGCATGACTCGTACTCATAAAATCGAAGCTTGGGGCGCCCTGGTTTTTGCGCTCTTACTCACTGCCAGCATCCTGGCGCTGATCCGCTGGCAGAGACAAAAGACAATTTCGCTTCGTGGAGCCATCCTCGTCCAGGATTCGGACGTGCGAAAGCAGCAGCCGATCGCCGGAGTTACCATTTCTGCGGGCGAGCTCGCCACCTCCGACGTCACCTCTGACTCCTCCGGATTCTTCGTTCTCAAGCTGCGCAAACCCATTCGCAGGGGCCAGGCCGTAGTGCTCGACTTTCGTCACTCGCAGTACCACCCCCTTGAGATCAACGATTTTGTCGGAGACAAGCTGTACATCGTCCATCTCGTTCCGCTGTCCACCAAAGTCGCTCCGTCGAATCAACCGCGAGTGAAGGTAACCAACCTGCGGATAAGATATACGATCAAGGCCATGACTGACCTGAACGTGGGGAGTGCAGCTAAGACCTTCGAGATTGAGAACAAAGGCGACGTGCCTTGCAATGGTCAACGTCTGTGCTCACCCGACGGCAAATGGAAAGCAGCCGTCGGTTTGACCGCCTTGGATGCCGGTGTGGGCAATCAATTTCGCAACGTTCGTGCCTCGTGCATCGCTGGCCCTTGCCCATTCACAAGAATGGAAGCCACCCACTCCTCCCAGGGCGGCCAGATCCTGTGGATCTCCGCCCGTGACTGGTCCGATACGGCCACGTTTTTGCTGGAGGCCGAGGTCTTCCGTCCCATGGTGAGTCAAATGGAACACTGGTCATATCCGGCCATCTTCGGGGAAGGACTCTCCTTTACCCTGCCGTCCGCCGCCGAAAGTGTGAGCATTGAGGCGGAGCTCGACGGACAGACCATCATTTTTCCCCTGGGACCGTTGCTGTTCCTGAGTTGGGCCAGTTGCGACGCCAGCGTCAATCTAGACAAGGGGCGGGTCTACCGCTGCACGCCCAAAGCCGGATATACCTTTCAGTAGCCACCGCACGGCCGCCGGTACCAGGCTATCGTGCGCCACACCGGCTCCTTCGTCGCCCGGGCACTTTGCGACAATCAGAACCAATCAGCGCGAGTCGTGGCCGACGAGTTCATTCTTCAGAAACCGATTGCCCTGAACCGCTCCATTTGAGCATCCGGCTGCGTGCCGTACTCCTGCTTTTGTTCAACCACGTGTCCGGAGCTTGGCTATTTCATCGGCGTCCGGCTACGAGGCTGATCGGGTAGCGTCTGGCCCCTTAATTTTGACCGAGGCTGGCGATTTTGCCCCGGCGTTCCGGTCGGTCTGGCAGGCTTGATCGGCCCCATCGCCCCTCGGAAAGCTCGAGCAATCCTGGGTTCGCCATCCGCCGTCCCAAGATCAAGATATTGACCGCTGTGACCTCACTCGCGAGGGCGGCACTTTTGCGCCGTGATCCTTCGAGGTATCTTGTGACCCCGCGCTTGCAGCGCGTGACTGAAAGATCCAGTGAACGCTGGGCGGCCACGACTGCTTGATCCTGGACCTTGGCCTCGTCCTCGGGAACCAGAAAAACATTCAGCCTGCTTATCTCAAGCATAGCCAGCGACTGGCTCTCAATGCTCGCCGAAGGCCTGCTCACTTTTTTCCTTGGGACGTGTCGTCTTTTTTGCTTCGATTTCGATATCTACAGTAGAGCCAAGCAATTCCGGCTCAAATGGGGGAGGCGTGGCGCGAAGCGGGGGGCTTCCGCCGCGCTGAGTCCCTCGAATCGTGGACACCGCGGAAGCTGAAGCAATTTGTGACTTCCTCCAGGATGGAAGGAGCGAAATATGGAAGACCGAACAGAGGTCGCGAGCGGAACCTCGAGCTTCCGGGAAACGTACTTCCTCGATATCAAGACACCTAACATGTGGGGCCTTCGCGCCGATTACTACTCCTACGACGAACGAAACGGGCCGCTCAGCACATCGCTCGGTTTTTTCCAGAGCAGTCCGCAAGTTCTCCGTATCCTGAAACAGTTCGCTAAAGACCAGGATTTCCTTCTTGAAGAACTGGCGAGGGTGAAAGCCCGATTCAACCCGCTTGCAGCAATGAAGGGGCACCCCGAGGAAGTCGAGAAGATTTCGTATTCAAAAGAAGCTATACAACGCGAGAGGGCTGTACCGAAGCTCGCGGCCGCAGCTAGAGAGAATAAGGAAAGATGCTCAGCATGCTAAGGAGCAAGACGCGAAAGAGCTTCAAAAGCAACTGGCTTGGCTGGACAAGGGCAACCTCCAGAAGGACCTCGCCGGCATCGTGTCCGAAGCTGCCCTTCATTTTCTACCGAAGTGAGCCTTCCTGATCCCTCAGGGAGCAATACCAACCTCATGAACCCCTCAAATCCAATTTCCGACGAATTCTTAGGGGCGTCAGTCGATGTGAGCGACAGACATTATCTTGCGGGCGTGGAGACGACTCCCCTCGGGTTCTGCTCGTGGGTGGTACGCTCTTCGATTTTCCCCACGAACCTCGATGTGTGGCCCTTCACCATTTGCCGCATGCCAGGCTCAAACTCGTGCAAGAGATTCATTCCCGCGTCGCTACCAATCGTCGAACCAACATTGTTGAACGTTGCCGAAGAGGATCGCGCCCAATAGGGACGGTAAGCAGTGTGGACAGCAACCGAAGTCAGTACCCCAAGGAAATACGAAGAGTTCAACTTCCCTTTTCCCGACTCGTCGCGCCTGACAAAAATGCGCGAAGCAGCGTAAGCGGCGCGGCCCATAAAACTGCCGCTGGTCGAAGCGTGATAGCGCAGTTTCTGCTGGAGTGACGACGGATACAGGTACTTACCAAAAAAGGTGCTGGAGTTTTTCCTAACAGACGCCGCTCGATAGAGGGCGGCAAAGCCGGGCTGCGGTCCGGAACTGACGTGCCCCAGTTCTGTTTCGCGCACCCCACCGGAGTTGAAGCTAACTGTGCGAAGAGCTGAGCGCGAGCGTGCTGCATCGGCCAAGGGTTGAAATTTCTCTGCCTGTGTCGGAGGCTGCACCGACGGAGCATCAGGAAGTAATTTCCAAGCACGCATTTCCTGTTGCCGCGCTTCGGGTGGGTTTGAGCTGTCCCGTTGAAGCAAACCAGCGGGCGGAAGTTCGTTCTGGCAGAACGCCCCGCACGCCGTCCATGAAATAATGGAAATGATCTGGATTAGAGCAATTCGCGTCACCATAACTCAGTCCTGCAAAGCGGTAAGCGACCTTCGGGCTCCGGGACGATTCAGCTGGAAGCACACCTCAGACGTTAGCACTCCCCAGGTTATTCGTCTGAGCAAGAGTGCTCATTCGGCGTCGTACCATCGCGGGACTCAAAGCCCGCGTGAGCAATTGTGAACAGATTTCCCAAGCGCCGAATGGCACAATTCAAAAACTCCCTGCCGCTCCGAGGAGGATCTATGTGGAGCCTTTCGAAGAACTCCAAGCAAATAGCTCTTGAGCATTCGCAAATGCAATCGGTGATTCTGCAACGCACCGCTGAGCTGCAGAACCTGTCTCAACGGCTTCTGAAGGTGCAGGACGAAGAGAGACGCAAGTTGTCTCGTGACTTGCACGACAGCACCGGCCAAACGTTGGCAGCGCTGAAGATCAGTATTTCGTTTCTTCAGGAACACTGCAAGAAAGACCCGTCCGTAACTGCGCTTTTCTCAGATGTGACACACTTCGCTGACCAGGCGATCGAGGAAATACGGACGATGTCGTACCTCCTACATCCACCGCTATTGGATGAGGTAGGCTTTGCTTGCGCGGCGGAATGGTACGTCGAGGGCTTTGCCAAACGAAGCGGAGTGGCCGTAAGCTTGGACATCGCGCCCGATCATGAACGGTTGCCCATGAGCATGGAGATTGCTCTCTTCCGCGTCCTGCAGGAGAGCTTGACCAATGTACATCGGCACTCCGGGGCTGGGCAGGTGACGGTCTCGTTTCGGCGCCAATTCGAACAGGTAATTCTAGAAGTACGAGACGACGGATGCGGCATACCGGCGGAGCGTCTGGTTCGACTGCGTGAAGCCAGCGCTGAGACGGGCGTCGGTTTGGCCGGAATGCGCGAGCGCATGCACGAACTGGATGGTACGCTGGAAATGGAATCGGATGGTCATGGAACGACCATGCGAGCCATCGTTCCACTCTTTGCGATGAGTCGGCCCGGGCAGCTCGAAGCGTTAGAGTCTGCATCAGCGGCACCAACCGAGATAACCAACCCGGCGAGCTTTCTGATTTCTCAGAGCCAAACTTGCCAGTGAGTCAGACCGTGAGCGGCAGGACGCGAAAACTCAGTCACCCCAGCATTTGCGGTTGTTGACAACAGATCGCCAGATCACTCGCAATCGGGCCAAATGAGTGCTCCATGAGCCCGAGACGTAACCCTGCTATCGGAATACGAGGTTAGTCGTCGATGAGCTAGAACGGGTTGACCTGGGGAAAATGAATCTTCAGCTTATAGCAAATGAAGAGAATCAGGATCGCGCCCAGTGTGGAAAAAATGAGGCCGGCGGGATGAAAACGTTCGTTTGACGGGCGCGAAAACATGTGGGTAACGGCGCCGCCGATGATCGATCCGATGATGCCGAGCACGATCGTCCAGAAGATCGTCATATGCACGTGCATCACCGATTTCGCGATAACCCCCGCAATTAACCCAATGAGAATATACCAGATCAAGTGAAACATACTTTTTCCTCCAGCGCTTGCCTTCAGAACGTCGTCGAGTATAACCCAGGGGTTTGACAATTAACCAGACTTTCCCCATAGAATGTCCCCATACAAGAGCTGCACGTCACCGGACTTGTCCTGCCGATGCCCGTGCGGATGATGCGGCGATCGCTTCGACCGGCACGCCCCAGATTCCGGGCAGCCTTCTGGCGTACTGGACCCGGAGCCCGAAAAGCGGCTGCCGCCTCGTAATTCTCAGTTTATGCAATGGCCTGCGGGTGTTGAAAGAGTCCGTTTTCCTCAAAACATCGTGGTGCGAAGCGAGAAGTTGTTTTTTCCTCTGCAAGCATGACCTCTCGGTTCCTCGCAGACTATGCCGAATCATTAATTTGCAAACAGTTCGTCCCCTTGCGCTCCACTGCGCTGCGGCTCGCTACGCTCGCCTCCGCTTCGTTCCGCGCCAGCCCCGGCCCCTGAGACAACACCAAGAGAATTCCTGTTCATCCTTATTCTTCTCTTCCTCGCCCTGCTCATTAATTACAACTACTGGAAGTGTCTCAGAGATATTGGCACGGAGGGCCCGCCAGTCACGGTCTTCGAGGCCACTCACCTCCGGCTCGGGTTAGATTTTGGTGTTGGCAAAGAAGCGGCCGTCCTGAAGCGAATATATCTATGGTCTGTCGGGCAACCTACAGACCATAGCTAACGTATTTGTTAAGCTCAGCACGTTACGTGTCCCTCGCTCGTCGCAGAGGTATCTTTAAATGGCGCGTTCCAAGCAGTCCGAATTCAATTGCTCGATATGCAACAAGCCTGTCGATCTTGAAACCAGCAAAACCGATGATCGTGGAAAAGCGGTGCATGAGCAATGTTACGTCCTGAGACATGCGCTGAAAAGCGCGACCCAACCTAGCAGACAGCCGATTACCCGCCCGCCCGCATCTTGAGCTTTACAGCGCGGCCATGGCTTCCTGCAAAGACTCTGCTCGGTGCATGAGTTCTTTCATCGCGGGCTCATTCTCAGCACGTTCCCGCAACTCCTGTATTGCAACGTTGGCAGCGCGTCAGACTTCAACCGGACGCTTCCATGCTCGTTGTGAGCATCATCACGATCTCACGTGCGGTCCGTGGTAATGATCTGAGTTCTTGCTTCGAGAGCTGGATGGAGTAACAAGAACGTTGCCGAACAGATCGACAAATTTGTAGGCGACGGTGTAGGTATTTGCCGAAGCCTTCAGCCCCTGTCGCATCGGTGAGGTCCCAGTCTCCGTCGTAGTCCGAAGAAATATACGTTGACTCGCTACATCAACTCCTCTATGAAGGCGCTCGTCACGTTCCCAGGTATTCGCGCGTCAGCATATGCGAGGGGGCCCGCATCCAGCACCGGCTCCGCTCCGTGCAGAGTCGGCACGTCGGTGCGTTCAAAAAACTTTCCGATTGGGATCTCTTCGTCCCAAAGCAGAGACTTCCCCATGGCGGCCATCCAGTTCGTTGGATCGTGCGCCGGATCGTCTTCGAGTTTTTTCACGCGCGGGCGGAACCATTGATAAGTGTTGTCGTGGTTATAGGTAACGCAGGGGCTGAAGACATCCAAGAACGAGAAACCCTTATGCCGGATGCCTTGCTTGATCAATTCCGTCAGGTGTTTCTGTTCCGCGCTGAACCCCCGCGCAATGAATGTGGCTCCGGCAGCAAGAGCCAGCGAAATTGGATTCACCGGCGCTTCGATGTTGCCAAAGGGCATGCTTTTTGTTTTCATGCCGACGCGGCTGGTGGGCGATGTCTGGCCGGTGGTGAGGCCGTAGATCTGGTTGTCCATCACGATATAGAGCAGATCAACGTTGCGGCGCATGCTGTGCACAAAGTGATTGCCACCGATGCCGAAGCCATCACCGTCGCCGCCGGTCACCAGTACGGTTAGATCGTGATTAGCAAGTTTCATTCCAGTGGCTACGGCCAGAGCCCGGCCGTGCAGGGTGTGCATGCCGTAGGTATTGATGAAGCCAGGGAAGTTTGACGAACAGCCGATACCGCTTATGGTAACCACGTTGTGGTTCGGTATCTGCAACTCGACCAGCGCCTTCTGAACCGCGGCGAGAACGCCAAAATCGCCGCATCCGGGACACCAGTCAGGATCGACTTTGCCTTTCAAATCGGCCATTGCCACGTGGTTGGTAGCTGCTAGAGCCGTCGCCATTTTCTGTTCTCCTCAAACCAGGATTTCATGTGCAGGTACGGAGAGCTTGGACTTGCCACTCAGCTGTTCTATTACCGCTTCGACAATGTGATGGGGCATGAACGGCTCCCCATCGTACTTTCGGATGTGCCCATCGGGCACGAAGCTGGTTTCGCTACGCAGGTATCGGGCAAACTGGCCGCTGTAGTTGTTCTCCACAATGATCGTGTGCCGGGCATTCTTGAGGATATCCAGAATTGCGTCGCCATGGAGCGGCACAAGCCAGCGGATCTGAAGCTGACTGGCTGCAATGCCTTGTCCAGTGAGAATTTCGCAGGCCTCCTCGATTACGCCTCTGGTGGAGCCCCAGCCGATCAGCGTGACATCCGCATCAGGCGGGCCCCACAGCACAGGAGGAGGTACCGCGGCTTCAATACCAGTAACCTTCCGCATGCGCTTCTCCATCATGACGCGGCGCTTTGTTGGATTCGTGAATTCGTCACTGATCAAAACGCCGTCCTCATCGTGCTCATCGCTGGCAGCGGTGTGAGTATAGCCAGGGACGCCAGGAATGGCCCGCGGGGAAACGCCGCTTTCGGTGATCTTGTAACGTTTGTAGGTGCCGTCACCATTCGTCCGGCATGCCGAAGAAGCATTGGTGATCAGCTCGCCGCGATCGATGACCGGGACAAAGTCCAGGTCCTTTGGCTCGACACTGACCCTGCCCTCCGACAGCAATAGATCGCACAAAACGATACCCGGGCATTGAAACCGGTCAGCGATGTTGAAAATCTCAGGGATGACTTTGAAGCAATCTCCAATATCGAGCGGGGCGGCGATGGCACGAGGATAGTCGCCGAAAGCAGCGCCCAACATCTGCCAGAGATCGCCTTGCTCGGTCTTGGTAGGAACACCCGTGGATGGGCCAGCCCGCTGGCAGTCGATTACTACCACGGGAGTCTCCATCATTGCCGAGAGGCCGAGGCCTTCGCTCATCAATGCAAAACCGCCGCCAGAGGTGGCGCACATAGACCGGACGCCGGCATGGGCCGCGCCAATCGCCATATTCACCACGCCAATCTCGTCTTCCACCTGCCGGACCATAATGCCGGCCTTGCGCGCGTGCGCCGCCATCCAATGGAGAACTCCGGTCGAGGGGCTCATGGGATAGGCGCAATAGAATTTCACTCCTGCGGCTGCGCCTCCCATGGCCATCGCGGTGTTGCCACTCAGCACGGCATAGCGTTTTCCGATCATGGGCAGTGGCCACGAGAATGGCCTGAAATTTGCGGTGGCATAGTCATAGCCGGCCCGCGCGATGCCGATATTTTCAACCACCACGGCTTCGCCTTTCTTCTTGAACTGCTCGGTGAGCACTTCCTCCAGCGCCTGGAATCCTATGCCCATCATGCTGAGACCAGCGCCAACCGCGAGCGTATTTTGGGCCACCTTATTCCGCGTAATGTCCGCCAGCTTGGAAACGGGAAGCGGGCAGAGCTGCGCGCCCTTCGCGGCGAGACCCGGCTTGATGGTGTCAGAGTTGAAGAGGCACGCATCGCTGTCGGTAAGCAGTTTGAGGTGGCGATCCATCGCGTCCTGGTTCAGAGGCATCAGCAAATCCACGCGGTCGCCCATGTTGGTGACTTTTTCAGGGCCCGTTCGGATCGTGAGAAATGTGTGACCACCGCGGATGATCGACTGGTAGGCGTTGTAAGCATTTAGATGCAAGCCCCGGCGGCTGAAAATCTTCGCGAAGATGTCACCCGGCGTGGCGATGCCCTGACCGGCGGCGCCTCCGATGCCGATGGCAAAGGTCTGCTTCATAGCAGTCTCCTATCCGGGATAGACTCCCGTAATGTAGCCCTCCAACTCCTGTATGGTTTGCGCTTGACCGGAGATAATCCACTTCACCAAGTCGCCTATCGAGACCATCCCAACGACCACGTCGTCCTGTATGACTGGCAAATGGCGAAAACGGTGCTCGGTCATAATGGCCATGCACTCATCCACGGTGTGTTGCAGGTTCACAAACGTCACCGGGCTGGTCATGATCTGGTGGACCGTGGTGTCTTTTGAAGAGTGGCCCATAAGGATTACTTTGCGGGCGTAGTCCCGTTCGGACAGGATGCCGACGAGTCTATGGTTGGAAATGACAAGCAAGGCGCCAATCCCGTGCTCGGCCATCTTCTCAATCGCTTCATATACTGACTGATCGGGCCCTACCAAGAGGACCCTATTCTCGTCCTTGTTCTTCAGCACCAATCCAATCGTGTCGGAAAGTTTCATCAGACCGCCTTACCGAAGCA
>Ga0193751_1002498_pt1 | contig 11112 bp, 8 predicted proteins | sample L1c2metaG_FD_143050 | JGI IMG/M metagenome (GOLD analysis project Ga0193751, IMG submission 143050) | Soil microbial communities from a riparian zone of the East river system, Colorado, United States - L1c2 | ecosystem: Environmental > Terrestrial > Soil > Riparian zone | place: USA: East River...
GGCTCCCATTCCATGCTTCGAATCCAATCTTCTCCGCCAGCCAGTCTCGGGTTTTCCCTCCTCAGCCCTAATCCAAGGAATAACATCAATTGTTAAGCAAATACATCGCAACCACTTGTTGATTTTCTCCCGAATGGGGTTAACGGGTCGAAAGCTCCGCAACCTACGCAGTCTTGCTCTGGTTGGAAGTCTTTCACATTAAATACGAGCGATGGAGCGGGTCTTGTGCTGTCATCGGCAGACGATGCTATGAGTAAGGCTGTGAACGAGTTATTCGCGGCGGCTGGAGATCAAGAAACGCCGGGGCAGCCCTCAGCAACGCGAGCTGACTAAAGTTCACTCACCACCGGCCGGTTCCATTGTACCGATACGAACTTTATAAGCCGGGCATCCTTTTGGGGCGTAGTTGCTCTCTAAGGTGCTGAAGCGAGAATCCGGTTAGGCGTTCAACGATGCAGCAACTTCGTATAAACGCGGCGGTCGGCGATCCTAAAGCGCCAGCCCTAAAGCTTCCTTCCGGATCGACACCTGCGTTTTCTCCGCATCCACGGCTACTCGCCCAAGGTTTCTGGGACAATCTGAGAGATTTTCTGACTGAGCGTTCTGTGAAGTTACCATGCAATGCTCGCCAGCAGGTTTTCCGCCGTGACGGGCTCGACTGCAGCTTCTTTGGGAGCTTCAAGGCATTCTTCAAAGCGGCGCCGCGAATTTTGCGCGCCGATGCGTCCGGCATGATGGTGAATTGGCAACCGGGATACCGCACGTTCTTTCGCAACCTGCGCGACCTCATTGCGCCTCCCAAGCTTCCGCCTCTTAAGGTGACGAGCAAGCCGATCGCCGTGCGCCCGCTGTGGGCCAAGGACGAACTATTCGGCCAGGCACAGGCCATTTCCATCGGCTTGCACGTTCTTCTAGTGGTGCTGATCCTCGTGCCCATCGCCCGTCCCATCGCGCAAACCAGGCTGGCCGCCCAAAGTAACTTCAATGTTGTGGATATTTCGCCCTATTTCTCGAAGCTGCCGCCCGGCAAAGATAAGGCCGGTGGGGGTGGTGGCGGCGGCGAACGGATACCCGATCCGGCCTCGCGCGGCAAGCTCCCGCGCTGGAGCATGACCCAAATCACGCCGCCCATGGTGGTGCCGCGCAACCTCGATCCCAAACTTCCTGCGGAACCGACCCTGCTCGGTCCTCCAGACCTGAAGGTTCCAAGTACCGACGATGCCAATTTCGGCGACCCGCTCGTTGCGATGTTGACGCCTTCCGGTGGACCCGGTGGGGGTAGCGGAATTGGCACCGGGAATGGTACCGGAATCGGTAGCGGCACTGGCCCCGGCTTGGGGCCGGGTATAGACGGTGGAACCGGCAACGGCTATTTCCATCCTGGCACGGGTGGAGTAGGGTATCCGAGTTGTGTGTACTGCCCGGAGCCGCAATACTCCGAAGACGCACGCAAGGCCAAAGGTCAGGGTACGGTCGTGCTGCAGGTGGTCATTCAGCCCGACGGTCACGCCACCGATGTCGAAATTGTGAAAGGCCCCGGCCTTGGGTTGGAGGAGAAAGCAGTCGAGGCTGTGCGTACGTGGCGCTTCAAACCTGCTCTGGGGCCGAACGGCAAACCCGTCGCAACCATCACGCCGATCGAAGTCGACTTCCGCTTGCTTTGAAGTTCTGCTCTTTTCAGTTCGCGCCTTGACTCGTGTCCCTGGGGTTACAACCAGCACGCCGCCACTGGCTGACCGCGACATTCCGAGAATGCGTGCCCCATCCGTTCGAAACCATGTGGTTTCGCAACAGTCCTTAACTCTTCATGGATTTTCCGTGGTTTGAGCGACTACGAACTGCCCATTTCAAAACAATTTCGGCACAGCCAAGAGCTTTCACCTAAACCCATGTGCGTGTAAGAATTGCCGGGCCTCAACGCCTCTTCTTGGGCTTGGTCTGCGTGTCAGCCGAGTAACGGGTCCAGACTGGCCTCGAGACCCCCTCTTTGTTAGTCTTAACCGGTGAACCCAATACAATGGTTGAAGGCTTTCTACGAAGCCTTTGGGACACCGCATCCCAGAGCGTCTCTCATCGTGGTGATGATTATTTCCGCTCTTTTGGGCGCTGCTGCTTGGCTATTCGCGGCCAACCAGGTCGAGAAAGATCGTAAGGCCTCACGCAGCGCTCCATCTCACGTGAGCGGTGGGGCGTCAACCTCAGGCGATAGCAGCCCCGCAATCACTGGCGACCGAAACAACATCAACTACGGCTCGTCCACCTCACCTCCAAAGGAGCAGAAGCCGACCAAATGAAACGAAAGGAGTGAACGATGAAATACGGCCTAATCCTGTTGATGCTGATAGCTGTACCCTGCTGGAGTCAGACAACCACTACGGGAAACGCCGACACCAAGGGGCCCTGTAGTCCCGCCATCACAGGCAGCAGTAATATTTTTACAATTAGTTGCGGGATCAGCCGTGAGCAGGGGCAGAAAATGCTTAATATTTTGAACAAGATTCTGGCGAACCAGGTTGATCCCGAGACGGTCATGGCAAAGTTGGATGAAATTCTGAAGGCCGTAAATCCAAACGTTCCGGCAAAAACGTATTTCTGCAACGGCCAATGGCGAACTGCCGGACCAGGAGCAAATGCCGGTTTCGAAATAACAATGGGTGACGACGAATCCTCCTTCCAAGAAATGGTTCGCCTTAACAACACTGGACAGTATGCTGACTTGCTCAAATCGTGCGCTGCTCAGATTCGCTCCGCACCTGAATGGCTAACTCCGCGCCTATTTTGTGGACTGGCATATTTGGCCACTGGGGACAAAGCGAAAGCAAAGGAGATGCTGACCGAGTTTGACTCCAAGACTGGCCCTGCATATGACGTGGATGCGTGCCGCCAAATGTCAGACTATCTGCATGGGGCGCTCCAATGATTGGGAGAAAGACTTTAGCGGACACTATCGTTTGAGGAGAAATGCCGCGGTGACTGACCTTGCCTTCGAATTTCAACCAGGCGTGCCTCGGCATCTTGCTCCAGCCGATTTCACTTCTCGAATGGTCTTCAAGTCTTCTTGGGAGTCCTTGCGGATAGCAAATACGGCTCTGCGTCAAAGGCACTCCGAAATCGCGTGCTTGTGCCAAAAAGGTATCTTGCCAGCGATTCTCAACATCCTGATTTCTTAATTGGAGGATCGATTAATCTTCACCGTGCGCAAAGGGCAGGAATGCGGAACGCTTTCCCGGCCGGTAGGCGAGTGGCTTGGTGAAGTGGCCAGCCGTCAGGTCCACGATCCGCCCGGCCTGTGACTGTGTAGCGACCAGTGGGATAGTACAGTACCGAATACGTCAATCCCGACATCTGCAAATGGCGTGCAATCGGTGTTCTAATGACTACACGATTATCAAAAATTGGTGATCCAATTAAGTGACGTTGAGAGTCAGTGCCATACTGTGGGTTATCGTGACAAAATCAGATGTGTACGTTCCGGTGATTGTTAATGTGTAAGCCCCCGCGGGAGTCCCCGAATTACTGCTGCTCACAACTGATGTCTGGCTGACGCCACCTCCGCCGCCGCATGCAGCTGAGACGAGAACGAGCAGCAACAGAGATGCGAACGTGATTGAGTGTTGACGTGCTCCTGTTCTTTGCCTCCTCCGAAATCCGTACAACGCCAACAGAAATGCGATACCCACAAGCATCGATGGTGGGTGGACATCAGGCAATCCGTGGATCAATCGAATTCTCATTCGCGGCTTGGTCAACGATCTCGCCGTGGTTGAAACTGAGACGGTGAAGCCAAACGGGGTTAGACCGTTCAAGCTTATCGATGGATTAACAAAACAAGTCGTGCCTGCTGGAACTCCTGTGCACGTCAGAGTGACGGTCTTATTGAATCCAGCTATTGGCGTCAATAGGGGAGATGTGTAATTTGCGGTTTGTCCTGCCGAGATACTGGCTACGGTGGTGGTCGCGCTGAGGGTGAAGTCTCCTCCCAGTCCAGCAAGTCCAACCACTGTTTTCAAGCCGTTGTGCTGAACGATCAAGTCTCCGCCACGATCACCTACGGCAGCCGGAGTAAACGTAACATTGATCGTACAACTTCTGCTCGCGGGAGCAAGCGTGAAACAGTTGTTGACTTCGGCGAAATCTCCAGTTGTGCTCACGGATTGGATCGACAAGTTGGCAGCCCCGTTGAACGTGATTGTTACCGGCGAAGAAGCACTCGTTGTTCTCACAGGCTGAGAGGGAAATGCGAGCCTCGCCGGGAAAAAAGTCGCATCGAAAGCGCTGGTTATCCCAATGAGCGATACCCGCTGTGGAGTGTCATCCGCATTGTCGGTTATGACGAGATTAGCCGTTTCGGAGATCGCTGTTGGTGTCAGGTTGACCGCGATGATGCAATTCTCCTGAGGGTTAAGCAGATTTCCGCAGTCGTTAAGTTGAGAAAAATCATTTCTACCGATGCCATCAATGCGTATGTTGGCGAGGGAAAGAGCTGCGTTACCCGTGTTAGTGAGGGTGACCATTTGGGCGGGCGCCGCCGCTCCTAGATCACTGCCCGCAAAAATCAACCGGGAGACAGACAGGCTCGCGACTGGACTTGAGGAGATTCCTTTCCCCGTCAAGACGATAAACTGCGGGCTGCTAGTCAGATTATCGTTGATGATCAGAGTTCCCGTCCGAACCCCTGAACCATTGGGAGTAAACGTCAAGTTGATCTGGCAGTTTGCGCCAACCGCCATAGTGCTACCGCAAGCGTTTGTCTGACTGAAGTCGCCGCTAGTCGCTACGCTCTGAATCTTCAGGGGCATACTGCCAGGATTACTGAGCAGGACAGTTTCTGGTGGGCTTGAGGTTCCGACCGGTCGGTCCACAAAAGTGACGTGGCTTGGATAACAGGAAATGACCGGCGTATTAAGGAAAATCGAAACAGCGCTATCGAAACGCGCTGTCACAGCGAAATCCAATCCGCCATCTCTGTTAAAATCACCCGTAATACCGCCTTCAGGCCCATTGCCCGTTGCATAGTCGATACGCGGTTGGAAAGTTCCATCCCCGTTGCCCAATAGAATTGAGACCGTATTTGCATCAAGGTTCGAAACTGCGAGGTCCAATTTGCCGTCTCCGTTTAGGTCACCGGTGGTGATCGCCAACGTGAATTTACCGGTAGGATAATCAACGTGATTTTGGAATGTGCCGTCTCCATTGCCGAGTAGGACGGATACCGTGTTCGTATTTATGTTAGCAGTGGCCAAGTCGAGCTTCCCGTCACCATTGAAGTCACCTGCGACCATCGAATATAGACCTGGGGCTGTCGGATAAACTAGCTGACCTTGGAACGTGCCGTCGCCGTTGCCCAGAAAAATCGAAACAGTCTCGCTGCTAGTGTTCCCCACAGCGATATCAAGCCTGCCATCACCATTGAAATCGCCTACCACCGCGGGCCGAGGGCTTAAGCCAGTCAGGTAGGAAGCTGCCGCTCGAAATGTCTCGTCACCGTTACCGAGCAGTACCGATATCGTGAATGGCGCGGGGCCGCCGTTGGTCAGGACGAGGTCCGGTCTTCCGTCTCCGTTGAAATCGCCAGTCGCTGCCCACTGAAGCTGTTTACCGACGGATTGATCGAGGCGCGCGAGAAATGTCCCGTCACCCGCTCCGGGCAAAATAGATATGCTTCCGGAACTAATGTCATTGGGAACTGCAAGATCAAGCCGTCCATCGAGGTTGAAATCAGCAGTCACTACCGCAGCCGCTGGACCAGCTACCGAGTAATCCGTATGGCTCCGAAAGCTACCATCGCCGTTTCCAAGTAGCACGGAAACGCTGTTACTCGTAGCGCTGTTCGTCGCGAGGTCAGGAACACCATCATTATTAAAATCACCGGCGATCACAGATCGTGCATCGCCGTTCGTGGAATATTCCGTATAGCTGCGAAATGTGCCTTTGCCGTCGTTTATCAAGATCGCCATCGAATTGGAATCAGGATTTGCTAAGGCGAGGTCAAATGCACCATCTCCATTGAAGTCTCCCGAGCAAATAGAGCCTGGCTGAGTATTCAAGGGAACTGGAGGTTGGGAGCGAAAGGTCCCGTCCCCGTTCCCTGCTAAGAGTCTGAGGCGAAACTGAGAGTTCGACGTTCCAACCAGAACAACATCCGTCTGTCGGTCACCATTGAAATCTCCTGTGACGAGAGCTACCGGCGAGAAACCCAGGAAGGAACTACGAGGGTTTTGAAAGGTGCCATCGCCACTTCCCAGCAGAAGTGAGGCTGTTTGATCCACGCTGTTAGCTACTATGAGATCAACGATGCCATCTCGGTTGAAATCGCCTGTTGTCAAGGAGACAGGTCCTTTACCGGATGCATAGTCGACATAGGGCTGAAAGGTCCCGTCGCCGTTTCCTTTCCAAATCGAAACGGTACCAGAGACGTGGTTCGCAACTGCAAGATCGAGCATACCGTCTGAATTGAAATCGGCCACCGCGAGTGCTGCCGGAAAATCCTCGGTGGTAAGGTTCCCGCGACTCTGAAAGGAAGCGTCCCCGTTCCCCAGAAATATTGATACCGTAGCTGGACTCGAACCAGTTGCTAATGCTAAATCGGGGATACCGTCTCGATTGAAGTCGCCTACAGCGAGCGCTGTTGGTGCGCCGGGCAAAGGTAGTGTCCCAATGCTCTGAAACGTGCCGTCGCCGTTTCCCACCAGGATGGAAACTGTGCTGTCATCACCATTCGTGACGGCCAGATCCAATATGCCGTCGCCATTGAAATCGCCCGTTCCCAGAGCAGTGGGGCCTTGGCCAACAAAATAGTCCACGCCAGGGGCGAACGTCCCATCCGGTTTTCCGAGAAGAATGGTAATGCTGTTGGAATCGCGGTTGCTCGTTACAATATCGAGACGCCCATCGTTGTTGAGGTCAGCTGCTATTGCTGAACCAGGTTTGGCCCCTGTAGCAAAACTAGCCTGCCCAAATATGTATATTTGTGCCGGAGCAGGTACGGCAAAGAAGTATAAGAGTAGCCAAAGTAAAGTCAGCCAGAGGAGGGCAGAAGTTAGGCAACGCATCGCATTTTCCGGCCATCATTTACTATTCTATAGATCGTATCGCGCAGGGACTGAGAGGACTTCTACACTGTCCCTCTACAGTTTTCAAGGAAATTGTTCCTGCGCGAAGTGGTAGCGGGCCTCACCAACTTGCGGGACTCTGCGACGCGGCACTGCACGCAGGAACAAACTCATGATTTGGAGGCGGAACTACCAGTCATTGATCGTGATACCTTGCGCACCTGCCACGACGAGTCGCAAACACTTACTAGCGGCCCTGCCAGTTCTTGATAAACGTTAGCACTTTATCGGAAGCTCGTCAGACTGCCGAAACGAATACAGCGAGCCTAAAGCATAATGCAACACGGTAACAAGCTAACGCTGTATTCTACGTCGAGAGCGTTCAAAATTATCTTTCTTCAATGATCCGTTTCTGGACGTTTGCGGCTTGCCTATTTTGCGTGACATTTGCGTCATTAGCCCAACCATCTGGCGTATCAGCGGACACCGTCCCTGTTCGTTACATGGAAGGCTTGGCGCACGGTTTTCTTGTAGTACGGAATCAAAGCGGCCAGCAGGTTGCAGACGGTGATGCCATGCAGGTCGCACACGGCGACCGCGTGACAAGCCGGATGATGTTTCGATTTAAGGATGGCTCAACCGGCATCCCACCCTTCCCGTGACGGTGGTTTATTGGTGCGCTGAATCGCGGGGACTGTCCGCGACCATAAAAAATCACACAAATGATTAAGCAGATTTGATGCCAAATATGCACAGGCCCAAATACCAGGAAAGGCAGCACTTATGAATGAAAAGGGGCAACAAAGCCGTGATGAATGGCTGCCAAGCGTACTGATATATGCAACGGTTTGTCCATTCTTGGCCGTCCGTAGCAGCAGACAAGGGCAGCCCTATGATGGAGGGTGAGTGCCGTCAAAAGCATTGGTGTGGTGAAAGTACTCCTGGAAATCATTTCATCGCAAAAAACGTCTTCTGACATCCAGTGCACCGATACAGCCTTAACCGGAGAGCACCCAGAAGATATCGGTCGAACAGCCCACGCCTGCGTTGCCTACTGATAACATGTGTGCGGGGACACTTGTGCCCCTGAATCACCGCAGGCATCTTTGTGCTCAATTGTGTTTGCGATTCAATAAATACATCAAGGATTGGCACAGTCATAATCTCCTGGTTACGCTTACAGAAATCCGTACCACAAGGGCTGGGCGATTGCTACGACCCCATTTACGTGGGGCCGTCGTCCCCTTCACAACCACCCAACCCGATTGCATACTCGCAGCAACCTGAGGATTACAAAATGGAGCAACAGCCCTATCTGGCCTGGTACGGCAGGCACAGTACGGGGAGTCCCAATCGATTGCACCGCCCAATGGCGTAGTGAAATAGCAGTGTTGTTCTTTAGGAATCTAGCCACTGAATCCGGCGTGCGAATCAGAACGTAGGATGAGATACGATATGGATGGTTATTCCTGGAGAGGAGTAACCCCCCTTGATTTGTCCCCAGGCTAGGCCAGGCTGACACGTGGCCTAGTTTTTCTACTTCCGGCGATGATTGCCAAACGCACACAAAAGCGGCCCGTCAACGATACCTGTCCCCTGGAGCCGATGGAATAGCAAATCTAATTTGAGCCATCTTGGCTGGAACTTTCTTCGGTGACGGCTTGCCCCGATTATCCCAACTGATTTGTGCCAGGGCAGTCATCGGCAACGATGCTGATACCGCGCAGGAGAAGGACCTTCATGGCCATTCATGAAAAATAGAACCCTGGCGAACGAGATGACTGATTTGATGTTTTCGCTGGAAGTTGATGCCCCACGAACCGTAATTTCCCCGTGCGTCTCCTTTTTGACGGCGCACTCGAGAAAAGACCCACTATTTCCAGGCTGGAGTTACGCGAACAACAATCTGTTTTGTTGGAATATGGATTACGTAAAATTGATTGGTTGACAGCTTACTCAACTGTTCTGCTCGCGCCCGCGCGTTTGTCAATCCAACAACAGAGTCTCTCCATAGAGTTGAGCCATCAGGATGTTCCTCAAACACGTCATATTCTTGGCGCTCTTGGTCCATCGTCCCCCTCTCGACAAAAATATGTGTAGGCAAAGGTATTGTTACCGCACTCGGGCTTCCAATTTGGAAGGCAAAAAGCCCTATCGAATCAGACCAACGGATATTCTGGCCGACCGCTGATGGGTAAATTTTCAACAACCGGGGATATTTTGCCTTCACCGCTGGTCAACAACGCAGTTCAATTGTTCCTGCCTTATTGTGAGAGAGCCTGTTTAGACACGCTCAATCGTTTACCTGATACCGCTTAGCTGGGGAAAGTGTAGCGTAAAAATATGGCCAAGCAGGTGTTGCTGGTGGATGATAATCAACAGATGCTGCAGGCACTGCGCATGTTATTTGAATCTGAACCCGACTTTGAGGTCGCAGGCGAAGCCCAGCACGGACAGGAAGCAATCGATAAGGCGGAAGTACTCAGGCCGCATTTAATCATTTTGGATTTTTCAATGCCTGTGATGAATGGCCTGGAAGCTGCTCCCATACTACGTAAAAAGTTACCCACCGTTATTTTGATTTTGTTCTCCAATTACGCGGGTAGCGTAATTGACGGTCCTGCTCGTGTGGCTGGAATCAATGCAGTCGTTCCCAAGCATCAGGCGGATACGCACCTCATGCCGACCATTTACTCTCTTTTTGCGGGTCACGCGCTTTCCCCTAGAGCTGCGGTAGCCTGAGTTAAAGTTTGGTTTGCTTTGTTTTGGCCACTGCGCCTGTATGTGGCTGCCCCAATTAGGGAATGGCTGTGTGCGTCACTTGGTAAGTTCCTGGGGCGCAACCAAATTGATAAAAGGAATTGCTCATCAGATTCGTGGATTTACCATCTAGGATATGACGCAATGCTCCGCAGAACTAGAACTCTTGGCACTCTTTTCCGCCGCCGTGCTGGAGCACACGGAGGCCGTCGATACCCTGTGTAATCTTGTTGCAGTGGGGTCTAAAGAGGAATTTGCAGAGGCCAAACTGCGCGCCGAGCAAACAGCTTCAAAATGCAATGCAGCTAAATTAGCTTTGAAGAGGCATCGTTTGGAACACAATTGCCGAATCGGGGCACCTACAGTTCCTTGGCCCACCGCCCGCGTTGAGCAGGAAGCCGAGTAGCACGACCTATACGGCACTTGGCCCCATCCCTAATCCGCTAAGTTTTTAACGGCTTTGCGGTGAAAATGTCAAAATGTAAAACCGAACACTACAGGGAGCGTGCTTTTTGCCAATTCAACGGCGGTAGCTCTGATTCACGTTCTGAATGAGCAAAGTATTGGAGGTAAAACCTCGCATATTCCGCGGCTTTCTTTTTCCCCTGCTCAATATCCGGCCAATATCGCTTTGTCAGCCAGCCGTCGACGTTCTCGTTCAGCCATCTATAGAATTCCAGGGCGAGGCGTGTTTTACCGAGACCACGCTCGGCTTTCAACAGCACAACCTGGGGGATTGGGCTCTCGATGTTGCAAGCCATGCGCCAGCGGGCGATGAGCGTCTCAAGCTCAGAGGCACGACCGGAAAAGCTTAATGTTGGGCGGGTGCGATTTGTCATCTCGGCTGATCGCTCGACTCCACGGCGCTATTCTATCGCTGCACCCGCCGACGGAGCAAATCCCATAGACCACTTCACCAGATCAAATTTGATCAAGAAAGCGTCCTCACTACCGTGCAGCTCGCGCTGTAAAGCTGCACGGATCGGAAAGTCGTCCGATTTGGTGAAGCCGACTACGAAGAGGTTTCCTGTTTTGTCCGGAGCAATGCCAGTGACTTTCTCATCGCCGCTACCTCCAAAAACAAAAGTCCTCAATGTATCTGACTGCCTCCCTGGGTAGAAGCATCCGAGAAACCCATCAGCATCCACTTCTTCCTGGATGCGCTTCAGATAACTTCATGCTGAGCTACACGAGGAGCGTTCGTGCACCCGCCCTGTACCTCGTTTATCCGTCACCACTGTAGTGACTTTTGTAGGGGCCTTAGGATCAGGCGCGCATATCCGGACACACCCAGATACAA
>Ga0193751_1002499_pt1 | contig 11110 bp, 7 predicted proteins | sample L1c2metaG_FD_143050 | JGI IMG/M metagenome (GOLD analysis project Ga0193751, IMG submission 143050) | Soil microbial communities from a riparian zone of the East river system, Colorado, United States - L1c2 | ecosystem: Environmental > Terrestrial > Soil > Riparian zone | place: USA: East River...
TAGCGGAGGATGTCGAGGACGTCGTCGAATCGCTCATAGAGCGGATTCTGCTTGCGGTGCGCCATCATCCACACCGCGTGCAGCGATCCGCCACGGCTCACGATGCCGGTGATGCGTCCGTGCACTAGTGGGAGGTGCTCGATCAGAATCCCGGCATGGAGCGTCATGTAGTCGACGCCCTGCTTCGCTTGATGTTCGATCATGTCGAGCAGATCGTCGGCGGTGAGCTCCTCGAGCTGCTTGTCCCATTTGCCGTCGGGTCCGCCCTGTACCGCCTGATAGATCGGCACGGTGCCGATCGGAACAGGCGAAGCAGCAATGATCGCGCGCAGGATTCCATCGATGTTGCCGCCGGTCGAGAGATCCATCACGGTGTCGGCGCCGTACTTGAGCGCGATCTGGAGCTTTTCTATCTCGCCGTTCACGTCGGACGACACCTGTGAATTGCCGATATTGGCGTTGATCTTCACCCGCGCAACCTTCCCGATCGCCATCGGCTCGAGCGCGGCCGCGAGATGGTGGATGTTGGCGGGGATTATGAGACGCCCGATTGCGATCTCATCGCGCACCAGCTCGGGCGTAAGCTCCTCGCGCTCGGCGACGAAGCGCATCGCATCGGTGATTTCGCCCCGACGCGCGTAATGCATCTGCGTACGTGCTTCCATCGTTCGACTCCCTACGCCGGTACTAACCGGATCAGGTTCTGAGGGACTTTCTCAGCCATGCGTCGCTGCCGAACCTGGCAGCCTGGATCCCGCGTGGCACCCCTGTCTAAGACCAATCTAATGATTGTAGAGCCGGTAAACGGCAACGAGACCTGCAAAAGGGCCGCACCACGGTGCCCGCTGAACAGGCGGGGCGGGATCCTGCTCAGAAGGAATAGCGCGCGCCCAGCTGCCCCTGCCGCCGGGCGTAGTCGCCGACTGCGTGACCGAAGTGCGCCAGGTTCTCCGTGCCCTGATACTCGGAATGATTCCCCGTGTTCAGAACATTGAATACTTCGGCGGTTATGGCGAGCGCTCCTTGCCCAATATGAATCGACTTGGAGAGGCCCAGATCCAGCGTCCGGTACCAGTTGTTCGACCCGCCGCGGTAGGCCGTTCGTTGGCCGCCCGGCCAATCGTCCGCATTTGTGCCATTGAGATTGACGTCGGGGCCGGAGATGACGAGAAATGGACGCGGACTCGCAACCACCGCGATTCCCGATAGCTGCATCGCGAACGGAATGTCCATCACGCCTGAGATTACCATTCGGTGGCGCTCGTCTGCTTCGCTCCTCTGCATTTTGTAGTCGACAGAATCCGGATAGTCACTGTTCATGACTTGCCCGAACTCGGAGCGTGACCAGCTCAGTGTGTATGCAGCAGTCAGATGTGTCGCCTCACGATCGAACGCGAGCGAGGTGAGCACGCCGCGATAGGTAGCGTCTCCAAAATCCCCCCATAGCAGGATGTCCCCATACCTGGCAGTGAGAGGGCGCACACGTGTCACCGGATTTGCCACGTTCTCCCTGACGGTGACATACACGTCGCGCAAATGCTGATCGACGTAGTCGACATTGAGCGTCGTATGTTCGGAAAGCCGGCTACCGATTCCCAGCGACCATTGCCGATTCGACGGGGTCTCGAGCCGGTCAGGAAGGAGGACGAGATTTGGAGCAGCATTGATCCCTCCTGCGAGTACGCGGCGACGTAGCTCCGCTGGATCTGTGGTGCCCGGCCTCGTGAATGAATAAACACGCCACTGCCAGCCGAGCCGCTCGGCAAACGTTCCGAACGCGGGGATGCGCTCGTACATGATACCGTAACCGGCGCGCAGGAACGTGCGCCCACTACCGCCGACATTCCATGTCGCGGCAACACGCGGAGCAAAATTGTTCAGATCGTTCTTCCGATCACCGTCGTTGAGGTAATAGTCGCCAACCACGCGTTGCAGCGTCGTGTCGCGCGCCCAAGGCTCGTGCTTCCCTTGGCCGAGTCCTCCGATTTCCGCATCGTACCGCACTCCAGCCGTAAGCGTGAGCGATTCGCCTGGCCGGAATTCGTCTTGAAGCCACGCGCCGGTCGCCCAACGATTTGCCGACGAGTGCGCGTCGGCCGTGGCCGACGTATCGGTGTACCCGACGCCGATTCGCGCCGTCTGTGGCTGGGTGCTCGTGTCGGACGTAAACATGAAGAAGCCGTCGGCGTTCGACGGCTGGAAGCCGGCTCCGTGAATCGATGTCAAGTCGAGTCCAGCCTTGAGCAAGTGTTGGCCACCAAGTGCGTCGAACGCGAAAGTGCTCTTGTTCGAGACTCCCGCGTGCCGCTCGAAGGTGATTACCGGATACGCAGCGATCCCACGTTGAAGCGAGGGATATCGAAGGGTCCGGCCGGGACTGATGGGCGCGTCTTCCTGCGCGGTTGTCAGAACGTGGGCAGTCAGCTCGTTGACGAGCGCTCCACGCGCGTAGGTGTCGCGAACATCGACGCTGGTCGTTCGGTAGTGGCCGACGAGGCCCGCATCATGACCGAACATCACCCCGGCAACCTGAACACCGAACGCGGTTTCGGTAGAGAGATCTCGTCCCACCCACGTCGCATCGAGAGAGTGGTATCCGACAGGCGCCGTAAGTCGAAACGTGCCCGTATGATTCCGCGTCGGCGCGCGATACGTTCCCGCGTACTCGTCCCATATGGCAGGGTTTACCGCCGGGCGTCCGGGGACAACGGTGATAAAATTGTCAGTGTTTTGTCCCTCGTAGCTCGCTGCGAAGAATAGGTGACCCTTGACCAGCGGGCCGCGCAGTGTCCCGCCCATCTGCTGTCGCCGATAGTCCGCTTTCTGTGCCTGGAATGTGCCCTTGGCGATGAGTGCTCGACCTTGCCCGAAATCGAATAACGAGCCGTGCAGTTCGTTCCCTCCCTGTTTCGTCACTGCGCTGATGACCCAGGAACCGCCACGCGCAAACTCAGCGTCGTAGGGGTTGAGCAGCACGCGCAACTCACGGATCGCGTCCTGCGGGATAAGCGATCCGGTTTGCGGGAAACCGACGAGATTCCCGGTCCCGATTCCCTTCCACTCGGTGCCGTCGAGATAAAAGTTGACGAACCGTGGCGCCGAGAGTGCCCCGGCAGCCGGTAAAGAACGTCCACCCTCAGTGGCGTACGATCGGATACCGGGAGCGATGACAGTGGCGTCGAGTACGTTGCGGGAGTTGAGGGGCAGGTTGGTGATCTGTTCTGGTGTTATAGCCATCCCCACGTCACTGCGGGCAATATCGACGGGACGTGACGCGATGATCACCGTCGGTGCGAGCTCCGTCGGCCCTGTCTCGAGCGCAAAATCCAGCTTCGTGCGCTCGCCGAGCACTACCACGACGCCGGTCTGTCTCTGCGGCGCGAAACCCAGCGCGCGGGCGGTCACCTCGTACACTCCGGGTTCAAGGGCGAGCACACGATAATGCCCGCGTCGATCGGACGTCGCGTGCCGGACTGTACCAGTGGACTGATCGCGGACGTCCACGGATGCCGTCGACCCGCTGTCAGTGGTGGCGACCCTGCCCTCAATGCTCCCGGTCGTCGCCTGTGCACCGAGGGACGTAACTCGTAGGAAGGCGATCGCCGCCAGAGCAAGGAGCCGGCGTACGGGTCCGAGTCGTCTCACCAGTGCGTTGAGCATGGCGACATCCGTCTGTCCTCCCTGGCTCTGTTCTACAATTGTCGACCCCCTCCCGCAAGTCCCGCTTTATTCGGGTCCTCAAAGGCGACTTTCATCCTTCGATTGCGGGTTCGTAATAGAGACGTACCTTGGAGAGCGAGCAGGACGGCTATCCGTCTCTCGCCAAGGTTATTTCCCCAACGACCGCGCCACGAGGCGGCGACATGGGATGACGACGTCCGGACTCCGACTCCGAACGCTCGGGACGCTCGATCTCCGAGCGCCTGACGGCACCGAGCTGCGCTCTGTTCTGGCGCAGCCCCGGCGCATCGCCCTGCTCGCATACCTCGCTCTCGCAACTCCACGCGGCCCGCATCGTCGCGATCGGCTGCTTGCGCTCTTCTGGCCGGATCAGGACCAGGCGCACGCTCGTAACGCGCTCAGCCAGGCGGTCTTCTTTCTCCGCAGTGCGCTCGGCGCCGATGCCGTGGTCAGTCGTACCGCCGATGAAGTCGCGCTGGACCTGAACACAGTGTGGTGCGACGCGATCGCGTTCGACGAGGCAGTGGACGCGCGTCGCTACATGGAGGCGATCGAGTTGTATCGCGGCGATCTGCTGGCCGGCTTTCACGTGGCGGGTGCGGCGGCGGAATTCGCTGAGTGGCTGGACGCAACGCGAGCCACATACGCGCGAAGGTACGCGGGCGCCATGCAGTCGATCGCGGTGGAACGCGAAGAAGGCGGCGACCGCACGGGCGCTGTGGTCTGGCGGCGGCGAGTTGCCGCGCAGGACCCGCTCAACTCGGACGCCGCGCTCCAGTTGATGCGCGCCCTCGTCGCCGCGGGGGATCCTGGCGCTGCGATTCGCCACGCCCGCGTGCACGAGACACTGCTCCGCGAGGAGCTGGACGCACCTCCCGACGCGCGGATAGGCCAATTCGTGAAGTCGCTGCAGGAATCGCCCGCGACCACCGTGGCTCCCTCGTCCCCGCCTGCATCGTCTCCGGTTTCGGAGCGGTCGGCGCCAGTGCCGACTGGTCCGCCACCCGGGTCCACAGTCAGCCCACCCAGCGAGAACGCAAGCGGGCCGGTGAGAAATCGCCGACCTCGTTGGCGGTACGCAGTAGGTACAGCTGTCGGTGTTGCGGGCGCGGCGTTGGCAATGTTCGCCTTCACGCACAAGACTGTGCCAAAGGTGACATCGTCGTGCGTCGCCGTCATCCCGTTCGCGAACTACTCCGGCGATCGCTCGCAGGACGATTTCGCTGACGCAATGACTGACGCCCTGATCACCGAGCTCGCGCGCTACCAGCGACTGAGTGTCATCTCTCGGACATCGGTCGCGCAATACAAGGCGACGCGAAAGCCGTTGCCAGCGATCGCCCGTGAGTTGGGTTGCAATACCGTGGTAGAGGGGAGCGTAGTGCGCAACCGAGATCGCGTGATGGTAGACGCCCAGCTGGTGAATGCGCTGGCAGACCGGCACCTCTGGGCAGAGCGGTACGAGCGCGAGGCGACCGACCTGCCAACGCTCGAGCGCGACATCGCCGATGCAATTGCGATGCAGCTCAACGCCATCGAACGGCCTGACGATTCCGGGCTCGATGGAAAACCCGCACGCGCGTCAGCCCGCCGAGTCGATCCGATCGTCTACGGACTCTACCGGCGTGGTCGCGACGCGGCGCTGAGTCGGAATCCGGCGACTCTTCGCCAAGCGATTGCCTTGTACAAAGAGGCCATCCAACGCGACTCTACTTTCGCACTGGGCTACGCCGGTCTTGCCGACGCTTACCGCCTCGCGGGTGGATTCGGTTTCATGCCCGAGGAGTTCCAGAAGGACAGCGCGCCGGCGATGGCGCGTGCCGCAGTCGCGCTAGAGGGAAACCTTTCCGAGGCACACACATCATTGGCCGCAACGCTCACCGACGCCGGCGACTGGCTCGGCGCGGAGCGAGAATTCCGACGTGCTCTGGAGCTCGCCCCGAGCAATGCTCTCGCGCATCAGTGGTATGCGGCGCTGCTGATCACGCTCGATCGCAAGCAGGAGGCGCTGCGTGAGGTCCGGCGCGCGCGGGAGCTCGATCCCCTCTCTCAGTCGATCCGGGGGATGAACGTCATGTTCGAGACGTATATCGGTATCCGCTCCCCAACGACACTGCCACTTCCGCGCAGCATCGTCATCGATCCGAATCATCCGGGCACGGCCGCCGCCCGGTCCGTTAACCTCGCGCGCGTCGGCCGCTGTTCCGAGGCCGGCGCCGAAAACAAGCGCGCGCAGCAGCTCGCCCCCAACGAGAACATGATGTTGATCAGCCGCGTCGGCGTCCTGCTGCTGTGCGGAGACCGCGCCGGCGCGAAATCGCTCCTGGCGAAAGTTGAGCGGCGGCCACAGATCGACCAGCAAGGAGTCTACGTCGCCGAGGTTCACGTCAAGCTTGGCCAGATCGACTCCGCCTTCGCCTGGCTCGATCATGCGCACTGGGGAATGGCGAACCGCATGCATTTGCGCGTCGACAGAGAGCTGAACCCACTCCGCACAGATCCCCGCTACCGCGAGCTCCTGCGCAAGCAGAACATGCTCTGAGCAGGCACGCGCCTCTCTCGGACGCGTGTGATGGTTTCCCCGCGGGTCCGCGTGTTCATACTCCAGTTGGGCCCAAAGAAAGCGATCACGCGGTCTCCCAACACGCTGGCGCGCCCAAAGCGCCAAAAGACGACGAGGATTTCGTCTCGACGACTGCCTCAATCCGCCAGGTGAGTCGCAGGTAACTGAGAGGTAAGCGGAACTCCCGAGGATAGTGGCGCATGCCGCCAATCCGCAAAACGCAACGTTTCGAAGAGCGGCGCCACAGGACCACATGGAAGGCACAATGACCATGAGACACGCGCTCGCAACGCTCTTTATCCTCGCAGTCTGCGGAGTCAGTTGTAAAGACACCACGGCTCCGCTCACTGGTACCCTGTTTTTCCAAATAGACGGTGCGACGTGCAAAGGCACGCACGCTACCTATTTCGAAATCGACTCCGTTGAGGTGGGGCCTGAGACGTTGGCTCCAGCCCAGACATCGAAAGGCTACGTCGTCACCGAGGGAATCCACGCCACTAGAGCCCGACTCGTGGACTACTTCGGAACGCCCGCTGATCTCTGGACCCTGAATCGATCGTTGACAGTGCCAGCCAATGGGACCGCAACGACCATCGTAGCCTGCTAGACACACCCACCACACATAGGGGGATCTCATGTCATCGATCCACGGAACAACCATGCTGCTCGTTGGACTTGCGCTCGTCGGCTGCGACGGGAACTTCTCGAGCCCGGCCGGGCCGGCCGGGAGGTTGCGGGACGTCCGCGGTCCCGACGAGATCACTCTCGAGATCATGGGCGTCCCTCAGCCAACGCCGATTCAGCCGATCATCCCTTCGGTTGAAGTAACGCAACGCAGTGCGAGTGATGTTACGGAACTCAGTGCGACCTTAGCGGCGGACGTAAAGCAGTCGGTCACCGGGCACTACCAGTTCGTCGGCATCAACACGGGAAACGATTTCAAGTACTCCGTGACCGCGATTCGTCACGACGACGGTTCGGTCTCCGGCGAATTCGAGGAGCGAGTCATTCTCAATTCGACGGGCGAATTCATACGGCAGACTCACGGGACGGTCACCTGCTTCGAGATCGTCGGCAACCTGGCGCGCGTCGGCGGGCTCGTCGATCAGGCTACTGACCCGAGGTTCTTGCCCGGGACTGAATTTCGTTTGGTCGTCGTGGACAATGGCAACGGCGCGAGCGATCCGCCGGACCTGGGGAGCAATGCGCGCTTTGGATTTCCGGGCACCGCCCAGGCGTTCTGCAATGCGGGCACGGCGTTCAACCTCGAGCCGGTCGAGCACGGAAACGTAGAGGTCCGCCCGTAACGAACGACGCGGAGTCGCGGCTAGTCACCTAATCAGGAGTCCCAGATGCGGGATCTAAATCTTCTAATGGCTGTCTGGGCGGGACTCGCTGTCGCCGCCTGCGATAGTGACTCTCCTGTCCAGCCGCGCTCGCCGGGTCCGATCCTTTTCTCCAGCCAGGTAGGCTCCGGCATCACCGCGTCTGCCATCTCTCCGTCCGAGATTGATCTCTCGTGGGCAAATAGTCCGGGTGCGAGCGGCTACCAGGTCTTTCGTTCTGACAACGGAGCGACGGGAACCTATTCTCTGATCGCGAGCACCCCGGCAACCGTTGCGAGCTATGCCAACACAGGGCTGACCGGATCGACGCAATACTGCTACGAGATTCGCTCGTTCAAAACGGCTGGAAAGAACACGACCTATTCGGCGTACTCCGCGGCCGCGTGCGCCACGACCCTTGCTCCGCCGATCAACGCCCCGTCGGGCGTGGATGTCGCGCCCATACCTAACGGCTGGTTCGTGGATCCGTATATCTCGTCGATTCGCGTGAGATGGACAGACAATTCTGGCAACGAAGATGGATTCCGAGTCGAGCACGCGAGCGTCCCCACCGGACCATGGACCACCGGACCATGGCCCGAATCGGTCACGACGCCAGCGAACGTCACATTGCTGAACCAATCTGGCGAACGAGAGAAACAGGTCTGTTTTCGGGTGATTGCCTTCAATGCAGCCGGCGTGTCAAACCCATCATCACCTGACTGTACGACCCCGCCGGCGAACCCGACAAACCTCGTGGCGAAAGCGGCGGATGGTCAGAGCATCAATCTGACGTGGACAGACAATTCCGCCGTCGAAGACGGCTATAAGGTTTCGCGTCTCGATGCAACCAATACCTGGGCCGACATCGCCGTACTGCCATCCAACGCGGTCAGCTACCGCGACGCAGGCGTGTCGGTAGACAGGACTTACACATATCGCGTGCAAGCGTTGAAGGACGGTGGATTCTCAGACTACACCAACGAGTCGGCCGCAGTCATTCCCACTGCACCGCCGGCCACGCCGACCGACGCGTCCGCGAGCTACTGGGCGGACAACGAGTATGGATGGCTCTACTTCGGCGTGGCGTGGACCGACGCATCGAACAACGAGGAGGGATTTCGGGTTGAGGTTTCCGGCGATGGCGTGAGCGGGTGGCAAACCTATACCACCGTCGCCGCGAACATGAGCAGCTTTCAGGATAAACAAAGTCTGTGGGACAACTTGGGAGCGAGGGGCGGGTGTTATCGCGTCCTGTCGTTCAACGGCGCGGGTGTATCGATACCCTCGAACGTTACGTGCACCGAGTGGGGTAACCGTCCCACAAACCTCACGGCCACAGCAGTCGATCAGCAGAGCATTGATCTAAGCTGGACGGACAACGGGACGTTTGAGGTCGGCTACGTAGTGTTCCGCTCTACGGATATCAGCGGACCCTATGATGTCGTAGCTACGACTGTCGCGAATGCGACAAGTTATCGCGACACGGGACTCGCCAGTGGCCAGCAGTACTGGTACTTCGTGGGGGCGAACTTCGGCGGATATTCGATTTATGACACCTTCAATTACTCTGATTACGCGAGCGCGACGACGCTATCGGCGACGATTTCGGGCGCGCTTTCGGTGCAGAGCTCCAGTACGGTCATCAACGATCGCCACACCACCATACGCATCAGCGGCCGTCCAACACTCGAAGTAATCCGCGCGCGGTATAAATCCGCGACGAGCCGGTCGCTCCCGCCAAGTCGTCATCGGCGCTGAGAATCCCAAAATCGAGTAACGAGAGGCGCGCTCGGAAGAGCGCGCCCTTTTCGTCTCAGGTGACATCAGTTTCCCGAATTGGCTCTCTTGACGTCGCCCTCAATGGCACCGACACTCCCTAGGCTGTGGCGCGACTCGCATCCATATCCCTAGCCAGAGGATAGCATGGCCATAAATACGCAAAAGGTCCTGATCGGAGGCATCGCTGCTGGTGTCGTGATGAACGTCATCGATTTCATATCGTACAAGTTCATCGTCGGCGCTCGTATGATGGCGGAATCAGAAGCGTTTAAGCCGGGCATGTCGCAGGCGATGATGACCAGCTCTGCGATGATCAGCAACATCGTCATGGACCTGGTACTCGGCATTCTGCTGGTGTGGACCTACGCAGCGATTCGCCCGCGGTTTGGGCCGGGGATGAAGACGGCAACCTATGTCGCGGTCTTATTCTGGATCCTCGCCGGAATCTTCCTCTCTGGATATCTGCACATGGGAATGATGTCGTCGGGACTCTGGTGGACATTCGCGTTCATCGGGCTGGTGAACTTCTGGGTCTCAGCGTGGGTCGGCGCCAGACTGTACTCCGAGGACGCCGCGGCGTAGAAAAACGGAGTGCCAATCGCACTCCGTGTTCGTCTATTGGATATGGGAAAACTCTTCGCTTTCATTGGATCCACGATCGGCGGGTACGCCGGCTGGGCCCTGGGGGCGACCGTGGGACTGACAACCGCAGTCATGGTCAGCATGGTCGGCACCGGAATCGGGATTTACTACGGGCGCCGTATCGCCAAGGCCTACATCGATTAACGTCGACATCAATTACGATGCGAAAAAGGCGCGCTCATCTGAGCGCGCCTTTTTTTGTGATGTCAATCCGTCGAATCAAACCGACTGCTGTACAACCAAAGCCTGATTGAGCTTGAGCGAGATGCGTCCGCCATTTGGAACGCAACCGTCGTACTTCCCGGTCACGCCAGCGACCACTGCTCCCGCCGCGGCACCAGTCGCCGCACCTATCACCGTCGACTTCGTATGATGTCCGAAGACCTGCCCGAGAATCGCGCCGACCACCGCACCGGTGGCGACTTTCTTCCCGTCATTGCTCGCATCACCGTTGCGAACCTTGTCGACCTGCGCTGACGTCACGGACGAATTGACCGGATAGGTCTTGCCGTTGAACGCGATCGAGCGAACTACGAACTCCATCTCGACGTTGTCGTTCGCATTCTCGCTGCGCTTCAATGAGGTCAGCTCGATTACCGCCGTGGCGCCCGCCGGAATCGAGACTCCGTTCGAGCCCTGTACCGATTCCGCTACGCTCGCGGTGAAACGGTCCCCAACCGCGTAGGTGTTGGTGCAAACGCGCTGACCGGAATAGAGAGAGATCTCGGATCCACTGGCAATCGTGCCGATGCCGCGCTCCGATCCAGTGGTACCCTCGGTCACTGTGTTCCCATTGGAAGTCGTGACCGGTGCCTGCTCGACAGGCTGCGGAGTCGACCGCGGGGTCGTCGCCACACGACGAGGATTTCTGCTCGGCGTGAGAATCTCGGATGGTGTCTTTCGCTGTGAGACTTTGGGCTCGGGAGCGGCCGGATTCACAGCTGGAGCAATCGTCACGGGAACGTCCTTCAGCTGCGGCTGCGCCGTTGAGTCGGCATTGGCGAGCTGGAGGTCATGAGCCAGCGAAGTGTCTTGCGCTAGCGCGTCTTCAGGCTTGTCGCCCTGTTTGCAGGCGCCCAGCGCCAGGATAGCAATAAGGAGGACCGGTGTCGCGATC
>Ga0193751_1002500_pt1 | contig 11109 bp, 10 predicted proteins | sample L1c2metaG_FD_143050 | JGI IMG/M metagenome (GOLD analysis project Ga0193751, IMG submission 143050) | Soil microbial communities from a riparian zone of the East river system, Colorado, United States - L1c2 | ecosystem: Environmental > Terrestrial > Soil > Riparian zone | place: USA: East River...
TCCAATGAGGATACGTTGCGATACGCAGCGGTGCTGCGCGGAGTCGCCTACACACGGTATCGTCAACGGGACTCGAACCAAGTCGAAATCACTCTTAGCCCACCCGCGCTTCCATCGCGATTGATGGAAATGCTCCCGAAGCAAGGATTTTCATGGACTCGTCTCTACGACACGAAAGACAGCCTCATCGAGCTGGCGAGTCAGGCGGAACGACGACTTGTCATCATCAGTCCGTTTCTCGACAGGGAAGGGCTTGAGTGGATCGGGCAGCTTTTTGAGGCCACGGCGAAAAAGTCCATAAAGCGAACGATGATCGTGCGGGGCCGCGATCAAACGGAAACTGACATGGTCAGAAATCATAGTTCGCAGCTTGCCGCCTGGGGCGTAGACATTCTCGCCTACGCAATATCGCACGCCCCTGCATTTAGAAGTCCCGCGATTGAGACGTTTCACGCCAAGATCCTTCTTGCCGACAGCGACAAGGCCTACATCGGATCGGCAAATATGACCCGTTGGTCTCGCGATTTTTCGATGGAGTGCGGTGTGATTCTCAGAGGTCCCTCGGTAAAGCCGGTCGCTACCCTCGTTGAGGCGATGATCAAAATCTCCGAGCAACAAATTCTGAACTCGTAAACCTTCAGATTTGCGTGCGCTGGCGTACGCAGCGCGCGGCCATAGTGGGCAATCTCGACCCGCCGGTATGGCAAACCGTGTTTGGCGGCAGCGATAAGCCGGCCAGCCCACAGGTGGGCAATGACAAGCCACAGCCAGATGCGTTGCTGTTCATATCTGCCCTTCGGTTCACCAGACGCACGCCCGAGATCGTGGTCAGGCACCGCATGAGGGCTGGCGTGCCGAAAACGCCCTTGAGAGCGCCAAGGACATCTTCCTTCTACCTGCGTTTTGCTCCTACCCAATAGGCGAACAGATGGCGAATATGATAAATTGCGGCAATTATCCCTTGGCAACAAGTAGAACAGTATGCGAATATAGTCTGGTCACGAGGAAATATGAACCGCAGACAGACTATTCCGAAGGAGCTTCGATACACCCGCAATCAGTTCGACGCTGATTTCCCGGACAACGATGCTTGTCTCGAACAGATCAAGCAGTCCCGCTGGCCTAGCGGCATGATCTACTGCGCGACGTGCGAAAAGGAACGCAAGCACTACCGCGTCACTGGGCGCACTGCTTACGCCTGCGACCGTTGCGGGCATCATGTCTATCCTCTGGCGGGAACTATTTTTGAGAAGAGCACTACCTCGCTTCGCACTTGGTTTCAGGCAATGTACCTGATGGGTTCGACCCGCTGTGGAATCTCTGCGAAGCAAGTTCAACGGGAAACTGGCGTGACATACAAAACTGCGTGGCGCATGTTCAAGCAGATTCGTTACCTATTGGCGGAAGATTTTAAACTGGAGGGTTCATCAGTTGAGATGGATGAGATGTATTACGGTGGCCGCCGTAAGGGGCATACTGGCCGGAAGCTCCGCAATGACGAGGGCGAGCAAATTCAATCTCCCGTGTTCGGAATGTTAGAGCGTCAAGGACGCGTGATGGCATTCGCCACGCCGGATACGAAAAGTTCGACTCTGTTGCCTATCGTCAGAGAATACGTGCTCCCAAAGAGCACGATCTTCACCGATGAATACAAAGTGTACGGCGGCATTCGGAATATCAAGAATCAGTACAAACACCGCCGCATCCGGCACAAGTCGAACGTGTACGTAAAAGGCAATGTTCATACGAACACGATTGAAGGATTCTGGAGTTTGGTGAAGCGTGGTCTAGGCGGGGTGTATCACTCTGTGAGCAAGAAGTATTTGCAGACCTATTTGAACGAGTACAGCTTTAGGTACAACCACCGCGCTTCCGGGAACCTGATTTTCCCGTTGATTTTGGAGCGGGCTTCTCAGCCGGAGTTGCTGAAGCCCGCCGCAGGAGTCGGAAAAAATCTGACCGTGTAAATGGGCGTGACTCACCTGAAGCATTCTTGGCGGAAGGTTTAGGGTGGTTCGCCATGCAGTATACGTGTGCCGAACGAACAAAGTATATCATTGGGGGACTTCGGCATGGCCACGAGAGACGTAGCGCACATTAACGGAATAGTTGCTCAATGGGCACGTGAAAGAGTTGGTCTCACCCGAGAAACACTCGCCAAGAGTTTAGGGAAAGGTTTTACCGCTGAGACAGTCCTTGCATGGGAATCCGGTAATGCATTTCCAACTCTTGCCCAAGCGGAGAATTTAGCAAAGAAATTGCGCCTCCCGTTTGGCATTCTATTCATGCCGGAGCCGCCGAGTCTCACTGTCCCAATTCCCGACCTGCGAACCGTTTCCGGGCAGCCTCCGGCAAATCCCAGCATAAACTTCTTTGAGATTGTGAACGAGAACCAGTCTCGCCAGAGCTGGTACCGCGAAGCCAGAGAGAGGGAACAAGCTAGAGACCTTCCATTTGTCGGGCGCTTCAGAATCGGCGCGCCTGTCGTAGGAGTGGCAGCAGACATCGCGCAAACGCTCGGCATCACCGACGATGTTCGGCGGGAATGCCGCACATGGGAACAATTCCTAACCCAACTTATACAAATCTCCGAAGACGCGGGCATTATGATCATGCGTTCGGCTTGGGCGAAACATTCTTGGGCGCGCGGGTTGGACGTAGAAGAGTTTAGAGGATTTGCTTTAAGTGACAGACTTGCACCGCTTATTTTTGTTAATGGTGCCGATGCGAAAGCCGCACAAATTTTTACATTGGCGCATGAATTGGCTCACATTTGGATTGGAGCAAGTGGAATTTCTAATCCCAACCCACGAACCCTTCCACAGCAATATGAAAACCCAATTGAAAGTTACTGCAATTCTGTCGCCGCCGAGCTATTGATACCAGCGGCGAGCCTCAATCGCCTGTGGAAGCCGTCTGATTCTGCCGATGTGAATACAACCAGAATCTCGGTATTTCACCGAGTAAGTAAAATCGCTGCTGCCATTCGTGCTCGCGATCTTGGAAAGATTTCGCCGAATACGGCATCGGCGATCATTGATGCAGAATACGATCGCTTCTACGCACAGCGTGCGCAGTTGAAAGCTGAAGCTAAAGAGAGGGAAGGCGGACCCGGATTCTGGCGCGGTTTCACCGAGAGAGTAAGTGGTCGTTTTTCCGATACCGTATTCTCTGCATTGGATCGCGGCGAACTCTTGTTTCGCGATGCGGCTAGATTGCTTGGTATCACCCTCACCACATTGGATAAGCATCCGGCGCGCGGCGGCGGTCATACATGAGTCCGCCAGGCCCAGGTCGCTTTTGGCTAGATGCAAATATTCTCATTGAAGCCAACAGGCGATCTTACCGGTATAGTGTCGCAAAGACATTTTGGATGAGGCTGGCCCAGCAGGTCGAACTTGGCAGAGTGGTAAGCCCACGGCGCGTATATCGAGAGTTGACTGAGCACGAAAAACACCAAGACTTTGTTAAGGATTGGGTATCAGTGCGACAGAACCAACTCTCGCAGAACCCCAATAAAGACGTTACCGATATGGTGGGAGAGATCGAGAGTTACATCTTTTCTCAACCTCAGTACGGTCAGTATGAATGTTGGAAATTTAGCGAGGGTGGCGATCCATGGGTTATAGCACACGCGAAATTAGACGGCGGGGCAGTTGTCACGTGGGAATCGGCACTTCGACCGTTAGCCAAGAAGCCTCGAATCCCGGATGTTTGCAAGGCGTTCGACGTTCCGTGTTTGGATCCACTGGATATGTTCGAGGAGCTTGGAGTTACGTTCTAGGCAGGGGACTCAAAAGCTAACACAAACATCATTGACTTTGGATGTGAGTTACTGAATGCTTAGGAATGTAGGGCGAGTGAGGAGTAAACGTTCGGAAAAGCGCTCTCCTCACCCGACCCGCATGGCGGCATCGTCTAGTGGTCTAGGACGCTGGACTTGAAATCCAGAGACGCTGGTTCGAATCCAGTTGCCGCTGCCATTTTGACGGGGGAGCAAAAGCTCCCCTGCCAAAACTGGTAAGAACTTTTCAAAGATTTCAATTCGCCTGTAAAGACGGATTCGGGCCGCATCCTCTGGCCTGAGGCGATGAAGGAAATACAGGCAAGACGGGAATCGTAAACCTGACTGGCACATTTGTGCAAGTGGTTCCCGCAAACCCCAGTATATCCGCTTCCTTTTCACCACCGCGAGCACCTCAGTAACGCTGTCTATTAGGTACCTATAGATACTAAGAGGTACCATAGCATACCTTGCTGTACCATGTGTACCCAGTAATCTCCTATGAGTACCAAGCTGGTCAAATTACACCTTGACGAGTCTCTGCACAGACGAGTAAAGACCGTGGCGGCGTCAAAGGACAAGAAAATTGAGGATTATATTTCAGACGTTCTAGACGAGAACGTCCCTACCGAAATTGTGTTCGCTACTAGCAAGAAGTCCCCGAAAGCAGAGAAGACCGCGCAGAAGTGATTACACGCAATTTCAACGACTTACGTTTTCACCTTGTTCTGACGGGATATTTGCCTAAATTGCCGTCGTGGCTCTCAAAGCCGGCACCGTCGCTATCCACGATCTGAACGAGACCGCGCACGCGATCGACGTGAGCGCCGAGTCCCTGTACGAAGCCATCGCCCAGGCTCTCGCCACGCTGCGCGGTCACGACTGGGTCGGCGAGATCGGAAAGGGCCTCACGAGTGTTACGGTCAAAGTCCGCCATCCTGACGTTACGCATGTCGTCAAAATCCAGGATTTCGAAAACTGGCCGAACCGAGGCGGCAAGAGTCCGGCGGACATAGTCTTGAAGACGCGGCTACGGCAGATGCTCGGCATGGGCAGACAGTAATAAAGGAGGATCGAATGCGATGGGCCACGGACTTGCGGCGGGAAAGGATTCTGGCTAACAGAATATGAACACCAAACGGCGGCGGGTTAATTACGAGAGATCGATCCTGACTTATATCGACATTCTCGGTTTCCGCGAACTGATCGCGACCAAGACTGCCGGGGACATTTCGCGCTCGATCCGAGTGGTGCGGGAGACGGTCGAGCCGCGCCGGTTCAAAACATCAATTCCTGAGATCGCCGAAGTGGATTTCCGCAATTTTTCGGATTTATGCATCATTCGCAAACCGATTGCCAAGAAGGGCAAGTTTCCGGCGAGGGGAGAAGTACATTCACAAATCCTCCACATGGTGCACGTCCAATCAACCCTCCTCTTCGATGAGGGCATTCTCCTACGCGGTGGTATCACGGTCGGCGACGTTGCCCTCAGCTATGGCCAGCTGTTCGGTCCTGCCGTTATCCGCGCCTACGCGCTCGAAAACCAGGTTGCGCGTTTTCCCCGCATCGTCGTGGGCACCGAAGTTCTCGAGGAGTTGAAGAAGAATCCGGCGCTTTGGGTCCACGATCGTGACACGGATATCAAAGCAACGAAGAGCCTCCTGCGCAGAGACTTCGACGGCGAGTACTTTGTGGACTATCTCCGGGTCATCGAAGAAGAGCTCGCCGAGCGCAGCCAATATCCGGGGCTGCTGGAGCAACATGAGGAGTTCATTAAACGCGGACTGAAACGGTACAAAGACAATGAATCCATTCTGCCCAAATACAAATGGCTCAGGGAATATCATCGCTACACAGTCAAAAGATGGGCGGAGCGTAGCAGCACTTGCTAGACGGAAACCTTGCAGGTTGGAGTCTAACTCCCACTAAACTTCCTCGACGGATGAAAGGGTACGGCTGGTGCGCTCTCACTGATACCAGTGATACCGTTTTACGCGGAAATCCAGGGAATGAGAGAAACCATAGAAACTCCAGCCAGAGATCGAATCTCCTTGTAACCCGCTCAAATACAGGGTATTATCGCAGAAGTGTAGGATTCACCGGCACTTGCAGGTAACGGCGGCAATAGAATCCCTCTCTCTCCGCCAGTTTTTCAATCACTTACTGACCGCACAATCCGTTTTACAATCCATTCAGCACAAGTTCTGCAATTTTCGAGTTGGCTGGGCTCAGGTCATCGGTCACCACATCCCCGCACATATTTCTTGAGTGGTCTATCGTCGATTTTCACGACCCGTATCAGGAAGCTCAGCTTCGCGGTCGGGTGGCCGAGCGTCGTCCCGATGGTGATCTCAAGTACGTGGACACCATCTCGTTCAAGTACACGGGCCAGCCCTTTCCCTTCCGGAGTCCCGAGGGAAGAGTCGCCCTCGTAATCGAGATTGAGAAGGCCAGATACAGCAAACTTCCGTTTGAACATACGCCACCGAAGTGACGATAGCGCTCACGATCCTGCCAATTGCGTGTAATGGTTTTCCCCAACAGTGAGTCGGCGCTCCTTGATGTCTCATCGCAACGAGATTCGGCCCTCTTGCCAAGTCTGGCGATCCTTCGCCCGCGTAACTGGCAAGAGCTGTCTGGCGGGAATCATTGCACGTGGGGAAGGTCAGGTGTACATTGGCTGTCGTTCAAAGCTCCAGGGAAAGCCAATCTTACAATGTCCATGGAGGATACGCGATGAAGAAACTACTCTTGTTTGGACTGCTGATTGCGCTGGTCGTTTCCGTTCCAGCCATCGCACAGAATGCCTTCGACGGCACGTGGAAGTTTAATCTCAACGACGCGCAATTCGCCAAGAAACCCGACGTTTTTGTGTTGCAAGACGGGATGTATCACTGCAAGACCTGCGTGCCACCAATTGATATAAAAGCGGACGGCCAGGACCAACCGGTCGAGGGGCACCCTTACTTCGACAGCGTCAGTATCAAAGTGGTGGATGATCGGACCATTGAGGAGATCGACAAGAAGAACGGGAAGACGGTCGCCACCAGCAAAACCACAGTGTCTCAGGACGGGAAGACAGCCAATTTCGAGTTTACCGACAGTAGCAACACGAACGCCGACCCGGTCTCTGGTAAGGGAACTATAACCCAAGTGGCCCCGGGCCCCGCGGGTTCACATGCGGCGTCCGGTTCCTGGGTGACCTCGAAGCTGGATACCCTCACCGATAACGGGCTCATGGTTACCTTCAAAGTGGAAGGCGATAGCCTGAGCATGACCAACCCGACCGGGCAATCCTATGTGGCAAAGTTGGATGGCACGGACGCGCCGTATAAAGGGGATCCCGGGATTACCAGCGTCTCCGTGAAGAGCGTGGGAAAGAACACGATCGAGGAAACCGACAAGCGCGACGGGAAGGTGATCAGCGTCGCGCGTATGACAGTGGGTTCCGACGGCAAAATCATAACTCTCAAGGTCGAGGACAAGTTGCGCGGATCCAACAGTCAGTTCACGGCGACCAAGCAGTAGGCTGATGCAACGCGGCAAGGCAGTAATGCCTTGCCGCATCACACACGCCCTTGGCCGGCAGATCTAGGATCAATGCGTGCGATTTCTCGCCACCTATCTAAGGACCGAAACTCGGCGTCATTAGGCCGGCCCCCTGGTTTCGCCGGCTGGGGTTCTGCTGGTTGGGGCTGCGAAGTCGCCGCAACGTGAGCGCATACCTTGGCGGAACTTCTCGCGTTCCTCGGGCGTCATCTGTCCCCAGCGCTCGGCCATTCGCCGCCGAAAAGTGGAACGATGGGAGCCACGCGCAAGCATACCTAGGTCTCCGAACAGAATCCTGCAAAGAGCGAAGAGCCCGATAGCTTGCCAGAAGGTAATTTGCCGCCATCCGAACACCGCTGGCAGATTCCAGTTCCAGTTTGCCGACAACCAATCCTTTGCCAATGTTAATCCGCGGACTTCACTTCTCAGCTTACACTTTAACTCCACCTTGAGGCTGTATGGCGGAGGAGGTGGCCGCGTGGCCTGGCTCACAACGCAATTACCCCGCTACCCGCGTTTTCAGGATTGAGTTTGGGTGCACCGCTTTTGAAGCTTCACTTCACTGATGGTGTCTCGGGTTCAAGCGTGGCATTCAGCATAACTCTTCCAGCGGAACCAAGCGGGATGCTCCGTTCCCATTTTTTGAAATCCCGGCCCTCACAAGCGGATACAGGAATAGTACGCCAAACGAAAAGGTAATGGTTTTGGAATAACGATTGGCCTCCGACGCCTGTAAGACCTGCGGAAATTGGCACGTGCCCGCACCTGTGCAATTTTGATCAGTTCCCATTTTGGATTCAGAGTACTGTTTTGGAAACGGGGGAGGACTATATGGGAACCCAGCAGGTAAATCGAGAAATCCTTACACCAACGCCAATGCAAGTGCTCGGCTCGCCCTATTGCTATGACCCGACCTGTAAATCGTGTCGGGAGTTGAGAGCTGCGCACGACCGCGTGAACGGGCATAGCTCGGAATCCAGAGAAGCGTAGGAAAACCGGAAGCACACAAGGGCGGTTTCCCGTGACCCCACAACCTAATGACTGGCGTCACCTTGCCGAGCAAGCGAGTAAGGAAACAGACCCGGCCAAGATGCTGAGGCTTGTTGAAGAGTTGAATAGCGTGTTGGAGCGAGAACGAACATCCGCCGCATGTCCCGAAAGGGCGGTTCGGCTTAAGTTGCATTCGGAACTACCTGCCTGCTATTTCTGACCCGCGCGCCGCGTTCTTCTTAGGTTGGTCTGAAAGAGATTCCGTGGGCCCCGCACAAACGGCATCTAACACAGGTGACAAATCTCACACAGCACGTCTGCAAAGTCTCAGCTTTGCTGCTCCTTGCTTTCATCTCCCAGTCTTGTGGTGTGTTTAACAAAACCCTCAACCCGAATATCTGCAATTGTTTGCCGCTTGACCCTGACATCTTGGACTACCGTCATGCTGCCAAACACGTACCACTTCCGAGCGGAACTCCGCAAGAAATCGACGTGAATACCATTCTCGGTTGGCCGCAGACACCCATACTTCCAATTGACCAACCTAGAACAGGACGCGAGCTTCAGCTAATGCATCTGGCAACAGCGTATTTGGAAAACGCGAGCATGAATCCAGGAGACTGTGACATTCATCTTGAGATTTCTCAAACGCCCGACAAGAATGCCCCGAGGGTGATCGTCGAGACCCCAATCGATAGTGAGTATTGTGTGGCTCGGCAGAACCTCCAAAAGCAGTTGATGCAACAAGGCTTTCAATTGGATTCCCAGCATGGCGGTGAATTATCGCAACCGCTACCAGTCAGTGTGCTCGGCCTACCCTTTGAGGACTTTGAACATGGACGTGGAACCCCACAGGTTGCAACACTCTGGGAAATCCACCCAGCGATCGTCAGCTTGCTCGTTTCCGGGGTGACGGGACTCTGAACTTGGATTCTGTCAGCAGTGGAAGCGTACCCCGGTACGTTTGCATCTCACACAACAATAGCAACGACGATGACCGTCCGCGCAGGGTTGTCCAGTATTGAAATCTACGCGCACGGTTTGGCCTAAGGGAACAGATTCGTTTGATCGCCATAACAAAAAGAGAGGGTGAATGATGTGCCGTTTTGCAAGAAAGTCACAAACGTGACTTGGACGGTTCCCCCGGCTCCATTCAAGACGTTACCGAGCTGCACGACGCTGACCGAGCCTTGGGCGGTGGAGCCCGTGCCGATGGCACCTCGGACGAATACATTGCCGAAGAGCACTGTGGCTATTCAAAGGGCGGCTCGACCTCAGTGTTGAAAGCGGGACACTCATCTGAACGCTACCGTACCGAACTTTCCGCTTCAAGAGAGTAGGGTTTGAGGATCATGGCGCAATCAAGCAACCCGCCCAAAAACATCGGGGAGTGTAATCGACCAGATTGACCAAATTCGGGAAGAACTGCTCTCCATCCAAAGGTCGATGGAAATGGAAACCCCCCAACCTGCTGCGCCCGCTGCCGCGGCAAAAAAGCGTTAGTGCGGGAGCGGTCCCCCCTGCGCTGAGCCGTGACAGGTCAGGGCTTTTTCTGATTTCGTAACAACATCGCGGAAAAATTCCCGAAGCTCGAAATGTGTGGCAAGCTGGCAGCCACTGAGACGGGATACAAAAGATGTGGGAGGTACCCCGTCCCTCTGTTCTGCGGTAGGCTGCGTGGCTGACTGGCAACAGGAAGCGCGCAGCCCTCGTAGTTTCCGCTGTCGGCGATTCAGCCTTCCATAAACAGTTCTCTTTGGAACCCTAATGCTGCTCAGTTCCAAACCTGGAAAATCAAGCCTTTGCAGACGCTTGGAAGAGCTGGTTTTTGGAACAATCCGGTAGTGAGCTACGGAAACGCTAATCAGGGCCGACAATCCATCACAGCCGAAGCTGAGATAGACCGCTCAAGAGTCATTATCCGGTAGTGTCCTAAGAGTGCGTTGTTAGGGCCGGTCTTTTGCGATCAATCGGCGGTCGCGGTGCGGATCGGTGCGTGGCTGGCCGCTGGCGAGTTCACACTTCTCTTCCGGTTTGGCACCGCAAGTCGGACATTGCACTTCGAGTGGCTGTTTTGGGCTGAGTTCTTTTTTCATGGCAGAGATAATGCCCAAGCCCAATTCGGGAATGGTCAATTTTGACCGGTTATCCTAAGAGTGCGTTGCTGGCCAGTCAAGGAAGAGCGGACGGGCACCCGTTCGGACGGTACTGGTCACAGCATACGTCACCGGACAGTCTCGCTAATTCTCTTGCAATGAAGATCGGGTAGTGGGCTACTTTGCACGAGGCCGTAATCCGAAGTTGGTTCCGTGCTCGAAGTGACTTTCAGCGCCTTCACGACTGAACGGGTGTTCCGGCTGGGGCAAAATGACCGAGCAGACGACCTCATGGCCGGCAATCTGTGCAGTCAGAAACACTTTCCCTCCCGGAAGCTCATCAGAGTAGGTGAATTTCATGAGCTGACCGCCTCGACCGACATTTGTCCATTCATCTTGCATTTGTTTGATCTGGTTCCAAAGTCCGTCGCCAACTGGCGAACACTGGCGCCCTGGGATCGGTAGTACCTTTCAGGAAAGTAGCCATCGCTGCTATAGGCCCATAGCCTCGCGTAGCTGCTTCACTACAACGTCGAAACCGTCAAGTGACTTCGCCTCGACACGGCCCTGCGAAGGTCAGCAAGTCTATGCACCGCGTCATCGCGCGGAGTGGTTGAACAAGATCGGAGAATCCGGCGTGCGCCGGCGGGCCGAGTTCTTCTACCAACAGCTGGATGCTCTGCTAGCTTT
>Ga0193751_1002501_pt1 | contig 11106 bp, 16 predicted proteins | sample L1c2metaG_FD_143050 | JGI IMG/M metagenome (GOLD analysis project Ga0193751, IMG submission 143050) | Soil microbial communities from a riparian zone of the East river system, Colorado, United States - L1c2 | ecosystem: Environmental > Terrestrial > Soil > Riparian zone | place: USA: East River...
TGTGCCAGCAGCACGATGGCGCAATAAGCCTTACGGTGAGTGATATCGTCATGCCCCAGCTCAACGGCCTTCAGATGACGGAGCAAATTCGTGCGGCTCGCCCCAAGATGAAGTTCTTGTTTATCACTGGCTTTGCTGACGAATTTCCCGAATTGCGTGAACTGATCAAGAACGGAGCAGACGTTCTGGAAAAACCATTCCTTCCTTCGGAGCTCATGGGCAAAGTGGAAAAAATGCTGAACGATGAGAACCGCGCCACTGGCACGGAAGGATGACGCGAATGGACACCTTAGCACGCAAGCGGCAGCCCATATAAATAGGCACGCTGCCTCAGTGCATTTGCGGAAAAATCCTGGCCCACTGCGGTTCCGTCACCTATCAAATTGCTTAGTCGTCCGGCTTTGGTCGTCAACGTAGCTGAGGATCGATTGCTCCAATTGTGAATCGAATTCATCTGCCATAGTCATGACGTCCAGCAATACTGAACCGAAGTCCACGCTGCGCAAATTCCTTTGCAAAGTGCTCCGCCCAGGCGCTCGCCAAGGAATTACGCCCAGACTTGCGCTCCGACTGGCCAAAAACACGTTTTATCTCGACTGATCCGAACTGACCAGACTGATCCGAACTCCACCGGCTATGCTCTCGACATGCCAACCAAAACTAATATGGCTAAAGGAGAGTCGTCACCACGAGAACGTGAGCTGGCCGAGAATCGCAAGAAGGCTCTTTGGAACATGATTAATCACGCGGCATGGCTGTGAGCAGATACTAGGACACCGGTTCCGAATAGGCCGGAACCCCAAGACGACACAGTTCACTCCGGCAGAATTAGCCAAGGTCCGAGCATCATTGAAGCGAACGACTGACTACGAAGAGCTCAAGTCTAGGCAGGGAATTCTAGCGATTCCTCGTGTCTGAGGCGTTGCAAAAACCACTTTCGGTCTCGACTGATCTAAACTAAGCAGACACTTCGACTTCGGATGCGTTCGGCGCGGATATTGCCATGTTGCAGAAGATTTATGGAGCGCCAGCAGCGAACGACACGCGCTATTCTCCAGCTACGTGCATCGGCTGCGATCTGAAAGTAGTGAGCGGCGATCCCGACCCAAAGCACGTCAGCACAAGCTATGTGGAGCGGCACAACCTGACAATGCGTATGTCCATGCGCCGCTTCACCCGCCTGACAAATGCGTTTTCCAAGAAGATTGAGAACCATGCCGCAATGGTTGCAATCCATGCCGTGCATTACAATTTCACCAGAATCCACAAAACACTGAGAATCACTCCGGCGATGGCCGCTGGTCTATCGGATCACGTCTGGTCGCTTGAGGAAATCGTGCTGCTGGCATAGTGAGGAGAGAAAAACAAGAATTATCACCTCCACAAGCCAGAGCTATCAAAATGTTTCCCGCACCGATCTCCCTTTGGACAAGAAAAATGAGAGCCCCCCGCGAGGGGGCGGGTAGGCTCTCAGGGGAAGGTAATTCTGCGGCATTCTATTGCGGTTTGCCCCGACAGCAATCAAGACAGTTAATCTTGTTACGATTTCAGGAAATGGTTGGCAGCCGACTGGCGACTAAACCGAAACTGAGACACTACCCTGGTTTCTGATTTATTTGATTTCAGTGGGTGGTCCTTCAGTGAAGGTTTGCTAGCCGTGCAGAGTAAAGAGAAATGGGGCTTGATCGATGCGAGCGGCGCGTTTGTCATTCGGTTGCGATTTAACGGTGTACTTGACTTTTCAGAAGGGCTGGCCGCAGTTGAGTTCAGCAACGACAAAGATCAGTGGGGGTACATCGACCACACAGGAATTGTGGTCATTAAACAACACTTTGGGGACGCAGGGGATTTCAACGAAGGGCTAGCTCCTGTGGCAGTTTTCCCGAGAGAGTTCCACGAGCAAATAAGTGGTTTTTCTGGACGCGAACTGCCGGCGTTCAGGACCCGCCAAGAGGCATTGACGTGGCTAGTTGCAGACTGATGACGCCTAGCTGGTCTCTTTGATCCGGGGCTTTCGTTGTCTCTTGGCAGCCCGAATCTTCGCCCACCGCTTTCGTTGAGCAGCGGCAATCCGCTTACGGCCTGCAGCCGACATGGTTCGCCGTTTTCCAGTGACCTTGTTCCCTCGCAGATAGACTCTCCCGAAGGCTGTCAGGGCATTTGTTACGCGGTGCAGCTCATTCTCAAGTCGCAAACGTTCCTTTTGGAGTTGGCTGACTACGGACTGCATTAGCGTCTTGGGCATGGATCAATCCTCTCACTCCGATTCGGAGACCGCGCGGTTCGTCTGGCACGGTGCTGGACAACGGATGCCGTAATCCTTAGAAGAAGGAAACTCTTAGTTCTGCAGGAAGTTGAAAAGTTCAGCTGGATCGTTCTAGGATTTCGCGCCACCTTACAACGCTGTTGCGGGCTTGGATCATCGCAGGATTCTCCTCTGCGGAAACAGAAGTTCGCGCATCTTCATCTTCGCTTTATGGAGCTGTGATTTTGAGTTCCCAATGGAGCATTGAAGCAGTTCGGCGATCTCGCGATGCGCGTATCCCTCAACCTCGTGCAGATCGAAGATCTGCCGGCATCCTCCGGGCAACTCTTCGATGGCGCGACGCAATACAATGCGATCAATCGCCCCACGGAGGTTCAGATCATCTTTTTCAACCTCGCGCTTGAGAGATGGCGAGTCCCTCGATACAGGTTCATCGAGCGAAAGCACTGGTGGGGATTTACGACGCAGCTTCATCAGTACGGTGTTCACGGCAACCCGGTACAGCCAAGTGGAAAAGGCGGAACCGCCACGAAACGAGTTGAGGTTGCGAAACACCTGGATGAAAGCCTCCTGCGTCAGGTCTTCTGCTTCAGCCACATCTTTCGTCATCCGCAGACACACCGAATACACAAGCTTATTATGCAACTGGTAAAGTGTGGCCAAGGCCTGCTCGTCGCCGCGCTGGGCGCGCTGAACGAGCGTACCTTCGGAATCGTCTCGCTGGTTTCCGGCTCTTAGCGGAATCCTACTTACTGTGGGCACATTCATTGGTGTCGCGGATGTCGTACAAGTCGCCACTGTAATCTCCCCTGGGTCATTAACACGTGTCTTAATTCGGGCTTTCAGACACCAACCCATGACCGCGTTGTCAGCTTCAAGAAAACACAGTATCTAATTCAAGGTTTCAATAACTGATCAATTTTGCACACTCCCGAGAAAACCTGACCATAGCTCAGCATGGATTTTCCTCTCCTACGACAGAAAGTAAAACGCCGGTCAACTTGGAGAACAGCCAAACAGAGAGACAGCAAGGAGTACTCTCCAGCGTCCCCGAGCGTGGCCCTCGCCACCCAGAGGGACGGAAGCACTTTTCAGCAAAGAAAAAGGCCAGCACCCTGGCTGGCCCAAGAAACGACGGTTTTTATTGCGCTACTTGGCGCAAGTATCGCTGATCATCTTCAGGCTCGTAACGCGAAGATCGCGGTACTCCTCTTTTTGGGAGGCATTCTCAACCTCTCCTTCCTTCTTTTCCTTTTTTGCCTCAGCCTTCGATTCTCCGCTGGCCGTCCCGGCCACCGTTACTTTGTGGCCAAGGTGGTCTTCCAGCTTAACCGTGCTGCTACGTAGGCCCCACACTTTGCCATCTTCGCCCGCGATCGAAAACTCGCCGGCCTCATCGCCCTTCTGCAAGCAACCCGTCACTGTCATTGTCCCTTTGACGGGCTTCTCTGCTTGCTTTTCTTGTGCGTTCGTTTTTGCAGTGTCCTGGGTTGCCGGGTAGTCCTGCTTCGTGGACTGAGCAACAGCGACCAGGCATACAAGTAGGGTGCATGCGAATAGAACCAGCAACAGCTTTTTCATCTGCGGACTCCTTCGAATCGAGCAAGGTTAAAAAAGATTCTCGGCTCGTGTCTGTTCAAAAGTGCTCACTTTGGCGGTAAAGCACTTCAGAAACCGAATCTGCCGCCGGTGCTACCGATTTTTCTAGACACGTCTCCCCCTAAACTGCGACCCAGGGGCTTGCACCGCATGAGAAGACGACTTTGGAAGGCTCTAGGGGCAACATCTGGTCCGAAACATCTGTTCGAAACAAGTAGCTCGGGGACTACCGCTGACATTTTTCTTTATTGGATTGTTTACTCCATTGTCAGCAGCTTTAAGGGGGTGGCAAGTCCTCTGAAAAGAAGACTTGCGCCGAGTCATGAAGATATGTTGAAAAGGGGCGGTCGTGAGGGTCCGAATGTCACTAATCCGACGCTAACCCATGATCGCCCTACCAAGCTCTTCGCCTTTTTAGGGGCACTACATCGCTGTAGCAGATGCTAGAGTACTGTTCCCACAATGGTGTGACTGCTCACAATTGCTCACTTTCTCAGATTTGTTGAACAATTTCACATCCGTCAGCCACGGTCGTGCGCGGACGATCTACGTCGTGCCGGAGAAGCCTTGCGAATGCATTGTCGTTCACGAAATGTTATTTGGGCATCACCGAGGATTAAGAGTAAAGAGGGCCGACGCCTCTAACAATCGGCCCTCATTGATCCGTTGGTCGCTCTGTGGATTATATCTGGCTAGGTTCGCCCGCCGTCAGGACGCTCCAAAGGAAGCGACAAAGGAGTTGAACGCGTTGAGGAACCGCACTAGACGCTCAGGGTTAGAAACATGGAACTCTTCCCAGAGACCCTTTTCGCTCCTCAGAGCTAACGAGGCATAGGCCACAATCGGTATTTGATGGTTGTTAGCGAAACGTTTGTCTGCACTCCCGTCTTTGTTTGCCTTAGCCCATGTCTGCCCGATTACCTTGGCATCGCTCGGTACGCTTTCCGTTTCTTGAAACCTGACCAAATCACACTTGCCGTTGACATCGTGGAAATCAATGACGGAACGCCTCTTTCGCAGCCCGATACAGGATGAACATAAGGAACCAAAGCAGTAATTTCAGTGAATTTCAACGTCTACGGCAGACGAACATTCAATAACTTACGAACGAATTTCGCCGTTGAAATTCCCTAGAAAGAGTTTTTCAACAGCTACGCCTGTTTTCAACAATTAATTCCAAAAATGGGGACTGAACGCTCGTAAGTGTAATGAAGGCAATGCTCTTTCGCGCCGCGGTCCTTCGAAACGTTCTCAAGCAATTGATCGAGGTCCGTGTCGTGTGGCACACTCAGAACCTTGAGTCGAGCATCTTCCCCATGCCCACCCACTGGACGATCCTATTTCGCGCTGCCCTTCGCCAGCAAGATCCCGCGAAGCTGCCCAAGCTAGTCGAGCAAGCTCGTCGAGCCATCAACGACAGAGTGCTAGAGCGAGGAACAAAAAGCGCGGACCCGCAGGAGAAAGAAGAACTAGAAGAAGCACTCCGCCAACTAACCCTACTGGAGCAGAAGAGAAAGTCCGAGCCGCGAGCGAAAAGCGCACGGCCCGAGTAAAGCGCATTGTAGAGTGGAGAGCTGCGCAGCATTCCACCCGACATGCCGCCCCACTGCCGACCCTCCGTCGACAACCGCAGCCCCGGCCCCGCGCTTCCAAAACCGGTTCTTAGTGTAAACGCCTGATTTCGACAATTACCCAAGCAAAAAGGAGAAAGCTCTCTCCGTCGGTGTCCCCCAGCGGACCTGCTACAATTTCGGCAGCTTAGAATCGGGCTCCTCCACGACCTCTCCATGGTCGTCATTCTTGAGCGAATGCGGCTCCGTCCGCCAACTCAACTCTTCCAGCCGCTTTCGCATCTCATCCCCGGACGTTTCGCGAGCATTACAATGTTCACAGTCTGGGCGGTGGATTCTCAGGCGGGCCAATAGATAGGAGATCCGGTCATGATGGGAGCTGGATGCGAGCATCATGACCTAATCGCTTTGGAGTCGGGATCGCGCTTTTGACTGATTGTGGCGTCCGATCCCAAGCCCCACAGCAGCTGGGAATGCGGCGGCTCCCCAGATCGAGAACAGAAGCAGGTACACATCTTTCAGGGAAATGCCGATGTTCTCAAGGGACCAACGAACCACGAAAGCGCCCGTGAGTCCGAGGAGAATGTTGGCCCCTGTCCCGAATCCGTCGCCCCCTGTGATCTTGCCACCGGCCAAACCGGCCAGCGCTGCGGCAAGTAACCAAATGGAATAGAACATCCCCAGCCTCGATAAACCATGTCACGCTAGTCGTGGAGAACTACATTGAGCAGCGAGCTATGGACTTGCAGCCCGCTCCCGCTATAGTCAACGAAGCCCAACTTTCTGAACCTATTCATGAAAAAACTGACCCGCGACCGGGTTGTGCCGATCATTTCCGCCAGCATCTCCTGACTGATCTTGGGAACTACCGTCTCGGGTTTGCCTTCCTTGCCAAAATGAGCGAGCAGCAGAAGGATTCGGGCCAGCCTTTTTTCGCTGGAATTAAATAGCTGATCAACCAGATCTTCTTCGTATCGGATGTTCCGCGCCAATAAATGTGCCACGAACATGTCGGAAAAGGTGTGCTCCCGGTGAAGCGCTCGCATCATAGCCTTCTTGTCGATTCGGAGAACAGCGCAATCTGTCATCGCGGTCGCAGACCCCATGCGAAGAGCCTGACCTGCCAGCGCACCTTCACCGAAGAACTCGCCGTCCCCTAATATGCCAATGGTTGCTTCCTTGCCATCATTGGACACGACCGTGAGTCTTACTTTGCCGGTCTGGATATGAAACACAGCGTCACTGGGATCCCCTTGCGTAAAGATGTTATGTTTCCTCGGAAAAAGCACAAATTTCCTGCCCTCGCCGATGGTTGCGAGGAATGCGCGGGGGTCAAAATCGCGTCCCTTCTTAGCCGCCGCACGGGGACCCATTAGTTTCCGCACGTAGCCGTAATATCACATTCCAATTTTGATGGTCAGTTGGGCGTCACACATATGTAGAAGATTGCCGAGAAGGCCGGACGATCTATCGGAAAATGAGCCGCGTAAGCCATCGCGCGGTATCGTGACGGGCATCACCGACTGTTGGTGACTTAGTTAATTGATTCCATGACGATGTCGGCTCTCCCATACGCAAGCAGAAGACGGATCGCCAAGATGCGCAGCTGATTCTGAGATTGTTGCTGGTCTGCGCAAGGTCAGTTAACTACGCGGAGGTCACAGAGAGCGCACGCCGCTGAATCTCTTGGTAGAGCTGCCAGAATTTCTGCACTTCAGCGTCGTTCAGCACTTCTCCCCGAGCCTGCGCGAGCACGCGAGCCAGCGCCCGCTGCAGCTCCTCATCTGTGTAAGCCTCTAGGTCTGTCATGTGGTTTGTCATTTTCTCCCCTAGTTTCCCCGATTGCACTAATATCACATGCCAATTTTGATGGTCTGTTGGGCATCGCACATACGCAGAAGAGTTTTGTTCGTTCGCACGCCCGATTTCGGGGCCCCCTTATGAAGTAGCGGAATCGCTTTACCTGTTGGTCACGTTTGGTGCGTCTTGAAGCGGTCAGTATTGCTCAGCATCAGGGTCGTATCCAGCCTAGTGTTGATAGGTCTTCGAGAGGGGGTTCACGATGCCCGACCAGACTTCCTGTCTCGCACCCCATGACGGGCGAGTTCATTCCCAGCCTAGCGAGCGGACGAATACCGCAGGGAAGCAAGTCAGCAACAAAATGCTTCTATCGATCCCCGATAGCGACTACAGCTCACTTCGTCCTCATCTCGAATACGTCAGCTTGCCAAACCATCTAGTCCTTCACGAGGCGGGTGGAAAGGTAGAATTTGCGTATTTCCCGAATCGAGGTTTGATTTCTCTTGTAGTCGTGATGAAAGATGGAAAAACGGCCGAAGCTGGCATAGTTGGAAATGAGGGCTTTACCGGAACACTGGCGGCGGTTGGCCTGAGCCGAAGCCCGCTTCAAGCGGTGGTACAAATCACGGGGGATGGATTTCGGGTAGAGGTCGCAGCATTGCAAAGCATTTTGGAGTCCGCTCCACATCTGCAATTGATGTTGAGCCGCTATGTCGCAATTCGGGGCATGCAGGTTGCACAAACAGCCGCGTGTAATCGGCTGCACGATATTGAGCAGCGCCTTGCGCGGTGGTTGCTAATGACTCAGGATCGAGTGGATTCAGGGTTACTGCCCATCACTCATGATTTTCTCGCAACCATGCTAGGGACCGATAGACCTAGCGTGAGCTTGGCAGCTGCTGTTTTGCAGAGGAAGGAGCTCATCGAGTACACCCGTGGCGCAGTGAAGATCGTGAACCGCAAGAAACTTGAAGACTCCGCCTGCGAGTGCTACGGGGTTATCCGACAGTACGATGGCGAGCTTGGCTTGAAATAAGTCCGGAAGTGAAGACTCGCCCCGTGCTTAATTGCCGACTCGAAAACGTTGTTGTTGATAAATCGCCTTACACTCACAATCCGGGTTCTGAGTGCTATCGCCTTGTTTCGTCAACAATCGGCTAAAATTGCAGCAAATTAGGGACTTCTGGCAGCACGGCGGTCAGCCGCAACTCTAGCGAACCCATTTTTGAACGCTATCGCGCACATTGAAAAACCGACCAAAACCATCGGGGACCTAATCGACGAACTCGACCGCATTCGAGAAGACTTGCTCGCCATTCAAAGGGGATTAGAGAAAATGGAGAATGTCCAGACTACTGTGTCCCGTGACGCGCGCAAAAAGGCCTAGCGTCCGGCTGGGTTGCCACTTCTACTTCTTTGTGAGCTCGCCCTCGAAATGGCTTTCAACTTCTTTACGACTAAGCGGGTTTTTTTCGTTAGTTAATACGACCGAATAGACGACTTTGTTGCCTTCAATCTGAGCGGTGATAAACACCCAGTCGTCCGTCAGTTTTTGGTGGGTAAATTTCACTCTTCCACCATCTGCAAGTGTTCTAACCCACTCGTCGCTTCCCATTCTCAAGTTTCTCCACAGGCGATTATCCCCTGATTGAGACAGCTCTGTGTCTTTGACCGGATAGCGAGACGGAGCGTCACTCAGGAAGAGATACGACATTCGGTGAGTGAGCATCACTGCGATCCATTAAAAATGGGCAGCCCTTCAACGAGGCTGCCCCCGTATGGCGGACGATCGCCCTTACACTGCTACAAGGGCGTTATGGAAGGTCGAGGTGACGGCTTCACACGTCTGAACCTTGGGCGTTCCATCGATGAATCTTGCAAATGTTCTCAACACTTCTGGGTAGGTATTCGTGTTGTAAGCTTCTGCATTGGCCTTGTTGTCCCACAGACTGATTGCAGTCGCATCCAGGCTGCCGGGATTTGACAATGTGATTTCGTCCTTAAAGCCCTTCTGCTTGCGAAGTAACGGCAGAATTTCGTTTTGAAGGGTCCGGGTATAGTCAGAAAGCATGTTCGATTTCAGATGAAAAGATACATTGCGTGCAAACATATCAACCTCCACAGGTTGTTATCGCTAAGAGGGGAGAACTTCAGATGGCTGACTTAGTTTCAGGGAACCCGAAAGAGGAGAGGAGTGCTCACTCCACCCAACTCTTGCATTCAAGTGGCCCTCAGCATCAACCGCGCAACTCACTGTTTCGATACGTCACATAGTAGATCCGGCACCGCAGAGTCTGGAGTTCCGTCGTGTACTTTCGGCGGATCGCAAGCACAAACGGCAACCTTGTACGGGACTGACAGTCACAACGGGCCGCGCGGTTTTGTCAATTGGCGAAATTCGACAACAATCAATCCCATACTCCGGTAAGCCCAATATGAACTTTCATTTGATGGCAGGCCTAGGACGCTTCTTTATTTTCCTCTCGGCGGCAAGTTTTGCTTCCGCAGCGAGGCTTTCTCTTTCGTACTCGGACATGCCACTGGGATAGTCCAGAATGTTGGGAGAGGGGGGCCGGTCAGCTTTCTTCTTCGCCATAGTGGGGTTAATATAACCCCCTTGCACCATGTCCGTCAGTGCCCTAGCGTACCTTTACTTTCCAATTGCGTTCCGTTTCGCGGGATGGGTTTTGAGAACAAGACGTGGCTCGCCTGCCAAACCTTTCGCCTCCGCCACCATCGTGGCGGTCGAGCCAGTGTATTGCAATTTCCGCGGGCCATCGGGTGTGGCCAGCGCACCCAACTTAACTACTATCGGCTCGGGTCTGCTGCTTGGGCGCGCGTTTTTTCCGTCGCCAGCAAGGTCATCTCGGGAAAAATTGTTTAGAAGATTTAATGGGAACATTCACGAAGAGTGAGCTGTAATGCACAGACTCGTCACTGCCTCCGTGGAACCCTTACATCGAGGCGTCGCCGTTCAATCCACGCAGCCCTCAGCAGATAAGGTACAACCGGGCAATCGATGGATGATCTGGCAAGGTGGTTCAAAATGCGCACAATCCGTTTGCTGTTGCTAGCAGTTCTGATTCTGGCCATACCGGCCGCTTCGTTCGCGCAGTTCGGCGTGTCTGTCACGATCGCTCCGCCCGCGCTACCTGTATACACGCAACCCATGGCCCCCGCCGACGGCTATCTGTGGACGCCCGGCTACTGGGCCTATGGTGAAGAAGGCTACTTCTGGGTGCCTGGCACGTGGGTGATGGCTCCCGAAGTTGGTTTCCTCTGGACTCCCGGTTATTGGGGTTGGGGCGGCAACGCCTACGCTTGGAACGACGGCTACTGGGGTCCGGATGTCGGCTTCTACGGTGGCATCAACTACGGCTTCGGCTATGGTGGTGTCGGCTATGAAGGCGGATATTGGAATAACGGAGCCTTCTACTACAACCGCTCGGTGAATAACGTGAACGTCACGAACATTCACAATGTTTACAACAAGACCGTAATCAACAACGTCACGGTGAACCATGTCAGCTATAACGGTGGTGCCGGTGGAATTGCCGCCCGTTCCACAGCTGCACAGGTGACTGCGGCACGTGAGCGACACACTCCGCCAACGGCGCTGCAAACGCAGCATGTGCACGCAGCCAGTACCAACCACGCCCTCCTGGCGTCTGTGAACCGGGGGCGGCCGGCAATCGCTGCAACCGCGAAGCCTGCGGAATTTAGCGGTCATGGGGTGGTGGCGGCCAAGCAAGCGGGAGCACCTTACAGGGCAGCCCAGAATAAGGCGGCTGCAACTCGCACGAGTGAGAACAGGGCAGCCCAGAATAATGCGGCTGCAACTCGCGCGAGTGAGAGCAGGGAAGCCCAGAG
>Ga0193751_1002503_pt1 | contig 11105 bp, 10 predicted proteins | sample L1c2metaG_FD_143050 | JGI IMG/M metagenome (GOLD analysis project Ga0193751, IMG submission 143050) | Soil microbial communities from a riparian zone of the East river system, Colorado, United States - L1c2 | ecosystem: Environmental > Terrestrial > Soil > Riparian zone | place: USA: East River...
CATTCGCTGCGTGCTCACGCTGTCCTGGATGCCTTGAGTGCCGCAGTCCAGCCGGCTTCCGGTATTTTCCGCCGAAACGAACAGCAGGTGGCCGTAGATGGAGACGTCGCCCTGCTCGGTGAAGCACAGGTCGGCGCTGGTCAGCGTTGGGTTGAGCGGATTGGCGATGTCCCAGATCTGCAATCCGCTGAAGTTGCCCTGATAGGCATAGTGGCCGCCGAACGCCATGTCGGAATTCGCGTACGTCAGGCCGCCCGGCTCGTTGGGATGAAATACGTCCGGCTTGTTGCGGTGCGCGACAAGCTGGAGACCTCTCGCAGCGACACCGGCGTCGTACAGTCCCGGCTTTAGACCAACACGTGGGTCGTTGGTGGTGGACTGGGCGTGAGACGGCAACGCGAGCGTGATCGATGCGACAGCGCAAAACAGCGCGCTCAGCGCGGACGGCGTGCGAAAGGACCGGTGATTGTATTTCATCTCGTTTGACTCGTTGTGGGTGTGTTCAACATTGCCTGCATGCGCGCTATCTCGGCGCGCTGACCGGCATCTATATCGGTGGCGAAGGAAGAGATCTCGGGCTGCTGTCCCGCGCCCGGTGTGGCGAACAGCGCGGCGACCATGTCGAGGGCGCCTTCATGGTGCTTGATCATTCCTGTCAGGTAGAGGCTGTCGAAAGCGGGTCCGCGGGCAGCATCGAGCTCGCGCATCTCGGCGGGCGTGAGCATACCGGTCATCATCATCGGGTGCGCGCCCATGTCCATGCCTGGCATTTTCATCCCGCTATTGTCCTGCATTGGGCTGTTGACGCCTTGCAGCATGTGGAGCGGGTCCGGTGCGGCGAGGTGATGTTCCAGCAGCCACTGTTGCATCATCCCGATCTCGTCGCGCTGGGACAAGGCGATTCGCTTGCACAGGACGAGCAGGTTGGGTCGTGCTCCATGGGTTGATGCCCAGTCGGACATCACGACCGCCTGCGCATGATGGATGATCATCCCCTGCATGAAGTCGATGTCGGCCTGGACGTAGTGGTGCGGAGCGGCGGTTGCGCTCTGTGCCGGCAAACGCGCTGATGCGCCAACAGCCGCCGTCATCAGCGGGATGACGAGCAGAGAGGTGGCCGTGCGCCGACACGTTGTTTTGGACTTCATGTGATCGAATGACCCGTAAGTTAACACGCGGGTAGCGATCGCGATTCGCATGTACGATCCTCGCTCAACCTCTACTCGCCATTCTCGGCGACCGCCGCTTTTACGAGCGCCTTGAACGCGACCGCGTCGACCTTCTCACCTTCGTGGATGTCGATCGCCCTTCGCGCATTCCCTTCGAGACTGGAATTGAAGAGACGCGATGGATCCGGGATCTTGGCTCCGCGGGCCAAGGTGAGCTTCACGGCCTTGGCGTACTTCTCCCCCGTACAGACGATGCCATTGTGCGACCAGACCGGAACCCCCACCATCGCATTCGACGGCTTCTTCCATTTCCGCTCCTCGATCATCTCGGGGTCGGCTTCCAGTATCAGCGCGCGCATGCGCGCCAGGGTTTCCTCGCGCCAATCCCCCGATTCGCGGATGGGCTGGCTGGGTGCTTTTTTCTTTGATGATGGCTTCTTTTTCTTGGGCATGGGTGATCGCATTCCTTACGGTGTTAGGCAGCGGCTTCTGGATGATACGTTGCGATCACCACTCCGGTTGGTGTCGTCGTACTGCTCGCGAAAGAGAGCTTGACGAATGGTCCATCGTCGGCGAACAGGCGAGTCCCATTGCCAAGGACGATGGGATGAATCAGGAGCACGAACTCGTCAATCACCTGCGCACCCATCAATGACCGAACGAGCTCACCGCTTCCCATTACAAGGATGTCTTTACCAGCCTGTTGCTTGAGGTTTCGAACATCCGCTGTGGCGTCGCCGAGCAGAGATGAATTTTCCCACGGCAGTGGTTCCTTGAGGGTGCGCGAAACAACGTACTTCTGCACGGCGTTCAACCAGGGTGTGAATGGACTGTCAGGTCGCTTGGGCCAGACATTGTAGAAGTCCAGGTAGGTGCGTCTGCCGAACAAAAGTGAGTCCGCAGCGGCGAACACGTGACCGGCGTGCGTCATCGCAGCGTAGGGAGCGCCCCAGCCGCCATGTTCGAACCCGTTTCTGGGATCTTCATCAGGGCGTGCGGGTGACTGCATCACGCCGTCGAGCGTGACGTTCGTGCAAACGACGACTTTACGCATCGGAATGTCCGTTGAAGCGGTAGGAATCTGCGATCACCCAAGCGGCGGCAGTCAACGCCCAGGAGACGATGAATTCGCTCCAATCGGAGGCGGTGGGTTTTGCTGCTATGACAGGTACCCACACCAGCAGTGTGAACATGCCCAACTGCAACACCAAGAGGATAGCTGCCAGCCGTGCATACACGTCGATGAGCACGGCCAAGCCCGCAGCGATGAAGGTACAGCCAAAAAAGCACGCCCAGAACAAATGCCACGGCAACCAACCGGGGACCATCGAAGTGGTTCTCTCGATGTAGGTGAAATGAGATATGCCGAAAGGGATCAATGCCAGGCCGTAGAGCACCCTCGCGATGCGAAGCCCAGTCTTGCCGGTGGCGAAAGCGCCGCGCTGCCCGTCGCGCTCGCCGGCGAACCAGACGTAGAGAACCCAGGCCGCCGCCACCATCACCGCCGTCTGACAAGCTGCCCACGTGAGCTCCATCCCGAGATGGAGCAGGAGGTAGGGCACATTCAACAGCAGCAGCCAGGCGAGGAGAAAACCGAGAAGCACACGAGAAGCGATGGCGGCAGTGCGCCGCCAGAATAGCCCGATGCCGGATACGAGAGAGATGATGGCGGAGAGATAGACCAGTACCGCGCGCGCCGGCAAACTTTTGGGCGCGGGAACCCATATCGGGGTGAAATCGCCCTGAATCAAGCCAAGGATTCCGAGCGCGATCATCGTCGCGGCAAAGAGCGCATGCCCCCAGCTTGCGATGCGGATGGCCCTTTCCCCAGTGCTACTCACTAAGGAGCTTCGCAATGGGGAAGCGGATTGAGTTTCGCGACTACCTTTGATTGGCGTCGACTCCTCCGACTCGCCTACGGCGGACCGCCCGTGGCAGCAGGAACCAAAAAATGATGAAAACGCCGAGCAGAGATCCCGCGATCACGCCGGCAAACCCGCGCGAGCCAACGATGACCCGAGCGACAAGATATACGTCCAGGCAAATCCCGCCGGCCAATGGAATCATGCTCGCCATGAGCAGGCGAGACGAGATGGTGATGAATCGTCGGGAAACTGCCTCTGGCTCTGTCTGGCGATGGAGGGCGGTAGGGGCCATCACGAGAACAATGGCGACGGTGATGAGGACGATTGCCGCGAGATGCAGGATGCGTTCTGCCGATGACAGTTGTCGGCTAAATGCCTCGCTGAAGACGGCAATGAGCTGAAATCCGAAGAGCGCCTGCATGCCCGGCACCACGGTCCGGCATTCTTCGAGTACGTGCGTCGCCGCTTCGTTGAGTGAGAGCTCTTGTCGTTCCGTCGAGGGCTTTGCCTGCGATGCCGTGATCATCGGTTGAACATGATTGTTCAGAGATTCATTCCGCCAGCAGCGAAGCTCACGGCGAACCGCGCTTTGCAGTCAGCGCGCTCCATCGTACCATTACGTCCTTGTACTGCGCTCGCGCCTTCGCCACGGCATCGACCTCTCTCGCGGTTGGAGCGACATCGGCTCCCTGCATCGCCATCGCCGCTGCCATCATCGCCGCCCGTACACTCTCCAAAGTGAGTGGCCCGCTCGGCGCGGGGCCGAAGCCCAATCCCCGTCTTGCCCCCCGCGCTGGCGGCGGCGCGATGGAATCGATCTGCGACTTCAACGCGGCGTCGCCAGCACTCGTCAGTCGATCGGACATCTTGCGCGCCGTGACGTACGCCGCGCGCAACGCCACAGCTCCGTCGTACATCTCGCGCGAAAGGGTCGCCACCTGCGCCATCGCTGACGCGGGAGTCTGCACACGAGGGTCGAGCACGAGCGTGAGCGGCTGCGTGTAGGTCTTGCCGTCGGTCACGAGGCGCACGGTGTACGCACCGGGCGGCGCCCACGGCGTGGTTGTGACGAGGTATGTCCGATGCGGAACCGCCCCGCCCTCCGACTGACTCGTGCTATCGACGGGATCGAAGCGCATGTCCCAGGTAAAGCGATGCATTCCCGCGCGCGACGAGAGCGCATGGTTGGGCGCCGCCCAATAGAGTGGAACCGAACAGTGCGGCGCGCTCGTGTTTCGCTGACAGATCTTGTTGTATTCCTCTGAATTCAATGCCGGATCGGGGCCGCGAATCGTGTCACTGCTCGAGTACCTGCGAATGACTTTCCCGCCCGCGTCCACGATCTCGAGATTCACTGTGCCGGCGTTTGCGCCGAGGTAGTAGTCGATGACCGCGCCGGCCGGCGGATTCTCGCCCGCTGGAATCTCCGGCGGCCACGGTGTTGGATCGTTTTCCGCGAAACGCGCGCGGACTGCGGTTGCGGGCTTCACGAGATACGTTGAAGACCGCGCGTTGCCCGCGGTCGCCATCGCCCGCAGCGGCGTCACGTTGTCGAGAATCCAGAAGCCTCGGCCGTGCGTCGCCGCGATGAGATCCGAACAGAGACAGGTGGGATCGTCCTTCAGCTGAAGATCGCGCACCGAGATCGCCGGCATGTTGATGCGCAGCGACTGCCAGTGGTCGCCATCGTCGTAGGAAACCCACACCTGGGTGTCGGTGCTTCCATATAGTAGGCCCTTCACCCTGGGATCTTCGCGGATCGAGTTTGTCACCGCGCCCGGGGCGATGCCGGTGTTGATCTCCGTCCACGTGCGGCCGCCGTCGTGCGTGCGCCACAGATGGGGATTCATGTCGTCGACGCGCATTGTGTTCGCGGCTGCGTAAGCCGTGTTCACGTCGAAGTGTCCCGCTTCGATGTTGAAGATGCGCGTCCACGGCTTGATCGAAGGCGGGGTAACGTTCGTCCACTTCGCGCCGCTGTCGGTGGTCACCTGAATGTTGCCATCGTCGGTGCCCGCCCAGAGCACGTTGATATTTTTCGGCGAGGGCGAGAGCGCCGTGATCGTTCCGAGCGGCGCGGGTGTGACGCCGCTTGCGTACTTGCCCGCGTTCGCGGGCACGGCCCAGGTCTGCCTGGCGAGATCAGGGCTGATGCGGGTCCAGTCCCTGCCGCCATTCGTCGTCTTCCATACTGCGTTGGAGACGTAGTACATCGTGTTCGGATCGAGCGGCGACCAGTTGATCGGCATCGTGCGAACGTTGCGGTTGTAGCTCTCGCCGTTCGGGCCTTTGCCGCTCATGTCTGGGCCGACTGCGGTCGTCTGCGACGTCCTGCGATTGTAAAGCGACACGTTGGTGCGCGCGCTTCCGTAGACGAGGTCCGGATCCTTCGGATCAGGCGCGGCGATTCCGTATTCCTGGATGTTCACGGGATGCCAGTCGTGGAAGGTGATCATCCCGTCGGGTGAGCGGGTGTCCACGCAGGCGGAACCCGAATCCTGCTGCCCGCCGCACACGCGATATGCGAAGGTATTGTCCGTGGACACGTGATACATCGCCGCCGTCGGCTGCGTGTACCAGTTGCTCCACGACACGCCCCGGTTGGCCGAGATGACGCCGCCCTGATCGGAGATTACGAGAAGGATGTCGGTGTTGTTCGGATTGACCCACACGCGCTGGTAGTCATCGCCCCCGGGCGACCCACGCACGGGGGTCCATGTGACGCCGCCGTTCTCGGAGCGCCACATGACGACCGATGCGCTGTAGATCACGTTCTCGTTTTTCGGATCGACGGTGACTGTCGGAAGATCGCCGCCGCCGATGCGCGCGAGCGGGCGCTGATCCATGGCGCGAGTCGAGTCGCTTATCACCGGAGCCCAGTGCTCACCGCCGTCGGTGGTCTTGTAAAGGTTCACCACGCCAGTGACGTTGTTGGTGGGTGTCGCCGTCGATGCGAGCGCATAGATCACCTTCGAGTTGCTCGGCGCGATCGCGATGTTCGCCTGAATCACGCTGGGAAGGCCGTTGGTGAGCTGGTTCCACGTCGTCCCGCCGTCGGTGGACTTGAAGACGCCGTTGGCCGCGCCCCCGAATCCCTGTCCCTCGATGAAGCTCTGTTGCTGCTGCCATAACACCGCGTAGACGATGTTCGGATTTGCAGGATCGATGCGCACATCATTGCCGCTCGTGTACTCATCCTTGTAGAGAACCTTCTCGAACGTTTTGCCGCCGTCGGTGGAGCGGAAGATTCCGCGCTCCTCGTTTGGCCCGTAGGGATGGCCGAGTGCCGCGACGAAAAGGCGGTTCGGATTTCTCGGATCGACATCGATGTACGCGATCATCTGGCTGTTGCGGAGCCCGAGGTGCGTCCACGTCTTGCCGGCGTCCGTGGATTTGTACATGCCGTCACCGGTGGCGAGATCTGGACGAATGATTCCTGCGCCGCTCCCTACGTAGATGATGTTCGGGTCGGATGGCGCGACTGCGATTGCACCGATCGATCCCGTGGATTGGTCATCGAAGAGCGGGAACCAGTTGGAACCAAAGTCGGTCGAGCGCCAGATCCCGCCATTGTCGAACGAGATGTAAAAAGTGTTCGGTTGCGACGGCACGCCTGCGATGGCGCGACCGCGCCCTGCGCGAAACGGGCCGATGTGGCGCCAGTGCATCTCGGCGGTTGGATTGACGAGGGATTGCGCGTCAACGGTCGAGCCGACGATGACGAGCGAAAGGATGAGAAAGCTTGAGCGTAAGGGCAGCGCGCGCACGAATGACTCCGCTGAAAGGGACCGACAGCCGAGATAACCTATTTAAGCCTTGACTTAAATAAGGGACAAGCTAGAATAATTCTATGGACACACTCTCTGCCATAGCTGAGCCAAACCGGCGAAAAATCATCCAGCTCCTGGCGCAGCGAGGAAATCTTACGGCAAGCGAGATTGCCAGGCATTTCCAATCCTCTGGTCCGGCGGTTTCGCAACATCTCCAGATCTTGAAGGAAACGAAAGCGGTGTTCGTAACCCATCAGGCGCAAAAAAGAATTTACAGCCTGAATCCGGAACCACTGCAGGAGTTGAGCGGCTGGTTGTTCGATCTCACGAATCAATGGGAACAGCGGCTGAACAAACTTGATTCGATGCTGAGCAAGGAGAAAAAAGATTCCAATTCTTACAAATCACCATCGAGGAAGAGAAGAAAAAATGGCTAAAAATCATGAAGCACAATTCGAGCGAGTCCTGGACGCGCCAAAGGAGCGAGTCTGGAAAGTCTGGACAGATCCAAAGCTGGTGGCGCAATGGTGGGGGCCCAACGACGTAACGATACCTGAATGCGAAATAGACCTGCGCGTCGGCGGAAAGATCTACATCGTCATGCTTGCGGGCGAAGCCATGGGTCCTTACAAAGGGACCAGATGGCCAATGAAGGGACAATTTACGAAGGTTGAGCCGCTGTCCCGGTTGACGTATACAGGGCGCGCATGGACGGAGGGCCAGGGCGCAGATACTCAAATAGATCAAATAACAGACGTCTCTTTTGAGGATCAGAAAGGCAAAACCAAAGTTACGATAAAGGTCACTATCACAAACGCGGACACTGCTCCAAAGGCGGCACTTCAGGGGATGAGTTACGGATTCAATCAGCAGCTCGACAAGCTCGCAAAATTCCTGAACATCACCCCGGTCTCGCGCGTATGATTCATGGCCCAGCTGGCATGCGTCCCTTTCCCACCCACTGCAAACACCGAGACCTCTTGTGACACACCGTTCCCTCCTGCGTGGCGCGCTGGCGGCGACGCTTGCGCTCGTTGCGACATCGCAGCTGCTTTCCGCCCAACAGAGCTGTCCGGGAACGACGCCTGGCGCGACGATGCCGCTCACGTACCAGGGTGGACCCACTGTCCCGGCCATCACGGCATGCGATCTCATGACGCGTTTATACATCTACGCGGACGATTCCATGCGCGGCCGAGAGGCGGGGACTCCGGACGCGATCCGCGCCACCGTCTGGATCGAGCACGAGGTTCGGCGTCTTGGGCTGCGGCCCGCCGGCGACAATGGCACGTACTTCCAGAGCATGCCAGTATCGGCGCGGATCGTTTCCAGCGCGTCGACGATCACAAGCGGGGGGAAGACGTTCCGCACGGATGTGGACTTCTACCCTGGGGGCGCGACGGCCGACCGAAAAATCACGGCTGATGTCGTATTCGGCGGCACGCTGGGCGATACCGTCAACGCGCTCAGTGCTGAAGATGCGCGCGGAAAGATCGTCGTAATGAACGGACCGGCAAATGGGCGCGGCGTCCGCGGTTTCGGCGCGGCCTTGGCCGGCGCTGAAGCGATCGCACTCGTCAGTCCCACGATCAGTCGGCCGCGCCTCCGATACGTTCTCAATGACACGGTGCAGAACGAGGGACGCGCCGCCTACACGGCGGCAGGCAGCGGAGCGGGGACTGGGGGACGCGGTGGTCCGGGTGCCGGTGGTCCGCTCACCCTCGCGGTGTCGTCCGCAACTGCCGCAACGATGCTCGGCAAACCAGTAGAAAATGCCAGGCTGGGCGACAAAGGCGGTTCCACCACGATCGACGTGAAGGTGGAATACACTGCGGAGCCCACGCGCAACGTCGTCGCCATCCTAGACGGCACCGACCCGAAGCTCAGGAACGAATACATCGTGATCGGCGCGCATTCCGATCACATCGGCCTGGCGAACACCGTGGCCGAGCACGATTCGATCAAGGCCTACAACGAGGTCGCACGCGTGGAAGGTGCGGATAGCCGGTCTCCCACGCCTCCGACTCCGGAGCAGTGGACACGTATCAACGCGATCAAGGATTCGCTGCGCCGCATCTATCCCGCGCGCCTCGATTCCATCAGCAACGGCGCTGACGACGACGGTTCGGGCACCGTGTCCATCTTGGAAGTTGCCGAGGCGTTCGCAAAGGGCTCGGCCAAACCAAAGCGCTCGCTGATTTTCATTTGGCAGATGGGGGAGGAGAAGGGACTGTGGGGCTCGGAGTGGTTTACCAACCATCCCACCGTCCCGCGCGACTCGATTATTGCGGACCTCAATCTGGACATGGTGGGCCGTGGCGCGCCGACGGACGTCACCGGCAAGAACAAAGACGGTCAGGAGCTATTCGGTGCCGAGAACTATGTGCAGCTCGTTGGCTCGCGGCGTCTCTCGACCGAGCTGGGCGACATCGTGGAGCAGGTGAACACGACGGAGAAGATGCCCTTCAAGTTCGATTACTCGATGGACGCGAACGGACATCCGCAGAACATCTATTGCCGCAGCGATCACGCAAACTACGCGCGATATGGTATTCCCGTAGTCTTCTTTACAACGGGTGGGCATGCGGACTACCACCAGGTGACGGATGAACCGCAATACATCCAGTACGCTCACATGGCTCGCGTCGACCAGCTGGTGCACGACATCGCGCTGAAGGTGGCTGACCTCGACCACCGCGTCGTGGTCGACAAGCCGAAGCCGGATAGCCCGTTCGCGCGCTGTCAGCAGTAGGGCGTTGTCAGCAGGTCCGATGGCGCGTTCGTCTGGCCAACGCTTTGGTTCAGCTGCGCGGCTACGGCGCCGGAGGCCAAGTAACGGGCAAGCCATAGATCTGACCGAGCATTCTCACATATTCGGCCATGCCTGGCAACCCGACCGCCGTCCGACGCGCCTCAAGTCCAGGTAGGTCTTCAATCGAATCGGGAATGAGTCGTCCATTCTGGACGGAGAATTGGCTCCCATAGCGCTGTGGGTGACCGGTGCGAACGAGGACCCGATCCGTCAACATCGCGATGTCAGCCTTTGCCATCTCACCCCGATCGGCAGCAGCCCAGAGGGTCGGCAGCATCGCTTCCTGGAACTCTGTGGAAGGGCTGTGCTGGAGAATGAGCCAGGCTGCTGCCGCGCCGTCGTTCCCCACGAGACTTCGCCCTGGCCAGCCATAGGTCTGCACGATCTCTCGAAGACGCTTTGTCCGGGCGGAGTCGGTAGCCACGAGCCGCCGGGCGTACGCAGTGTCATTGCGGGCGGCGGCCTCGCCGAACTTGTCCCGTGATGCCTGATCCTCATTACCGAGCCGCACTAACTCAGATCGGAGTGACGAGTCGACTGATTGTATCAGATTTGGATGCGTAGCCGGCACGGAGCTGCATGCGCTTCCGCTAAACGCGGCGACTATTCCGAAGAGAGACATCAGAATTACGAATAGACGCACAGGATTCTTCCTCACGCTTCCGACAGTGCCGTAGTGTCTGTCCTCACTGACTTAGTGCCTTTGCCGAGTACCGCAGATCTCGTTGATTGTTATCCTGCGTAGCTCGAGCGATTTAGACCGGGTGATTCTTGATTCTCCGTGAAGGCCGGCGCGTGCTACCTATTTCTTGGACCAGAGTAGCAACACTCCGCAGCTTTCGGAGAGGCGGCGATACTGGCCGGGCGCACTACCCATTGGATAGTACTCGACGCCCGCGAGATCGCCGGGTCGTATCGCATCCAGATCATCGCTGAACCGTGAGCCGTCGAGATAGATGTCGACGCCGCAGTGCGACTCAGACAAGAAATGCTGCTCCGTTGACAGCTTGGTCATATCGAGTTGCGCGTTTCCCCGGCGCGTCATCAGAATATTCCGACCGGTGTGTTCGGGATCCTGCGCCGACATGAGTCCGTTGAATGCATGCACAACAATGCTCATGAGCGATTGGTTATTCGCTGCCGCTAGCTGGTCGGCAGTGAGAAACTTTCCGATCCCCTGAGCGCGACGTGCCTCGAACTCGCTCAAGGACGAGGGCGGTTGCTTGGCCTTGACCGTGACAGGCTCAAGTGAAGGCGCCGGCTTTGTCGAAGCGAGTCGGAACACCGGACCCGTCGAATCTCCCTCCACAAGCAGTTCGACTTCGAGAACGTCGTATCCCGGGTGGCGCACCTCAAACTTGTGCTTGCCCGGCGATACGTTTGAGATCCGCGCCTCTCCACTCCAGTCTGTTCTCGAGGTCATGTTAGCGTCCACGAGCCTGACCTCGGCGTCCTGGAGCGGCGCCCCCGAACTGGCGTCGGCTACTGA
>Ga0193751_1002504_pt1 | contig 11103 bp, 12 predicted proteins | sample L1c2metaG_FD_143050 | JGI IMG/M metagenome (GOLD analysis project Ga0193751, IMG submission 143050) | Soil microbial communities from a riparian zone of the East river system, Colorado, United States - L1c2 | ecosystem: Environmental > Terrestrial > Soil > Riparian zone | place: USA: East River...
CCTTTACCGCAGCAGTGCTAACCTTCTTCATTGCCGGTCTCCTTTATCTCTTGCGCTTTAAGCACGCCGATAACTTGAGAGCCTATAGCATCCCGGAGACCGGCCTTCTCATCCCATATGATTACAACGGCTATCCCCATCCAGCTTGTTATGAAGCCAGTTGTTGTCCTTATGCCGATTACTTCTTGTTTGCCCGTCACTCGAAAATCACCAGGAACCTGTGATGTGCTAGGCTTCCTAAGGGTCCTCAAGTCCGTCCCGCCCTTGGCTGCGTTTTGCTACGAGTTCCTTGCTACGACTTTCCGCGGCGGAATGTTCTGATTTAGACGGAAGAAGTTATTGGGATCATAGTGCGACTTGACTCCTACGATGCGGTCCCATCGTTCGTGATAAGCCTCGGGCACGCGATCCTGTTCATCAGCACTCATGAAGTTAATGCAAACCCCCGGTGTCATCGCGGGCCGAAGTCGATTGAAGATCCCTCGAATCCAGGCAATATTCCCGGCATCAGCGGATGGTTCCGACCAGTTCGCCAGCAAATTCAGGATGAACGGAGATCTGCGATCACCGAATGCGGTCTCGTCGGCGCTGATCCGTGCCGCGGCACCGCCAAGATAGGCCAGTTCAATCTGGGTTTCCGATGACGGAATCGTCCCTACCGCCTCGAACAAGCGATCAATGGTGCCGTCGTCGAGATAAGCGAAATATCCTGATTTTGTGTAGTAGCGACGGCCATGCGGGAAATCCGAATCAGCCATGGTTTGTAACTCCAGGAACGACACAATCCTGCTGCTCACAGACTCCGGGCTGCACATGGAAAGCGCGCGCTGCAGATAGGAATGCCCGGCGTCGGCATCACCCGTCCAAATCAATGAACTGCCGGCCACGGGCAGCCCGCGGAGTTCAATGGGCACCTTCTTTGTATGAGGCGCAAGGCGAAGGTCAATGTTCCATTTCAAGTCGATCGGCGCCTCAGCCATGAAGTCTCGCCAGGATTCGAGGAGCCCACGAATGCCCGACTCGGACGTTAGGCCTTCAGCAAGCACAACAGAGGTGAGTGGATAGAGCTTCACTTCGAATTCCGTCACTACTCCGAAGTTCCCGCCGCCTCCGCGGAGGGCCCAAAATAAATCCGGGTTCTCCTTCGAGTTGGCGCGCACAACGGAACTGTCTGCGGTCACCACGGTGAATCCCTCGACGTTATCGCACGACAACCCAAATCGCCGAGTGAGCCATCCGGTTCCGCCACCCAAGATCAAACCGGAAGCTCCGGTGTGAGAGACGACACCGGAGGGAAAGACAAGTCCCGCTTTCTGCGTAGCGCTATCAATCGATCCCAACAGGCAACCACCGGCGATCCTGGCCCGGCGTGGCTCGGGATCAACCGTGACCTGCCGCATTCTCGATAGGTCGATCATCAGACCGCCATCGCAGGTGCTAAAACCTGCCAGGCTATGTCCTCCACAGCGGATCGCTGTCAGAATTCCCGCCGCAGAGGCGGCTCGAACTGCGCTCTGAACGTCGCTTACGTCGGTACAGCGCGCGATAAGGCCTGGTGCTCGAGCCACCATGCCATTCCAAATGATTCGCGCGTCGTCGTACCCGCTCTCACCGGGACGGAGCAACTCACCTTTGAATTGTCGGTAGAGCGAAGAGTAGACCTCTTCGCTGGCTTCGCACATTTCATGCTCTCCTGGCTGAATCTTTCTTTTGAACCATGAAGGAGGCTTCTTGTCCAATGGTTTTGCGCTGCCGGCTACGCAGGTACAGCAGGGATATAAGTCCGAGGAAAACAGCGAAGGCTGGAACGGACCATTGCAATCCGTCGACGAAGAACGTTGTGCCCGAAATCGCGAGAAGCAACAAAATACCCACAACGGTGAATAACGGATGAGCCCACAAACGCATGGGCAAACTCAGGAGCCGCTCGTGCGTAATGGCTCTACGAAAGCGGAGGTGCGTGTTGAGAATCACGAGCCACACGAAAAGCATTCCGGCCACTGCAGTCCCATAGAGCATGAGGAAAGCATTCTTAGGGACAAAAATGGCCAGCAGTATGGCCGCGATAATCCCCGCGGTTGAGGCCAGCAGAGCGCGATGTGGCACCCCGTTGCGACTCACCTTGCCCATCCAATCTGGAGCATAACCTCCCTGTCCCAGGGAAAAAAGCATGCGAGTTGAAAGGTAGAGGTTAGTATTCACGCTCGATAATGCGGCTGTGAGCACCACAAAGTTCATGATCGCAGCGGCAAACGGTATGTGCGCCGCGGCGAATGCAGTCACAAAAGGACTGCCCGAAATCGTGGACGACCCGCCGGCCTGATTCCAGGGAACCATCGTCACCATGACCGCAATCGCCAGCACATAGAACAAAATGAGCCGCCAAACAATGCTTCGCATGGCATGCGGAATCGTAATCTCAGGACGCTCGGCCTCTCCCGCCGTGATCGCGATAATTTCTACTCCCATGTAGCTGGTCACTGTGATGGTGAGCGAAAGCCAGACTCCCTTCCATCCCGCAGGCAAGAATCCGCCGTGCTGGGTTAAGTTGGCCAAACCAATTGCGCTGCGCGAACCAACGCCAAGAATCAAAGATATTCCAACAATGATGAAGGCGATGATGGCCGCCACTTTGATCGTTGCGAACCAATATTCAAACGCACCCAGGTAGTTCACCTGCATGGAATTGAGCGCCACCAGCGCGGCAGAAACCAGCGCTACCCAAACCCACTGCGGAACATTCGGAAACCAATAGGAAATATATATTCCTGCGGCGGTGACTTCGGCGCCGATAGCGATGATCTGTGCGACGCCGTAAGTAGCTCGAACAGAAAAGCCAGCCCAAGGATTGAGATACTTCTCCGCGTAGACTCCGAAGGCACCTGCGACTGGATGGACTACTGCCATCTCCGCCAGAGCATAGGACATGATGAGAGCGATGCCTGCCCCCAGAAGATAGGAGATGATGACGCCGGGTCCAGCGAGACGAATGGTGACGCTGCTTCCCAAAAACAAACCGACACCGATGGCGCCGCCGATGGCCATCATGGTGAGTTGCCGTTGCCCCAACCGGCGGTGGAGACCTTCTACTTCGAGCGCCGCAGTTGTCTCACCGACACGCATGGCAGCAGCCGGCGGGCGTTGTTGATCAGTCATAGCTGCCAACACTGGCAGGGTCAAGGACCATAAGGTCGATATTTTTTTTGAGAACGTCCACGACTGCCTGCACATCGTCCATCGTGTTGTACACGTGGAACGATATCCGCAAACCGTCGTGGCGATTCGATGCAACGATGTTGCTTTCGGCGAGTTTTTGCACCAGTGCGGTTGAATCTTTGGATTGCAGAACAACCAGCGGACCCGTGCTATCAGCGGGCGTTTTAGCAAGAATCCCCAAGTCGCGAGCGCAATTTAACAGCGATTGCGCGAGTTTCTTGACCTGGTCTGCCACGTTCTCCATCCCGATCTCCTGCAGCAGTTGGAATCCAGGCAGAGCGGCATACACATTGGGCACCGATGGGGAACCCGACTCGAACCTCCGCGCCGTGGGAGATAAGTCGAACAGTTTGGGGTCGTAGGCGAACGGATTTGCTTGCCCGAACCATCCAGTCACGGTGGGAACCAACGATGAAATGAGTTCCTTGCGCACGTACATGAAAGCCAGGCCGGGAGGGCCGAGCAGGTATTTGAGGGTCCCAGTGACGAAAAAGTCCAAATCCATCGCCTTTACGTCAACCGTGCGGGTTCCGCAATCCTGATAATCATCGAGCATGACGAGAGCTCCGGCGCGGTGCGCGATTTGAGTGACGGCGTTTACTTCGGAACGAAATCCGTTCTTGAAACAAACGTGAGTGAGGGGCACGATGCACGTATTGTGGGTTACTATCTTTTCGTAATTGGCTGCCGGAATGCGATTGCCTTCTGCAGCCACAAATTGCACCTCGGCGCCTCGAACGCGTTGCCCCAGCCAGACATGGCCCATGGTGGGAAACTCGAACTCACCCATCACGACTTTCTTTCGCTCCTTGAAATTCAGCGCGCTGGCGACGCCATTGATCCCCGCCGACACGCTGGTCACAATGGCCACTTCATCCGGGCTGGCGTTGATGAATTGTGCAAAGGCGGTTCGCGCCGCCTCATACTGATTCACCCACGCCTCCCACGGCGAGCCTTGCTCGTGCCAACTCGCAATGAAGTCCTCCAGGCTGGCCTGCACCGCATCCGACAGCGGCCCCTGGGAGCAACTGTTGAGATAGATCTTATGTTTGAAGATCTTGAAGCGAGAGCGAATCTGCCGGATTTGTGCGTCGGTCAGCATGACTCTTTTATCTCAGCCAGGACTCGTCCGAATCTTCGCACCTCGTGGACCGTATTGTAGTGGACCAACGATGCTCGGACTGCGCCGCTCTCTGTGAGGAGCCCGAGTCGCTTCATCAGCCGCGGTGAATACATGTGTCCGTCACGCACGCCGATATTCTGTTTCGCGAGCTCTTCGGTGACTCTTGCGGGGGGCAGATTCGGCAAATTGAAGCAAAGCGTTGGCACTCGTTGACTGTTCCGCTCTTGCTCCGCCACTCCGTAGACAACAGCACCGCAATCGTTGAGCACGCGAAGCATCTCGAGCGAAAGCGATTCTTCGTAGACCCGAATTGCCTGGAAGGCGCGCCGCAGCGCGGATCGTCTTGATTCTGATCTCGCCGCCGCATCGGTCGCGGCCATGCTTCGGCCGAGCGCCTCCAAGTAGCGTACTGCAGCGTCCATCCCGGCCACATTTTCGTAAACAAAGGTGCCCGCCTCGATTTTTCCGGGTGGCTCGTCGGGAATGAAATCCTCCCGGAAAGTCGGGAGCTTTTCCAGCAGTTCACGACGTCCCCACAGAAAACCCATGTGGGGACCGAAGATCTTGTAGCCCGAGCACACCAGGTAATCGCAATCGAAGACCTGCACATCGATCAGCCCGTGGGGGCCGAAATGCACGGAATCGAGAAATATTTCAGCCCCGGCCGCATGTGCTACTCTTGCAGCCCCCGCGACGTCCACAATCGAGCCGATGGCGTTTGAAGCCAGCGTGCACGCCACAAGGCGCGTGTTCGACGACACCAGAGGAATGAGGTCATCCACATGAAGATTTCCATCATCCCTCATCTTCCACCAACGGAATGTCGCTCGGTTCCGTTCTAACGCCAGCCAGGTGGCAACGTTCGCCTCATGGTCCATTTCGGTGACGACGATCTCGTTCCGTTTATCGAGTGTTTGTCCGATCGCCAAACTCACCAAACGAATAAAGGAAGTGGCGTTCATGCCAAACGCGATTTCGCGAGCGTCACGGGCATTCACAAGATCAGCGACGCTTTGGCGTGCCCGCAAAATCATCTCGTCCACTTCACGGCTTTTCGCGTAGCGTCCTCCCCGCTGCACATTGCATTCGAGGAGATGATGATTTACCGCGTACAGCACGGTCTGCGGGACCTGCGCGCCCGCGGCATTATCAAAAAAGATAAAACCCGGAGGCCGAGTCAGCGCGGGAAAGGCACCACGAACGGTTTCAATGGGAAAGGTGGCACTCGATGCAGAGGGGATTTCGGGGTTGAGAACAGTTTGGGATTCGGCCTCCAAGTCTTGCTCCTGGGTACCTTTGAGAAGTCTGCTCTGCGGTCTTGCAAAATGACCAGCGCCAAACCTATACTCCGCTGCGACAACTCGTCAACCTGAACGCAAATCGATGCCCGTATCTGTGACCAACTCAAAGCTGATCTATGACGCTTTGAAAGAGTGCGACATTCAACTGGTATCAGCCCTGCCGGAGACGTGGCTGGTGCATCTCATTCGGTTAGCGGAAGAGGACCCACAGATGATTTTGGTGCGACTGGCGAAGGAGGAAGAGGCGGTCGGCATCTCAGCCGGAGCGCATTTTGCCGGGGTCAAGTCGGCCATGCTGATGCAGAACCACGGCTTTCTGGCATCCGTTAACGGCATCGTCTCTTTCGCACATCTGTACAAGATTCCTCTTTTGATGCTCATCAGCTACCGCGGTACATTGGGCGAGCGCGATCCGTGGCAAACGCAGGGCGGCAAGGTTACGGAGCCGCTCTTGCAAGCGTTGCGAATCCCTTATTTTTTTCTCGACCGGTTAGACAGCGTCAGGAAACGTATTCGCCAGGCACAGACTCTCACCGAAAGCAGTTTGCAGCCGGTCGCTCTTCTCCTGACGCGCGACTTGATGTGGGAGGAGTGATGTTTCGCCTGGATTGTCTTCGGTCGGTCTATTCGGACCTGGAAAACTGTCTGGTCGTCACCATCATGGGAGCAGTTGCGGCCGAGCTGCAGTCCCTGGGTCACCGTCCCAATTTCTTTTATTTGCAGCATGCGATGGGACTGGCTTCTTCGACGGGACTGGGCCTAGCTCTGTGTCTGCCCGAGCAGAAAGTGATTGTCTTCGATGGCGACGGCTCCCTCTTAATGAACCTTGGCAGCCTCAGCACGATGGCACGTTATCGGCCCAAGAAACTGATCCATGTCGTTTTCGACAATGAAAGTCTGCTCTCGGTCGGCGGGTTCCCCACAGCGACAAGCACAGGCACGGACTTGGAGGGCATTGCACGTTCCTGCGGCATTCCCCGAGTGATCACAGTCCGGAGTGTGGAGGCTTTTAAGGCCGCCGTAAGGGATGCCATGCAGGGCACCGAACTGACAACAATCGTCGCCAAGGTCGAAGCCAAGGGTCCCGCCGCCTACGTCACCGACCTGTCGTTACTTGAGAATCGATTTCAATTCCGTCGGCATATCCAGTCGCTTAAGGCACGCTAAGGGTGGGCGCCGTTCGACGGCCCGCAAGCGGAACTGGATTGTCAGACGAAAATGTTCGTGAGGAATGCCAATGTCTCTCGTTTTGGCCACACTGCTCCAGGAACTTACCGCTGGCAAGCTGCGGGTCGTGGATCTGACACAGCCACTAACTCCGCAGACTCCTTTGCTGCCTCTGCCAACGCAGTGGAACAACACGCCTGCATTCAAAATCTGGGAGTTGTCGCGGTACGATGAGCGCGGTCCCGCGTGGTACTGGAATGCTTTCGAGACCGGTGAGCACACAGGCACACATTTTGATGCTCCAGTCCACTGGGTGTCCGGGAAGGATATTCCGGACAACACCGTGGATCGCATTCCACCGAACAAATTCGTGGGGCCTGCGTGTGTGATCAACATCAGTGTAGATGTGGCGAAGGATCCAAACTATTTGCTGACACCAGAGCGAATCCGCCAGTGGGAAGAACAACACGGCCGTATTCCAACGGGCGCGTGGGTTCTCATACGTACAGATTGGTCGAAGCGGACAGATCCTAAGGAGTACATCAACCTAAAAGAGAATGGACCCCACACTCCCGGGTTGGCCAAGGAAAGTTCTGCCCTCCTGGCTGAGAGGCGGGATGTGCTGGGGGTTGGCGTGGAAACCGTCGGGACCGATGCCGGTCAGGCCGCCACCTTTGAACCACCCTTCCCGAACCACTATCTGATGCACGGGAGCGGCAAGTTCGGGTTGGCTAGCCTGTCCAACCTCGATCAACTTCCGCCCACCGGCGCCATAGTCATCGCCGCGCCACTGAAAATCGTCGGCGGTTCCGGCAGCCCTCTGCGAGTCATCGCCATCACGCCCTGAGCCGCGGCGAGCGGCGGCGAGCAAACAAGGACGTCCCACCAACAAACCTCAACCATCGCCGGGTTCTGGGTAAGCCGGGAGTTATCGGTTCGTCGGTCGGATTGGTACCGACAAACGCGATTGTGTCCACGAATGGAGTAGTGCCCGGATTGTCGGCAACCCTTATTCTGGGATTACTTCCGCGTTGCCCGTCATCAATTCTCATCAATATGCGGTGCGGGCAGATCGCCGGATCAACTGCTCCCTTTGTCATCCTCCTCGGCACACAAACGCAGTTTTTCAACGGTCGCCACGAAGCCAGCCCACTCGCGGCGCCCGAAGCGTTCGACCACCCTGGTCTGCACCTTTTCCCATTGCTCACCTGCTTTCTTGAGGAGGACGTGGCCATTGCGCGTGATGACTGCGGTGCGGGAGCGGGCGTCAATTCCAGAGGTGATCTCCACCCAGTTGTCGCGCACCATGGGATCGAGGGCTCGATACAGAGAGACTCCGGTCCGTTTCCAATTCTGCAGCAACATGCAGGAGAGGCTCGCCCTTCCTGCGCGCGATGCAGCGCAGAACGGCGAGCTGAGTCACGTTCATAGGCGAATCAGCGAGCGCAGCGTCGTAGACCCGGCCAAGAACACGAGAGAGCTTTTTGATCGAGGTGCAGACGCAAGGGGTTGGAACAGTGGGTGAAGTCATAAATGCTGTGTATACACATCATTTATGATCTCATCGCTTGAACTTCGGGCGGGCTAGCCTCGCCTGGCGGTCCCGTGCGGGCCTCGTCGTGCTGAGAGTCGACGAGGCTGCGCTACGACAGGAGGTTGTTTTATGCTTTGCCGCTGGATCATTGCCTTATCGGCGTTGCTGGCTTGCGCCGTTGCGTGTTTTCCAGATCAATCGCTGAGCCAGAACTGGGTCGGTGAGCTAAAGATCGGAGACACCAAACGTTTCGTCCAACTGCGGACCGTGCTGGCAATAGTGGATGCAATTGCGGAAGCCGGAGTGACTCTAGCCGGTGTCAATGGGGACGCGGCTTGTCAAAGGAAATAAACGTATGAGTTCCTATGTGCTTGGTTTTCAGGACATCGACAAGACAAAAATCATGGTGGTTGGTGGTAAAGGCGTGAACCTGGGGGAAATCTCCAAGGTTGAAGGAATCCGCGTTCCAGATGGCTTTTGTATTTCCACCGAAGCCTTTAAGAGAATCATTGGGGAAGCGCCGTCGATTAACGAACTACTTGGTCAGTTGTCGCTTCTAAAGGTGGAAGACCGGAATAAAATCAGTGGAGCTCAGCGGTGAGATTCGCAGGCTCATCGAAGGGATAGCCATCCCTGAAGACATTCATGAAGAGCTCGCCCGTCATCTCTCCAGTCTTGGAGAAGAAAATGCCTATGCAGTACGATCCAGCGCAACTGCTGAGGATTTACCGACGGCCTCCTTTGCGGGCCAGCAGGATACGTATTTGAACATCATTGGAAAGGAGGTAACCCTAAAGCACGTCAGCAAGTGCTGGGCATCGTTGTATACCGAGAGGGCGGTCACCTACCGCATTCAAAACGGCTTCGATCACCGCAGAGTCCACCTGGCTGTGGTGGTGCAGAAGATGATCTTCCCGAACGCGGCAGGAATTTTGTTTACTGCCGATCCCGTCACTTCCAACAGGAAGGTGTCGTCCATTGACGCCAGCTTCGGCCTTGGTGAGGCCTTGGTCTCCGGCCTAGTGAATGCGGATGTCTATAAGGTGCGTAACGGCAAGGTTATCGCTAAGAAAATATCCACGAAGAAGCTGGCTGTATTTGCCTCACACGATGGCGGCACGAAAGAACAGGAGATTGCGCCTGAGCGGCGGAGTAGGCAAGCGCTCACGGATGAGCAGATTTTGCAGCTCGAGCACATGGGCAGAAAGATCGAAGAACATTTCGGCCACCCCCAGGACATCGAATGGTGCTTGGTGGATGGCACGTTTTATATTGTCCAGAGTCGGCCGATCACCACTTTATTCCCAATCCCCGAAGCAAACGATCAAGAAAATCACGTTTATGTCTCTGTCGGCCATCAACAGATGATGACCGATCCCTTGAAACCATTGGGATTGTCGTTCTTCCAGTTAACAGCCGTTCGACCCATGGATAAAGCTGGTGGAAGGTTGTTTGTTGATATTACACAAGATCTGGCCTCACCTGCTAAAAGAGACATCATCGTCAATGTCTTGGGAAAATCCGATCCGCTCATCAAAGACGCAATGATGACCATCTTGGAGCGAGGAGATTTTATAACATCGCTACCGAATGACATAAAAGAACCGAGTTCCGGTAAAAGCAATCAAGGCGTGCCGCCTGCCGGTTTTCAAACACTAAACGACTACGATCCCCAAATCGTTTCTGATTTGATCAAGGGCAATATCGAAAACTTTGAGCCTAATGCCAGCCATCTGAAATTCGAGCAAGGACGACAGGAGGCTTTGAACAAAGAGCAAGAATTAACTAGAACGATTGAAGCAATTGCCGGACGGTGAACAAAAAGCCAAAGGAAACAAAACGGATGATCAGCCTAGTCCGGAATCTCAGCGGTTATCGTGAATATCCAAAATACGGCATCGTCAGTCGCTATTTCGTTTATAAGCAGGCTTTACTGAAAGAAGCCGAACGACTCGTACAAGCCAACGTGATTCACGAAAAAGAAGATATATACTACCTCGCCTTTGAGGAACTTCACGAAGTCGTACGCACCAATGAACTGGATTACCAGATCATCAGGAAGCGAAAGGACGAGTACAAATCATATGAAAAACTAACTCCGCCCCGTGTCATCACCTCGGATGGTGAAATCGTCGCCGGTGAGTACAAACGAGAAAATCTCCCAGCCGACGCCATCGTTGGTCTTCCTGTTTCGTCCGGAGTGATAGAGGGACGCGCACGTGTCATCTTGAACCTGGAAGATGCTGTTCTAGAAAATGGCGATATCTTGGTCACCTCCTTTACGGACCCTAGCTGGACACCGTTGTTTGTATCCATCAAAGGCCTGGTGACCGAAGTTGGTGGACTGATGACCCACGGAGCAGTCATCGCACGTGAATATGGCTTACCAGCAGTTGTCGGAGTAGAAAATGCTACCAAGCTGATTAAGGATGGGCAACGAATTCGCGTGCATGGAACAGAGGGGTATGTAGAGATCCTATAATGGAGAGAAATAGGATTAGAGGGAGCGATTGCTATAGTGATCGCTCCCTCTATTCTATTGCACTCGTCCCCGTCGGGGCCGGCTTATGCAACTCAAAGCGTGATGAAGGGGTAGCAAGAGCTATCGGTGTCACGCCCGATAGCGGATGGAGAAGGAATGGCGGGGACGACGGGACTCGAACCCGCGGCCTCTGCCGTGACAGGGCAACAACGCGATGTAACTCATTGATATCAAACGGTGTCGGCGGACATCGCTTGACGTAAAACGGTATCGGAAGTCA
>Ga0193751_1002505_pt1 | contig 11097 bp, 8 predicted proteins | sample L1c2metaG_FD_143050 | JGI IMG/M metagenome (GOLD analysis project Ga0193751, IMG submission 143050) | Soil microbial communities from a riparian zone of the East river system, Colorado, United States - L1c2 | ecosystem: Environmental > Terrestrial > Soil > Riparian zone | place: USA: East River...
TGGCCTGCGGCCGGCTCCGCCGGGTTCATGACGTTGACGTAAGAGAGGTCGGTCGAGTTGTAGTCGACATTGCCATGGCCCGAAATCGCCTTCAGCGCCGACAGCTTGTCGCGCAGCGTCGTGAACTCCTCGGGCGTGAGCACGCGGCCAAAGAAAACCCTCCACCCTCTTTTGGAAATCAGCGTCAGGTCGCCGCACGTATCGACGATGAAACCCGCAACCTCCTGGCCGATGAGCGCAGGGAAGCCGCGCTGGATGTTGACGAGTGCGGTGAGCAGCGCCGGGTCGAGCGCCTGCGCGCCGTTTTTTGGATCAGCGCCCGCAGGGCCCTGGATGTCGACAAGTGTTCCGGCGGACGCGGCGGACCCGAGCACCGTCGCCTGGCTGGATAAGAGGAAGTAGCGCTTGCCGGCGCCAACGTGATATGCGGCGACCGGCTGCCACTCGCTGATGGTCACGACAACTCTCCCATCGAGCTGCGGATGGACCGACGCCGTGCGCACCCAGACCTGAGCCAGCAGGTGCTGGCGGTCTGACTCCCCATCGACGGCAAGCACCGATCGGCTACCACTGAGCCCGGCTGCGCTCGCGACCTGCACCGAGGTGAGGTGGTGTGCCCCGGAGATGTCGACCGACTTCACAGCCATCGCGGGCCCAAGCCACAACCAACCCAGCAGCGCGCACTCGCCGGCTGCTGCCGCTGCCGCGATGATGCGGCGCATCGGATGCACGTCGGGCTCGCGCAAATTGCTCTCTGAGCGGGTCCAGAGCTGCCCCTTGAGCGGCGCCGCGTCCTCTGGGCTCGGTCTCCGCCCGATGCGAGGCAATAGAGAACGGCGCCTTCGAAACCTCATTCGGACGCTGGACCCACGTGGTGTTCATGGCGAGCGATCGCGTGGTCGACCAGGCGCTGGCACAGCTCATCGAACGCGACACCCGCGGCCTTGGCGGCATCAGGCAGCAGCGAGAGCTCGGTGAGTCCGGGAACGGTGTTGACTTCGAGGAGCCAGGGCGTCCCCCGGGCGTCGACGATGATGTCGACGCGTCCCATCCCGGAACAGCCGAGGAGGGTGAACGCGGTGCCGGCCGCCTCGGACGCTGCTGAGCGCGCCGTCTCTGGGATTCGCGCCGGGATGACGTGGTGCGACTTGCCCGCGGTGTACTTCGCGTCGTAGTCGTAGGCCGGGTTCTCGCTCACGATCTCCAGGGTTGGCAGCACCTGCAGATCGGGTGTGGCGAGAACGCCGATCGTGATCTCAGTCCCCGCAGCGAACCGCTGGACCATCACCCGGCGGTCGTACTGAGCAGCGAGGACGAGCCCGCTGGCGACCTTGTCGGCGTCGCGTGCGATGGTGATGCCGATCGTCGATCCTTCGCGCACGGGCTTCACCACCAGCGGGAAGCCAAAGCGGGCAATCAAGCCTTCGACGTGGGCCGCGCTCACACCCTGCTTCAGCTCCATCTCTTCGTACTCGGGTACATGCAGGCCGGCGCCGGCCATCACGGCGTTGGCCCGCGATTTGTCCATGCAGAGGGCCGATGCGAGCACGCCCGATCCGGTGTACGGAAGGGCGAGAAGCTCGAGCATGCCCTGGACCGTGCCGTCCTCTCCCAGCCGTCCGTGCAGCGCATTGAAGACGCAGGCAAAGTCGCCGTCGCGGAGCACGTCCCACGTCGCCAGGTCCAGGTCGATGCCAGTGACGTCATGACCGCGGGCGCGCAGCGCCTTTTCGACCTGCGCGCCGGAGCGCAGCGACACCTCTCGCTCTGCGGAACGTCCACCGCGAAGCACCGCGATCCTCACGCCCACTTCCCCACCAGCTCGACCTCAGGTACGAGCTCGATGCCGAAGCGGCGCATCACCTCCGCGCGCGCGTGGTTGATGAGCTTGGCGACGTCGGCCGCCGTCGCCCCACCTTCGTTGACGATGAAGTTCCCGTGCAGCTGCGAGATGACGGCCCTTCCCTGCCGTGTGCCTTTCAGCCCGGCAGCCTGGACGAGCCTTCCCGCCGAGTCTCCTGCCGGGTTCACGAACACGCTCCCGCAGTTCTTGGTCTTGATCGGCTGCGTCTGGTTGCGCTCGTTTGTCAGCTTGGCCATCAATCGCTTGGCCTCCTCCCCATCGCCGCGCTCGAGCTTGATGGTGGCGTCGATGACGAGCGACCCATGGAGCGGGCCGTCTCGAAGCGCCGATGTTCGGTAGCCGAGCTGCAGGTCCTTCGGGCTCCACGTGCGCCGATCGGCGCCGGGTTGGAACCCTCGCGCCTCGACGAGGACCTCGCGCAGCTCCTTGCCCCAGCAGCCGGCGTTTTGATACACGGCTCCTCCGACGGTGCCGGGCACACCGATTGCGAACTCGAAGCCGCGCAATCCCGCGTCGGCAACGATCCTCGCGAGCCGCATCATCTTCAAGCCCGCGCCGGCGCGAACGCGAGTGCCCTCGACTTCGTAGTCGCGGTTGACGACCCGGATGACCAGGCCCTCTACGCCTGCGTCTGCGATGAGCAGGTTCGTGCCGGCGCCGAGCAGCAGGTATGGGACAGCTCGCAGCCTGCATCCTTCGAGCGCGACCTCGATCGCTTGCGGGTTTGCCATCTCGGCAAAGAACTCAGCCGGGCCGCCGATGCCGAACGACGTGCGTGCCGCGAGCCGCTCGCCCTGGCGAACGCCAGGCAGCGCGCGCAGCCAGGTGAGGTTAGACCCTTTGCGCCAGCTCATCGCCCAACTTTCTGATGTCGCCCGCGCCCATCAACAAAAGGATGTCGTCGCGGCCGACCAGGCCCTCCAGCGCCTCGCGTGCGCGCTCGAAAGAACCGACATAAATGCCATTGGGGACCAGGTCGGCGAGGTCGCGTGCCTGGATGCCCGTCGGGTTTTCTTCGCCGGCGCTGTAGACGTCGAGAACGAGAACACGGTCGGCGCCGGTAAATGAACGTGAGAAGTCCCGGAGCAACGCGGCGAGCCGGGAGTATCGATGCGGTTGGAAAACGACGATGAGGCGGCGATGCCTCAGCTCTCGTGCGGCCTGGAGCGTGGCCCGCACCTTGGTCGGATGGTGCGCGTAGTCGTCGTAGACCGGCGCGCCCTGAAAAACGCCGAGGAACTCGAGACGGCGGTGCGCGCCGGGGAAACGCTCGAGCGCCCCGGCCACTTCGGCGAAGCTCACGCCGAGCTCGAGCGCCATGGCGGCGGCGGCGGTCGCGTTCTGCACGTTGTGGCGACCGGGCTGCCTGAGATTGACCCTGCCCAGCTCCCGCCCGCCGTGATGAATCGCGAAGGGGCGGCCCTCACCGCACCGGTAGTCGGCGCCTTCGCTGAAGCCGTAAGTGATACGTCTCGCGGGCGTTTCGAGCGATCGGGCGCGCTCGTCATCCGCGCATACGACGACGATGCCGTCTGCAGGCAGCGCGGCCGCGAACCGCGCGAACAGGTCCTGGACCTCCTCGACGTCCTTGAAATGGTCGGGATGGTCGAACTCGATGTTGGTCACGATCGCGCGCTTGGGGTGGTGGAGGACGAGCGTGCCATCGGATTCATCGACCTCGGCGACGAGCCATTTCGACTTACCCGCCCGCGCGCTCGAGCCGTCGCCGACGAGCACCGTCGGGTCGTAGCCGGCTTCGGTGAGGATGTGGCCGGTCATGTGGGTCACAGTCGTCTTGCCCGCGCTGCCGCCGACGGCGATCGAGTCGGACTCGTTGATGAGCTCGGCCAAAATCTCCGCCCGCGAGAGCACCTTGACGCCCATCGCCCGCGCGGCATCCAGCTCGGGTGAAGACTTGATGGCGCCGCTATAGATGAGTAGGTCCTGGAAGAGGACGTGCTCGGGGTCATGGCCGATGAAGATGCGCACGCCCGCGTCTTCGAGCTCCGAAGTGGTGTCCGATTCGCGCAGGTCGCATCCGCTCACCTCATCGCCCCGGGCCAGGAAGACGCGCGCCAGCGCGGAAACGCCCGCCCCGCCGATGCCCATCAGATGGACCTTCATTTGCCTGCGACCCGATGAAGGACCGCCAGCACTCGCTGCGCGGCGTCGCGCCGGCCTGTGGCCGAGGAAGCTTCCGCCATCGCATGCAGGCGTTCGGCGCTGAGGCCGTCGATCGTGCTGAGCAGCGTTGCCGGGCTCAGTTCGGCATCCGCGATGCGCACGGCGGCGCCAGCGTCGACCATCGCCATCGCGTTCTCCTCCTGGTGGCCGCCCCCAAACGTGCCGGGCACCAGCACCATGGGAAGGCCGACGGCCGTCACCTCCGCGATGGTCCCGACGCCCGCGCGGCTCACTACCAGGTCGGCGACCGACATCAGCGCGGGCATGTCGTCCGTGAAGGTGAGTCCTCGGTAGCCGGGAGCTGTGTGCGCCGCCACTCCAGCCGCCCCCTGGCGGCCCGCGACGTGGACCACTTCCTCGAATCGTTGGCGCAGCGTATCGAGCGCGCCCCACACCGCCTCGTTGATGTGCCGGGCTCCCTGGCTTCCGCCCGTGACAAGCAGCCGGCGCGGCGGCACCGCCGCCTTGCGCGGTTCGAAGCCCTCGCGGAGGGGCACGCCAGTGAGCTCGATGTGATCGTTGCCGATCCGTTTCTCGGTTCCAGGCAGCGTGATGCAGATCGCCGCGGCGCCGCCCGCGAAAAAGCGCGTTGCGAGCCCCGGGCGCACATCCTTCTCATGCAGCACATACGGAATGCCGCGCATGCGCGCGGCCGCGATGGCGGGCGCCATCACATAACCACCCATGCCCAGCACCACGTCGGGCCGGAACCGATCGATGATGTGAAGGCCGGAGCGCAGTGCCACCGGGATGATCGCGGGGAGCGCGACATTTTTCCAGAGGGCGTCTCGGTCGAACCCACGGACGTTGACTGCCTCCAGGTCGAAGCCGGCCGCCGGCACGAGCCTCTCTTCGGGCCCGCCCTTGCGCCCGACCAGCAGGAGCGCGCCATCCGGATCTTCAGCGCGAAACGCGCGCGCGACCGCGAGCGCCGGATAAAGGTGCCCTCCGGTCCCGCCGCCGGCTATCAAAAGCCTCATCCTTCCTCTTCTCTTGCCCAAATCCGGTGCCCGAACCAAAGCGGGCAACGCTCAGCAGCAGGCCGACCGCGGCCAGAGTGGTCGCCACCGCCGTGCCCCCGTAGCTGAAAAAGGGCAGCGGCACGCCGGCGATCGGCAGCGTGTTGGTCACCGTTGCCATGTTCATCAAGGCCTCGAACGCGATCCACGTTGTGATGCCCGCCGCCAGGCACGTGCCAAACCGGTCTGGCGCGCGCAGCGAGGCCAGGTACCCGCGCACGGCAAAGAATAGAAAGCCGGCCATGACCAGCGTGGTGCCGAACAGCCCCGTCTCCTCGCCGACGATGGCGAAGATGAAGTCGGTGTGCGCCTCCGGCAGCCAGCCGTACTTTTCGACGGAGTGGCCTATGCCGACGCCGAAAAATCCACCCGAGGCCAGGCTGTACAGCGCCTGCGTCGACTGAAAGCCGGCGCCCAACGGGTCGGCGAAAGGGTTCTTGAAATTGGTGAGGCGCGCGAAGCGGTACGGCTCCAGCAGCGTCAGCGCGACGAAGGCGAGGCCCAGCGCGCCGACGAGCAAGACCATGTGCCGGAAACGGCCGCCGCCGGCCCAATACGCGCTGAGGAAGATCCCTACGATCACAATCGACGTCCCAAGGTCCCGCTCCAGCATCAGAAGGACGAGGACAGCCGCCAGCATCGCGGCAAACGGCGCCAGTCCCTTCTGCAGGTCGCCGAGATGGCCGGCGTTGCGATCGACCCAATGGGCGACATAGAAGACGAACGCGAGCTTGCCCAGCTCCGAGGGCTGAAAAGTTCCCAGAGGGCCGGCATCGAACCAGCGCCGGGCGCCGTTGACCGTGACGCCGAGATGCGGCACGAGGACCAGCAGCATCAACAGGAGCGCCGCGACCGCGCCGGCCGGCGCCAGCGGCCGAAGGCGTCGGTAGTCGATACGCCCGAGGAGGAAGAGGCCGGCGAAGCCGATGAGCATCCAGGCCGCTTGCCGCCCCGCGTAGTAGAACGCCGACTGGTGCTGCGTATAGGCGAACGCCACGCTTGCGCTCGTGACCATGACCAGGCCCGCGCCGCACAGGGCGACGGTCGTGAACATGAGCAAGCGGTCGGGATGGCGCCCTAGACCCGCGCCCGCGCTCACCTCTCATACCTCTTCTTCACCAGCGCTTTGAATCGGCGGCCGCGATCTTCGAAGTCCTTGAACATGTCGAAGCTCTTGTAGGCGGGGCTGAAGAGGACGACGCCCCCGGGCTTCGCCAGGCCTGCCGCCAGGTCGACCGCCGCTTCGAGGTTGGCCGCGCGCTCGACCTTCGGATGTCGCGCTAGCTCTTTCGCGAGCAGCTCGGCGGATGCGCCCATCAACACGACCGCATCGACGTGGCGCATGACGTCGGTCACCCATGGGCCCAGCTCGAAGCCACTGCCATATCCGCCCGCGATGAGCACAACCGCCGTTTCCGGAAACGCGCTGAGTGCGACCCGCCCCGCGTCTGGGTTGGTGGCTTTGGAGTCGTTGTACCAGCGCACGCCTTCCCATTCGCCGACCAGCTCAAGGCGGTGTTCGACGCCCGTGAACGACCTGATCGCGGCATCGATGGCCTCGTCGCTCAGGCCGGCGATTCGCCCCACCGCGGCCGCGGCCAGCGCGTTCTCGAAGTTGTGGCGGCCGGGCAGCGCCATCGGCGGCAACGGACGATGTTCGTCGAACCAAACCACATGCCCGCGGGTGCGAGATGCCAGCTCACGCACCACGCGGTCGCGGCCGTTGAGGACCGCGAAATCATCCGCGCCGGCGAACTCGATCGCTTTCGCCTTGAGGTCCGTATATCGCTCGAAGGTGCCGTGGCGGTCGAGGTGGTCCGGAGTGATGTTGAGGATCACGCCGACGTGAAAATGAGGCTTTTCCACCGACTCGAGCTGAAAGCTGGACAGCTCGAGCACGACCCAGTGCCGTGTCGTCACCTCTTGTAGGCGATCGAGAACGGTGTCGCCGATGTTGCCTCCGACGAGGACCGGCCTGTCGCCGGCGGCGAGCACCGTGCCGGTGAGCGCGGTCGTGGTCGTCTTCCCGTTGGTGCCGGTGATGCCGACCACCGTCCCTGGGCACAAGCGCAAGAACAGATCGATCTCGCTGGAAACCCTGATGCCTAGCCGTCGCGCGTCATTCAACAGTTGTGCATCCCACGGCACCCCAGGGCTGGCATACACGACGTCGACGCCGGCCAACACAGAGTCGTCATAGCCCCCGAGCTTTTTTTCCACACCGGCCGGCAACAGCGCCAGGGCATCGCGCAGCTCCGTCTCGCTCTTCATGTCGACGACGCGCACGCGTTCTCCAGACCCGGCGAGGTATCCGGCCAGCGCAACGCCGCTGCGCGCCGCGCCCACCACGAGCGCGGTCACGTGATCAGCCGCGCCACCCCGGCAGCAGCCAGCGCTGAGACGAGCCCCGCGCCCCAGAAGGAGAGCGCGATGCGGTTCTCAGACCAACCCTCGTGGTGGAACGTGTAGTGGATCGGGGCCATCTTGAAAACACGACGTCCGCCGCTGGCTTTGAAGTAAGCCACCTGAATGATGACAGACAGGGTCTCGAGTACGAACACGAGAGCAAGGAGCGGCAGGAGTATGAGGAAGCCCTGTTGAATGGTCATCGCCGCCAGCGCGTAGCCCAGCGCGAGCGATCCTGTGTCACCCATGAACACACGCGCGGGGTGCCGGTTGTACAGCAGGAATGCGACGAGCGCGCCGGCTAGAGACATCGCCACCGCCTTCTCGCCGGCGGGAGCGCGCGGCAACAGCAGCGCCACCGCGACCAGCGCGATCACGGCGAGGCCACCCGCCAGGCCGTCCATGCCGTCGGTGATATTGACGGCATTCGCCGTGGCGGCGATGACGAGCACGGCCAGGGGGAAAAGGAGCCATGGAGAAGACGGCAGCAGGAACTGGTGCGCACCGCCCTGCGACAGCGCGATTGCCGCAACCGGCACCGCCAGGAACAGCTGGATCGGGAGCTTGAGGCGCGCGGGAATGCCGAGCGAGCCGAAGCGCAGCTTGCTGCGATCGTCGGCGAAGCCGATGAGGCCCCCGGCCACCAGTCCGCCGACGGCAGGCCACGCGCCCGAATGTCCGGCGAGCGCAGCCAGCAGTCCACCGACTACGCCAAGAGTTCCGAAAAGGATGCCGCCCCCGGTTGGGGTGCCGGCTTTTTTCTGGTGGCTGTCGGGCAGCTCCGTCTGGATCACCTGTCCCTGTTTCAGCCGCCGCAGCAGGCGGATGAAGGGCGGATACAGAACCAATGCGATGACGAACGCCGCGACGAATGTGATGACGTCGAAGATCACTTGGTCAGCTCTTTCACGACCTCATCCAGTCCCGCGCTGTGCGATGCCTTGATCAACACGCGGTCGCCGCGGTGGGCGCTGTTCTTGACCCAGGTCACGGCCGCCTCCTTGTCGGGCACGAGATGTGCATCCGATGCGTCGGCCAGGACGCGGCCCAGCTCGCTGTCAAGAACCGCGACGGCGTCGAACACCTCGGCGGCCCGGCGGCCGACGCGCCGGTGCGACTCGACGGCCAGCGAACCGAGCTCGCCCATGGCGCCGAGCACCGCTAGCAGGCGGCCTTTCTTGGGCCGCTCAGCCAGCGTGTCGAAGGCGGCCAGCATCGACTCGGGGCTGGCGTTGTACGCGTCATCGATGATCAGGACGCCCTTTGAGGTCTCGTGCTCCTGCAGCCGGTGCGGAACGGCCACGTCGGCGAGCGCTTTCGCTCCCTCGGCGATGCTGAAGCCCGCGAACTCCGCGACTACGAGCGCAGAGAGCGCATTGCGCGCCTGGTGGCGGCCTTGCAGAGCGAGGTGGACTTCGACATCGCGGACGGTGAACTCACAACCGCCGCCGGTGGTTGCGGCGTAGTGCTCGCCGCGAAAGTCGCCCGCGCCCAACCCGAAACTCGTCACGGGCGCGTCGGACATCGAGGACAGAAGCGGAAAGAACGGGTCGTCAGCGTTCAGCACCGCGAGCCCATTTCTAGGCAGCGCCGCCACGAGATCACCCTTGCCACGCGCCAGCTGCTCCTGCGAAGCGAAGAACTCCATGTGTACCGTGCCGATGTTGGTGACGATGCCGACCGCCGGGTGCGCCAGCTTCGCAAGGCGGGCGATATCGCCCGCACGCTGCATCCCCATCTCCAGCACGAGCGCCGTGTGCTCGGGCTCGAGCTTGAGCATCGTCATGGGCACGCCGGTCTCGGTGTTGAGGTTGCCGGTCGTGCGCAGCACGACGTACTTGCGCTCGAGGATGGCGGCCACCATCTCCTTGGTAGACGTCTTTCCGTTGCTGCCGGTGACCCCGATCACGAGCGGATTGACGCGCTCGCGAACAAAGCTCGCCAGCGAGTAAAGAGCGTCCCATGTGTTCCGCACCAGGATTTCGACGACGCCGTGGGCCAGCTCCGTCCGCCTCTCGACCACCAGCGCCGCGGCCCCGCGGCCAAGCGCGTCGGCGATGAAGCGATGTCCGTCTGTCTTGCCGCCGCGCAGCGCGAAGAACACGCCTCCCTGCACGACCTCGCGGGAGTCGGTGTGGTACGTGTCGAACGTATTGCCGACCTGGGTGCCGCCGATCTCGCCGCCACCGGTCGCCTCGAGCAGCTCGAGGAGCGTCAACTTCATATCTGTAAGTGTGAAACGGTGCGCAGACTGACCTGGTATTGAAGGAACGCCAGGGTGGAGCGGAAGCCCGAATTATTCGGACGTATCCCAATCGTGAGGCTGTGCGTCACCATGCTTTGCAACCGAATCTTTTCACCTGTGAAATGGAAGATTTCACAGCTTTCCTAGTCCGGCGTTATGCGCCAGTCGAGGACGATCGCCTGGGCGATCTTCTGCCAAACGGGAGCGGCGGTCAGATAGCCGTCGTTCAGAGTCCAATCCGATCCGCTGCCTGGGTAGTGCGGCTTGCGCATGACGACCAGCATCGTGAACTTTGGGTGCTTGGCGGGAAGGAAGCCGACATATGAGGCCCAAACGTCGAGCGTGTACTGGCCGTTGACCGGGATCTGTGACGTTCCCGTCTTTCCCGCCTCGTCCAGCTCGAAGCCCTTGACGCGCGAAGTCCATCCCGAGCCGTTCTGGACGACGTTTTCCATCATCGCGGTCATCTCCTGCGCCGCCTGCGCTGTTACGACCTGCCGCTGAGGCTTTAGCAGGAGCGGGTTGATGCTTGTGCCGACGCGCTCGACCACGTGTGGCGGCGCGTAGCGCCCCTGGTTGGCGATCACGTTGACCGCGGACAGCATCTGGACCATGTTCACGCCGATGCCCTGGCCGAATGCCGTCGTCGCGAACTGGCTGTCGCTCATCTGGTCCTGTGCGGGCAGAGGCACGTAGTTCTCGCCGGCGACGTCGATGCCGCTGGCCTGCGTGAGCCCGAATCCTTTGAGGTAGCTGTAGAACGGCGGGTGACCCTCGGCAAGCATCGCCTTCATCGCGCCCACGTTCAGCGAGTGAGCGAGCACGTACGTGTAGTCGATGTTCCCGTGGTTGCGGTGGTCCCAGTCGGCGATCCGGTAGCCGCCGACGTTGAGATAACCCGGGTCGTTGATCACGGTGCTGGGGGTGATCGCTCCCTGGTTGATGGCGCCCCCGAGCGTGACGACCTTCATGACCGAGCCCGGTTCGTACAGGTAGCTCGAGATGTTGTCCTTGAAGAGCGCGGTGTCTGTGTGAGTGAAGTTGTTGGCGTCGTAGCTTGGGTAGTCGGCCCAGGCGACGATTCCGCCTGTGGCGGGATCCATGATCAGCACGCTGCCGCTCTCGGCATTCGCTTTATGGACCCCGTCCGCAAGTGCCTGCTCGGCCGCGTACTGCACGTTGGCGTCCAGCGACAGAACCAGGTCTGAACCGTTCACCGGGTCCTGGTGTGTGTGCGTGCCGAGCACGATCTCTCGGTTGGCGAGATCCCTGTAGCTCGAGATGTAGCCTGGGACGCCGGCGAGGTCTTTCTGGTAGTACTCCTCGAGGCCGTACTGGCCCGAACCGTCGTACTTGACGAAGCCGAGCAGGTTCGCGGC
>Ga0193751_1002506_pt1 | contig 11096 bp, 9 predicted proteins | sample L1c2metaG_FD_143050 | JGI IMG/M metagenome (GOLD analysis project Ga0193751, IMG submission 143050) | Soil microbial communities from a riparian zone of the East river system, Colorado, United States - L1c2 | ecosystem: Environmental > Terrestrial > Soil > Riparian zone | place: USA: East River...
GTGCCCATCGAAGTGCTGCGCATTTTTTATGATGTAGCCAAAATTTTTGTGTTTCCATCACTCTACGAGGGATTTGGGTTGCCGCCGCTCGAAGCGATGGCCCATGGAACTCCGGTGGTCACTTCGAACACCTCGAGCCTGCCGGAAGTTGCGGGGGGCGCGGCGTTGCTGGTGAATCCGGAAAATGTATTTGAGATCCGCCGGGGTTTACAGCGAGTGCTGCTTGATCCGGTGCTGCGGGCGAAGATGAAACAACGCGGCTATGAGCAAGCGCAGCGATTTTCCTGGACCAGTTCGGTGTCGAGAATCCTTGAGATCTACCGCGAAGTGGCGGGCGACCGTGTTCCTCGCGGGGTCGGCGCGGATTGAGTCGGGTCTTGCTCTCGTATAATGAGAATTTCCGCGATGAATTCCGGCTCCACGCCCAATCTCGAACAGCCGACAATTGAGACCGCGACAATGACCCGTCCGAACCGGTTGCTGTCGGACTGGCGAATTTCCGTGCTGGTGTTGATTGCGCTGTGGGCGGTCATCTACATGGCGGGACTCTCCCGGGCCGCTTTGCTCGACGATGCCGACACGGTGCATGCCGAAGCGGCGCGGGAAATGCTGCAGCGGCACGACTGGGTCACGCTGTATGCCAACGGCATTCGCTATCTGGAAAAGGCTCCGCTGATGTATTGGGGCGTCGCCACGAGCTACACGATATTCGGCGTCAGCGAGTGGAGCACCCGATTCCCGCTTATGCTGGGCGTGCTGGCGATGATTCTCTCCACGTACGGCTTGGGACGCTGGGCTCTGGGCAGCGAAGGCGGATTCGATTCCGGGCTGGTGCTGGCAACCGCGCTCGGACCGTTTCTCTTTACGCGCTTTCTGATTCCGGACGTGGCCGTCGGTCTGTGGCTTACGCTGACGTTCTGGTTTTTCCTGATATCGCTCGAGCAAGCGAAGCCGGCGCGCTGGACCTGTTGGGGTATCGGCGCCATGTGCGCGCTCAACGTACTCACTAAGGGACTGATCGGGCTCGTATTTCCGATAGGAGCTATCGGGCTCTATCTGCTGCTGACCGGGATATTCTGGCCGCCCTCCGGAATCCGGCGCAGGGAAATGTCCGCGGGTTTCTGTGGTTCTACTTTGTTAACGAGCACATCCTGCGCTTCCTGAACCGGCGCGTTCCGCGCGACTACGATAAGGTTCCGCTGTTGCTGTTCTGGGCGCTTCTGGTTTTATGGCTCATCCCCTGGACCGTGTTTCTTCCGCAGTCGCTGCAGGAAGTGCCGCGGCGGTGGCGCGAGTTCCGAGCGCAGATGACGCGGCGGCAGCGGGCGTACCTATTGTTTTCCTTGTGGAACGTGGTGATCGTGGGCTTCTTCAGTCTCTCGACGCGGCAGGAATATTACACGATCCCGGCGATTCCGGGGATGGCATTGCTGGTGGGCGGATGGCTGCAACGGGAGAGAGCATCGGACGCAGATAGCCGGGAACGGCGCCGCGGAATGATTTCGTCGGCGGTGTTGCTGACGGTAGGCGTCGTTATTGCGGTGGTTGGCTTTGCGTTGCTCTTTGTCTCGAAGGCGCCGGTTGCGGGCACGGATCTGTCGGTCCTGCTGCGAAAAAATCCTCAAGACTACGCGCTCTCGTTCGGGCATTTTCTGGATTTGACGCCGCAGGCGATGGGGGCGTTCCGCGTGCCCCTGTTCGGATTTTCACTCGCATTTCTGGTGGGAACGCTGGCTAACTGGATTCTGCGCCGTCGCGGGCAGGCGGGGGCGGGGAATGTTGCGCTAGTGGCGATGATGGTGGTTCTGCTGGCGTGCGTGCGGATTTCGTTCGGCATTTTTTCACCGATTCTTTCTTCGAAAGACTTGGCAATGGCGATTCGCGAGCAATACCGGCCGGGCGATCAGATCGTGTTGATAGGGCTGTATGAGAATGCGTCTAGTTTGAATTTCTACACTGGGCTGCCGCTGCTTAGTTTGCACGCGCCTGGTGGAAACATGTGGTACGGCACGCAGTTTCCGGGAGCGCCGCGGGTTTTCGAGACGCAGGCATCGTTTGTGGAAATGTGGCGTGGGCCGCAGCGCGTTTTCCTGTGGGCCGAAGAGGATGAACCGCCGGCGTTGCGCGGATTGGCGAACTATGTGGTCGCGCGGCGGGGCGGCAAAATTATTTTTTCTAATCAGCCGGCGGCGCCGGCTTCGCGATAGTCAAGCGGCCGTCTTTCAGATCGAAGACATCTCCTCGCCAATGGATGCGATTCCCCATAAAACTTGCGGCCCAGACGAACGGCGCAATCAGATCTCGCAGTGGAAGCAGGAGAACGTAACGAAAGAACTGATCGTCATTGAGCACGACAACCGCTGCGACAAAGCCCACGGCGATACGCACAGCGAAAGTCATCACGAGCAATGACCACGCCCACTCCGCCCCCCGTGCCGCTAACAGCGTCAGAAATGCCCAGGGCAGACCGAAGGTGAAAATCAGTCCGGCGTATCCCCAGCGGCGGGCGTCCCGGATGGTCCGAGCCCAGCGCAGTTGATGAAGGAAAAACTGCCGCAGTGTGTAGGCCGGCAGAAAGGTAGCGACGGTTACCGCACTGAGTTCGACTTTCTTTCCCGTCGATGCGATGCGCCGGCCGAGTTCATAGTCGTCGGCCAGAAAGTCCAGCAATGCTTCGAAGCCGCCGATGGCTTCGAGATCACGGCGGCGAAACGCCAACGTTGAACCCAATCCGAAGTGCAATCCTCTCTCGAGAAATCTGGCGCTCAGAACTCCCGGAACAAAGTCGGTGCTGATGCCCAATGCTTCGAGGCGCGAACCGAGGGTCGGACGGACGACCGGGCTGGCGACACCGCGGTAGAGGCACGTTACCAGTCCCAAAGAAGCGTCGGCGAGCGGCGCGATTACTTTGCGCAAATAATCCGGAGGGACACGGATGTCGCTGTCATTCACCAGGAGGAGTTCGTGTCGTGCCGCGGGCAGCATCTGCGCCAGATTACTGACTTTGATATTCGCTCCGAGAACGCGATCGCACACGATCAGTTCAATCAAACGGTTCGGATATTTTGCCTGAAGCTTACGCACAACTTCGATGGCGGGATCGCCAGGATCACTGACACCGAAGATCAATTGAAAATGAGGATAGGCTTGTTCGCAGTGGCTGCAGAAGCTCTCCCAGATTTCGGGATCGACACCTTTCAATGGCTTGAGGATGGAAACCGGGGGGAGTTGGGTTGACGGAAGTGGAACCTGCTTGAGTTCCTTGCGCCTGTCGCGGATGAAACTGGCTAAGGAGAGCGCGGACAGAAAATAGAAAAATAAACTGCCGACAGTTCCAACGGTGGCAATCGTTTCGATCACGGTTCTTACTGTGAAAGGCTGGGTCAATGGCGCCATCAGCAGCATGTTACTCGTAGCGCAGCGACTCAATCGGATCGAGGTTGGCCGCTTTCCACGCGGGATAGATGCCGAAGACAAGTCCCACCGCAGCGGAGGCGACGAACGCGAATATCGACCAGTACAACGACATAGTGGCCGGAAGCGATGGAAACACCGCTGGGACGATCGTAGTGATGAGCGCGCCTAGCGCGAGCCCGATCATTCCGCCGACGGCGGTAAGCATGACAGCTTCAAGCGTGAATTGCACGAGGATGTCGCGCTTGCGGGCGCCCATGGCTTTGCGCACTCCGATTTCGCGTGTGCGCTCGGTCACTGAGACCAACATGATGTTCATCACGCCCACGCCGCCAACGATCAAGCCGACACTCGAAACCGCAAACATGAAGACGAAGATCATACCCGTGATCTGATTCCACACGTCGGAAAGCGAATCTTGCGTGAAGACTGCGAAGTTATCCGGCTTCTCGGTTGGGACCTTCCTGCGGCGGCGCAGCAATTCGCGCATTTCGTCTATCGCCTTGGGCATGTCAGCGTGCGAGGTAGCCTTGACACTGATCCAGTACTGCTTCAGTTCGGGGTGCAACTTACGGAACGTGCTCAGCGGAAAGAACACGATGTTGTCATCGGGATTCTTTCCTCCGCCGAAGACGCTCTTGCGGACTTTCGCTACACCTATCACGGTAAACAGCTGCCCATCGATATCCAGTTCTTTGCCCAGCGGCTGTTCACTCGGGAAAAGCTCTCCCGCGGTATCGTGGCCGATGATAATGACCGGGGCGCGGCGCTCTTCATCGATGTCACTGAACCAGCGGCCGGAGTCCAGCGCGACGTCGATGACATCTTTGTACGAGGCGGTGTCGCCTTCCAGAATGGTTTGCTTCGCCTTGCGGTCTTTGTATTTGACGGAGTAGGTGCCGGTGCCGAGCTCCGGCCGGAAAAAACGCACGCCGACGGTGACCGCTTTCACGTGCGGCAGATCCTGCATCGCCATGGCGTCGTCGAAGGTCAGTTCCTTGCGGGTGCGCATCTCTTCCGTCGGACGTCCGAAGGTAAAGGGCTCCAGGTGGAAAGCGAAAATGATATTTGACCCCAGGCTGGTGATGACCTGGCTTACATTGTCGTTCAGACCGCGCACGATCGACGAAATCCCGATGACGACGGCTACCCCAATCACGATGCCCAGCACGGTCAGCGACGAGCGCAGCTTGTTGCTGCGGATCGTGTCCACTGCCATGTTCAGGCCTTCGCCGAGTTCGCCCTTGACCAGCATAGCTCCCTGTGAACCTCTGTGTCCCCTGTGGTTAAAGCCTTTTTACGTCTCAAATCGCAGCGCCGCGATGGGGTCCAGCAGGGCCGCGCGTTTTGCAGGATACACGCCGAAAAAAACACCCACGCTCGCCGCCACGAAAACTCCTGCCAACACTGCCCAGAGTTTGATTTCCGAGGGCATGCCGATCGCAAGCGTAACGACCTTGGCAAAGGAAATGCCTGACACTACGCCGATTGCGCCGCCGAGCAGGGCCAGGGTGACGGACTCGATCAAAAACTGCAGCAGGATGTCATCGCTGCGCGCCCCCATAGCCTTGCGGATGCCGATCTCCCGAGTTCGTTCCGTCACTGAAACCAGCATAATGTTCATGATCACGATGCCGCCGACCACCAGCGAGATGGCGGCGATTCCGATCATGGCGTAAAAGAACGTGCCGCTGAAGTTCGACCAGATACTCAGCAGACTGTCGTTGGTCTCGATGTCGAAATTATCGTCGTCGCCCGGGTGGACGTGGCGGCGGGCGCGCAGGACAGCCCGCGTTTCATCCATTGCTTCTTCGAATCCGGCGCCGCTGGCAGCGGCCTTGCCCGAGATGCGGATGCTGCTGTGGGAGCCATTCTGTTTCTGAAACGCGGTGATTGGCATGAGCGCGTAGTTATCCATACTCTGGCCAAGCGTCTTGCCTTTACGTTTGCCCACGCCGATTACACGATAGACCCAGCCGTCGATACGGAGTTCCTTGTTGATGGGATCCACGCCGGGTATCAGGTTATCCACAATGTCCGGTCCCACGACGACGACGGCGGAGTTGTTCCTTAAATCCACATCATTGATCATGCGCCCGGCGGTGAGGTCGATATCAAGAATCGGCACCATGGAGGGCGTCATGCCGCGGACGATGGTATCGCTGATGGACTGCTCGCCGTACTTAACGTGTCCGCTCTCGTTGCGGAGCGCGGCTCCCACCCATTCGCAATGCTTGCAGGCTTCGAGGACGGCTTCGTAGTCCTCCATGGTGAGGTCTTTGCGCTTTTCGCCCTCGAGATATTTGTCGATGTTGGTAACGGCGGGGGAATTTTTGAAGACGATGAAAACATCGGCGCCGAGATTGAAGATCTTCGTCGCCACGTAGCCATTGATGCCGTTGACGAAGGTGACCACGGCAATCACGGCGGCAACCCCGATCACCACGCCGAGCAAGGTGAGCGCGGAGCGCAGTTTGTTCGCCCACAACGACAGGAACGCGATCTTGATGGCTTCGGTGATGTTCATGGGCCAGGTCGCAGGTGTTAGGTCTCAGGCTCCAGGGCGGTCTACTTCTCGCCGCGGGCTCTTTGAGTGGAATCAGTTTAACAGCCCGGCTCTGGGCTTCTGCGACCTCGCGCCTAAGAATTCAAGCTCCGGCATCTACAGCGCGAGTGTGTTATGTGGGTTGAACCAATGGATGGATGGGCGTCTCGTCTGTCAGTCGGGTGGCCGGGCGGGGACGCCCGGCGCTCCATTACCAAGCATCACATCCTGCCGGAAGCAACCCGCATCGAGAGCTTCACCGACACAAAGGCCACCAGCAGTGCCAGCGCGGTCCAGATCGCTGCGGACCCGATGCCCCCGTGCAAGATCGGCGGAGGCACGGGCGGCATGGACATTGAAAGCTGTGGAGCTGTTCCTTTGCCCAACTGCGCGATAGCCGCAACTCCCCTCACCAGAATCAGCGCCAGTGCCAATCCCGCGACTACCAGTCCGGGCAGGGCGCGCTTCCACGGAAATGGGATCGGCGGCGGTGCCGCGGCCTCCCGCCGAACCGCGTCCATGACGGAGACGGCGAAGCCCGACGATGGGAGTATTTCATCCTCCCGGGAAAGAATGGAATTGATCTCGGCCTCGTCATGTTCAGTCAAGCGTCTCATCATGCCTCCTTCAGATGCGGCACAGCCAACAGTTGCGGAAGTTTGCTGCGCAGGATTTCGCGCCCGCGAAACAGTCTCGCCTTGAGTGTGCCCTCGGGCAGGCCGAGGCTCCGAGCCGCGGTGCCGATATCCATGTCGTGAAAGTAAAAAAGCGTCAAGGCCTCGCGATACTTCGCCGGCAGAGCGCCGACTGCCCGCCGCACCGCCGAATCCCGGTCGTAGTCTCTGTCTTCTTGCCCTGCGTCAGAAGCGCGCGTATCGTGAGGCTCGGCAATGTCTTCGAGTGATACCGTTCGCGACGGGATGCGACGCAGTTCCGAACGATAGAGGTTCGTCGCCAGCGCGAAGAGCCATGAGGAGAAGACCGCATCCTTGCGCCACTGGGCGAGTCCGCGGTAAGCGCGCAGAAAGGCCTCCTGGGCCATATCTTCGGAGCGGCCACGATCGTGACAGAAGCGGTAAGCCAGATTAACCAGCGGACCCTGCCAGCGCCGGACGATCCCTTCAAAGGCGGAAACGTCGCCGGCCAGAACTCTTTCCACATCGGCCTGATCGTCGCTCGCGCTCACTCTAGACTTGCCTCAACGGTATGACACTACTCCGCTGCGGACGGTTGCATTATTTCAAAAATGCGTTCCGGTCGAAGAAAATGCAACCGGAACCGCGGGAGGCTGGTCCTACCTGACGTAAAGAGCAGAACTTCAAGGAGCTGACAATGGCATTCGATGTGGACGGCAACATGGTCGGGGTGGTAGCAGTCTTTATACCCGTCGTAGGAAGCATTGCCCTATTCTCTTTCCTGTCCGTCGCCGTGTGGTCGGATGCGCGCCGCAAAGAGAGAGAAGAATACTACAGGAACGAAACGCTGAAAAAAATCGCGGAGAGCTCGGGCGACGGTGCCAAGGCCGCGATCGAACTGCTGCATGAGCAGAATAAGAACGTTACAAAACGCCGCCTCGAAGGCATGAAGCTGGGCGGATTGATTACCGCCGTCGTCGGCATCGGTGTCATGGCGCTTCTGCATGGGCTGGTGCGCGACGAACCGGTCTATCTCTCCGGATTGATTCCGTTGTTGATCGGCTTGGCCCTGCTGACATACACGTTCCTCCTCGCACCCAAAGAGGTGGGGTGAGAGAACGAGTCATCCGTTGCGCGGTATCTGCCTGCAATGTCTGCCGTGCACGATAATCGTGCACTATAATGAAGCTGTTGGCAGCCGGACCGGACGGTCGCTCGTCGCGAGACGGGAGGAAAGTCCGAACTCCGCAGAGCAGTGTGCCGGATAACGTCCGGGAGGGCCCCGCGCTTTTATGGGCGGATCGTTCGACGGAGAGTGCCACAGAAAACATACCGCCCGGGCCGCAAGGCTCAGGTAAGGGTGAAAAGGTGCGGTAAGAGCGCACCGCCGCCGCAGTAATGCGGCGGGCAGGGCAAACCCCACACGGAGCAAGACCAAATAGGGAGGGATTTCCTGGTCAGCCTTCGGGCTTTCCGGGACAGCGTGCCGGCTCGGCGCGCCACAACCTCCGGGTAGGTCGCTTGAGCCTCGCAGTAATGCGCGGCCCAGAGGAATGATCGTCCTGCCGGAAACGGCAGACAGAATTCGGCTTACAGGTCCGGCTGCCACAAGTATTCATTGCCGGCTTACAGATTTCAGGCCAAAAACGCGTTCCTGGACGCGAGAATACCCAGCACGCAGCACGACGCTGAGGCTATCAACTGCAGCGCACGCTGCGGCAAACGGTCCCTGACCTGAAGTCCCAGGGTCAGTGCGATCCCGCCTTTTACTAGCATGGCGGCAGTTGCTCCCACCCACGTGCCCCACAGCACGTGCGACTTCAGGGCCATCGCGGCCGCCGCGATCTGACCGGGATCGGCTAATTCACTGAGAAAAAAAATGCCGCACCAGGCTAGGGCGCCTCGGGACGAGCCTTTGCCCTCCAATTCCGGTTTGGAGCCTTCGTCTCGATCTCCCATCCAGATCAGAATCGCCGAGATGAAGAAAGCCACGGCGCTGATAACATCGGTCCAGCGGGACTGGAACCGCATCAGTGTGCTCCCCAAAAGTACGGCAATTGCCATCTTGCCGGCGCTGGCGGCGGCAAAAGCGCCATACAGCACTCTCAGACGATAGCGCAGAGCCAGCGAGGTCAAGGCGTACAGCGACTTGTCTCCCACCAGTTCCGCCAGAAACACTGTCCAGAAGGCGACCAACACCATCGATTGGAAATCAACCCCGGTGTTCAACTTGCCCACCTCCCCGGTTCTACCTCGATTCGGTCTACATCCATTCGATCTTCAATACCGTGTGGAGCTCGAATACGTTCGGCGCCACGCCGGTCTGGCCATGCCAGCGGTCGAAAAAACCGATCCCGGTGACCCGAGCCGGCGTCGGCTTCACACTGGTCTTGAACGATGGCATCGGTCCTCCCTTGCCTTCCACGGGTGTCACAAACGACTCGGGCATTTTGAAGTTTGCCATGGGAGCTGGGTAGTCGCCGGAGAGCGAATTTTTCGGGATCAGCATTGTGCCCCCGGGCTCCAGGACGAAGTCTCGCGGAGATAGTGGCGAGACTAGCTTGTCATCCACCGCCTTGCGCGCCTCGCTAATGTTCTGCAGCCAGGGTGAGTCACGCACAAATGTCGTAGTCGGCGTGGGAACTTCGGCGACGATGGTGTCACCACTGGTTCCCTGGAGCACTAGATGGTAATCGCCGTCCTTTTCCAACTTGACGACCGTGATCCGCCCTTCAACCCGCCAAATGGTCGTTTCCACGGGCTGCGCGCGCTTCAAGTCGAAAGCCGGGGGCGCGAATCCGCTTATATTCTGGAATCCTGGTGGCCGCGGAATGCTGATCAGCTCTGTCACGGTGGCTTCCACAATTCCAGGCCCCAGGTTTTGGCCGTTGATGATGTTCTTGCCCACCAGATTGCGATCGTTATCCTGACCGGTCTTGACTTTCCAACGCTCCGACCCAGGGGACGTCACCATCTGAGGCATGGGCGCGAACGCGGCAGCCATTGCAGCTTTTACGCCCGTGTGAACGCCACAGGCATCCTTGATTTGCTTTGCAACTGCGGAGCTGACGGTGTTGAGCTTGTTCACGTCGGTGATGGGACCACCGCCCGCGCCTCCCGCTCCTCCGTTAACTCCAGCGCCGCCGCCTCCACCTCCGCCAGGGTCACCACCACCTCCGGCCGGAGCACCGCCGCTTCCAGGGTCACCGCCGCCACCTCCGGCCGGAGCGCCCATGTCCGCTGCGCGGCCGAAGATCACGAAACTTGGAGTTGCATCCTGGTTGCCATGGTCCTGCTGGCCGAGCAAGGTGTAGCCTGCTCCGGCGAAGAGTTTTCGATCCGGAAATACCGGCCGTGCTGTAAGGAAGTCGCCCCACTCGCCAGACCCGTCTTGTGACGGAAGAGGCCCACGGTCGCCCTTGCCAGCTACCAGGCTCTTGGCACCGTTGCTTAGAATGCCCACCACATGCGAGGGGAATACCGCCCCGCCAATCATGTAAGAAACACCTACCTCATTGTTGGCATTGGTTGCCAGGCCGGCATAACAGATCGCGGAGTCGCTATCGAACAGGTTGACGTTTTCGATCACGCTCAGGTCGGCAGTATTGAGTCGTGCCATCTGGACGAAGGGTTGTGGCCGGTGATTGGAGTTCGTATCTACACCCCATGCGAACCACAGTTCGGTATCAGCCATGGTCGCACCGGTCAGACGGGGATCCGCGCGATCCAACCAGCGCCGCCCGTCCGGTGTGCGTGAGAAATAGCCGTTGGTGCCAATCCAGCGCGCCACTTCCACATCCTTCGACGTGGGTTGGGCCTGGTCTTCAGGCCACGAGAACACGGCCAGCGTGCTCGTGTCGCGGTGCGCGGCAAAGTATGCAGTCGTTCCACAGTTCTGCGCCACCCGGAAACTGAACAGGGTCATGGGAGAGAACTTTTCTGCCGTCGGATTACCCGCGGCGATGCTGCTCAAGGGAATTCTGACTACCGCGCTACCTGCCACGCCGTTGTTCGGCGGGAAAATGTTCGTGGTCATGTACAGGAAGTTCGCGCCCACAGCCAGATCGGGGAAATCCAGGAATGCTCCCTGTGCATCGAGCGCCTGCGTAGTGATGTCGAAAGTGCGCCAGACGCCCGCTTTCACGTCGTCAGTTTTGGCGAACGCCAGTCGCTGAATGTTATCGCCCGAGCGCGGACCGTATTGCAGCAGCCAGACGAAGGTGTCAACGGGAGGTGGAATGTAGTTGACCACCTGGTCGCAGCAGAAAGTCACGCCCGCCGGATCGTTCTGCTGCGCCATGCTGTTCGGATCGATGAACTTGAAGTTCTTTCCTCCATCCACCGACACGGCCGCGTACCAGTTCCCGGTGTAGAAAACCACATCGCCATTAATGGAGCAACTGGGCTCACCCACACTGCCCGCCGTACCGTTCTGTCCCGGCTCCGTCAAAGGAGTGTTGAGAATGATGTTGATGTCCTGGCCGATGGCTTCAACCTGGTGA